>Ga0255048_10000241_pt1 | contig 41367 bp, 67 predicted proteins | sample JV7_2_2_MG_FD_183619 | JGI IMG/M metagenome (GOLD analysis project Ga0255048, IMG submission 183619) | Seawater microbial communities from Jervis Inlet, British Columbia, Canada - JV7_2_2 | ecosystem: Environmental > Aquatic > Marine > Inlet | place: Canada: British Columbia | collected 2016-10-06 | reverse complement strand
TTGTGAACGAGGGGACTGGTTGCTGTGGATAGCAGCTAATTTAAAGGTTGATAGAAAACTAATTGTATTAGCTGCTTGCGATTGTGCCGAACAGTCTCTCTATCTTATTCCTAAAGGAGAGGAAAGACCGAAGAAAGCAATTGAAACAGCTAGAGCGTGGACTAGAGGAGAAGTTAGTCTAGCAGAGGTAAGAGCTGCTGCTAATGCTGCTGCTGATTTTTATGCTGCTGATGCTGATTCTTATGCTGCTGATGCTGTTGTTGCTGCTTATTATGCTGCTTATTATGCTACTGATACTGCTGCTACTTATGCTGCTACTTATGCTGCTAATGCTGCTACTTATGTTGCTTATTCTGCTGCTGCTGTTGTTGATGTTGCTACTTATACTGCTGCTAATGGTAGAGAAGAAATCTTGAAGAAATTAGCAGAGCTAGTAAGAAGTAGAATATCCTGGGAACTAATAGAGGAGAAGTTAAGCTAATGAATCATAAGCACATACTCGAAAGCCTAACAGCTTGTGAAGAGGCTATTCGTTGGTACAATGATAAAGATTCAAAAGAAGCATGGGCTAGTTGTGAACGAGGGGAATGGTTGCTGTGGATAGCAGCTGAGCTAAGTGTAGATAGAAAGCTCATTGTATTAGCTGCTTGCGATTGTGCCGAGCAATCTCTCTATCTTATTCCTGAAGAAGAAAGACCTAAAATGGCAATTGAAACAGCTAGAGCGTGGACTAGAGGAGAAGTTAGTTTAGGGGAGTTAGAAACTGCTTACGTTGCCGCTAATGCTGTCGCTAATGCTGCTGCTGCTGTCGCTAATGCTGCTGCTGCTGCTGCTTACTCTGCTGCTAGTGCTGCTAGTGCTGATGACGCTGCTGCTTACTCTGCTGCTGCTGCTGCTGCTTACTCTGCTGCTAGTGCTGCTGCTAGTGCTGATGACGCTGCTGCTTACTCTGCTGCTAGTGCTGCTGCTAGTGCTGATTACGCTGCTGCTGCTAGTGCTGCTGCTGGTGCTGATTACGCTGCTGCTAGAGCTGCTGATTACAATATTAGAGAAGAAAGATTAAAAAAATCAGCAGAGCTAGTAAGAAGTAGAATATCCTGGGAACTAATAGAGGAGAAGTTAAGCTAATGAATCATAAGCACATACTCGAAAGCCTAACAGCTTGCGAAGAGGCTATCCGTTGGTACAATGATAAAGATTCAAAAGAAGCATGGGCTAGTTGTGAACGAGGGGACTGGTTGCTGTGGATAGCAGCTAATTTAAGGATTGATAGAAAACTAATTGTATTAGCTGCTTGCGATTGTGCCGAGCAGTCTTTCTATCTTATTCCTGAAGAGGAAAAAAGACCTAAAATGGCAATTGAAACAGCTAGAGCGTGGGCTAGAGGGGAGACTAGTTTAGAAAAAGTAAAAGTTGCTGCTCGTGCTGCTACTAATGCTACTTATTCTACTTATGCTACCCATGCTACTAATGCTGCTTACGCTGCTGTTAATGCTGCTTACTCTGCTGTTGATACTGTTAATGCTTATGCTGCTGCTGCTTGTGCTACTGCTGCTGTTGCTATTTATGCTGCTGATTACAGTACTAGAAAAGAGGATTACAGTACTAGAAAAGAGGGCTTAAAAAAATCAGCAGAGCTAGTAAGAAACAGAATCTCTTGGATACTAATAAAGGAGAAATTAGATGAGTTATAAATACCCCTCAGAAGCGTTTCAAAGAGGATTAGTATACTCTAATGACGAGGAAGAGAACACCAAAAGTATATATGAAGAAGCAGCTAAATTAAGAAGAATAAGAAAAATAAGAAAGATGAAGGCAAAATTGCCAGTTGGAGAGTCTGGTGGTGCTGCTCTTATACCACAACTAGTTTCTTCATATATAAATGGTGTTGTGCAATTTTCACCAACTAAAAATAATTATGGAGAGTAGTATGAAAGATACAGAAATTTTGTGGAATAAATGGGTCGAAAAACAGATAAGTCATAGAAAGAAGAAGAAAAAGAGAATAGAGAAAAAAAGAAAGAGATTAAAAATGTTGAAATATCGGTGTCAGTGTTGCAATGGACTTAAAGAGTTAAATTTTTGGCACTTAAATGTGAATAAGCACACCAAGATTTGTGGTGATTGTGTAAAAAGGATCTGTAATATATGAAAACTGAAACAGAGATAACAAGTACACTTGTGAGAGAGCTAAAGAAATTTTATGCTATGGTTCTTAGTATCCATGGTCATAAAATGCAATCATCTGGTTGGCCTGATTTATACATATCACACTGGAAATTTAATGGCTGGATTGAATGTAAAGGAGCTAAAACACCGGTTGAGCCGTTACAGCGTAAAATTATGGGTGAGTTAAAAAAGAGAAATGAAAAGGTATTTATATTAAGATTTACTCTTCCTAAAGTGTACAGTTTACGCAATCATACTGAAGAAGTACTCATACAAGATATTTATGGAACACCAAAAGAAGCAGCAGGGAGGCTTTTAGATGAACTTAGCGTCTATTAAAGATTGTAAAATATATTATTATAAAACTAAAGTTATATTAACTGGCATAGACAAAGATACATTGAAATTCGTGCTTATCTCTCTATCAAGACAAGGGTTTGAAGAATGGACGAAAGGCATACCAATACGATATGCTCTCCCAGAGATAAGTGTAGAGGAGAAGAATTTTCTAACGAAAGGGGTCTTATTGTTGAAAGATTAAAAGAACTTTGTGTGAAAGCAGAAGAAGAGCAAAGTTGTATGAGTAGTGATGAACTTGTACAGCACTTCCCTATGTTCTTACCTATAGATATAAGGAGCTTGTTATGCCTCCCTAACTTTATTTTAGTAGATAAAGGTTGGCGAGTTAGTGTTGTGGGACGTATGTTACAGAGTGATTTATCTCCTACCGGCTTGATAAGAGTTGTTAGAGATTTGTTACACCAGCCTGTAGTCTCAAAGGGTAGAAAGGGTGACTACGTAGTTAAAAATGTAGCAATGACTAATTTGAGAATGTACGGTGACAATTTTTTCATTTGGACAAGACAAATAAGGACAAAAATTGATGTCTGAAGAACAAAAAGATTTGATTGAACGACCGAATTATTTGAGTAATGTTGATGCTGGTGATGATAATGATTTAATGAATCAACATTGTCAGCCACCACGCATGAAGATAATTCAAAGTCAAACATCCGCTCCCTTCAAACCTCCTTTTAAGGATAAAGATGTTATTGTTATTCCACAAATGACTAAGGTAGGAGGAGAAGGAAATCCTTTCTCATTCACTCCTATCTTTTTCTTCCCCAGTTGGGCTTGCTGGAATCCTTATAAGATGAAATCCCAGTTACCTGCAATCAGAGAATTCTCTCTTGACTCTAGTAGCACTGTAGCTAAAAAAGCCATTAAGTTTATAAAGGAACCTTGTCCAGAAAATAGAGAGCACCAGTTAAGCTACTGTAAGCACTTAAACTTCTATTGTGTTGTGCATGGTATTGAGGAAGTTGAAAACACTCCTATTGTGTTTACTTGGAGGAGAGGGGAGTATAAGACAGGAGAATCTTTAATTGGGCTTATTCAAACTAGGAAAGCACCTAAATATGCTTGTCGTTTTCAAGGTATACCTGCCGACCATGCTGGTAATGGAGAAGATTGGTACGGATTGGATATAATAAATGACAGCCCTATGTGGGTGACAGATGCTCAATTTGAAGCGTATTCTAAGTTGAGTGTAGAATTAAAAGCGATTTGGGAAGCTAAAGCTATTCAAATTGATCACAATGATAGCGATGTTGAAGGGATTACGCCAGCTAAATCTGAATTCTAACAAAGATCTTTTTGAGTATGGTACACTCTCTTAAGTAGGGAGTGTACCATCATTTTTTAAACTCGAAAGGAATCTTATGGATGTTGTTAGTCTTCTTCAAGAATACAATATTTCTTTTGAACAAAAGCCTAATGATAAACTTGAAGTTTTATGTCCTTTTCATAATGACAATAATCCTAGTGGTACTTTTGATATAGTAAAAGGTACATTCAATTGTTGGTCTTGTAAAAAGGTGACAAATATACATGCTTATTTAGCTAAAAAGCTAGGTAAGTCACCGAAGACTGTATATCATGAACTAAATAAAAGGTTTGATAATGGGAATGATATTCTATCTAATCCGCAAGACATTGAGAGATATCATCAAAGAATTTGGGAACATGATTTATATCTCAAAGAGTTGCTTGATCGTCAGGTAGATGAAGAACTCATAAGACATTATAGAATAGGTATTCAAGCAGATAGAATTGCTATACCTATACAAAATGCGGCAGGTAATTTCGTAAACATAAGATTGTATAAACCTGGAGCCTCTAAGGCTAAATTTCTTAACTTAAAAGGGAAAACACAAAAGAAAGTACGTCTTTATCCTATAGAACAGTTGATATATGATAATATCTTGCTTGTTGGTGGTGAGATAAAAGCCATTGCAGCAGCAAAAGTCCTAAATCCTCATAACATTGGTGTTATAACCACTACTTGTGGAGAAAATATTTGGCCAAGTGATTTAACTTGTTATTTTGAAAACAAAACAGTCTACATATGTTTAGATATAGATGAAGCAGGAGAAAAAGGTGCTGAACTAAGATGTAGAGAGCTCCAAAATGTTACTCAATGGATAGGAAAAATAATACTACCTCTTAACATTGAGAAACACCCTAAAGGTGATATAAATGATTATTTAAGGGAAGGAGGGGATCTTTTAAAGCTAATAGAAGATTGTGAGAAATGGATAAGGGATGACACAAAAGAGTTAGATGATGATGGTTCAATCTTAGACATAGATTTGAATGCAGCAGTAAGTGCAAAGTATACAGGAAAAAGAATTGGTTATGAAGCTATAGTTTCTTCTATAGATGATAAACCCTATACGATACCAAAAACTTTTAATATAAAATGTCCTAGGGGACAGAATTTTTGTAATAATTGTGCTATTACCTCTATGGAAAAAGAAAAACAAGAGTATACGTTACAATCAGAGCGATTAGAAATTATAGAGATGGTTGGCGTGGATAGAATACATCATAAAAGGATACTAAAAGGTGCAGTAGGTATACCACACCAATGTATGGAATGTGAATTTGAAATAATAGAAAGTTACAGTGTAAATGATACTCGAATTTCTGAAAAACTTGATCTAACAAGTCAATCAATTGAACGTACTATGCAAATGGCTTACTGTGTTGGTGAAAGTAGACTAGAATTAAATGATTCTTATAAAATGAAGGGTAGGATGTATCCACATCCTAAAAACCAACAAGCTACTATTCTAGTATCAGAATATGAGCCTACAGAAGATGCTTTATCTTCTTATAAACCAGAGAACTTAGACAGGTTAGCTATATTTCAACCTAATGAGTGGGACGAAAATGGCATTAAAGAAAAATTGGATTCAATTTACTCTGATCTTGAGGCTAATGTTAGCCATATTTATAAACGGAGGGCTTTGCATCTTGCAGTTGATCTCTGCTACCATAGCCCTCTCTATATTCCAATTAATGGGATACCAATTAATGGTTGGACGGAAGTTCTTATCGTGGGCGATTCTGCTCAAGGAAAGTCAGAAACATCAAAGTTACTTAAAGAATTCTACGGCCTTGGAGAGCGAGTTATATGCAAGGGAGCGACGGTTGCAGGTTTATTGGGAGGAGTCGCACAACAAGGAAATAAAAGATGGTTTGTAAGCTGGGGAAAAATACCATCTAATGATAGAAGACTTGTTATCTTAGAAGAGATGAAAGGTATGCAAGTAGAGGTTATAGCTGCCTTAACTGACATGAGAAGTTCAGGTGTAGCTGAGATAACTAAAATAGAAGCTAGAACTGCAAAAGCTAGAACTAGATTATTAGGTATCTCTAATCCAAGGTCTCAAAGATACCTTAGTGCCTTTAATTTTGGGATAGATGCTATAAAAGAGCTTATAGGTAACTTAGAAGACATAAGACGGTGGGATATGTGTTTATTGGTGGGTAGAGAAGAGGTAGATGAAGATGAAATAAGCTCTTTACAGAAAAAACCTCCTATTAGAGACCATATTTATACATCAGAGCTATGTAGAGAGCTTATTTTATGGGCTTGGACAACTACAGTTGAATTTGAGAATCAATCAACTCTTTTTGATATATCCTTAGCACTCTGTAAAGAGTTTACAGATGATATACCTATAATTGATAGATTTAGCATGAAAAATAAGTTAGCGAAGCTATCAGCAGCTTTAGCTGCTAGAACATTCTCTACTAATGGGTCTACTATACTAATACGTGATTGCCATATTAATTATATAGCTAAATTTCTCAGAGAAGTATATAGCTCTGATATGTTTGGATATGCAAGATACTCTGAGATAGCGAAACAATCTGAAAAGCTAGTTAATGAGAAAATCATAATACAAAGACTAAAAGATAGAGTAAAACATAGCGAGGACCTGGTGTCTCACCTACTAATCACAGAAGAGATAAATGTTGAATGGATACAGGACCTAGTAGGTTGGCCACAAGAGGAGTCTAGAGGACTACTGAGCTTTTTAAGAAGACAAAGAGCATTAAAGCCCACGAGTAAGAGAGGTTACTATAGAAAAACAGCTTCATTTACAGAGTTATTAAGACGTATTGTCGAAAATAATATACTGGATACTAAAAAACCAGGCTATTTAAAAGATGTGGAAGAAAAAGAGGATTTTTAATGACAAGTCCTAAGGATAAAGAAATATTCATAAGAGCCGTTAAAAATATGAAGGATAACGAAGTTAGAAGTAGGGTAGAAAGTATAGAACTATTAAGGGACTCCAATACTTACTGGAAAGAACGAGTTGAGAAAGTTTTAAAAGATCCTGAGTGGGGTAAGGATAAAGTACGAAGGTGTGAAGAAGCTGAAAAAGATTTTATAGAACGTCTTACTATTTACAAACTTAAGCTAATGGGTCTTTTAAAATAAGAGGAGACTACTAATGGACGAAGAGCACGAAAAACACTGGGAAGAGGTAACTGGCTATAGGTGTAAGCTATGTGAAAAAGTCTACTATGGATTGATACCTTCTTATTGTAGTTGTCGCTCTCCCTTTGAAATAGGTAGAATGATTGGTCCTTTTGTGGTTGTAGGAGCAAAAGAAAATGGTGGTAATATTCCAGTTGAGTGTCTACTGTGTGATACAACGAAATCTATACACTATAGTGCACTTAACAGACAAAAGTCTTGTGGTTGTAAACCTAGGCATATCACAATAGCTGATATAACAAGAGAGAATGTGAGATACTTCTGTCGAAAATGTCAGAGGCATACTACACAGAGTTTACCTGTAATGTGTTACTGTTGTGAAAATGGAGATAATGATGACTCCTAGTGAATTAGGTGAAATAATAAGAGTCACACGTTGTTACGCTGGCTTTAATCAGAATGAGCTAGCAATTAGAGCTAGAATTAGTACAATGATGGTACGTTCTATTGAAACAGGAAGGAGGTCCCCTAGTCTTGAAGTTTTAAATCGTATTGGGTTATCTTTAGGCTGCTCTGTAAAGATTAGCTTAATGCCAAAAGTTATTGATATCGAAAAACTCAAGGAGATTGTGAAATGAAAAAGTACTTTACGTTTGAACAAAAAAACTGTGGTGGTAATTCAAGGATGATTGAGTTCTTAAATCTAACTGTTAGAATAAGAGAGGCTAGAAATTTTTTGGCCATACGTCACAGAGATAAAGCTACTCTGAAAAGGAGGAATAAGAGATGACGCTAGCAGAAACAATCGTTAAAAGTAATCTTAAACTTCAAGGTTATCTTAACTTTGAAAGAACTGAAATGTATAATAAATTATTAGAGAACACACAGAAAATAATAAGTGAAGATAGCTCTTTATTTATTAAGGTGGCGGAGTTGCTGGAAATGAATTATTAAGGAGGTGAGAAATGACAATACTATCTAGCTCAATAATACTTTGTGCAGAGGGTTGTCCAGAAGAATTAAAAGCCGCTAGAAATGAACTATGGAACTTTGTAGGTGAAGTAAAAGATGTAGGTAGATCTTATTACTATGCCACTTGTAAAAAATGTAATAGACGAGAGATGCGTGAATATATTAAGAACGTTGTAAAACCAAAACCACTTTTAATTATACGTCTTAAGGGCTACCATTTTATTATTGAAGATATGTTAGGTGTAACAATTTATTGGGGTAGATGCGAAGAATGTAGGACCATTTATTGGATGAGACAAGGACCGCCATTTGAATATTTACGTTCTTATGTAGGGGTATAAAGATGAAGTATATAATTGTAGCGTGGACAAAAGATGAAGAGGATAAACCTTGTTGGGAGATACTTCACTATTCTCATAAGATTAATGATGTTAAAACTTGGTATGATAAATTCAAAGTTACACATCCTAATTGCCAACTTATGATTGATTATCATGAAGCCACATCTTTAGAGTCTAAAGAAAGTATCATGGCTTCTTTCAGTTCCTTTTTAGATGAGTTAATAAAATGACTAAACCTGTTAACTCGAAGTATGACTTCTACCAACGATTCAAAAAAGGTGAATTTGGGAATAGCTCACTACACTGGGATACTTATAAGGGGTACTTAGCTTCTGGTTACCCCGATCTTATTGCTATCCGTACTCGAATACCTGGGGGAAGATGCGATTATTTTATATCTAAAAACCAAGTAGCTAGTCGTATCAATGATTTTAAAAGAGATGGATACGATTTAATTGATCTCCATTTTAGTGCTCAATGTCCAGAAGAAGATAAACTTTTACAAGGAGAATTAATGTTAACAACACGAGGTCTTTTTCTACTTGGTTCTACTAATCTTAAGCTCGCTATGAGACAAGCTCTTAAAGAAGATAGCTTTAAGCTGTTTGGACTTGCGGCTCATCTTTTCGTTAAAAATAGAATGTGTCCCAACAGCTGGGACTGGTTACAACAACTCTTTGATTTGTACCCTGGACACGTTATTGAGTTTACAACATTAAGATACTGCTGGGGTGACATACCAGGGTTCAATACCCTATTTTGGGAAGTGAGAAATTATTAATGATTTTCACAGGTGACAAAGTAAGACTTAAAGTTGATATCTTTGAAGAAGGAGAAGACTTACCCCCCGGTAAAATAGCTAATAAAGGAGACATTGTATTAATTAAGAGTACTGATAGTCGTACTTTTGATTATTCAGTAGCTCATGAAGGAAACCCAGGTTCTTTTGGTGTTTACCTTGAAGAAATAGAGGAGATAGATAAATGAGTGAAAAAGAAGAATATAAGTTAGACATCTTTGCCTTATTTGAAGAAATGGAAACTAGCCGTTTAGAAGAGTTAGAAAAGTTCGTTAGTTTATGTCTCCACTGGTGGAACATACAAAGAGGGTATAGAGCAGATGGATCTGAAGAGATAGATGAGTTTAGTGATGAAGTAGTAGAAGACTATGAGGTAGAGTTACGTTTAAAAATATGCGATTGGCTTAGAAAAGATTGGTTAGCTAGAGGAAATAAACTTCATCCTCCAAAGGCGGAAAAAGATGATTGAATATAAATTAAATCAGTATCCTGGAAGAAAAGCTCTCTTAGTACAAGATACTAGCGAATTACCTAACTTTGTAGGGGCTAAGAAAGTCTACCTAGACTTAGAAACAACATCAGGAGATGATGAGAAGACTTCTTTATCTCCTTGGAGAGATTGTGATATTCTAGGTATTTGCATAACTGTAGATGACTTCCCGCACGCTTACTATATACCATTAAGACATAGAGAAGAGTATTCGCACTTATATAATGTGGAAGATATCTCAGGAGTGTACTGTTGGCTCCAAGATATACTTCATAATGCAGAGGAGTGGATTAATCATAATATTAAGTATGATGCTCACGTTCTATATAATCAAACTTCTATAAGATGGACTTGTAAGCTGTGTGATACTTTAGTAAGGGCTAAGTTAATAGATAGTGATAAATTTAGATATGGTCTGACAGCACTAATGAATGAATGGCTTTTTACTGATGTAGCTTACTATGAGAATAAAATTAAAACGTTTTTAAAAAATTCTAAGGATTATGCAGTTATTCCTATAGATATAATGGCAGAATACGGTGCTTCAGATGCTTTATCTGTTCGTATGCTAAATGATTATTGTGAAGAGAGACTACATTCAGAGTGTGAGAGAGTCTGGGAGCTAGAAACAGCACTTACACCTGCATTATTTGATATGGAAAATGTGGGAATGAGAGTAGATAAAGAGAAAGTATCTATAGCTATGACAGCCATACCCACCGCTTTAGGGAAACTTAGAGCTAAAATTAAAGAAGAAGCAGGCTTAAAAACGTTTAGACCAAATGTAAATAAAGATTGTGAAGAATTACTATGTGATACTTACGGGTTACCTGTACTAGAGAGAACAGATAAGAAAAAAGAGCCTTCCTTTAGCCACACAGCATTAGAAAGTTATACAAATAGACCAGATGCTCCAAGTAATATAATAAAAATGCTTGCTTTATGGAAAAAATACCATAAGTTGTATACATCTTTTACAATACCATATTCTAAGCTAGCGGATAACGAAGGATACATGAAGCCTGACTATAATCAAATAATTAGTACAGGACGTATGAGTTGTAGAAATCCTAACGCTCAACAGCTCCCTAAACTTGCAAAAGAGTATATAATTCCACCAGAAGGTTACACTATATTAGACATAGACTTTTCTCAAATCGAATTTAGAGTTATTGTACACTACATTAAAGACTCTAGGTGCATAAAAGCGTATAAAGAAGATCCAAATACAGATTTCCATGGATGGGTACAAACTATGTGCCACTTAGAGCGACCTGCCGCAAAAACTCTTAACTTTAGATTAGGTTATGGAGGAGGTAGAGAGTCTACCGCTCTTGCTTTAACGACTGTAGAAAATTTTGTACACCCCTGTGAGCCTATAGAAGAAGCTATTGAGAGGGGTAGAGAAATATATGATGAATACTACAAACAACTACCCACATTAAAAAATACTAGGTGGCAAGCTTCTAGAGTTTTAAAAGAAAGAGGCTATTGTAGAACTATAATGGGAAGGCATAGACACTTGTTACCTAGATTTGCATTTAAAGCCTTCAATACAGTGTGTCAAGGAACTGCTGCAGATTTAATGAAAGCAGCTACAGTTAGATTAATTCCTTATTTTCAGGAGCATCCTGAACTACAACTATTTGGTATTGTACATGATAGCTGGTGTATTTATGCTCCTATAGAAGGAGTAGAACAATATGCTAGAGAAATACAAAGCATTGTAGAAGAAATACCCGAAGGAATAAATCTCCGAGTACCTATTAAAGCTGACTATTCAATAAGCACCACTAACTGGAGGGACTGTGGATGAAATCTTGGAAAGTAGATTTTACTCTAAGAAGTAGATTAGGTATAGTAGAAGCACCTAATGTACGTTCTATTGAGAGTGGGTCACTAGCAGAGCTTCTAAAATTGCTGTCTAATCAGCTTCCCTTGGGCCACGGAATAGAAACTATCGGTATCAAAATTGAATTAGAAAAGGAGAATGAGTAATGTCTCGCACAGGTACCTGTCAAAGATGTAAAGCCCCACTTATTATTGATTGGCTGATTCTTAAAACAGAGGAGAAAGAAACTAAGTTAGAGTTATGTATGATTTGCATGGAACAAGCTAGAGTAGCGTGGGCAAATTTTATGAACCCTAAAAAGCAAGAAAAAGGAGAGGAGTTTACAGATGAAAGTACTATGTATTTTGGAAAGTATAAAGATGACATTTTAAAAGATGTGCCAGCTAACTATCTAATATGGTGTGGAGACCAAAAGTGGATAGATCAGCATTATAAGTTAAAAGCTTATATTGAAAAGAACCGTGCTGCACTTGAAGAAGAGATATCCGAAAAAGGAGGGACATACTAGTGGGTAATACAACTGGACGTTTCAACTATTTGTCTGTTAGACCAGGCATATTCGATGTAATTTTTAAGCCTATTAAAGGTATAATTCAAATTACTATCGCATACGGACTAACAAGAGAGGATGCCGTTGAGCTTATGGAAGAGCTCAATCACTTAATTGATGACTTCCGGGAGGGATTAAACAATGAGTAGACTATCATGTAAAATGTTTATTCCAGAAGAAAATAGATCTATACAAATAGATCTTGCTGGCTGCATGAAAGTAGACGATGTAATAGTAAACGGTGAGCACTACTATACAATTACTGAACTATCACGAGGAGGAGATAGCTGTGAAGGATCTCTCGTTAGATTTAAAAAAATCGGAACATTCATCAAAGAAAGAAGAGAATCTAAAGGACTTGACTCTGGTTAAAAAGAAATGTAATAGAGAGCACGAAAACTTAGGTGTTGGTAGTTTAATCAAGTGCCCTAGAAATGTATCTGAAACAGGATGGCTTAAGATAGTAGGGGATCAGACAAACTGTGCACCAAATATCCAACAAGCAGGAGTAACAAATTGGAAATATTTAGCTATAGAGTTTGATGTTGATAGGCCAGATGAAGTTAGGGAAGCATTCGAAATTACTAAAGAAGAAATAACAAAATGGGAGTCCTACGTATGAATATACTCGTAAGTGGTCTTGCTCTTTTACACTCAAATCATGCTATGGTTCTCATGAAGGAGAAGCATGGAAAACTAATAAGTATAGGAGGCGAAGTTGAGAAAGACGAAAAGTCTAGTGAAGCACTAGTTAGACTATACACTAAATCTACGGGCTTGCAAACAAATTCAAGTTTCTGGTACCCATGTTTTAAGTTACAAAATATAAAAGGGGATTGGGAAGTTCACTTTTATAAAACCTTTTTACAATCAACTAAAGATATAAAGAAGGGGTTTTTATTAGTAGACTGGCCTTTTGAATTTACACATCGGCCACACAGATTTGCCCATAATTTTGCATGGCTTTTGCCATTGATCACTAGTGATGTATTTGAAACAGGAAACACTATACACCCTTTAACCTCTGAGGAGATCTATTGATGAAAATTGAAGCTGGAAAATACTACCGACTTAGAGATGGTAAGAAAGCTTACGTTATTGGGAGGGATCTTAATGCAGATTGTAGTGAGGTATGGGTAGGTTCAATATCAATGGGTACTAATGTATCTAGATTATATAGATGGGATGAGGCTGGTAGGATGAACGGAACAACATTCGATAATACTGCAGACATAATAGAGGAGTTTAAAGAAAAGCACACTTTTACCCTATGTTTATGGAAAAGAAATGATACAGGAGAGCTTGTTGTGTGTCTTGATAATATAGAAGTTCTAGAAAGTAGAAGTTTGCCGCAACCAACAGTATTACACTTAGTTTCGTCACGTTTGGTTACTTTCACTGAGAAGGAGTTTGTAAAATGAATTTTCCACAACAACAACAATTCCCACAACAACAAACACAAGCATTAGACCTTAATGCTCTTGCACAAGTAAGAGTGAAACAGATGGAGCAAAAAGTAAGTCTCATTCTTACTTTAGCTACAAACTTTCTCATGAAAGATAAAGCTTGTACTATCCCAGAAGCTTTTGATCAAGCAGAAGAGTTCTTCGCTGAATTTGATAGAAGATTTCTACAACCACCAAAAGAAAGGAGAGAGATTCTATGAAACTAAAAATCAGGTGTGTTATTGAGACAGAAGTCGAAGTCACTAAAGATGACTACGATGGAGTTGAGAACTGTAGAACCATGCTGAAGATGGAACAAGACCAGTTCGAGGACACACTTGTAGGCTTAGTTACTAATTCAGATGCTAAGATCACAGCGACATTAGAACTAGAGGGAGAGAAAATTTCTTGGGTTAAGTAGCACAAGCCCAAACGATAAACTCTTTTACTACTAGCCTAGGTGGTGTAGGGATAACACTATTGTTTTCCTTACGCCACTCTTTTATTGACACTAGCATATCATCTGTATACTTATCTAATTTATTTAATACTTCTTTATTTCCTACTTCGTCCATCTTAGTTGCTAATGCCTCACACCCACACCCTTCATTAGGATTTATGCCAAATAGATGCAGTACCCTCCGTATATTCGTACCAGGTTTATTTCTAAGACGCATTTTATTAACCCTCGAATCACAAGGCATTTCTCAAAAACGGCCCTTAAAAGGGCTCTGAGAGGCTATTTTTAGCGTCACCTCGTCTCTGAGCGTCACAGTGGCGGCTGTGGGAGTCGCTATCTTAATTATCTAGCCAGTTAAATACACTAGAAGGCAACTCTTTTAGTCTACTAACGCGCTCTGCAGATCTTATTTCTTCTAACTCTTTTTTATGTATAGGAAGTAGCACACCCGAGTAATCTTTCAATCCCATTGCTGGTGAAGGAATCAATTCTCTAATCTGTATGTTTACACTTCCACAATTACACTCATTAATAGGAAGTGCAGGATCATCTTGCATGAACCAAGGACCATACTCAGCAAAAAATGGTATAACATTATTTCCACAAGTACAGGGTGGAGAAGATTTAGGATGTAACTCTAGAGTGGATAAGAGCGGATCACATGAGACTAAGCCGGGCTCAAACCTCACAAGAGTATCCTTACAATCTCCTGGTTTTATTTCTTCACAATAAAACCAAAAACGAAGTACTTTATCACCAGGAGGAAGACCAGGAAAACACTCCCCTACACCGGAGTTAGGAGGACTGTAAGCATCAGAATAATAACACATACAGTTAATATCTAATTCTTCACACTCTGTAGCATCAGGAGTCATCAAATGTGTTTCACCAGTTTCTAATAATTCCAACTCTAAAATAGGCATCTCCGGTGTAGCTTTATCTGTAAATTTAGAACAACAACAATTTGTTGGCTTTCCACAACAACAATCTTGATCATCATGAACACATTTACCATGAGATGCACCACCACAGTAAGGAGCACGACTTAAAATATGAAATCTATCCGTACTCCCTGGCGGCCAAGTTAATAAATTTCTTACCATACTAAGGTACCTGAACACCAGATATTACTACGGAGAGCAAAAGAAGACTAGTCGTTTTTGCTAGTCCAAGGAAGGTCACATAGTCATCAGTTACAAGATTTGAGTGTAACGTAAATGATCCTGCTGTTTGTGATAGAGCGTAAGCTTCTCCAATAGTTAAAACTGCTCCAAGATCTAGTAGGGAGCCTGGCATAGCTACTCCAATTGTTGCATCAGCAGCACCAGTTTCTAATGCAACACATATGACCATAGCTGCGGCAGCAGTATCATCTGCATCAGCTAAAATATACTTACCAGTTGTAGGGTCTCTTCTTAGTAAAGGTTGTCCAATAGAAGATACGCCTCCTGTACCTAAGACTATTTGTTCAGTTCTACCAGATTCTACAACTACTTGCGAAGGTGTTGTGTCAGCCATGTTTATTTTCTCCTAGTCATCTACTAAAAGTAATTCAAAGTCACAAGTTACATGGGAAGCTGCTCCATCCCCAAAAGCTTCAACCCATATATCAGATTTTTCTGGGAGAGAAAATTCTGGTCCTCTAGGTTTATACGTAAATCCTGGAAATTGTATACCGTCCCAAAACAATCTTAATCTTTTTGCAGACATAGGAGCAGACACATCATCTATACTCTCTCTAGTGAATACTCTAATATTAGATGTCTTTGCAGCATCAACCGTCACATGTACACTTAATAAATAAGCTGTTTTACCTAAAGGTACAGTCCATCCTGTATATTGCGTTTGTCCTTCTCCAGCAGCTATACGAATAAAATCTGCACCACTTCCGCTATCTTCTATAACAATATCATCTGTATTACTTGCACCATAGGTTCCAACAGCAGATACCCAAGCTCTATGTATTCTCCACCATGAAGCTGAAGAAGCAGAGCTAGCACTTGCACCAGCAGTTGCTATAGCTTCAGTTATTTCAGCAAAAGTAGAGTCAATTCCTGATATTGTTACCTCTCTAGCTCCAGCTCCAGAAGCATCATCAGCAGCATCTCCTCCTGCTTTTATCCTCATAGTAATAGCAGATTCTCTAAAATCTGTAACATCAAAGGGTAATAGACTTACATGCTCCCATGCTGCATTAGGAACACCATCATTACGCCCGTACTTATGAAGCATAGAATGTCCAGGAATATTTCCTTTCTGAACTTCTATTAAAAAATTTCTATTACCAAAATAAGTCATAGTATGTACCACAAGCCAGAAGCACCATCGAAAATAGTAATTGAATCATTCTCAAGAAGAACTTGAGTTAACTCACCATCAATTGTCTCAGTACCATCAGCATCTACAGTAATCACACCCGTTCCTATGTTCTTTAATGTATAAACTCCACCCCCTCCATCTGCAGCCATAAGAGAGATAGTAAAAGTGCCTGTACATAATACAACCTCATCCTCAGGAACAAGAGTATATGTTCCTGATTCTGGATTAGCAAATCGTTTCCTACGATATTCGTAAGACATAAATCTAGTATTCTACTTTTTATCCGGGTATTGATTACCAACAGTTGGGTGTGCCTCATCAGATAATAGCTCTGGAGGTATACTAACCCCATTCATTAACAGCCAATTAATCACAGCAAATCTTTGTAATCTAAAAGATTCACGAATGTTCTTTATAAGTTTAGAGTGGCGTTGCATATCTTCACTACTCTCGCATTCTTTAGCACACTCTTTCAATGCTTCAGCAAATAAGTACTCCTGCAATTCAACACTAGATACAGGCATATCTATGTTCATCTTTTAAGGCCCTTTATACCTTAAGCTGCAGCGGTAGGAATAAGGTACTGCTGAAGTACAATTTGATCAGCAGCATTCCCATAACCAAGAATATTGTAGTACAGACCAGTCAATATGTCTGCAAATGGAACAATTTCTCCAGCAACAGGACCAATACAGTAGATCATACCATCTACAGTAGCTACACCTAGATCTATTGTACCAGAGACCTTCATTACACCTACTTTTTGTCCAACAGCGGCAGTATTAAGCGTAATTCCAAAAACAGCTCTAATAGCTGCATTAGTGGCTAACTGCCACAAATTACTACCATCTAAATATACTCCCTCTCCTGGAGTAAGTGCTACTCCCGCGTCATAAGAAGTTTCATAATTAGTAGTACCTAGAGCAGTGATGTTATCAACGTCAGCACCTACAACTGCTAAAGCTGCCATTTGTGAATCTCCTAAACTATTCGCCAGTAAAGTGAACCGCCAATCAAACGTAATTGGAAGGTTATTGAAAGTCTTGGTCCTTGAGCTACAACTGTAGCTGTAGTGAAAGGTGCAGTTAAAGCTTGCACATCATTACCATTACCATCTAGTGTAATAGGCTTATCAGACAATGTATTATTAGTAATGTGTACGAAATCTCCTTCAACAGCAGTACCGGAAGAAGGAAACTCTATAGTTATATCAGTAGCAACTGTAGTACCTGATGGATCATACGGTCTTGTTTGCTTATTACCTACTGAATAAGTACCATTAGCACTTGCCTCAGTTAATACTTCTGTAGGCTGAGTCTCACAATCAACAACACAAAATATAGTGTCAGTCGTTTCATTAATAGCAGCGTGAGGTAAAAAGCATAAGTCGTGAATCTTAAGCTCTGTACAATTCCCTAGCTCAACTATTCCATATGCAACTGGTTTTCTCTCTAGCGGTATAAATTCATCACTAGTAGGAGTAGCTCCAAATGCACAAATATTTGATTCTCGTACTCTAATAGCACACTCTTGTGTAATTGGGTCTGCTACACCAAAGTCTACACTTGTAACAACTGATGATTGTATCAGAGGTACTGTGTGCTCTCGTCTAGTAGGCACACCTAAAGCACATATATCAGCCGTTCTAATAGCTACACCACAACCAGCTGGCCACCAGTCAGTTATCACTGAAATCTCAGGTCCTGTTATCTTAATATCATCTCCAGCTACTGCTTTTAATACACATATAGTTTTAGTACTTATGCTTATATCACACTTTCCTTGATCTTGCCACTCACTTAATACCTCTAGAGACTCAAGAGGTATATCTACGTCAGGCAAAGGAGCCCGACCTAACACACATAAAGTTTCTTTAAACAGAGATATTCCACATCCCTCTTCCCATACTTTCCAGTCTACAACAACGTCTGCGAGGACACCAAAAGAGAGACTATCTTTAACGTCAGTTTTACACGTCATTACAGCTATTTCAAGCCCCTCAAATACCAAATCAGCACAAGATTGCTCATTACCCTTTTCAACAGAGCGTAAGACTAGCTTTTCTCTATGCTCAACTTGGAATATATGCCATTCATCTCTTCCTGTTCTACCTTCATACCTATGGGCAAAAACAGTATCACCTTGTAAACCAGCTAATCCTTTACTATTCGTTATATATGTAACAGGGGGTACTGGTCCTGAAGCACATTTATCCCCCCTCCAATCCATGAAAGTAGCACCACTAATTCTAGCATAATTATCACCAGGACACAAGGTAGAAGATAAATAAGCTTCTATTACATTAGGTCTATCTTCTTGCTCATATATCCAAGCTTGTCTTCCATGATCATAATCAATAGCTGATATTTCACCGTCTACTAATTGTCTTCTCGTACCATGTACATTACAGCCATTTAATCTTGTATTGTGATCATTAGCAGTACACGAGGGCTGTTGTGATAGAGGAGGATGTCTCTTATTACCGGGCTTAGTAAATATAGTAGATAGCCCAGTTGAACCACACTGTATATCCTGTTGCACGCGTACCCTACGTCTTAAACCATGTTCTCCTACGATCTCATAATCAGCAAATGCTACACCATTAGCACTTACAAGAGGATTATGAATAGCGTGTGTTCTCTCCTTAGGCATGAAAAAATTCTGCTCTTCTGGGTCATATAACTTATACGGGACTATATTATTGTGGTCAATTACATATGTATTAGTTGCCCCATCCCACTCTAACATCACAGCCCTAGCTACTTCACCAGGATGTAACTCTTCTACAAATTCAAACATAGGATGTTTGCCATCAACACCAAAATCACGTATAACCCATATAAGTTTCTCTTCTTCATCTGGAGAAGATACAGCAACAAGTCCTTTGTACTTCTTAGAAGCTTTATATGTACCAGGTTTTGGACCAAGTGTATCATCTACTTTAGGCACACCTTCAGTCTCATCATACTTAATAAGTTTAGGTTCTTCAAGCCCTATTAAAGCACAATAATAGTGAACCCCTACTTTAAGCTTCCAATCATCATTTGTTACAATAGTATTATACGGTTCTCCTTCAGTAACCTGTTTAGTTTTAGCACGTGGTAAAAATCTGGAATACTCTGGACCAGTTTCCATCGTAAAAACTGAATGAGGAGGTATGTCTTCGTGTACTTCAAGATACTCCCATCTATCAACTGAATTAACTTCCTTTGAAGCAAACTGTCCTCCTTTATTACTTACTCCTCTATTTATACTATAATCTTGACGTACCGCTCTTGTAATAGCATTTTGCTGATCAGCGGTGATCGTATTAATAGGATCACCACGCTTCAACATCGGTACATCAAAAGGTGTAGTCATTTGTTTATTGAATAAAACTTTGTGTTAAAAATATATTTGGATCATATATCGTGCTTGGGTGAGAAGTACTACTAAACAAGAAGTCTGACATATCAACAGATTCAAAAGGCTCAAAAGGCATTAATTGCTCAACACCATCTTTAAGCATTACACATTGCCCTCTAAACTCAACCCCTATCTTTGTTGTAGGTACACCCCTATCAAAACCAGCTTTTATGACTAATTTAGGGAATTTGTTCCATCCCGCTTCTCTATAAATAAGATTAGCTTCAACTTTAACAGTTAGATGGGGATACTCCCAATTATACGGGCCATATGAAATTTTAGGATCAACAAATAACAAAGTCTCAGGTTCAAATGTAAACTTCAGTCTATCAGACGTGTAAAAGTTTTCATTAGTCCTTCCTTCCCATCCTGGATTAATTAGAAAAGGAGGTAATCCTCTATACCCTTCTACTGATCGACTAAGTACAATTTTATCTAATCTAAATCCTCCTTCAGATCCTCTATCTAGCTGATCTTCTTTATTACATTCAGCCTCTTGTAATACTCCTTGCTCATCTAACTCAGCTTCTGCCTTCCAATAAAAATGTCTATAGTCATGCGTTATGAACTCAACTTGAGGATCTATGCTATCTATAGCGTATAAAAATCCCTTTTGATCAGCATTAGGTTCTTCTAGCTCAAGTTCAGATGCATTATATAATAGACCAGGTAATATACTATAAGTGACATCTAAATAAGTCTTATATGTATAATCTATAACTTCTTGTGCAGCATCTGATGAATACCTAGCTCTATCTGTAATAGTTTGGACTGATGAAACAAATAAATGTGGATTTGAATACTCTACATTAAAAGGGTACGGCCTTCTATACAACATAAGATCTCTAATAGCTGCATATCTCACATTATCATCGCACTCAAGACGTACAATAACACTTGGATTTTCTCTATTCCAATTCTCTCTTCGAGCATTGAAAACTTCTCTACAAGGTATTTCAGACCATTTTTTAACAAAAGCCATTTTATAACTCTCTTTAACGGTGAACCATTGGACTACTATCTTTACCTGCTAATTCTTCTCTAGCTATTCTTGATTGTTCCTTCAACTCTTCTAACATTTTCTTTTGAAGTTCTATTAATTCTTTATTATCAAGTCCTGAACTAAGTCCTTTCGTTGCAAGACCAGAGTAAAAATTTTCAGGAGATACTATCCTAGACTGGAACTTTGTTTTATCTAGATTTCTTATAGCCTCATCTATAGCTGGTCCTCTTTCAGCTAATGCTTTTTGACCTCTATTATATAAAGATTCTCCATAATCTCCACCTAATAAAGATCCGATAAGTCCAGTTAATCCCCCTCCAAATAATAAAGGTATACCAGCACCTATTCCTCTAGCAGCCTTTTTCCCCTCCGCACCACCAATTAAACTCTGTGGTATACTAACTAAATCTGATCTAAGTTGTCCCCAAGCTTCATTAAACCCTATTATAGATCTCGTGCTATCTTCTAATATACTATTCCATTTCTTTAATCTATCTGTCCTCTGTTCTGTAACTAAAAATCCTTGAGCTGTCTTTATAGCTTCAAAAGTATTTTTTTGAAGTTTAAAGCCATCAGAAACAGCGTTAGAGCTAATCGCTGCCTCTGCAAAAGAATCTTGTAACTTATTTAGTCCTTTTGTGATATCAAACAAAGCTCTTATCATTACTGCTCCAGCAGCAGCTACACCAAACCCTGTACCAGACATAGAAGCAAACCCAATAGTTAAGGGTGTAAATCCACTAATAGGCATAGATAGAGCTGTACCTACTCCAGCAAATCCCATCATTTGGCGGGACATTTGCATATCTCTAGTTTGGCGAGCTTTTTCTACATCTCTTCTACTTTTTGCCGCTGAAGCATCCATCCTATCTTCCATCTTAGTAACATTTAAAAACTCTCTAACTCTTTGCTTTCTCGCTTGTTCACTTTGCTTTATATTAGCCTCTACTTCTCTACCTATATCTCTTCTTTCTACTCCTCTTTGCCTACGGATATCTTTTTCTATACCACTCCTCTCTTTAATATTAGCCTCTACTTCTCTACCTATATCTCTTCTTTCTACTCCTCTTTGCCTACGGATATCTTTTTCTATACCACTCCTCTCTTTTATATTAGCCTCTACTTCTCTACCTAACTCTCTTCCTTCTATTTCTCTTTTTCTAAGAATATCTTTTTCTAATTTGTTCCTTGCTCTAGAGTGCTCTTTTTCTATTCTACCTCTTTCTCTCATATTAGCTTCTAGCTCTCTAGAAACTTCTTTCACTCCTATCCCTCTAAGTGGTCCAACTGGCATATCTGCTGGTTCTTTTACAAATCTTCCAGTTTTAGGATCTCTAAAACGTCCAGTACTCGTTTCTCTAGGCGCCTTCATACTAGGTTGACCAACAGCAGGTTCTCCAGTTCTAATTACATGTCTTTCTAAGCTAGCTAGCTTTTGTAGCTCAGCTCGCATCTTTGGAGCTAACTTAGTAGTATCTAAAAATGTTCCTATCCTGACATCATTAGGAAGTCCACTACTCATCCTCTGCCAGCCTTCCATTGTTCATAGGAAGCCATATCAGGAAATTCTATATGCTTAGGGCTAACATCAGCAGCTAGAGCTTGTTGATGATAATTAAGACTTGCAATATAATCTATTGTCCAACCGTGCTGCCTGATTAACATTTTATAAATTTCTGCTTTAGTTACTTTTAGGTTCTTTGTCAGAGTCTCCTTCAGCCTCTGACTTATTCTCTTCTTCGTCAGAAATATTAAGCTCAATAAATACCCTATCAATTTCTCTTGTGTTAGCTGCTAAACTTTCTTCAACTTCTTTTAAAAACTCTTCAAACTTTAGTCCAGGATGATAATGAATAATCATTTGCCACCCTACCTTAGCTATGCCTTCTACAGTATTATTAATTATACGAGAGCCTTCACTACTATTAAAAGTAACAGATGAAGAGCCTAATATAGCATTTTTTTCAAGTGCTGCTCTTCTACTCTCATTAACTGCTAACATACTAATGGTATCTAATGCTTCTTGAAGAAACTTAAATCTAACCCAAGCATTAAGCTCATCAAAATCTTTATCACTTAAAGTTCTAGCTCTATAAGTTGTCTCCCCAATTTTCATAGGAATGGGAGCACCACTAATTTGTTCATCTTTAGGCATTGTAAAATTCCCGTTGCAAGAGAAAAACTTATGCTAGAGGCGTTACTGTTGACACTGTCGAAAAAGGTCCTTGTCCATTTGCTGCATAAGCCGCTATCTTATAATAATATCCTACTGCATTTGGTTGAAGCCCTACATCTGTATAACTTGTGTCTGTATTACACCCAACACAAGCAAAATCAATTCCATCTACTGATGCCCAAACAGTATACCCTACAGGTGTAACTCCTCCAGCAGGAGCAGTCCAAGTTACATTCATATCCTGACCTCCAGCATCAGCAGCGGCAGGAGAAGTAGGAGCATCAGGAACAGAAGTAGCAGAAGCAACTGGTGGCCAAACATTAACTGTAGCAGGATTAGCTATATGACCTAGAGTTGCAGCCCCAAAAGCTTTCATACTCCAATTAGCTGTCGCAGCCTGAATTGCTCCAGACTCTCTATCTGCAACAATATTAGACATACCTGCATATATACTGTACACTAGCTCCCAGTAAGTAGTTGTAGAGTTATAAAGTCTAAAACTACGGACCTGTTCTCTAGTAAAAGTAACAACTCTATGATCTGTAAAAGTTATAGCTAACGTCCAATCTAAATTACCTGGACGACGATGAGTTGCACATCCAGTTGAAGAATTAACAAATGGTTGATTAGCTGACGTAAAAGTTAAAGACATACTTTGAACATTTTCTATAGTTGACCAAGCAGTAGGTGGATTATCAATAGCCCAAGTAGGTGCTAACCCACACATCTTATTTGGACTAGCAGTTCCTGTATCATCAATAACTCTATTCCTTTGAGCTATATCTCCATTAGCAGCAATAACAACTTGTTGTGTAAGTGACTGCTCTGCTCCCCAAGCCCAATTAAGAGTAACAGATTCTACAATAGCTTGTCCACACCAAGTATTACCTACATTTCCATAAACACCAGAAGTAGGCGCAGTGAACATCTCTAAGCAATAAAGAAATTCACCTGGGAATATAATATAAGCCCCATCATATAAACTAAAATTTCCACCCCAATCTACTACGCCTGGATTCCTATTAGGCGCAAACTTAGTATTAGAAGCAAAATATGTTTCAGGAGTATGACTAACATTATCAAGAGACCAATTAAACATATGAGTAATAGCTAAATCAAGGTTATGGATTACACCAAATTTTCCTGATTGTGGTCCTTCGAACATTTTATTTACTCCGGATTAGTGATACGCATTAGCGTTGTTGGTACCCAAAATTCTACTTCTAAACTCCAAATAGAGGACCAACCACGAATACCTCTACTCTGTGATACTCGCATTGTGCCTTCTGTAAATTCACCTTGAGACGCTTGGTGCACCACTTGAGCTTCCTGCCAAGTTATACCACACACATAAGTATCCCACTCAACCATTGCTCTGCATAGTTCCCAAACTATACAATTATAATCTTCAACTATAAAATTACCAGTTGTAATTGCCCAAGAGTATGTTCTCAATAGCCTTGAATGAGAAGAGCTATAATTGAAATTATAAGCACCACCATCCATAATAAGAGCTAATTCAGGAAGATCAGCTTGACTTGTACTATCTTTCATTCCTATCCACTTGTCATACTTCTCCCTATTACCTAACTTTATGACATTAGTAAGTCCTACATTTCTTTCAGCTAACAACCAAAGAGCATCATACACTTTTGTAAAAGGATCTTTTTCCATTATGCTCTTCTCCTCCTATTTGCTCTCTGTATATCAGCAGCAACTCCCCTTTTAATAAATCCAAACATTCTATTTCTTTCTGCTCTCTTGGGTTTCACTATTATTTGCCTAGTTACTACTCGTCCCCCCTCAGAAGGACGAACTACACCTATATTTTGATGTACATTAGCCAACTCTCTAACAGTTCCAGGATACTCTTTATGTCCTCTACCATGAACATACCCAACAATGTATCTTGGATTTTTAGTGCTTGAACTTTTCTTAAAAGATATATCAGTATAAAGTTGACTAGTTAAAAATAGTATTAAGTGCTTATTAGTTCTTTTTCTCTTTTCATATCTCTCAGATAATCCTTCCCAACTACCCCCTCCTTGTGCATTTCTCATAAATCTTGCTTTTAACCATTTAACATAACTTTGTGCTGCACTTCTTACTCCTCTCGCTGTTGGTGTTCCATCTCTCCTGACTGCAGATAAAAAAGTATTCACGGGTGAAAGATCTATGACAATATCAGCTATCTTTACTCTTGGCATATCTAACTCTAATAGATAATAACTTTCCGCTCCCCCTTTGATATTATCTCAAGGGGAGACAGAAAGCCGCAACGGGGTCTATTCTTCAGAAGACTCTTTCCAAAAATCTTCTTTCTTTTCTTCCTCTTCTTCCTTTTTATTAGGATCAATAACCTTTACTACCTCCCCCTCAACATACTTATCACCTGGTTTAGCTAGGTGTCTAGTATGTGTAACTATTGGAAGATTCATTTAAATACTCTCCTACTAAGTAGTCCAGACTAGTTTCTGGCAAGCCAACGGTCGATTGTTAAGCATCAAACAATCAGAGGTTGTTTTCAACTCAACACCAGCATCATGCGGAAGAATATGCTGGCTAGCGTACATCAGCTGTCCACGTGTTCCAACTGCTTGCATACTATCTCCCGGACCACAAATTTCTTGAAACATTCCAGGAACTCCACGAGGGAATGTATAAGCTTCATTTGAGGCGATATAAGGTGTTCCTCCAATAGTTCCACGATAGTTTAGCCAAAGAATTCCACCCCACTCAAATCCATTAGCATAAGGGCCATACTCAGGACCAAGTTGAGATTGCCTAAGAACCATGTTAGACAAGGAATTCAAATAAGTATCTCTGATTCCTGTATCAGAGGTAAAATTAGAGAAAAAGTCATCAGAGCACAAAGCAACGATCTCTGTGAACCCATCGTTACCAAGAGCATTCGCAGTATTCCTCACAATAGTATCTGCAAACGCTTTAGGTTCAGTAGTAGCATCAGTAAACGTAACTGTAGTTTGACTTTCACCAAACTCAGTATAAAGGTTATAAATGGTAGTGCTCATGTCACCATCTAAGATCGTACCTTTAATAGCTCCAATCCTATGGTACTCATGAGTTGCCTCATGGTTGTCTCGACAACCCTGAAGATTATCATTAACAACGTTCTGAACAGCTTGAAGTTCTGTTTCAGAACCAAATGCCCTAATGCCATGAATATCATCCGCCATAATAGTCTGATACTGAGGCACATGAGGTAAGTTAAACGTACGAACAATTCTCTGCGGTTGCACTCGCACGTTACCAATAGTTCCTCTTGCTGCTGTAACAAGTAGAGCAAGTTTTCCTTCTTTTTTCTCTACTTTAACTACGCCAGTGTTTACAGGAACAGGTGTAAACAAATTTAACTGGCCAAGAAGTTTAGGCTTATGTGGCAACGCATTAATAGCAGCAGTCATATTTGCCATTGAAAAGTCAGGCAAACCAAACGTATCTAATTGGGCCATTGTGGCTCTCCTTTTTCTGAAAATTAACCCTAAACCCTAATTGGTTTGAGTAGTGGACTTCGTAGGACCAGTAACTACCTTAGCTCCAAGAGCTTCCAACGCTGTAACAATAGTAGCAAGCGTAAAAGCTGTTGCAGCAAGACTAGCGTCCTTAGTTGCAATAACATCCTTATTGATGACAACACCGGTGAAATCATTAAGAATTGTATACTGCGGAACTTCAGTAGTTGAAGCACTATCCGCCAAGTCATCAAGACGATTACCAAAAACAAGAAGGGCTACAACGCTAGCCTCATCTGTAGCAATAGCTAGTACATTACTAGCCAAAAGTGGATAACCAGCAACTTGATCCAAGTAAAAATTCCACACTCCTCCAGATCCCGGAGCAGTCAATTGACCACTTGCGAAATTAAAATTACTTGAAATTTTTCCCAAAAGCAAATCACCACCAGTAAATGCTCGTCGACTACTAGGCATTGTCTTATCTCCTTTGAGATTTTTTGAATTTCTGTTATAAAAAAAGCCTACTTAGCTGCTCTTTTTTCTGCGTTAGCAACTAAACCAGACTTTTGTTCTACGTCACCTTCTTGTGGTAGACGTACTTTCCTACCACCGCCATTATAGTTAATAACAGCTTCATTTTTCTTTAGAGCTGACATCGTAAGATCAAAACCATCAATTGCTTCACAATCTTCATCAACGCAATTAATAATCGTGTCTTTATTAGCAAACTGCTTTGTTAGATCATCAGCAACAGCAGCGACAATCTTGCCTTCTTCCAAAAGACTTTGAATGCTGGCCTTACGTCCCTTGACTAGTACGTTAACGATAGCATCAGGGAAAGATTTCTTCTCTACTTTCAATTGAGTAGTCCCAACATTCTTCAACTGCTTCTCCAGTTCACTAACATGATTAGTGAGAGCAGTTTCAATCTCTCCGTCTTTCATCTCATCGGTTACTGTGATATTCAACTTTCCACACACATCCTTAAGAGCCATAGTGTTACTCCTCGTGTTAAGCTTTTCCACATGAGCAACAATTTGCTCAGGTAAAACAAGATTACGAACGTCTAACCTCTGTCTATCCAAAGGTAAAATGTGGTCAACAAGACCAAATTCTTTTGCTTGCTCAGCAGTAAACCAAGTTCCTTTATCTAACATTTGAGTGACTACTTCTTTACTCTTTTTAGTCCTTGCCATAACCATCTCAACTAGTGTAGAACCTATCTTATCAAGCTCATCCGCTGCTTTTCTAAGATCTTCTGGTTTCTTAGCTTCACCTTGGATAAGTTCAGGGTGGTGATGAAAAAGTAACCCATTAGCTGGTATAGAAACAGTAGCACTAGGATCTAGTGCAAGTACTGCTCCAGCAGAACCTGCTATCGGAGATATACGAATACGCTTAGAACCTTTGTGTCTACAAAGTCGGTCATATATCTTCATAGCCTGTATATAAGATCCACCATTAGACGAAATAGTAATATCTAATATTTCATTTGGTTTGACATTACATAGAGCCCCCTCAATACTATCTAAATTATAGGGCCACTCCCCTATGTATCCACTCAACTCAATACTAGTTTTATTCTCAACCTTTAACTTATCTGTTCCAGACATTTCTACTCCTCATACACTTGGGGACTATTTTGAGCTAATTTATCAATGAGAGCATAGGTAGTAGGATGAATTAACTTAAGTCTACCAGATAATATCTGTGAAATCCATCTAGCTGCATTCTTCCTTTGTATTGATACTCTATCAGTAGCTTCTTCTGAGTCTACAACTCTTCGAGTATCATAAAGACTAGAGCCAGCTATAGAAGCACAAATAATTATTGTCATCTTAGGTGGTGTATCTCTAATAGCAATTATGTCATACGGACCTTCGGCTATACGACCTAAAAATTCTTGTTCTGCATATTCATTAGCCCAATCTATTCTATTTACTACAGTCTCATGGTCCCCATCATTATCTGGATTAGCCCACCGCTTTACATTTTCTTTTCCAAATAATTTTTCAATATCATCTCTATTAGATATATAATCGCCATCAGCCATAACTATTCATCCTCTAAAGAGACTGGAGGAGTTCCTGGAAGAACTACTTCTGGATCTGGAATATCCAAACTCTCATCCGCACCTTCTATAGCAGGTACAGATAACTCTTGTCTGATAGACCCCATATCTAAATTTTGTGCTTCAAGAGATCCAATATTTGGAGACTGAAGAACCATTCTATATATTTCTTTAAGATGATTAAATCTAGAAGATACAAGAGGAGCTACTTCTATCCAAACTGTATTAACAGCTGCTTCACCCCAATTTAGTTGTAAAACTTTATTAACAGCATGTATGTTATATTGTTTTACAATCAATCTATGCTTAGTATCTACAGTAGATAAACCAATTTCAGCGTGTGTTTCTGCTTCAGCTTTTGTACCAAAACTTCCTTCTAATAAACTTCTTTCAGGTATACCATATACACGTACTATAAGATTATCTAAATATTTTTGTCTATCATTGAAAGCTGCTCTTGCATTTGTACGTGCTGATATTAGTTCTATACGCCATTTACCCTTAACATCTTTATCTATACTATCATTTAAATCAGAAGTCCATTCTTGAATCTCATCAGGTATTGCAACTCCACCTGAAGCCTCTAAAGCAGCCAATACATTTTGTGCGATTGTATCATTAGATGTTTGAGCACCTTTATACTCAGTTTGACCTACTGGATACCACACTACCCAAGTAGCTCCTGCTACTTTTTTATCATATCTATTAGCTGACTTATTAACATCCTGCCAATTACTTTCAAGAGGATCAACTGAACTTGAAGCAGACACACCATACCAATCAGTACCCTCCACTTCCAAATTAATATTCATAGAATACAACTCGTCAAGTTCTACCTCTTGCCCTGTCCTTATCTTATTGCTACTCAATCCAATGTTAGAATAAATAGCCCAATTCGTAAAACCTGCAAAATCACCTGTATCCACATAAATAAGTATAGTTGTAAAATCTTGTAATAGCTGTTTAAATTTGCTGATTCTTATTCTGCCATGCTTTGTAGGCTCATATACAAGTTCATAGGGCATCCAACCAAAATCTAATGCTCCATATAATGAGCCCTGTAAAAGCCAATCACGTTTTTCTGCAAACATATCCTCTATAAATTGTTTCGCAGCAACCGGTGCTTTTTTAGTCGATTTAAACGTCCAAGGAGTGTGTATACACGGAGCAACAACTGCTTGTCTAACTAATCTTACAGTAGGGTTCTTCCGTATCGCTCTAATACGAGCAGGAGATAAGTAAAAATAACTAGAAGGATAAAATCTAGAGCCTAACTGTGGCACTGATGTTATCTGTGGAGTAGTTCCTTCGGATGACCTTTTATCTGGATCTTCCTTAACTATTATTGAATATCCTGATAAAGCTGGCATATTATCTTCCTAATTTATAATCACTGGAGAAGATCCTCCACTATCTACTCTCATCGGCATAGTTTTAATGAGCTTATACCCATACCCATCACTCATATGCCCTATATCAGTTCCTTCATAATTCTCTAAATCAGTTGTTCCTTCTTTAAAAGACATAACAGATAGATCATTAATAAGTCGTTTACACTTAGGATTTATAAAAGCCCGTCGCTCACCCTTAGCATTTCTTAGAGCTGCATTAACAGTTGCATATCTATCAAGTCTCGCTGGATTTTTTCGTGGAAATATTACTTTCTTATTTCCAAATCCCTCTATATTTTTAATAATTAAATAATCTGTTCTACTAGCAGACGTATTTCTCTGATTAGAAGAAGCATCTCCTATGAACGTCCATCCTTGGTCATGATAAGAATACTTCTCTCTTAAGTACCTTAATGTTTTTTCTGTGTTAGTATTACGTAAAAATATCTCATCAAAAGTTAAATCTTTACCTTCTACACTATGAGACAATACCCAGCACATTGGATCTACATTAAAATCACATCCTACAAAGATTCTTTTTGATGGGTCATACTGAACACTATCATCTACATTATCATTAGTATAAGCATGATAAACAGAACCACCAACATCTAAAAACCTAGCTTTGTATTGCTCATTAAAATCTTGTTCATCTGTAGTGGCTTTAACAGATTCGATTTCTTCCGGTGTTAATATATCTGCTGATTCCCACCAAAATGAAGAAATCTCATTTTTATTTGAGTATCCTTCACATTTGCCTATAGTATACAGATTACCAATTTTAAAGAAACTTTGAAAATCTACTTTACCTATACCAGACCTTTTAGGTACCCCTATTCTCCAGCACCACCCATTCCGCTCTGTTAACATCGGACGAACAGTTCTAGGAAATATACCAGGTTTTTGATCAGAAGATTCGTCTAAAACAATACCATCAAGTTGTAATCCTTCAATTCTAAAAGGCTTATCCATCCCAACAATATAAAGAGTAGATCCAAATTTAGTTTTAATTACCATATCACTCATACTAGTTCCGTCGGCTATCCACTCATCTGGTATTAACCCTTTAATCGGTGCCCATGCTACTTTTTTAGCTTGAGCATACGTTGGAAGACCATAAGCATATATTGGATTAGGCCAAGGCCTTTTAATGGCTAAACTGTATACTATCTTTTTTCTAGCTAAATCAGTTTTACCACTACCACGTCCTGCAACAACAGCAGCAAACCTAGTTGGACATCTCCACAGCATAGATTGTACTATGTGCGGTCGCATGTCTTTCCAGTATTTAGTTAGTTGAGCCATCTTACTTACTAAGAAGGTCTAAAGCGTTTTTTAGTCTCTATCTCCCACCCCGCAGCTATGTCGACACCTACTACCATTACGAAATTAATATCAACGCTATAAGTTTTTGAACCAAGAGGAAAGGCTCCTTCTGGTAAAGAAAAACCAAAATTATAACCAGTTGAATCATAGCTCCACTTAGAATCTGTTTGATAAGTATCAAACACAACGCTTGCTTTTACTAAAGCTCCGCCTAATACTAAAACAGTTGGAGCATCTTGGTCTACTACTTTATATGCTATGGACGTTACGTCTGCTTGTAACATCGCCGAGCCATCATTCTTAAAAACACGACCCATCATAAAAGGGCTAGTGTCCTCCCAGATAACTCCGCTACATCTACAACTCATGTTCTTACTTCCTTATCTTCTTCTCCAGAAATATACGTGTCATATGCACTAGGCTCAACTATAAATGTTTCGCACTCTTCTGTTCCTGATACAAAAACATCGTGCACTAATGCTTCTGGCTTATACACATCAGACACATTAACCCCAACAATATGAACTTCTGACACTCTTGAATCTGCTACAAACATGTCTTTTTCAGCTTCCCCTGGAATATACATGTCGTGTATACTTGGTTCAACTACATATGTATCTCTTGATTCTGGTCCTACTACAAACGCATCTAACACTATAGCACCTGGTTTAAACACATCCATAGCATGCACACCCGGTATAAACATATCTTGTACTATTAACCAACCACTAGAAAGTATACCTTTATTAATTCTATCAAATAGAACAACTGGAAGACTTATTCTATTTCTAATAGAATAGTCAGGAGGACGTCTATATACATACACTTATATCTCTTCCCAACAAATAAAACCTGACATAGTAAACGCCACTGCTGTATTACACACTAGAGCTATTCCTGTAGACAACTCTAAAGTTATCCTCATTTCAGGGGTATAAATTAAACCTAAAGGTCCTAATTGCTCCCATTGAAACCCTTTAACTATATCCCCCGGAGTTCCAGGCGTCGTATCTCCTACTCTAGCACTACCAGTAATAGCACCCGCATCGTTACTTGCTTTAACAGCAGTTAAAGCTGATCCTCCACTACCTACTGCTGTAAGCTTGTTTAAGGTTAAAGAAACAGCAACAGCAGCTATACCATTACTACTTATTTCCCACCCGTGCAAAATACACTTATTATAATCACCAGCCATTAAAGACCATAGATCTTGAGTTGCATCTGACGCAACTGAAATATCTACTAATGGTGCATAATTAATTCGACCAACCACACTCTACCTACCAATCATACTGTTTCTTCTAGTTTGTATGAAATTAACGCCGCCACCAGCACCACCCGCACGTTGAGTCGCCCCAAGATCCCTATTAGGTTCCAAAACACTAGCCTGTTCCGGGGATACTCCCTGAAGTAAAACACCCCCATCAACTACTGAGTTTAGAGTATAGTCCGCTTCGAGGGGATCTGATGCACACGCAATGAATGCAATCGGGATGACTCCTCCTGATGAATGTACTCCATTGTTGAACCCCGCACACCTAACTAAAGTTGAATCGATGGGCATATTGTAACCAACAACTGAACAATCTTTTACAAGACAATCAACCACGCTGCTCTCACTATCAGTAAGCTCTATCCCCGTGCCACAATTGATGATTGTCATATCCCTGAGATTATAGACATTGTCACCACTAAATCCAGAAGTTGTGTTAGAATTCCCGACAATTAAACAACGTGAAATAGTGTAGTACTGGTCTATTACATAATCATTACTAACAACCATTGCGGTAGTGCGAGTACCTGTAGTAATGAGTTCACAATTGTCAAGTATTCTCGCATTGTCCACAAAAACTCCACTAGGGTCTCCTCGAAGAGAACAGTTCACAAGAGACAGATCATCAGTCATGTTGACGTCACCGTTGAGCAACTCACATTCCTCAAAAGTGTCTCTAAGGTTGTTAACATCGCCAGAAACAACTCTATCATTATTCCCCCCAGCATCAATTTTAAGATTGCTATATACCTGTTTTCCAAATACTCCCCTAGTCCGGAATACTGCTGAGGGAAGTCCACCCGATCCGCTTGTCACGAAATAAGGTTGATTTCCTCCAATAGGTGGATTATCTCCTCGAACTGTATCATATCCACGAAGTGTAAACCTTCTGGCATTCAATGCGGAAAAAGTACCATTAGGTAATGTTGCTCCGGCGGTAATAGAGTATGTTCCGCTTCTTACCCATGCGCTCATTCCAGAGACATTAAGATTCCCTGAAAGAGTATCATTTATGAATTTTGACAACCAGCCAACGGATGCAAAGGCTCCTCCAATATTAGCCACTCCTCCTGAACCAATACCGGCAGGTGTAGGACTTCTCTCTAGCCAAAGCATGTTAGGTATTCGCATGTTAATGAGATACCATCCTGGAACAAAATTAGTTCCAGAAACAATGTATATCGCATTGCCAGGATGCGTTGCATCAAAAGCATTTGATGACGTAACAAATGGAGATCCCGCTCCAGTTGAGCCTAAATCAGCAACAGATGTATGTGGTGTGGCTCTTTGTGTGTGATCTGTTCCCCCTTGAAAACCACCCAATACAGGGTCAAAAGCACCACCGTTCTCATCGTTCCCATCAGAACGAACTTCGATTATCGTAGTGCTAGGAAATGCCACAAGATTATTCCTTAACCATGTTTAAGCTACCAATGACTTCAACATAAGCTGCACGTTGGGCAGGATTATTAAAGTCCTCAAGAAGGACTGCTAAAACTCCAAGACCATTTAAAATCTTAGTCTTTGTAAGAGATTCAGCAGCAGCTAATCCTGAACCATTTGGAACAACATCATCAGCATCTAAACGAGTAATAAGAGCTTGTACACGATTATCCCATTCTTCTTTTGCTCCCTCAGTTCTATTAAGTGCTTGAACAAGACGAAGAATTCCAGCTCTGTATATCTGATCAACAAATACTTTAATAATCTCTTGTTCTTCTAAATTTAAGTCAGCAGGCCAAGCCATGTTCAGTCCCCCTTAAAAAGCTCAAGAATAAGAGGTAAGAGAAGTTTAAAGAGTTCGAGAAATAACACCCAAAAGTCTCCAGCAGCATTAGTAAGACTATGTTCTCGTCCTGCTGCTTCAAGAGCAATACTAATTGTTATCCTAACAATCTTTTCACGTTTGTCTTCTGACAAATCAGCGAGTGTTGTATTAACAACTGCTACTGCTGCTGCAATTGTTTCTGTACCAGTCATACTTCCTCTCCCGTTACTTTAATTAGTTTACCATACATTGTTAAAAGACCCATCACAACACTACTCTCAGGTTCTTCAGGATCATCTGGAGGATTAATAGGCTCACCACCAAAAAATCTCTTAAGTGTTGAGTAGCTCACATCATTAGTCCAATCAAGAGGCACACGAAGAATAGAAGGATTCATAATTCCTCCTCTTGTATGCTGCAAATTACAATTATGTCCTGTCTCGTGCATATGCAAAGCAACTAAGTAATCAAAGGCTGCTTTATATCCAGGATCAATGTATTGAAATACATTATCCCCACATGAACGACTATTAAACTCCGCTAGTCCAATAGTTGATCCAACTAATACTTTCCATCTAAGATCAACTTGACTAATTTCACCATGTGTAACATACTCAATATCAAGTCCAATAGCACCATATGCTTCTTTATTCTTTGCTTTAATTCTTTCCCACACACCATTACCATAATGTGCTGGCATAGTACTAATATTAACATCTATTTTAATGCTATGGCCTTCTTTTCCTCCACAACCTGAAGGCCATGAACCTGAACCTGTTGCTAAGTCCTTGAGAGCATAATCAGGAGCACCACAGCGTGGTAATCTCATTAATTCTAGTGTTGCTGGACCAATATCTCCATCAAACATAGCTGATCTTTTATGATGTTTAAGAGCTAACAACTCCATATTAGCATCAAAAGACTGAAGTGACTCTATAGCACAAACAACAGAAGTATCAGTAAGATTTAATAGTTTTAATTCGTCTTCTTTGAGTCCATTAGTTATCCCATATCTAGGATTAGAAAAATGTCCTGTATCCCACAAAAACTTAAGTATTTGCTCTTTATCCATTTTCTAATCCTTTAACGATTTCTCCCCATGCGTCCACGTAATCTTTTGAAGAACTCAAATTTGCGTCTTTTACTAGTTTGTCTACTCCTACTTTCCACTCTTTCCACTCTTCTATTTTGTTCACTAGAGGATTCGACATTAGACTCTGATACATCGTATCTGTCATTTGCTGTAACTTCGTATGCTCTATTTTCCCCTTCACTACTAGATCTACTACTCCTTTGTATATCCCCGCTACTGCTTTCGTCGTTTTCTCTTTGTCTGAGTCTACTACCACCGCTGTCAAGTTTTTTACTGTCTCCTCTATCTTACTTATATCTGATGGCTCATCAGGATCATCAGGATCATCAGGAAAGTCAGATAAATTAAAAACTTTAATATTAGACATTTGCTTTATAGTAATTGAACCATCAGCTAAAACAGTAATTGAAAGATAATACGTACCAGCTTTAACCCCTTCTGCTTTTATAAGAACTGATTCCGCTGAATTAGCATATGAACATGTAAATAACAAAGCTAGTGTTAAGATGAATTTCATCCTCTTGCTCCTGTAAGTTGTTCTTCTAATGATCTCTTAAACTCTTCCGCTATTTCATTAGTGGTTATGACACCATCTACAATACTTTGCTCAATAGTACCTAACGGAACAAGCACATCATCTTCTCTATCCTCATAGAGGAAATCATTTATAAGAAATCTAACAGCACTTAAAATACGTTGTTTCACTCTAATTTTTCCTTAGTAAGAAAAAGGACCTCCATGTCCTCTTCCTTAAGAACCACCAGATAATTTAGAAACAATAGCCTCGTGTTCAGCAGAGCTAGATTTAGATAACTCTTTTAACGACTCTTGAATAGCTACTTGTGTCTCAATTTCTTTTACACGTAATTCAGGTACATCCTCCATTAAAGTATAAGCTTTATCTATTACATCTTCAATCTTAGTAAGTCTTATTTCACTAATATCTAAATGTTTCGTTAAAACATCAATAAGCTTTTCAGCTTGCTTACTCTGAGGTACTACCCAATAAGATATACCTACAAAAAATAGACCACAAGTTACTGCGATAGGAAAACCAACTTCTTTAATGAACTTACTCACTTTGTCCAAAGTTGTTTGAGACGGCCCCATACTTAATTCCCTTCAGGAAATTTGATTCTCAAAGTTACATCGCCATCCAACCCCAGAAGCTTCATTGTAGGATTATTAGTTTTAAAAGCCTCTATTTCTATCTCAATGTACCCCTGTTCTACAAAAAGATCAATTATATCATCAATATCACCTATTAGCTCACTAGCAGAGCTACCAGCATTCTCAATTGAATTCATCGCATCCTTAATAGGTCTTTTTCTCTTACGACGTCTCATTATAAATCCTTAATAAGAGTGATTAGATCATCAAGTGTATTAACTAGCATTTCTAAATCATTATCTAATGATAAGATACGCTCTTCTAACTTTTCAAGCCTAGTCTCCATACTACTTGGACTCGACCCAATAACATTTAGACCTTTCAAATCTTCTTCTGTTAAATCTATCATTTTTCACCTCCTTTCTTAAAAAGCAGCATTAAGAAGATTGCTAGCGACCCAGAAATTTTTCCATTCAAGCCATGTCTCACACGCTTTTGACCGTTTTAGGAGGGGGTCTAGATATGACAATCTTCTTAATGCTACAAAAGATACTACTACTCTTAGAGAGTAAGGAACATAGTAGCATCAGCGTATTCAGTTGAACCATCCTCTTTTATCTGAATGACACCCAGTGCATCATTAATTGTCACAGCTAGTGCAATAGCAGCATGAACGTCAAAAGTATCCTCTTTTGTCCACGTAATAGTCTCAAACAATCCAGTTGTAAAATTGACCAGAATAAAAACACTGTCACCAGTACTACCACTAATAGTTAGTGCATTAAGTCGCACTTTAGTAATAGTACCTGTAGCTGGTGCTGGTATACCAGTACAACCAGTAGAAAGAGGTAGTACCCAAGCTTGAGTAGCTTGCGGTTGTTGCGTCACAGAAGTTAGAGCAGTTAGCTCCATAACAACAAAGAAGCCAGCCTGACCATTTGGTCCATTACCAGCTGTATTAGCAACCCAATCTGATGGAGGAACAAAATGGATAAATAATGTTCCTGCTCCAGTAGCCCATCCAGCAGTATCATCCTCAAAAACAGTAACAGCTGCCCAAGCTGATCCATTCCAATACTTCAAAGTAACTGTGTTCGTTCCCGTAATAGCCTGTGAAGTTGTAATCTTAACTTTACAGAACTTCTCAGTGTATCCAATATAAAATCCGTCACCCACTAGTGGATAATCTGGCAACAAATCTACATCACCAGCACCAGCATCAGTTAAATCAGTTAGATCATCGTCCCACTGAGCCGCAGAACCTACAATCCAACCTGTACCAATTAATGGCAAAGTAGTTTTAGAAGTATATGCACTAAATCTTGATCTGATCCAATAAGCATTAACGCTATCTACAGTATTAGCTTCCCAATCTTCTGGAACAGTAAAAGAAACTGTTACTATAGCAGCGGGGGTAACTGTCCAGCCAGTAGTACCATCAACAAGGTCAGATAAAGCTGTCCAAGTTGTTCCATCCCAGTATTCCCAAGCAACGGTAGCAACAAGATCAACTGCTGCAGTAGTAATATCAATATCAACTCTAGAAAATGTACCAGCAGCTAGTCCAAAATAAACTGCATCCTCAGCTACAGGTGTAGTAGGAAAAGGGGCTACATCATCATCAGTAGCACTTCTAAAGTCAGTTGTATCATCTACATACAAACCACCATCATTTGTATAACAGAGAGGCAGAGCTGCTGCAACTCTCTTTAAAAGAGCTTTAGTAGGATCAGCAGGAGTAATTTGTCCAATAATTACACCATCTGACCCACCACCAACTATATTACCTAGTGTTCCAGGCATCGGCAAAGAAAGTAACGCTGTCATCTTTTTATTCTCCTACAGGTTGGTTTTCTACAAGAGGAACTGTACCTAACATAGCCTCAACTTCTCCCTCACTGATCCCCGTCGTATTTTTGTTGTTATCTAATACTTTCATCTTATCAGCCATCTGCTGACTAAGCTTATCCCCAATCTCTTTAGCAAATGAAGCTGCAATAACAGGTATCTCTATTAATATTTGACTCTTAATATTAGGATCAATATCTATATTCTTAATTATGTCATCTAAGAACATAGTTAACATACCTTCAGCCATAGATGTAACAGTATCAGCAATAATAACAGGTATCTGCTGTACAATATGAAATAATTGCACTCCATCAAACTTAGTATTACTCAGTATTTCTATCTCTGATGCTTTTTTAAGAAGCCCTACAATTTTATCAACAGTAATTATTAATCTCTCTGCTTGCAAATCTAATCTAGCAAGCATAAGAAGAGCCTCTTCAGGACTCTTCTCAACTAACAGATCTATAGCAGCTTTAAGAGACTCATACACAGCCATCTTATCTCTTAAAGCATATCTAGCAAGTATACACTCCTGTTTAGCTCTAAAGAAGTCCTCATCTAAAACTGAAGTAGCTTTAGCAAAGAAGTCTACCAAAGATTGAGTAGACTTTTCTAATTGGTAATAACCTTGAGCCATTTTATACCTTTCCCCAGTTAAGCATTATATACGTAAGGGAGCGAAAATTCAAGGGTATTAGCCCCAAATACCCCGATTTAGTGGTATTTTTGGTCCTCTATTATACGTAGCTTGCGTATATTAAGGCAAAAACCCCCCACAATAAGTACTAGGATACTAAGTGTCCACTAAGATATGATAAGGATAATAGCTGTTTTGGTATTTATGAATGCTTGTTGTACAGTATTTGAAGACTAAATATATGGGTGTAATGCTTGTTGTACAGAAATACGAAGGCTAAATATATGAGTGGGCCCGTCCACCGCCGCTCGATTGAAACGTCACCATAGGGGGTATACTAGACTCTCATTATATAGATTAAACTAGTCTTTGATTGTACAGATTAAACTAGTCTCACATTATACAGATTAAACTACTTAAACTAATCTCCCATTATACACATTAAACTAGTCTTATTAGATATAGATTAGTGTGTCTCAAACCATCGTTTATAGCACACTATACTAGATCTTGATAGTGTAGATTCACTGCAAAAAAACAGAGTAGCGTAAGCTACTCTGTTTTGTGGTCATCGTTCGTACCATGCGTAAGACACAAAATTGTCCCGCAAGTACTCTGCTATCTTTTTGATCTCATCACTGAAATCATCTTCGATGATTTCGTCAAATGACTTCCCACAAGATAGCAGAAGACCGATCACTTCGTACCAGTTACAACACCACCATATAGGGTCTGCTTCCACCCCCATATGCTTACAGATCGAATCATCAATCTGTAATAGACTCATCGCTTCTTTATCGCCATTGCGTGTCAGTTGAAAACAGTTAGGCATTCTATTTCCTTTCTTCGAGGGCGGACAACTTACGTTGTCCTGTTTTTGGTCGATCAATCGTAGCGACGAAACGGATCATCGTAACCATACGTATCATCATAGTTATCTTCACGTGCCGAGCATGCTCGACACAATGACGTTTGAGACGACAACGGAACAACAGCACCACATACGCATCGCATATTTAGCTGTTGTCCGTCCTCGCCATAATCTGGACAACAGTTTTGTTCATGCCCACATGCTGGGTAATCTTCACATGCCATAGCTAATCACTCCCTATCAAAAAGGATGGAAAGCACCAGTGCTGCCAACATGGTAACTAACAACACTAATGTCAAAACTTGAACCTTGATTGCAAAGAGGATCATTCTTCGTACCTCCATGTGATGATTCTCTTAACTAATTGATCTAAATGTTTCCAATTTCGTTTTGTCCGTTGACTAGTTGTATTCCCTTGCACCACATTGCGAGCGATGCAATTAGCCAACGAAGTCCTCTTTTGCGTCGCCCGTATTATCATCTTCTCGAACCAACTATCTACGTTCATGTTGGGGCTAGTCCTTTCCAAGCAAGCAATAAAAACTCCAATCCGCCGACACATAACCGAGTGTGACTAAAAACAGAGCACTCTCGACTAGTCGCAACACGTGGTACCGACGTAACACCTTACTGTCTTCCCAATCTCGTGGAAAACCAAGGCGAATTTGTTTGCTTTCACACCAATTCTTAATACTCACTTCTTACTCCTTCTCATTGCGTTAAGAGCATCGCAAACGATTACGATGCTGACAACGTAGGACACCGAAAACAGACACACCAATCCGACATACGGAAGTACGTCGATCACTTTCTATTCCTTATTTTGTGTCCAACTAACTTGACCACATTGCAGCAAAACATTGACCACAACTCGGTACCTCTCACACCCTTGTACCTCCCTCAGCGAAAGCAAGTTCTCCATACTGCCCGGTGAACAGTACTCCCCATCCTCTGTGCCGTAACGCAAGCAAAACTCTTGCCGTCCTCTACGGTCAAAAACGTACACGTCGTACCGTGCACCCTCCTCCAACATGCCCACAAACGAAAATAGATATGATCCTTCTGTGTGGCCACACCTATCTATCCAATTCGGTTGAGTTGTAATCTCATGCAACCGGACATCCAATTCACCAAGTTCTTCAATCTTGATTATCATTCTAACCCTTAGCCTTTCGTGCTAGTGTTCGAGCTCCCTTCAAGATTGACACAACTTGCTTATGTGTAAGCAGTCCCTTCTTAGCTGCTTTCTGCAACAGGAAAATGCTTGCAGACAATCTCACCATATTCTCCTGAATGTCTTCACGTTCTGACACATCAACTTTCACGTCATCGATTAGTTTGTCTGCTTTCCTATGGTACTCATCACCGATCGACCGAAGGCGTGCGGCGTGAGCGATAGCGTCTTGAGGAACACGACACCGGATGTTTCTCCTCTGATAACCCTCAAGACTAGCTTGCAACCCTTCGATCTGCTCATCTAGTTCACGTCTTGAATAGTTCGGCATTAGTGACTCTCCCCTCCAAAAGAAAGCTCGCTACACAGTTGTATGCTGTGTAGCGAGCGTGACGGAAACCAGATGTCCAGTTAGGTCAGGACGCCGGCGAGGATCTCCTTAATTTGGGCTGCCATCGCGGCTTTCTGCTCAGGTGTCATACCCTCCTTACTTAGCTGACCGGCCAGTGCCGACGCGATGCCTTGAGTGTTGCCGAGAATCTCTGAC
>Ga0255048_10000237_pt1 | contig 41657 bp, 58 predicted proteins | sample JV7_2_2_MG_FD_183619 | JGI IMG/M metagenome (GOLD analysis project Ga0255048, IMG submission 183619) | Seawater microbial communities from Jervis Inlet, British Columbia, Canada - JV7_2_2 | ecosystem: Environmental > Aquatic > Marine > Inlet | place: Canada: British Columbia | collected 2016-10-06 | reverse complement strand
AAATCTAAATGGTTGATATTTTAGGTGGGTATGGGGGTTAGAAAATGCCAAACATAGTAGGACCTAACAAAAATCCTTTTGTAGAATTTAATGGATTAGCTAATATACCAGATAAAAGTAATGTATATTCTCCAATGAGATTTATGGAAAACCCAAATTTCAGATCAAGTATGCCTCAATTTACGCCAAGAGGAGGTGTAGGGAATATGGGTCAATTCGGAATGATAGGTTCCCCTTCCCAACCAGTAGTTAATCCAAATATGCAATTAAGAGCAATTATAGAATTATTAAGAAGAATGGGTATGTAAATGGCAGAAAATATAGATTGGGAATTTATAAGAGAGAAAGAAGGTTTTGAACTTGTAGGCTATGTTCCAATCACAAAAAAATTAAAGTCTGGTGTAACGATAGCGTCTGGATTTGATTTAGGTCAAAAAAACGAGGGCGATCTACAAGGTTTACCCCCCACTATTATAAAAAAATTAATTCCTTATTTAGGAATAAAAGGGGAGGAAGCAAACAAAAAAGCATCAAATTTAACAATAACAGAAGATGAAGCTAACATAATTAATAAGTTTGCTAAAACAAAGTCTTTAAATAAACTTAGCTCTGATTGGGAAAATGCTACTGGTTATTCGTTAAGTGAACTATCTCCAGCACAAGCAACCGCTTTAGCTTCTGTAGGATTCCAATATGGAGATATGAAATCAAAAACTCCTAAATTCTGGAAATATGCTACAAGTGGAAATTGGGACAAAGCATATAATGAGTTGATGGATTTTAAAGACGAACATCCTACAAGAAGAAAATCAGAAGCTGATCTTTTGTTTAAAGAAATGGGTGTTCCTTCTGATAGTATGTTTGGAGAAGCTATGCAATTATCAGACAATAATATCAATACCATAAGAGAGGGTTATTAATGCCAAAAGTAGGTGGAAAACATTATTCTTATACTAAAAAAGGTTACAAAGCAGCAGCGAAGGCACGAAAAAAAATGAAAAGAGGAAAAAAGAAGTAAATGATTCCCATTGTAGTACAGGCAAGAATGGATTCAAGACGTTTGTATGGCAAGGTGTTGATGCCTATTACGGGTGGTTGTGCTTTAAGTCATCTGTTGGATAGATTGTTTCTCACCGAAATGAAAGTCATTGTTGCTACTACCAATAGAGATACCGATAAACCCTTACAAATGTTTTGTGAACATTATGAAATAGATGCTTTCTATGGTGCGGTAGAGATACCTAAAAGGCTATGGTCAGTGGCAGAGTTAAACAATGCAGACCATATAGTGAGAGTTACCGCAGACGATATACTAGTAGACCCTGACTACCTTAAAATGGCAGTGAGGGAGCACGTAGAGAATGGAGCAGACTTTACGCATATACCAAAGTTACCAAAAGGTTTTGACTGCGAAGTAATTTCTAGGAACGCATTACTGGAATTGATGAAGATAGATTCCGAAACAGAGTATATAGGAAAGATATTAAAAGATAAGACTTTATTTAAAGTACATGAAGTAGAGGTAGATAAAAGGCATAGAAAGCGTTTCAACTATGAGTTAAATGAATACAAAGACTTGAAAAAATTAAGAGAGTTATTCTCTGATTTGCATAGTAATCATTCACCGCCATTTTGTCTCGATCACGTTATCGAGTATTTAGATTATCAAAAGTCAAAGGAAAAAGTGCGATGAACCCATTCTTCACAGTCTATATTCCGTTTCATACTTATGGTTATGCTATTAAAGCAAAAGATGCGTTACGTTCCTTAGATGCTCAATCGTTCACTTCATTTGAAACGATACTGATAGCGAATGGTACTTCGTTTCCAAGTTGGATGAGTGAAGGCGATGTATACAAAAGCACTGGCGTATTTGGTAGGAAGATAATAGGTGGGGAATACCATACGTTGGGAGCAGCAGCCAACGCAGCAATAGCGTTAGCAAAGGGTAATTGGATAGTTAGGTTAGATGCTGATGATTACCTTGAATCAAACGCTTTGTGGCACTTTGTAAATACGATAGAGCAACACTCTGACAAACCTATTATAGGAGTGCAAGGACATTGGGATGAAGATAATCCTGATAAAGTAATGGGAGCAGGGTTAGCGATACAGACAAGTCTATTGCAAGAAGTTTGTGGGTACAACGAAGAAGAACCTATCAATGATGGAGAGTCTATTGTTCGGAAGATATCTAATGAAGTTTTTGGAACTGCTACATCAAAATGGGGATTAGTCAGAACAGAGAAACCTATTTATAATTATGAACGACATGAAGGGAGTATGTCATGTCCAAGTTAGCGAAGTTATTCGGACCTGATGCGAAATACCCCTTAGTACGTTCCTATCAAGAGAAAGAAGCACCAGAGTTAGAGTTTATTGCAGGGCCATGTTCTGTAGAGAATTTGGAACAGATATATGCCATAGCTTGTAAGGTACGAGAAAATGGAGCAACCATGTTACGAGGTGGTTGTTATATATATGGAACGTACCCTCCGAAAAATAGTGGATTTGTAGCAGATAGATCACTATCTCTTTCAACAGCAGCAGATGGAAACAAACTTCCTTGGATAGTGGAAGTGATGGATGCACCAGATATGCAACACGTTACAGATGCAGATTGGATACAGATAGGTATGCGTCATGCACAACATTATCCGTTGTTAAAAGCGATAGCTTCTTATGGAAAGAAAGTATTATTAAAGCGTGGTTCATGGATGACAGTCGATGAAACGCTTGGGGCTATAGAGTATTTGCTTCAACATGGGGCAGAAGATGTAGCAATATGCGAGAGAGGAATCGTTAGCTTTGAAGACCATTGTAGGTGGAGTTTCTCTGCTTCGTTTATTGCGATGATAAAAGAATATACTGCATTGAAAATAGTAGCTGATCCTTCTCATGGCAGTGGAGACAGAAAGTTAGTTCCTAGACTTGCGAGAGCTGGAGTGGCAGCAGGTGCTGATGGAGTGTTATGTGAAGTACATCCTAACCCCAACGAGTCTGTTTCCGATGCAGAACAAGCGATTGATTATGACACCTTTGAACAAGTAGTGAAGGGGTGTAAAGAAATAAAGGGATATGTTTATGGCTAACAACCTTCAAATGTATAGAGTAGAGTTTGGTCAAAATATAGGTGGAATTAATGATTCTACACAAATAACGTCTGTAAAACAAAATGAAGCCTTAGACATACATAATGTAAGATTAATACCTACCGGTGGAATACAGAAACGTAAAGGATATTATGTTGTCAATACAGCTAGTCTTGTCGGTTCTGGAACGATTACTGGGATTTTTAATTATTTACGTTTTACTGGAAACTCAGACTTAATCGTATGTGTGAATAGTGGTACTTCTGCGAGTAAAATATATAAGAAAGACGCTGGAACGAATACGTTTACTTCTATTACACCTTCTGGAACATTCGCGGGTGGCGATGTAACTTTCGCTGTATCTAACGATATATTGATGATTGCGTCTGATGGTGGTTCTAATATTTTAAAATGGGATGGTTCTGCTACTGCTTGTACGGATTTGAATACTGCTACTGCTCCTTTAGGGCAAGTTGTAACAGATTGGAATAGACACGCTGTTGCTTTAAAAATACCAGCAAGAGGAAGTAATTTCGAAATATCACATCAAGGTGATTCTACACAGTGGAGAAATTCTGATCGGTTTCCTACAGACAGACAAACTGTAGGTGCTACATCTTTACTAGGCAAACTGTATGTTTTTACTACAGATAGAATGTATGCTGTATCTGGAAATGACAGAGACAACATATCCATGCTTCCAGTTAGACGTTCCGTAGGAGGAACAAACCAAAGAAGTATAGTAAACGTAGCAAATAGAAACTTGATTGTATGGCCTTGGCGTGGAAACTTTTACGAATTTGATGGAACCACTACCAACATAATTTCAAATAGGTTAGAAAGACCTTTAGCAAATACGAGTGATTTTTTTAATGTAAATCAATCTCTTTTTGATAATATACAAGGGGTAAATATAGCTTCAGAATCAAGAGTAAGTTTTTTGATTGCTGCAAGAAATAAAACACAAAATAGTTTCGTACTAAATTACCATTACGATTTAAGAACACCAGACCCTAAGACTGGGAAAAGTATAGGTGCTTGGACTGTAGATAAATACGATAGAAACTTTGCGTATCTCGCTGTATCAGTAGAGGATGAAAAAGAGATTTTATATGCTGGAGATTACGATGGTCATGTATGTAGGTTAGATGTAGGGGATGCAGATGGTGATTCTTCCGAAGATGCAAACGATGGAAATGCTATCCCATCAAGGTATCAGACTGGTCCATTTCACAACAATATGCCAGACATGACAAAAAGATGGAGAGAAATCATTCCTGTCGTTGGTCAAACTTCTAGTGGTACTGTAACGATATCTACCGCAGAGAATTGGGCTGGTAGTTTTATAACCGCAGATACTGTTGCTTTGACTACAGGAGGGTTTGCTTCCTATTGGGGAGTATCTAAATGGGGAGAAGGTCTTTGGGGAGCAGCGATATCGGTAATTAAACGATTATCTTTATCAAACCGAAGCGAAGCTCTTTCTATTAAGTTTTCTGATTCCAGTAAAGACCCTGCATGGCGAATCGATACTTGGGTATTGAGATTCCAGATACTGCCTGGTCTAAGGAGATTCCCATAATGCCATCTAAAAAACTTATACCTCCTGTTTTTATACAGGATTTAACAGATGAATTTGCTCCTTCTATTATTCACGAAAATGTTGAAAATATATACAACTTTTTAGATAGTCATTTTGAATGGGGATCAGCAACATCAAATACAGGAACTACTTTATCAAGAATTAAGTCAACAGACTATATTGTAAATATCACCCCTTTAGCAGAACCAGGAAGTGCGACAGTTACAAAAGCTACTGCATCTTTCACTTACACAACAAGTGCTACAGTGGCATTTAATTATTTAGTTATTGGATCAAGTTAGGAGTTATTATGGGAACAGTTTCTCGCCCTTACACTTACACTGCTGGTGATGTTATTCAACCAGCCGAAGTTACAGATAACGAGACTACTTTATATACTCTCGTTAATGGAAATTTAGACAACGACAACATAGATTCTTCGGCAGGAATTAAGGCAGCTAAACTTGATCTTGCCTCAGCGACTACAGCTTCATTCTCTACGAATGTGCTTATGTCTTTGTCTTCCACAATTACATTGGGAACAACAACACAAACGATTGCTGTAGGTAGTTCTGCTACAGTAACTATCACCGCTAGTGGCGGAGTTGCCGAAATCGGCAAAATGACTGTCATAGCTAGTGCTACTGTCGGCAATCTTAAAGTGTCAGGTACTGCGACATTGGGTGCATTGGCTACGCTAGGTACATTGGTCGTATCAGGAACTGCTACGATAAGTGGTCTGGTATGTAGTGGCACTGCGACTGTCGGAGATTTGAAAGTATCCAACACAGTTACCATACCGAACTTAGTGGTATCAGGAACAGCCACACTTGGTAATATTATAGCGAGTGGTACAGCAACTTTAAAGTCAATCGTAGTAAGTGGAACTGCTACCATTGGTGATTTAAAGGTAAGCAATACTGTTACGTTACCTCGAATAGTAGTGAGTGGCACTGCAACGATAGGAAACATGATTATAAGTGGCACAGCTACTTTAAAATCTATTATTGTAAGTGGTACTGCGACATTAGGTGCGATGTTAGTGAGTGGAACTGCTACCTTCTCTACTGTACCCTTATTCCCTAACAACACTATTGAGACAGCAGATATTCAAGACAATGCAGTAACTCTTGCGAAGATGGCAGGATTGGCGAGAGGAAAGATTATTTATGGTGATGCTTCTGGTGATCCAGCAGCATTGACAGTAGGTTCTACTTCTACAGTATTAACAACAGATGGTGTTGATATTTCATGGGCTGCTGTTAGTGGAGGAACTTCTACTTACGCTAGCATAGTGGTATCAGGAACAGCGACATTGGGTAATATCAAAACTAGTGGAACTATATCTGTATCTGCTACAGCGACAATGGATCATTTGTTAGTAAATGGCTCAGGAGCAAGTATGGCTCATTTTAAAGCTACTGGAGCCGATGTAGATCATGTTTTAATAGAAAGTACTGATGGTGGTGCAGGCGAAGGCCCAGGGATGGCGTTCTACAGAAACAGTGCAAGTCCTGCTGATAATGATCAGACTGGTAGAATACGTTGGTATGGTAATGATTCGGCTGGTGCTAAACGTCATATTGGTGGTGTTAATTGTAAATTTGCCGATGTTACCAATACCTCGATAGATTCACAAATAAGTATGGTTTCTTATAAGGACAACTCTGAACTAGTAGCATTGACAGTTCATGGGTCAGACGTAACTGTAGCAGGTAATCTTACAGTTGGAGGATCATTATCTGGTGCTGGTGGAAAAGTATTACAAGTTGTAAATATGTCAACCACGAGTGTTACAACTACCACATCATCATCTTATGTAGACACTAATTTAACTCTAGGAATCACACCTTCCGCTTCTTCTTCTGTTGTAATTGTTGAATGGGCAGGAACTTTCAATCTTGGTGGAACCAGAGGAACGTGGGCTGACATTGGGTTAGAGAGAGGAACTTCATCAATTCATTCATGGGGTGGTGAATACGCTGAAGGATTAGCTACTGGAAACTTTGATTTGCACTTTCCTTTAAGTGGGTCAATGAAAGACTCACCGAATACAGCAGGAGCAGTAACATATACAGTGCAGATCAGGACTGCTGGTGGAACCGCTAAGATGATAAGTCGAGGCACAGGCATTATGATTATATCAGAAATAGGAGCATAAGATGTCAGACATTCAAGAAGAAATCAAAGTATATATTATTGATGCAATTTTAGCTTTAGCTCCAAACGCAAAAGTAACTGTGCAAGGGGAAGAAATAGAAAAAGTAACATGGGAAGATGGAAACCCCAATAACATTACTAAGCAACAAATATTAGATAAAAAAGCAGAGCTAGAAACTAAATATACTAACGAGGAATATAAAAGAAATAGAGAAAAAGCGTATCCTACGTTTAGTGATTTTGTCGAAGCATATACTGAGAAAGAAATCTTAACTAGAAGCGATAAATGGATGGCATATATAGAGGCTTACAATAAAGTACGAACTGATTTTCCGAAACCAGAATAAAGGAAATAAATTATGAACTGCAACTGCAAATTTCCATGTACGTGTAGCATTGTCGCAGTCGTTATCGGTATCATCACTGGTATCGTTATTTATCAAATAGGACTATAGAATGAATAATTTAGGGGTTTGCATAAGTGCGTTTGTAGCGTTAATAGGTGGTTTATATATTGTATTGCAACTGTATGCTTACCCTTTACCAGAAGGTAGGAAATTGGAAGTGCGTGTCGATTCCAATGAGAAAATGGTACAGAGTATGGACATGAGACAGAGGTCTATAGCAGATAAAGTAGGAAAGATACATGGCATACTGGTTGATCAAATTAAAGATAAGAATCACGATTAACCGCCCTAGAGGTGTATATGGATAACGCAGGTCTTCTAAAGAAGGAACAGTTAAAAGCTAGGAACGAAAAGATAATGCAAGGTTGGTTACACAAATGGATATCCAATACTGCAACTAACTATGGAAGTAAACTGTTAGGCGAAGAAGAAAACTTTTCTAACTTGTTCATGGCACATAAAAACAAACCTGCATTGATTACAGGATCAGGACCTAGCCTTGAAGATACAATACCTCATATAAAGAACTTTGATGGGTTGGTTATCAGTACCAATAGTTCTATGAGTCTGTTAATGAAGAATGGTATTAAACCAGACTATGTACATATTTTTGATGGTCAATATGAACCAAAGAGAATAGGGAACCTTCCCATAGATGATGTTACATTGATATGTGCGACCTTTGTTTTGCCAGAGATGGTAAAGTTTTGGAAAACGAAAGGGAAGGTATATGGGTTCAGTGCTTTCGATCCAGAGGAAGCATGGTTTAAAAAGTATATGTGGTATATGTACCGAGACTATGTAGGTATTCCCACTAGTGGTTCGGTAGGCCCTAACGCTATTCGGTTAGCAGCCTATATGGGTTGCAATCCCATTATCTTAACAGGGTTAGACCAAACCTTCACTGGTGGTAAGTATCGAGTAGATCAATACGACTACATTGATAATAAATATGTATTAAAAGATTTTGATCACGAAGAAGCGATTAACAAGCAACCTATCAGTTATCACAATGGCAAACAGCTTTGGTATATCACTGGGATGATGTACCGAACAGCGATTGTAGGTATAGCAGATGAGTTAAGGGATAAAGGATTATCGGTTGTTCGTTGTCATAATAAAGGCGATAAGAATTTTTATAAGGTAGAAGGTGTTCTACTAGAAGAAACTAAAGGAATTGAAGTAATGAACGCTACCATGAGTGGCGTATGGAAGAATGAACTTCCAAGATATAACTTAGTAGCATAGGGGGAACTATGGCTAATTTAGAATCGGCTGCGATGGCTGCACTCCAAACTGGAGTAAATCCATACGAGTCGCAAGGGTATTTGGATTGGATGTCTGGCATACCCGAAGCACAGAAACAACTGCCTGGAGCCATTCGTCAACAAAGACAAAGGCAAGTAACAGAATTAGAGAAAGGCATCCCAGAGCAAATAAGAAGGGCTGCTCAACCATTAGCAAGAAGGGGATTGAGTGGAAGTGGCCTTCAATTAGAAGATGTAGGACAGGCAGCTTTAGATAGGCAGATTGCTATTGATAGAGCAAAAACTCTTGCTGAAATTGACCCTATTAATGCTCAAATTGCTTTACAGAATTTAGCAAGAGATCGTGCTGTGCAAAGAGGTGGTGAAGAAAGAAGACGTTTTGAAAGAGAAGAAGATGTTACTGAAAAACAGAGAGCACAAGATCAGTTAATGAAAACTGCATTAGCTTCGGCTGGTGTAGGTTTATTAGGGAAAGATAATCCTCTTTCTAGGGCAATATTTGGAGGGACGGGACAAGAAGGATTACTGCAAAAAGCTATAGGTGGTATATCAGGATTGTTTGGTGGTGGTGGTGGTGATACTTCGATGGTTACTCCAGAAATGATGCAGTATGGAAGGTATGGAGATATTGTTGATGAAGAAGCAGATGGTTTGTTAGCACCAGGTCAAACTATGACTCCATTACCTTCTTCTTTTAGTGGGTATGGTAATGACGATGAATTTTCTATGCAAGGAAACCTTGGTTATACTTCTCCATATGGAACAGGCTTTGATTCAAGTATAGTCCCTGATACAGCAACCGATCAATTTAATCAACAGTTTTTACCAACACAAGAACAAATGTTAGCAGGAGAAGGTGGTGGTATGTATGGAGGTACTTCTCCATTTGGAACAGGTATGGATGAAGCAAGTATGCAAATGCCTCCAAGTTACGGAGGAGGTTTTTCTGGATATGATGGAGCAGATGATTTCGCTTTCGAGGGAACACCAGTTCTAGGAACGGAAACTATTTTAGAGCAATTACAAAGACAACAAAGAGAAGCAAGTGAAAGAAGTTTAGCAAACTTAGTATTAAATGATGCAAGTACAAATCAAGATATAGATAATTATTTTTTAGAGGGACTTACAGCAGGAATGTTAGAAGAAGAAGGTGGAACAATGTATGGAGAAGGTCCTATGGATTATATGATTACTCCTGAAGAATTCCCATATATGTTAGGTGCTGAAACTTTTGACACAGGAAGTTTTGATATAATAGATGATTATGATTTTGCTTTAGGTGGCGATGATAATGTGCCTTTTGGCAAAACCTCTGGCCTTTCTAGTACAGGTATGTCAGAGGAGATGCAAAAATCGATGGATCAAGGATTTGCAAACGCTGAAATAACAAAAAAATTGTTAGACGAAGGTAAGATAGGAACAGAATATGCTAGCTTATTGTCAGACGCTGGTAATTATCTGCCAGAGAGTGGAACTGACTTATTGAGTACCGCTGGTGATATCGCAAAATTACCATTTCAAGCGTTAGATGCTGGAATGAAAGCAGTTGGTAGTGCAAAAAGAACTGTAGGAGATTTAACTACAAAAGCGTTAGATACTGCTACAGGTGGTGCGTATAGCGGAATAAAAGGATTAGGTGGACAAGCAACAAAAGCAATAAGCGAAGCACTTGGAGGCGTTGTATCCCCCTCAACAGTCGGAAGTCTCGCATTAACTGCCCTTAGAGGAAAAGATGGATTAAAAAGTATTGCCAAAGACCCATTAGGTTTTGCCGGTAAAAAAATATTGTCTTCTGCGTTACCTAGTTTTCAATCTACAGTAGGTGCATTAGCGAAAGGAACACTTCCTGAAATTGCTTGGACAACAGCAACACCAGCCACTATTGCAGCAGCTGGAAATACCGCATACGCTGCTGCTATTGCAAAGGGTGCATCTGTAAAAGTAGCACTAGCTGCTAAAACTAAAGCAATTACATTAGCAGCAGCAGCACCAAGCGTTCTTGGAGCTTCTATGATAGCTATTCCAATGATTCTTTCTAGTATTGGGACTATGGAAAGAAAGAAATCTAGGGCTAAAGCTGAAGTAGAAGAAAAAAGAAATTTATATGGTAGTTCTCCGTTTAACTTTGTTCCTGGCGGTTTGTGGATGGCTGGGAATAAAAGGCGTTCCCCTGCTCTTGATGAAGCTAGCGGACACTTTACATTGACAGATGAACTTACTGATTTAGGTAAAATATATACAGAAGACCCTAGAAGGTCAGTAATGGGTGGAGACTCTCTATCAAAACGTGGACAAGACTTTGGTAGAGAAGCTGGGATTGATTACAAACATTCTGATCCTGATGTTCAAAATACAAGTCAGAAATGGTTAGGAAAACAACAATTCTATAGCGAACTAATTCCAGATTTGAAACCAATATTTATGGCTGGTTTAAAAGGAGAGATGTCTAGGGAACAAACAGAAGATGCGGTATCTTTTTATACTAATAAATTTTTTAAAGAAAATCCTGCCATTCGTCAAATACATACAATAAATAAGAGAATAAAAGATATAGAACATCAAGAACAAGATGATATTTGGGCTTTTCAAGATCAAATAATGGCATTGAAAGAACAGGCAAGACAATTATACCAAAAAGTACCTTTAACGTGGAGAAATGTTTCTGGATTAATACCTCAAAAGTTAAAGGTTGAATTTATTAAAGACGATCGCTATGTAGAATCGGAGGATTAATTATGGTATCTCCATATTTAGTAGGTGCTTTGCAAGGGCTTGAAAAGGCTATGGCCCAACGTGAACTCAAAAGCAGACAAGACAAGGAACAGAAAAGAAAAAACGAACTTTTGCAACTGCAAAAAGAAACTTTGGCGTTAAGTAAAAGAAAAGTAGATATTGCTGAAAAAGCTGAGAAACGTAAATTAGATGCAAAAATTAAAGACAGAAAAGACAGAATAGAAGCTGCTAGAAATTGGATTGATGCAAGAGAAAAAATACCTAAATTACAAGCAGAAACAAAAGCAAATTTAGAACAGTTTGCTCAAAAGAAAACGCAAGAAAGAAAACAACAAGAACAATATGAACAAGATTTCATTAAGGGTGGGTTAGGTGGCGATATTCCCCTTCCTAAAGAAGCTATGGATCAATTTAAAAAAGATTCTCCTTTAAGTGAGGTAAGTGAATTAAGCCCACAAGATAAAAAAATAATGCAACTGGCTATTGAAAGAGGTGCTCTTTCTCCTAAATTTATGGAGGAGGCATTAAAAGAAAGACAAGAAACAATTTTAGGTCCATATCAGCAAAAGTTGACAGATTTGAGTCAACAAAGAAGCAAGGCTATGGGAGTATTGGCTGGTGATAAAGCGTTAGGTCCTACTTTTCTAAAGGCTATGATGAAAGGACCTCCTAAGAAAAGTGCTTATGAACAAAAAGTAGAATATATGTCAAGAGTTACTGGCAAAAGTCCAGCAGAAGTTATCAAAATGATGCAAGAAGGTAAAAAGAAGGACCAAGGAATAGACACTAGAGAAAAACTTATGAAGCATTTTGGATTAAATGAAATAAGTCTTTCAGATGGTGCTTTGGTTATAGATAAAGATGGTAATAATTTTTATCAAAGAAAGGCAAACGAAGTAACTAAAAATTACAAAAATTACAAATATTTGAAAGAAGCTGGTTTCCAAGATTCTCTTTCAAGAACTTTATTGAAGTCCTCCCCAGGCTTTGTGAGTGTATTTGGTCTTGGTGGTAAGACAAGAGATTTATTTAGTAGATGGGGTGGTCAAATTTCTAATAGATTATCAAACGCTAAATTAGAGAGTGTAAGGAATAAATTTAAAATAAACACTTTAACTATGTTAAAACTTTTAAAATCAGAAGCTAGAATTTCCGAAAGAGAGTGGTCATTAATAGATAATTTAAGTGGTAATTTAGATGCTGCTGGAACCAATGATGTGGCAATTTTGGGTAAATTAGTTCCTATACAAAAAATGTTAGAAAGGGAACACAGATTAAAGTTATCTGTATGTACTGCTCCAAGTAAGTTTCAAGGAGCCAACTTAGTTACTGCTACACAACGAACAAAGGCTTGTCAAGAAGCAAAAAGAATAGAAGATGCGATTACCACAATAGGAGATGTTAGATCAAATCTCAACCAATTTGAAAAACTACAAGACGAAAGAGATGTTTTGGAACAACAAAGAGCAAATCAAGGAATTGAAGGGGTTTGTGGTTTTGAAAATGGTAAGCCACGCCAGCCTGGCACATACTACGATCAAAAAACAGAACAACTAGCAGTATGTACTAGAATGGGATGGGAACCAATAACAAGAAATATGACTAAAAAAGAGATGGCTATTTATAGAGCAAAAGAAAAATCTGCTCACTCTAAAAAATATGGTAGGCCAGAAGGCCAAACAGTATCAGAGGCTCTTGCAAAAAAACAGTTTGATGTAGAAGCAAGAAAAAAAGTAAAGGTTGGAAAAGGTAAGCCAAAGTATGTCCCTCCTAGAGGTGGGCCAGGCGTATTGATAGGAGGAGGTAAATAATGGTTAGAATTAACCCAGAGTTTCTTCCAAACAACTTAAAAAAGGATATGGAACTTATTGAAGCTAGGGCCTCTGCTCCTACGTCTACTGTTGGTAGATTAATGAACATAGGTAAGGGAGATTTCAGTAAGGGATTGGCCTTTTCTCTTGGATTACCATCTCAATTAGTTTCTTTAACTTTAAATAAGTTAGGGGTAACGGAAACAAAAAACCCAGTTCTTGGCGTAAACGATTGGTTGACTATATTTCATTCTATGGGAATGAGTGGTTCTATCCCTTCAAATGAACGAGGTTTTTACGAAAAGGTATTTGGTAGAACATTGGAAGAAGTCGGTGCTGCTGTTCCTTTTATAGGTGGATTGGCTGGATTAGGTGCAAGGGCTGCTGCTAGAGGCGGTGTTCGTGCTATGGGTCGTGAAGGACAAGGATTTTTTAAGAAAGCATTTACTGACCCTGCTGGCTATACAAGACAAAGAGCAGTCCCAGAGTTCGGAAAAGTTTTTTCGGAAGGGAAAGGATTTTTCCCAAAAGCTACTAATTTACAGAATTTAGGAAGGGCAAGAAAACAAATAATACCTAGATTAAGAGAAAGTGGCCAAAGTTTAATGGAACAAATTGGGGCTGATCCATTGAGGGCTACCACAAGAGAACTTGGCTTTACTGTTGGTGCTGGTGCTGGTGCTGGGGTTATGCAACAAGTAATTCCAGATAGTATTCTCGCTGAAATGAGTGGTCAACTTCTTGGTCCACTTTCCTTTACAGCACTTAAAGGATTAGCAAAAATAATACCTACTAAAATGAGATTGGTAAATTGGAGTCAAAGCATGAAAAGTTTGGCTGAACAAGGAGATGCCACAGTTGCAGAATGGCAAAAGAATAAGTTAAAAGAATTGTCTCCTTATTTAGCAGAGGGCGATCCTAGAGTAATTGGTAAATATGAAGATGTTGGAGTTTCAGCCCTTAGACATACACCAGAAGGTGCTAAAGAGAGATTTGGATTAGCAGAAAAAGCTGGTTTGATAGGAGAAGGTATTGACCCTTCTGTTACAACAGCTGGTTTAAATCCAGGCTATATTAATATGAAGTCTTCATTAGATACATTGGTAGATTCTAACATATTAAATGAAGCACAAAAACAATTTTTGTTAGCACAACCAGATATAAGTCAAAAAAGAATAGCAGAATTTATTCAAAGTATTACCCCTTCCTATTCAGAAACCATGACTATTGGTGCTGCTGCTCAAAGGACATTCAAAAAAAAGATAAAAGAGTTTAAGGAAGACATAAAAAGAGTAGAAAAAGGAATGGGGTCTGAAATGGGATTCCTTCAACCCATAAAAAGCAGAAAAGCTATGGGGGCAAAAATAAGAAAGGATACCATACAGAAATTTGATAACAGTATCGATGAATGGAGAAAGATAGGTGATGAAACTGGAGTTAATCAAGCCAAAGTCTTCCTTCCCGAAGACTCCATCATAGCTACACAATCCATAGTCAATGATTTTAATAGATTAGTTAGAAGCACTGAAGGTATAGATTTCATTGGCAAAGATACCATAAAAGGAATTACAGAAGATTTATTGGATGGGAGAGGCTTTTTAATTTTAAAGATGTTAGGTCAAAGAGTTCAAAGAGAGATGTTGAATATAGGGGCAAAAACTTACAAAAGTGCTACTGCTGTCGAATCGTTTAGGAATTTGGCACAATTCAAAAAAAGAATAAACGATATGATAGACTCTATATCTGATGAAGCCTTGCGTCTACCTGGCCCAGAACCAGCATTTCCTACTTCTTTTGCAAATAAAGCTATCCTACAATCAAGAGAAAATATATTAGATAGGATTCAAAAGGGAGAAACCTATAAAGGTGTATCTGCGGAAGATTTAATCGATCCGAATCAATCCAAGACTATACTAGATGATTTGTCTAAACAAGACGCACAACCTATGATAGACGCTGAGATAGCAAGATTGAGAGGAGATTCAGAGATCAACGTGGCTCTTGAATTAGGGTCCCTTTCCCCAGAAACTGCTGCCAAACTAAACATTCCTATAAATGCAAGTTTATCAGAAAGATTTGATGCCTACAAAAAAGCATATTTCTTAAACCACATAAACGCTTTTAAAAGAGGATATCCTCAAGAACTTATGAGAAAAGGTCCTTTTGGGTTTAGATATACCGAAGATGAAGTTGTAGCGATGTTACACATTAAACCTACTAGACAAGGTGGGGCAACTTTAATGGAAGATTATATTCGTGTGCATGGCTTTGATACAGAAGACATAGAACGTGGACTTTTGCACGATTTATGGGAAAAAACTGTAGAGATCAAAAAAGGAAACAAGGTATGGAACACAGATAAGGCAGAAAAATGGCTAGAAGATTATAGGGAAGTATTAGAGGTAGCCAATATAGACCCAGACAAATTTATTGCTAACAGAATTGAATCGTATAAAATGTTAGCAGACGAAAGACTTAGAATATCTAAAAGAGAACAAGAATGGACTAAAGGGACTTTTGTAGAGCAATTAGTTAAAAAAGGAACTTATGATGAAGCCTATCAGCCAGTTGAAATAGTAAAAAAAGCATTAAATGAACCATTATACATGGATAAACTAATAAAAGATTTAAGAGGAAATAGACCAGCTTTACAAGGTCTAAGGACTCATGTATTTAGTTTGATTGCAAATCAAGGTGAAGCAAAAGAAATGTATAAATTACTTCGTCAACACGAACCAAGTTTAGAAAAGTTGTTTGGTACAACAAAAGCTGGAAAAGAACATCTAAAAAATCTTAAAGATATTATGGTTTTAAAAGAAATGTCTGAAGTAAGACCAAGTGTAAAACCAAAGGGTGGACAACCTTTAGACATTATGGGAGAGGTATCGGGATGGATGGGAACCACACCAGCCATGTTAGGCAATATGCTTTGGGTTTTGCATAGTCGCTTCCTACCAGCTCGTTTCGTATATTCAAGATTAGGACTAAATTTCTTTAAAAGAATTGGAAAAGACAAATGGAACGATACTATAAAAAATATCATGCTTGACCCTACAATCGCAAAGGATTTGAATAGAGCCATAGGAGGAACAACAACTCCTTATCCAGAAAGACTAACTGCCCTTAGAAAAACATACATCAATCTTTTGAATTTAGGATTAGAGAACAGAGTAGATATCCTTGAAAATTTATCTCAAGTTATCCCACACGAAGATGATAAAAGGTTTAAAAAGATGTCGGTCGATTATTTAAGACAACTTCAAAATGATGATTATAAACTTAAAAAAATAGACCCCCCCACAAATAGATTAGAATTTAATGTTGTACCCACAAAATAAACTATTGACAAGCCTATAGAAAGGCTATTATGATTTACAAGACTGCACTATTAGCACTAAGTATGTTCTTTGTACTCGGTGCTACTCCGACCCAAGAAAAAAAAGAAGTAGTTCGTTTCGTTATGCCAGCTTTTAAACAAACTTGTTTCTCGCCCATACCTTGCACAGCTTACGCCATAGGCTATGACAGTATAAAACATGGAGCCAAGTTTGCAGATTACATTGAAATCAAAATTGATTCTGAGTGCTTTAAGAAAAACATACTCCCGCTTGTTAAGAAAGATAAGGAAAAGAATGAAAGACAGATTTCTCTCGGCTTTTCAAAGATTGCAGATATCAAACCCTTCCATTAAAAGTGATGAACCTACTAAAAACAAATATAGGGAACTATGGGATAAAAGCAAATACGCCTCTATGGCGAATATGGTCGATGGAAATTATAGTGAAATAGCGTATAGGCTATTTGTCCTTTCTTCATTTATAGGAGTAAAAGAATCAAATCGTGTCTTGCAACGTAGTTTAATGAGTTGTGGAGAAACTCTTTTAGACGATGGTGAGATAGGCCCAAACACGAAGGCACTTCTTTTGTCGCATGGGTGGAAATTGATTTACCCCTTGCGTTCAGAGGCTGCTGGTTATTTTCGTACTTTGGCTGAAAAAGATAGTAATGTTAAAAAACAACTAAATGATTTGCTTGAAAAAGCATATTCATAAGGAGAAACACAATGGCAATTATGGACTGGATTTCAAAACTACCCGAACTGGTACACGCAATCACTCTCCTAATAAGTGGAGCAAGTATAATTGCGTCTTTAACTCCTAGTAAATCTGATAACGATTTTCTGAACATGATATCAAGTATCATAAACGTACTTGGCCTAAATGTGAATAAAGCCAAGAACGCTGACGATATATAATAAATGTGGCCGATTGTATCCGCCCTCCTCAAAAGTGTTGGAACTACGTTTTTACAGTGGTTTTGGAGGAAAAAGGAAAATGATAGGATCGCTGACTCCGTTAATGCGGAGATTGAGATTGCTAACTTGGAAAAGGTGTCGAAGGGGCTTCGTGCTAGGGATGCTTTGCATAGGCTTAAGTATGAACGGATGCTCAAGTCTGCAAGGTATAAACGCAAAGACTGACGTTTCCTGCGAACTTTTTAAACCGATCACTTGGAGTGATAAAGATAGTAAATCCACTCTTAAAGAGATATTCCTACACAATACTACCTTTGACGCTGTATGCGTAAAAGATGCCAACCGATAGCGGAGATATTTTATTAACAGTTATTGCGTTCTTAACGACCTGCATATTCCTTTCCATGATAAGAAAGTAGTTAATCTTTTATTGTCGTTTTTGAAGAAAAATAAGGTAGATGAAATTGTCCTCAATGGCGATATCGTAGACTGCCAGCCGATATCTACCTTTGATAAACGACCATTTAGCCCTTCCTCGTTAGACTTAGAGATAGAGGAGTTGGGTAAATTTATTAAAGAACTGCAAAAAATTACTACCAATATTACTTACATAGGCGGAAACCATGAGGATAGGGCCAGACGCTGGATTTGGAAGAATGAAGCTATTCATAGATTAGGGCAAGATAGAGGTATTCAAGTAAGCAAACTATCTTTCGCCACTCTGTATGGGTTAGATGAATTGGGTGTCAAATATTTAGAGTATGGGGAAGGTATATGGCTGGGTAAGTTATATGTGTATCACGGGAAGATTGTGAGGAAGCACAGTGCCTATAGTGCAAGATCGGAGTGGGAAGGAAATGGATGTTCCACATTGACTGGCCACACGCATAGAATGGGTAGGTATTCTGTAACTTTAAGGGGAGGAACATACGCCTCCTTTGAAAATGCCTGTCTCTGCTCCCTAAATCCAGAATACATAAAGGGAGTTCCTAACTGGCAACAAGGGTTCTCTATAATCCATGTGTCGCCTAATGGTTTATTTAACGTCAACCAAATCGACATTCTCAAGAGGAGTAGCTTGTTCTATGGTGGGAAGCAATATACTTGAAAAGTTGTTAGACAATAAACCAAATAGTTCTCAATTTTTATTCATAAGAAAAGGGCATACCATCGAGGTATGCCCTCATTCACACCATCAAGAAGAAGGAGGGGTAAAAAAACTCCTTGATGATGCACCACAGTCCTCTCCCTCACAGCAGTAGACCACTTTCTCTACTAAAAACTTATTGTCCTTTAATTTATCTTTTACATAATATCCTTGTGATAAATAATACATTAGATTTCGCATCCCCACAACCATCGTGTCTGTTGACATTACGTTTCCTTTATATTGATTCGTATTAAGGCAATCGCATCACCAGAATCCTCTACAAATAAACCTAACCCATCATCACTCAAACCCTTTTGGATAGAAGCTGGAAACTCTTTCATTCTCTTTACTTGAAATCCTAACGCTTGTTTTGCTAACATCAAATCCGCTTTGTAAGGATCACCACTTGCAGAGTGTACGTTAAACACTCTATGTCCTTTATACAATGCTGATAAAAAGTCTTTAAACCACTTATTCCCTTGTTGTCCCCTTCGTTTGTTTGCCCTACCTATCGCACTCCTAGACCTCTTTTTCATGGCTATGTCGCAATCTTTGATATGGCGAGTTGTTATTTTGTGTGTTTTCTTGTCTAAACCTTTCAAAATCGCTTAAATAAACTCTTGTGTGTCCCAACCTCCCATCGTGTCTTTTAAGACGAAAAACTCTTGGGAACACTCCATCTTTCACCATTCTTCTTACTGTTTGGAGACTTACATTCATAATTTGACTAATCTCTGCCAATGTCAACATTCGATCAATTTCTTCTGCATTGTTTGTTTCCATGTTTTCTCCTATAGTTTTCATTTTAATATCATCCCATAATTGTTAATTCCTTTAGGTACGTCTAATCCATCTAGCTTTACTAACTGATTCCTTTTAAATCTGCTGTAATCCACTAAATGATGCCAACGATTAAATCTCCATACTACTTTAGCAACGTCTGGGTGCATTTCGGCTAACATCTTGCTTTTTTGAAGTGTCCCCTCTTTATATATCTCCATATTCCCCCCTTTCATTCTTTGCGTTGTTACTTTTCCTTGCAAGAAAGCGTTAAACTGTATAGTACAATGTCCATCTTTTAACACTCTTAAACATAAATCGGTATCTTCATTGTATCTCCCTCTCCATCTATAAGGGATATCGTTTTGTATCAACAGACAAGAATATATCCTTGTATTCAATATAAATGGATAAGATACCTTCTCCGACCTTCTGATAAAATTCTGATAGTTTGGACCAGCAATATATACATTCTTATATCTGTCTACGAAATCTTCCATAATCTTAAATATAGTCCCACTCGTAACCAACGCTTTTATGTTTCGGTTTAGTCTGTGAAATCCTTCTATATTGTCATCCATAATCCAATGTCTCTTTGCCCCACTTTCTGTAGAGTGATCCCATACGAAGTTCCTTGCAGGACCAGACCCCTTCCTTCTATCCTCGTCTTTCCAAAAAGTGTCATATTCTTCTGAATACTTCTTTGGCAATATAAGTAACTTGTCTCTATCTACATATTCTAAATAGTTTTCGTATTGTTCTTTTTCTACTACCATTCTATAAGGGACATCAAGTTTGTCCAACAATTTGTATGTCAACCCATTTTCCCAACGACTTTTTGATATAATATAGATAGGATAACTAGGATTCATCTTGCCACCTCAAATTATTGACTTCATCTCCCCAATGCGACTTATAGGGATGCCATATAGATTTTGAAAGGGGAGTTAATTTCTGCCCTATCTTCTGTGAAAAATCGTTCAAATCTTCCTCTGTTTCAAATCGAACTGTAATGGTAGAGAAAGGGTCTTCTTGTTTTTCTTGAAGGAACTCTGGCATATTGTCCCAATGTTCTTCTTTTCCAAACAGTTCTTCTTGTTCTTCCATTATGTTTCTCCCCTTAATATATCGCTTTCATCATAGCTAGATTGTTCTAACCACTCAAAACTTCCATCTTCTCTTACTTTAAATTCTATCGTGGGAGTCAACATAGATAAGTTACTTTTTACATGAACTAAAAATGATCTATGATAGACTCCCTTCCCCATTAATTCTTCCTTGACTTTCCCTACTAGGTAGATAGAACGACAGAGAGCTGGTATTCCACTAGAACCAGATAGGCGATAAATCGTTTCGGACATTTGTCCCTTGTTCATATGAGAAATTGCAACCAAAGCACAATCTCTCTCCCTACAAGTTAAGATAAGTTCAGACAATATCTCTCTAATTTCATTATCACTAGAAGTGTTTGCATACGCTGGGAAAAAAGCGTTCAGTGGATCAACCACACACATTTTTATATTGTTCTCTACTATCATTTTCTTTATCTCTTGTATTCCATTGGGATCAAAGCTAATTCCTTCATCAAAAGCAAATATGCGATCTAAGTTCTTATCCTCAAACTTGTTGAGTCTATCCAACAAAACTCCCCTTGCTGAGTCTTCCCCTAACAAAAACAAACTATTAAAAGCATCCCTATCCTCTTGTAAAGGAAATCCTTTCCCTACAGAACCAGCTACAGCCAATGCTATGGTAAGATACGATTTCATGGTGCCGGGCATACCGAAGATGACACTTAAAAACCCCTTTGGTATCCTATTCTTCCATATCCATTTCACTTCTTCGGCTTCCACCTCACTCATCTTCATCAACTTTTGGCTTGGCATTTGTATAATAGGGGCATTTTTAACGTGTCCTAGAAGTAATGGGAGTGTTTGTCTATGCACATCTACCCACTCTACGAAATCTTCCCCAGGGTATAGGCCCTTTAGCTTCACTATCTTGCTTTGTATATTCATCTTTAGAAGTTCCACACTCATTTCCTTTGCAAAACTCTCGCCACTCACATCATTATCTGGTATGATAATAATTTTCTTTATATTTAACTGTGCAAACCAACGTAATGCTGTGTGATCAACATTTGCCCCATTTGGCATAGATGTGGCTGGATATTTACCTCCCACAAACTCCCTAAACCTGTCTACACATTTTTCGCCTTCTAAGAGGAAGCAATAATCTTTCTTTGATTTTACTAAATCGTATAGCCTATATGGAACTGCCTTTGTCAACGATTTTGTCCAATAAATCTCTTTGGGTTTGTCTGTAAAATCCTTTCTTACTTTGACCCCTATTATCTCTCCGTACTGATTGGTGTAATTGTAAGTCAGCATTTTTTAATCCTAATGACGAAAGTATGGTTTTCGTGTCGCAACCTTTGTTGCTTTGACACTTTAAAGCAATATAGTCTCCCTTTGGAGAGTCGAACCATATAAGTGATGGGCGTTTATCGTTATGACTTGGACAACAACCACTGTAATAATTATTATGTTTTCTTGCTTTTTTAATGTAACCAGCAAAGTCATCACTGTTCATAGAGTAAAGATTCTCCTATGTGGCGAAGGAATATCCCAAATGAAGTTACTTTTCTTTGGAAAATAAAAATCAGTTTTAGGGTAAGAATCAGTTAAATCCACTATTGCTTTAGCGTCAATAAACAAATCTTCTAAAGAATCAAAGTTATCATGTTTCTGAAGTAGTACCACACAATCTGCGTTGCTGACATTCTCTATATTAAAATCAACAGACTGCAAAGTTTTCTCCCTACCACTCGCCTCATAAAAAATCATAGATGGCACATGGCTATCGTGATAACTGACTACTGCTGATTTCTTTCGGAGAAGTTTATATAAATCCATAGCCCCACTCTCCCTACAATCCGATACATTTGGTTTGTATGCCACTCCTATTATTAAAATATGTTTTCCACTCAAAGAACCACCAACTGCATCTTCTATAATTTTCAAAACGTGTTTTGGCATGGATTCGTGAATAGCTAACGCTGTTTCTGTTAGGTGTAATCTTCGGTTATTTTTATTAGCATGGTAGGTTAAGTAGTAAGGATCAATCGGCAAACAATGTCCCCCTATTAGACTTGGGTAAAACTTCATAAAACCAAACTCTTTCGTGTCTGCCGATTCTATTACTTCGGAAACGTCTATTCCATTCTCTCTGCAATACTGTGCAAGTTCACACACCAAAGCAATATTGACGTTTCGAAAAGTGTTTTCATATAGCTTTACCATCTCTGCTGTTTGCGTATTCGACACTTTCTTTATTTTAGTTAGTTTAATATATAGTTGTGATATAAGGTCTATACATCTTTTTGATACCCCACTTACTATCTTCGTAGTGTTTGTGATATTGTATTTGGTATTGGCTGGATCAATCCTTTCGGGCGAGAACCCTAGCCAAAAGTCCTCGCCTATGTCCATGCCAGTCCCCTTTCTTAGCTTGGGCAGAATACGATCAATCGTTGTAAAGGGAGAAGTAGTGCTTTCTAAAATGAATAGCTTACCCTTAATGTCAAAATCTTTTATAGTGGATATAGACTTATCTATGAAAGACATATCTGGTCTTAGTCTACTTTTTGACAAAGGGGTAGGCACACATATAATAACTACATCAGCAAATTTGATCATAGTGGGATCAGAGGACACATGAAACTTTACTAATTCATATTCTTCTTTGTCAAACTTTTCTCTTAACTGTGCTATTCTATCAGAATTGGTTTCAAGTGCAGATACCTTATATCCTACCGAAGATAAACCAGCACATAACTCATACCCCACATAACCAGCCCCTACCACCACTATCTTGCAACTCTGATCTATTATCTTATCTTTTAATTGATTAAAACGGGATGTCGTCATCTTCGATAGTCTCCGATTCAGTTGAAGTTATTAAAGGGCTTTCATCTGATTTTTGTATATCCATAAATTTTGCTTCAATATCGGATTTTAATTTTTGCTTCACTTCTTTTTTTAGTTTATGTATGTCCTCTAACTCTTGAATGGGATTTCCCCAACCATCTTTATACCTCGCCCTCACTCTATTTAAAAATTGGTCTTTCGTAATCCCATACTCTCCACAGGTTACTTGAAGCATGGTATTAAGATAGTTGTGTTCGTCTTTTGTCCACCATATAGAAGATTGCGTACCCTCGTCCCCTCTGGGAGAGGTAGGTTTTCTGTTTTCAGACGAGGCTACGCTTGGGGATTTCGTGGGGGGATTCTTTGATGTCATGTTCCCATCATCATCTAAAAAAGCTGGTACTGAAAGCAAAAACGCCCCTGTCAATAAATACCTACTGGCATACGTCAAACTTGATCCCAGCTTTTGCATATCCGATTCATTGGGTAACATAAAACAAGATTCTTCAAATTCCTCTCTATCCATCTCTCTACCTATCATATCCCAAATTTGCAATTTTAAAATATTCCTTCCAGACTCTGCATGGTTACACATTTTAAACGTGTAATAAATTCCATGTTTTTTTAGTGGTTCTTGTATTGCTCTATGTAAATCATCTAACGTGGAATACTTAGAGTTAAAATATGGGTTCACTCCGCTTTGTTCTACAACCACCTCATTAATATCAAACTGTGCTAACCCTCTGCGTTGGTGAAACGTCTTAATCTCCTGCTTCGTAGTCATAATAGTTCTCCCTATGTTTTAGTTTCTGAGAAAGTTGTTTTAACGTCAAGCCTGTCTTTTCCTTACATATTTCCTCTACTAAATTAACCTTCGCCATCAATTCATTAATCAATCGTCTATCGTTTTCGTAATACTTCTTTGTTCTCTGCCTTCTTACCTTTTCTTCATAGATATAGTCCTTCACTTCTTCTATGTCCTTACACCTCTCTATAGGTACTTCGTGATCTTTTATTTTATATTTTTTATCATTCATATTCCTACATTACCATTTTTGTTCACTTGACGCAAGTGATTTTGTAATTAGTGGATTCCAATTTCATAATTCCTTTTTCATTCCAGAGTGTTAGTTTTCTCTTTTTTTTTATTGACAAATTTCAAAAAATATGATATTTATAAATCTAGTTTTTATTGATTGATGGTTTGTATCAATCAACCATTATTCAGAATTTAGATTCGTTAGAAGATAAATTCCTTATCAAACAAAACTAAACAAACTTCTTCCACTTCAAAATCATCTTCAAATTCTTTATCTACTCTAGCTTCATTATGTTTTTTTAACCAAAGTTTAAAATTATCTGTCGTGCCTTCATAATTTCTTTCTATATCTGTGCAACCTTTGAAATATACATTGAATAGTTTAGTCATCATCTTCCTCCTTTATTTCTTCAATCTCATCATCACATTCGTATTGGTCGTGGTATGCCACAGGTTCACCATCATTTATTAAGACTAAACTTACATCATCTTCATACACCTTGTCCCATGCTTCCTCTTTGTTTTTTGCCACAACCTCAATTTGAAATTCAGCTAAATTGTATTGTGAAATTAAATATTTAGGCATCATCTTCCTCCCTTTCTAAAAATTCAGCTACCTTTTCACTCGGATCACCATTAGAATTTAACTCTAACCACATATCCATAGACCCCTCATTTAAAATCAATTCAGCTACTGCACACTCAAGGTTGTATGTAATTTCATTATCCTTTCTATACCTGTCTAAATCGTTCTGTAAATTATTTTCCTTAATCATTTCTTTAAAATTCATTTTAACTATCTCCTAATTAAATGATAGGCGTGGAATGGTTTAAGTTAGTTGTTATTTATTCTTTTTTTTCAAACCTCCTAATGTAAACAAACCTAATTCATTAATCGGGTTTAATCTTTTTAAAATCCTTTCGGTTATTTCCTTTTCTTCTTTCTTTGTTAAATTGCTTTTTTTAATTCTTTCTGTTGTTTCTTTTTGTTCTCTATCTATTTCTTTTCTTTTTCTACCCATAGGAATACCCCTTCTATTCCACGCCTATCAAATGTAAAAGAACATTAGGCAAAAGAAACTTCTGCCATTTATTAATACTTACTATTACATTGTAGCACATTTTATAACCTTTGTCAACCCCTACATATAGTAGGTTTGTAAGTTGCTACCTACTATATATAGTGTTGTCCTATGGGTTAGGAATAAGATTCAATTATTTTTTTAATTTTATATTCTACGTAGGAAACGTGTTTTTTATACCATTCTTCAAAATCTTCTTTACATAAATTATCTTTATTTTCTTCATGTTCTTCTTCACTTGAAAAAACTAATTCAGATAATTGATTTATTGTATCTTTTAACCTTTCTTTATATACTCTATCGTAGTGTTGGTCGTAAAATAGTTTACTCATTATACCTCCTAGCCAATCCGAGTTTCTGTAAAATTCGTAAAATAATACCCAAGATAAAATACATATAACCTCCTATTTATGATATTTAATAGAGTAGACAATAGCGGAAACAAAGGCAAAAACAAGTATTAACCATATTGTTAAATATTCCATTTATTATTCCTCCATAAATAATTTATCAAATTTTTTAACAAGTTTAACTAAATAATCGCCACTTGCATCTTTTATAGATTCATTCCTATACTTCCATTCCTCATGGTAAACGTGTAACCTTCCTAAGTATTTTTTTGTTGTTTGATACACTTCTACAAACACTTCCTCACAACAAGTTGCATACTCATACGCCTTATCAAAATCTTTCCCTTTGTACAGCACTTCACATTCTGTAGGTTCAACAATTTGAATATATTTTCCTTCCTCCATTATTAATTTTAAAAAAATGTATAAATCATTAAAGCCTTCTACTTTGTTCGGAATAAAATTTTTAATAAATTGCATTTTTTCTTCTATCGTAAGTCCTATCTTTAAATCTTCTGTAATTTCATTAGTTTGCATTTTGTATCCTCTGCTGTAATAAGTGAATACTGATATTCCTCTATTTGTTCTAACTTCTTTTCAGTAATTTGATATATACTATGTTCTACCGTATAATCAATTCTATTTTGTACTTCCTCGTCAATCCATTGTTGCATCTCGTGCCACTCGTCAAAATATTTAACTGTAGGTTTAGGGTCAAGATAATCTATTGAATAAGAAACTTTATATCTTTTCATTTATACCCCCTACTATTTTTCTTGCTTTCTTTCTAAGTTTCGAAGGTATTGTGTTAATTACGAAAGTAGGCACATTATCAATTATCTTTATTTCTTGTTTAGTGTCTTTCTTTCTGTTGTCAAGTTCTTTTAAATTCTCTTTGAACTTTTCTGTTTCTTCTTTCTCAAGCCCTATTCCTATAATTTCTACTTTATCCCATATTTCCATTTTAAAGCCTCCTATTAAAAGAAATAAATAATAATAATATTTATACATTAATTATTAAACAATGTCAAATATATTATTTACTTGACAAAAGTCATAAAAAACTATATTATAGTTGTATTGTTTTATTAATTAATTTTATAAGGGGATAGGATATGTCAATTGATGTTGAAAGATTTATGACTCTATCGTGTAAGGAAGGTTATTGTACGAGTGAATGGCAACTATCAGAATTAAAAAAGGAACTTGATGATATTTATAAGTCGGATGAGTACGCTTTTTTGTTCTATAGAACAATGGAGGAAGAAAAGGGATTCAATAGGAAGTCAAGACAAGATAAAATAAATTTAAGTAAAAGAAAAGATACACTTGAATTACAAATAATGTTAATTAAAAGTATTATAGAAAAAATAGATAATAATGATATAAGAGAGAATCATTATCTTGATAGAAACTTAGAAGATAATCAAATCTGTTATTTTGCAGAAATTTATTATCAAGTTAACAATGTTTCAAGTAATGGAATGAGCAGAGATATCTCTTTCTTTCTTTCCGTTAATTCTCAAGTGGTGAAATTGGATTTTTTAATGTCTAAAATTTTAGATATGAAACTATCAACTAATTGGAGGGGAGGAATTAAGGTTAGAGGTTGCGGTATGGATATGGGATTTAAAATTATTAATGATTTACAAAATACTATTTTTATAAAGTTAAGACATAGACAAATATAACTTTTTTCCTACAGTATTAATTCAGTTTTTATTCAGAATCATGTTGTATAATGTTTTGTAAGTTAATTATTAATCTTTTAATAGGAGGCTACGAAATGGATAAGCAAAATAAAAAGTATTATTTTGTAGCAACAAAAGAGGAAGAACTGGAAATAGGTAATAAGATATATAAACAATGGACTATAGATAACGCGAGTGGAAGCCCTCACGACTCAAGGAAAGACGCTATTAATGAAATGGAGGGTTTTATGGGGACTTATCCAACAAAATTAATCGTTGTTAAATCTAATGAATATATTAACTCAAGCAAGGAAGCGAATGAGGAAGTTATGGAGGAGGTAAACTATCAAATTGATGTATTGAATACTTAACCTTCACAAAATGGGCTATCCCTACCCTCCTAAATGGGTATGGGGATAGCCCCCCCATTATTCAATTGACCCCCAGCCAGCCTTAATAACAATACTGAACAGAGTGAAGTATTATATTAATCATTAAGACTTTGATTATTAACTCCTTATGTCCTATGTCCTATAGTAGTACCCCCCATGTGGTTCCCTATGTATGTTGATTGGTGTGTTGCTCAATGTATGGGTCCAAATCGTATTTTCTAGGGTTTATTTGGGGGCTTATGCTTGACTTTGTATATATCATAGTATAATATCATGGGTACTTCATGTTGGAAATAGTGCATGAAAGGCGTTTTCTGTCTCCTTTTCGTCTTTTGTGCACTATGTATCTATTCTGCCCAGTTAATACCTCCTACATACCTTAAATGAAGCGAGAGGCACTCCTATGGAAGAAGATGATGGCAATAGAACGTGTACAGTTTGCGATGGTCCCTTTGACATTATTGGAGAGGGCGGTATAGACGGATATATAGGAATTTTATCAGTAGCGTTCTGCCCTACTTGTTATGCAGGAATTGTGGATATGGTGCAACAACTGCATGGATTGGATGATGATGAGTAATTATCTAGTTACAGGGGCATTTGGTTTCATTGGATCACACTTTGTAAATAAGATGTTGAAGGAAAACCATAAAGTAATTGGAATTGACTCCATGTCAACGGAATCTGATTTCTCTCTCAAACAAGAACGTCTTCACTTTCTGAACAACGCTGTCAAATACTTAGATAACAGTAATAAAAATCCTAGAGATTTTATGTTTATGGGGTTGGATTTGTCGGAAACCAGTTCCATAGAAAAATTGGGGCAGTTAAATGAAAAGATGAAGATAGATGCAGTCATTCATTTGGCAGGTAGTGCAGGGGTGAGGCGTTCGAATGAGGAACCAGCGAGGTATATACAGAATAATGTGATGTCTACAGTAAATTGTTTAGAATTTTGCCGAAAATTTTCGGTCCCCAAATTTGTATTAGCTTCCACTTCGAGTATATATAGCGGTGCGAAGATGATTCCATTTATGGAACATGACAAAATAGGGAATATGTTGTCGGTATATGCGGAGTCAAAGAAGATGGCCGAAGAGGTCGGCTCCGTATATCACCGATTTCATGGGATTGATGTCTCTATATTACGTTTCTTCACTGTATATGGAGAAAAAGGCAGACCTGATATGAGTGTTAGCAAGTTTATTGACTGCATCAGCAACAATAAAGAACTGGTAATGTACGGAGATGGATCGCAATCAAGGGATTATACCCATGTACAGGACATTTGTGAGGGAATACAGAAGTCTTTGATATCCGTTGGATGCGAAATATTCAATTTAGGTAGAGATGAACCAGTCAGTGTCAAGGAAATTATAGAGAAACTAGAGAATATTATAGGGAAGAAGGCAAGTATACGTTCCGAACCAAGACATTCTTCCGATATAGACTGCACCAATGCCGATATATCGAAGGCGAAACGTATCTTAGACTGGACTCCGAAGATATCCATTGACGCTGGATTGAAAAGAGTATGGGAATATTATGGAAGATAGGTTTAATACACTCCTTGACGAGATGAAAAGGATCAACAGAGAGAAAAGACACGACTACGCTAACAAGAAAGATGTCTTCGCTAACTTCAGAATATGCGAGTTGGGAGGTATTCCAGCTTGGAAAGGCTGTTTAGTACGCTTATCCGACAAATTTAGTCGCATAATGCAATTTATGAAAGAAGAAAAGCTGGAAGTAAAAGATGAAAAGATAGAAGATACCCTCCTTGATCTAGCCAATTATTCCTTAATTACCCTCATTCTGTACCAAGAAAGTAAAAACCGATCAAAATAGTCGCATTTCATTATTTATATTCCTTGCATTATTTTCATTTTTGTGTTATAATAGGAGTTCGATGGCGAAAGTTTAACGAAAATTGGAGTAAAATGTGGCAAAATTAAACAAAAAGACTGGATTAGAGCCAAGAGAACAGAGATTTGTAGAGAATTATCTAGAAAATGGTGGAAATGCCACAGATGCTGCTAAGAAAGCAGGATATTCTGATTCCTATTCCAGAAATGCTTCCAAGAATGTATTGGGGAAACCTCGTATCAAGACCTACCTAGAGAAATTCTTCTCCAAACAAGGTATATCGGAACGTATGCACAGAGCATATATGCGTTTAGACCAAGCACTAGATGCCACTAGACCTATGAAATTTGGTACTGGTGCAGGAATGACTGTCGAACACGTAGAAGATTGGCCTTCTAGGTTAGATGCTATCAATAAAATATTAAAGATTAAAGGGGATTTCTCTCCAGAGCAACACGAACACGTTTTCCAAAGTATGTTTGAAGGGAAAAGTGAAGATGAGAAACAACAAATATTAGACGAAGCAGACCAAATACTGCGTGATGCACAAGATAAACCAGAATGGGAAGAAGAATAATGAAAAGTCTATATCAAAAAGCTGTAGAAAAATTCCCAGGAATAAGTGCAATCCCTGAAAATCAAATGTCTGTTTACAATAATCCTTCTGAAGGAGGTTTTGTTGAATTTTTTCCTTGGAATGAAGATCGTAATCCAGATATTCCCTATAGAAAATATAGGCCTTTAGAAGAACCTATGAAAAATGCAGTAGAATTTAGGCGTGAAGGAATGAAATTACCACCTGAACAAAAGATAAATGTTTTTGGTGGAGAAAGTTTACACGCTATGGAGGAATATAGTCCAGAATGGAATAGACTTAAACAAAAACTAATACAAACATATCCAATGAGAGAGCAAGAAGGTATTCAGAATTGGATAAGACAAAAACAAATAAAAAGAAAATCACCTTATGTAGAAAATAGACCTATAAAAGATTGGTTTAATCGTTCTTTTGTAGATGCAATAATAAGAGGAAACTTAATTTCTGATCTTCCTAGACCAAAAGGAGCCCCTTCTGGAGATAATGAATGGAGACAATTTATAAGAACTCCAGAACAAAAGTTAGCAATAAAAGAACTTAAAAAAATATTAATGGGTAAATAATTGCCTATCACTACAGTCGTTGAGGCAACGAAAGCGAAACTCGCTGCCGCTAGAGATGGGGCGTTAAAGTCTATTGATCCAAAGATAAATGATGATGCGTTTCTTAACTTTCTAGCATTGGTGAAAACGAAAGACGAGAAAGACGAAGGGAAGGTTAAGTTATTCCCTCGAAAGAAGTATATTAAAGATTTAGCACATCTATTCCAACATGAAAAGTTGTTACTCGTTCCAAAAAGTAGGCAGATGACTATTAGTTGGTTAGCTGTTGCGTATTGTGTATGGAGAGCATATACGATGCCAAACCAATTAATACTATGGCAGTCGAAGAACTTCGATGACGCTGCTGCGATGGTATTCGATAGAGATGATCCACAAGTTGCGAGAGCCTCTTTCGTTTGTTGGCATTTGCCAGAATATATATTTGATCGCCCAAAACCTTCTCAAGGAAACCTTCTGTGGAACAATGGTTCTATAGTGAAGGCTATTAAACAGGGAGCAGACGTGATTCGTTCAAGGGCTGCCTCGGTTATCATCTCTGACGAGATGGGCTTTCAAGAAGAAGCTGCTAATGCGTATATGGCTGCCAAACCAGCTATCACAGGTGGGGGACAGTTCATAGGTATCAGTTCAGCAAACGCAGGATTCTTTTGGGATTTAGTAGAGGATGTCGCATGATTACAGTGGATTCAACAGTTATTAAATTAACAGTGGAAGGTGGAAGTCTTTCCGATTGGAATGGGGCTAATGGTATTGTTGCTGCAACGGAACACAATGGAAAATGGTTACTGGTAAATAGTAAGGGATTGATATTTTCCATAGACTTAGAGCAACTATCGCCACAACCAAAAGAAATAAAAGAAGAACCAATAGTAGTAGTAGAAGCAAAACCAATGGAACCAAAGGAACCAGCGAGAACAGTACCTAAACTGCCATCACAAAGAAAACGATATGCCACAACAAAACCAGGGTCTAACAGTAGCAAGGAATAAAAATGGTTTTACTATAGCGAGAGTACACTATTCTGCCGATCCAGACAAAGCAAAGAAAGAATGGATAGCCAAAGAAAAGAAAGGTATGCCAGATTGGGCTTGGCGTAAGGAGTTTGAAATGGACCCATACGCTGCTAGCGGTAAACCTGTATTTCCTGAATTACCACATTGGGCAGAATATATACATAAACCATTACATCATGTAGTGAAAGATGGAATTATTCCTTCTTGGTGGCCTCGATATGCTGGATTTGATTGGGGTGGTTCTAACCCTAGTGCGTTTGAGTTAGCAACGATATCTCCTAGTGGCACGATTATATTCTATTGGGAGTATTATAGGGCGAAACAGAAACCACAAGAAATTAACGCTGCCATTCAAGCACACCCTGATTGGGAAGATTTGATATTTGTAGCCCACGATCCTTCTATGCGTAGTATGTTGCAGTGGGGAGGTGGCGTTGGTAAGGGAGATAGAGAACAAGTAAAAACTTTGGGCGATATGTTTACTGAGTTTGGTTGGCCTCTAGTACCTGGTCGTGCTGGTGATGATGTAGCTTTTGCACAAGCATTGTATAAATCATGGCAAAACTTAGAAGACCCCAAGGTAATTATCACTCATGCTTGTCCTAAACTTTGGTGGGAACTAAATCATCTTAGACATGATGAGTTGAATCAAGCACAGGTAATGAAAAAAAATGAACCAGAGCGTATCGTACAGAAAGATAACCATGCGTTTGACGCTATTAAATATTTAATACAAACACACCCTGCTGGACCAGATGGGGCAGAAATATGGGATAGCTTAACTTTGGAACAGAAAGTAAAACATCCAAAGAAATATCGAGATGAGGAAGAAGTGTATGATCCTTATTTAGGAGGATTAACTTGATAGAACTGATTTTATCGGCATTATTTTGCTTTGTTTGCCTTTGCCTTCTCATTTTAAAAGAAAGAGAGAGGGATAAAGATAAGGAAAGACATTTTGCTGTACAAAAAGAATTGTTAGACAGAATTATGTCAAGGGATTATGGAGAGTTTGCTGCTGTTCAAAATCCTACAAACACACACGAATTAAATGGCGATAATTGGACTGCCTCTGAAGACGAAACTTCTATTTATTTACAGGCATTGGGAGAGGATTTACCTCCTAATTTAATGTCTGAATATAGTACAAATAAAGGTGATGTAGATGGAAGATAAGATCACACTTGATCCAACCACTCCTAGAGAGTTGCAAGACGAAATAGACCACACTAAAACAGAAAGTGGTGCTATGTCTATGGTACAAGAACGATGGGAAAAAGGCATGAATCGTATGCAACCCTATCATAGACAATGGTTTTTAAATATAGCATATTTACTTGGGTTTCAGCATTTAGTATGGCATCCAGCTAGGAATAGATTGTGGCTTCCCCCTTCAAGAAGAAGGCAAGTTCGCATGACATCTAACTTACTTATGTCATCTTACAGAATAAATTTAGCTAAATTGTCTGGTTTTGACACATTAGTTAGTGTATTACCTAACTCTAATGAACAAGAAGATGTAGATGCAGCACGTTTAGCCCAAAAAGTATGGTTTCATATTAAAAATGACGTACATTGGAGACAATTAAAGAGAAGGCTACTTGGTTGGGTCTTATCTTGTGGTAATGGGTTTGTTTTAACAGAATGGAACCCTAATGCTGGAGAAATGTTGTCGCAACCACAAGAAGAAGAAATAGAAGTAAGACAAGTCAATGAAGATGGAGAACCTATATTAGATCAAGAAGGAAATCCTATAATAGAAAGAAGAAAAGAAATTGTAGGAATAGATCAATATAGAACTGGCAAGGTGTCTATGAAACCATTGTCTCCTTTTTCTGTAATACCAATAGGAAGTGGTACAGAATTAGAAGATTGCGATTCAGCGATTGTTGGAGAATGGTTATCTTTAGAAGAAATTAGAAGGCAATTTCCAGAAAAAGGAAAATATGTTGTTCCCGAAGTAAGAGACACCGCCTCTACGTTTGAAAAGTTTTTAGATGGATTAGTATCTCCTACAACATCACAAATCAATCCACAAGGATCAAGTGGAGAACCATCTGAAAAAGGGGCAGTAGTAAAAAGATATTGGCAAAAATCATCTCCAGAGTTTCCTAACGGAAGAATGATTATATGTGCCAATAATATAATGCTATTTATGGGAGATAATCCTACTCCAAGAGACATTTATGGTGATAGGCCTATACCTATAATACATTATAGGGAAATTGATGTTCCTTTTCGTTTATGGGGAAGAAGTTCCTTAGAAGACCAAATACCAGATCAAAAAGCATACAATAAAGCGTTATCTATTATATTAGAGCATCATTCCTTGTTCAAAGGCAAATGGGTTGTTCCAAGAGGTGCACAATTAAAAGAGTCTAATTTAGATTCTTCTGCTGATGAAGTAGTAGAAGCAATTCCTATTGCTGGCCAAATGCCGCACATGATTAACATCCATCCTCCTACACCTACGTTGTTCAGTGTTTTAGAAAAACACAGACAAAATTTAATGGAACAATCTGGTGTGAGAGAAGTTTCAAGAGGGGCATTACCATCTGGTGCTAGAAGTGGTACAGCAATTCAATTATTGCAAGAATCAGATACAACACAAATAGCAACGACTGGAATAGATATTAGGGAAAACGATGCAAAAATAGCAAATATAGCACTTATGATAGCAGCAGAAAGAATGGTTGTTCCTCAAAAAATTCGTATTGTTGGTAAAAATAATGAAGTAGATGTAGTGGAAAACTTTACAGGCGAAATGTTAAGGGGAAATACACAGGTAGTGGCTGCTGGATCAAATGTTCCATTTAGTTTGGTTGCGAAAAAAGCAGAAATACTTGATATGGAACAAAGAGGTGCATTTATTAATCCAGACACTGGTAGAACCGATTGGCGTACTGTCATGGAGTTACTAGAATTTGGACAAACACAAGATGTATTCTCTGAGCAAGCACTTGATGAAGCACAAGCAGAAACAGAAAACAGAGAAATGGTTAATGGAAATATGCCAATGGCTAAAAGATATCAAGACCATCAACTACACGTTAAGATACACAACCGAAGGCGTAAAGCACCAGAGTACATTGATATGATTGCACAAAATCCACAAATAGACCAAATATACGAATTGCACTTACAACAGCATGGTGCATTTTTAACGGAACAAATAAGAGCAGCACAACAAGCTGCTCAAATGGGAGCCGAAGGCACTCAAGAGAAAGTTCAAGATGATCAGTTTGCTACCCCTAACGAGGGAATACAGCAAGGAGGCCCAATGTAATGCCAGATAAACATGGAACATGGTACAATATGTACTCAACTGGTCCAATTACAGTACCTACAGCGACAGCAGTATTTATATCTTCGACTGTAACTAATGTAAATGGTCCAAATCCGAAACAAAGAATACATCAAACTATATTAGATAGGGTGATTATTTCTGCATCAGCAACAGCAGCTATGGTAGAACTTAGTGTCGGTGGAACAGCAATATTACCTACACTAATATTAAATACTGCTACAACAATAGATTTGAAAGACCTTAACATTGTTTCAACTGCCGATATTGCTGTTCATGGTCAAGTTGGAGCAGGAACTATCTACGCCCAATTTAGACGTAGTGGAAACTAACTATATTAGGAGAGCAACATGGCAGACCAAGATCAAACCACAGATATGGGAACTCCTCAAGAGGAACAATCTCAAAATGTAGGAGATCAGAACATCGGTGAAGTACCTACCGATACAAGTGATCCAAACTCTTTGAAGTTGAAGGTAAGTGGAAAAGAGGTAGATTGGGATATTAATGACCCTAGAACAACGGAACTATTACAGAAAGGTTATCATTATTCCCAAGAGATGGAGAACTTAAATCAACAAAAGCAAGGCCTAGACGATTGGGTGAATCAGCAGGCTGATGCTAGAGCCCAACAACTTGCCTATCAGCAACAACAACAAGTACAAGAAGATAGGTATAGAGAGTTGGAAGAAGAAGACCCATACCAAGCCCAGATTCAGAGACTACAGGATCAGGTGGCACAGGTACAGAATCAGGTGAAACAAGACACCACTCAATTAAAAAATCAGGTAGCCCAATCTGCTTGGGAAACAAAAAAAGCAGAGTTCGCTAAAGAAAACCCAGATTTACAGGCTGGTGATTGGGATACGATTTATGCTAAAGTGGCCTTGGGAACACCAATGGAAACTGCTGTGAATGAGAGAGCGGGTTTTGTGAACTCTTATAGACAGCAAATTATATCGGAACATACTAATAAACTTAAACATAACTCTACGTTGCCCCCTGCATCTGGAGGAGGATCAGGAGCACCGATACCCTCTAGCGAAGAAAAGCAATATAAAAACTTTTCTAGTGCAGATCATATCGCTGATTTGAAGGCGTATATGGATCAAATGGAGCAAGGAGAGTAAGGAGTAAGCTATGCCAGCTACAACTACCACTTTTGATGCGGTGTTGAAGGACTGGTTTCTAGGAAAAGTACGAGATACACTGAATGAAAAAGTAACAATGTTTGATATTGCTAACGCAGCTTCTGAACGTGTTGGTGGTAGAAGACTTGTTTATCCTGTCCACGTTGGTAGGAACTTTGGTGTAGGTACTAGAGCAGAACGAGGAACTTTACCTACTGCACAAAACGAAGTCTATGTAACAGCCACAGTATCACCAAAATATTGGTATGGTCGTATTGAAGTTTCCGCACAGGCTATGAAACAGTCTCAAGGAGATAGAGCAGCATTTGCTGAAGCTATGTCCGAGGAAATGGATAGAATGACTCGTAACAGTCGTAAGTATTTTAATAGGATGCTTTATTTTGGTAGTCGTGGTGATTTATCTACAGTTGCTTCTGACCAATCTTCGGTCGGTACAACAACTGTGAATGTAACATCTTCAACAGTAAATGTCGGAAGCCCACTTCGCTTTATTCAAGCTGGTATGATACTAGATGGATTAAGTGCTTCAGGTGCTGCCACAGAGACATCTTCTGTATCTACTGACTTCACTTCTGCTACAGTAGTTTCCGCTACTGTCGGAGCAAGTGGGTCTTCCACTATTACATTTTCAGCAACAGTTACTGTCGTATCAGGAACGATTATGACGTTGACGGGATGTGGTTTTAACGATTTTAATGGTGTAAACGATGGTATTGATTCCTCTGGAACATACGCTGGAGTGAGTCGTGATGCCTACAGTAACAAATCGTGGAGAGCCAATATTCTTGGAAATAGTGGAACTAATAGACCTCTTACGCTCAACCTATTGCAACAAGCATGGGATGCTGCTTCAGAGGCTTCTGGTGAAGATGACACTACTACTCACCTTATTTCTCACTACAGTGTGAGGCGTGAGTATTTAGACCTTCTTACACCAGACGTGCGATTCACTGCACAAACACTGAAAGGTGGACATAAAGTATTAGACTTCAACGGAGCACAGTTCCGATTTGAAGTAGATGCACCTTTCAATACTGTTTACGGAATCAATGCACCTTCATGGCATCTATATAAGATATCAGACTTTGAATGGGCAGATGAAGACGGATCAGTATTAAGCAGAGTTAACAACATAGACTCATTTGAAGGATTTATGAGAATGTTCGGTAACTTTGGTACAGATGCACCGAATAAGAATTTCAGGATTACTGATATTCAAGCAACACTTTAACCTCTTAGTATCCAATTTTTCCCTGTTACACTGGTTAAAATAATATTAACCCACATGGGGAGACAGGCAGCAGGGAAATTTTGGGGTTAACTATGGCTCCAGAGGAGAGCAAATATGGCAATTAAAAATAGAAATATTGCAGCAAACAATCCAATGAAAAGTGAAATGCTTCGATTTGGATTTGCAGATTATGGTTCAGGCACAGCGTTAGCCGATACGAATCTATATATACCTGTTCCTCATAACGGAAGGGTAAAAGAAATTGTAGCTTTGGCAGGTGTTTCTGGTGGTGCTGGAAACTCTGGTTCGGTTACATTAAATTTCTATCGTGCTAATTCTTCTTCCATAGCATCAGCCACAACAACAAGTCTATTGGCTTCTGGTGGAATTAGTTTCAACTCGGGAACAACAGTTGGTTCTATCTCTACCGCTACGCTAAACACTTCTATTGTTACTGGCAATAAAGGTGGTATGGTAGTTAGTGCAGGAACAACATTACTGATTAACAGTGATTTTACCGCCACTTCTACAGTGAACTTTATACAAGGGTATATTCGTATTGAGTATGATGATGCCCCTGCGGATGACGGGAAATAAATGAATCCTGATAGGTATATTCTAAACGAACTAAAACGATTAGATGAAAACTTATCGGTCCAATGGAATGGAAGGAAGTGTCGTTGGGAAGTTTTTTACCGAAGACATTTCCTTCGCCCATCGGAACGAAAAAGATTTAGCCACATAGCCACGTTCTATGATCGTGGAGTACCTATTAAACTATATGAACCTAAACCCATAGATAGATGGCATATATGTTTTTGGGAAGGGGATAATGGTGAGTTCAGGACATTGGATTATGGATTGATACTTCAGTTAAAGGAATGGGATAACTGGAGACACGCAAGACCAGATGACATTTGGTTAGCAGCAGAAAAAGAAGAATACGAAGAAGAGAGAAAGAAATCAAGACAACAAAAAGAAATGTTTAAAGATATTGCGTTAGAAAATGATGGTGCTTTGAGAAAACAAATGGATGACTATACTTCTTTTAACAAAAGAGGTTGGCACGTTTGGACTCCGACAAATCATCGAGTAGGGATAGACTTTAAAAATAAAAAGAAAAAGGTGAAAACCTAATGGCAACTACAGCAACTACCATTATAACCGAAGTAAGAACATTATCGGATACAGATAGTGCAACAGCTACATTAAGTGATGCTCAAATATTGACAGCAGCAAACTCTGCACATGAACATTATTATGATTTAATTGTAGCTGCTGACGAAGGTCATTTTGAAGAAATACATACAGCAAGTTTAGTTGCTGATAGTCGTAATCTAAGCCCTGCTGTAACCTCTACATTTAGAAAAATTGATTTGGTCGAAGTCATACAAAGCGATGGAGACAGACAACCAGCTATTCCATTGAGTGCTAAAACAGAGAAGTTTTATTTTGAAAGTGGAAATACAACTGCTACAAGAAACGACCAATTTTATTATTATATAGAAGCAAATGCTATACAACTTGTACCTACCCCAACACAAGCAGCAACAGACGCTATTGAAGTTACCTTTGTTCCTCAAGCAACTAGACTTTCTACTACCACAACAGTAATAGATTGTCCAGATCGATGGTCAAAAGTTATTGTTTTGAGAACATTGTTAAATTTACAATTACGCCTAATGGATAATCGTGATCCTAGAGAAGAATTAGCTAATGAAGAAAAAACTCTAGTTCAAACGCTAGAGGGAAGGCAAAGACAATCTCCTCGAAGGATTGTACCTACAGATAATGAGGGTTCTACAGTTGACGGAATTTGGGTTGGATGAACAGTTTGAAGAAGTAGATTGTCCTTTATGTAGTTCAAAGAAACGTGATGTATATTTTGAACATAATGATGATCCATACTTAAACCAATTAAAAGTACCAAAAGATTTTAAAGTATCTTTCTATTATTGTGATGATTGTGAACTCATATATCAATCTCCTAGATGGACTAAAAAAACAGCAGGTAGGTTTTATAGCAAGTTATATAGACCACAAACACCACAACAAAAGAATGTAGATTACAAGTTAAAGGATGCAGCAGATGTTTATGACTTCATTCACGAAGACAAGGTTTTCCCTAAATCAGGAAGGATGCTCGATGTGGGCACTGGCGAGGGATTGTTACCATATACCCATGAAAAGATGGGAGAGAATGGTGGGCCTAAGTGGGATACTTATGCGATAGAACCTAATAAAGTATATGCAGATTGGGCTAGGGCGAATAAGTTGTGTCAAGTGGAAACAGGGGAGTTTAAGAAGAAGTCTTGGCGTAACTTAACATTTGACTTAATTACAGCACAGCAAGTGTTAGAACATATACACGATCCTGTAGCTTTTTTAAAGTTGTGTAACGATAGATTATATTCCGATGGTTGGTTATTTATAGGAGTTCCCACAGTGGAGTATCCTTGGGGTAATGAATATAACCGATTTAATATGATGTGCGATAACTTTACTGCTTCACCACATTTAACTTTATATACACCTAGAACATTAGGTAGAATGTTAAATAAGGCAGGATTTTATTTGGAACGATTAGACTATTACAGTAGAGGAATACGTTCCCTATCTCGCAAACTTCGCCCAAAGGAAACGCAAGAGCATTATGGTAGAGAGAATAGAAAGCGAATCGAAGAAACCTTCAAAAACTGTTGTGCACTTGAACGGGAGCACTTGGCTAAACAACAGGAAGCTGTCAGCAGTGAAGGAGACAGCGAAAAGGATAAAGGAGTGGAAGTACCTGCTGTATCGAACTAAATGGCATAATGCAGGGAAAAAGTTTCTTAACTTGGTTTATACTCCAAAGTTTCCTATACATTTAGATATTGAACTTAGCTATGCCTGTAACTTTAAATGTACCATGTGTCCACAGGCATACGATGAAAATGTAAAGGGAGCCATGAAGTATGAATTGGCTGATCGTTTGCTAACAGAAGCTGCTGAGATGGGAGTCTCCAGTATTAAATGGAACTGGAGAGGGGAGGCAACTCTACATAAACAGATTGCTCAATTAACAAGGAAAGCAAAGGGTTTAGGTATTCCTGAAGTGCAGTTAAATACCAATGGAAATATGAGAGGTTGCAAGGTAGAAGATTTAATAGACGCTGGAGTAGATAGAATTATATTCAGTGTAGATGGGAATACGAAAGATACCTTTGAGAATATACGGATAGGTGGAGACTTTGACGAACTTACGGAAACGATTGAGCAAGCAGTTTCGTACCGAGAAAGTAAAGGGTTATCTAAACCGTTTATTCGTGTGCAAATGTGCAAGCAAAAAAGTAACGAACACGAAGTCGAAGGATTCGTCAGAAAGTGGAAAGATATAGTTGACGATGTAAGAGTATCGGCAGTGATGGATAGAGGAGCTGACGGAAACTTTCTGATAGACGATTGGGTTGCAGTGGAGAGAGCAGTATGTAAGCAACCTTTTCAAAGATTAACGATTGGATATGATGGCAAAGTAATGGGATGTTGTGCTGATTGGTTTGAAAATAGACCAGTAGGCGATGCCAATACACATAGTTTGGAAGAGATTTGGAACAATTCTATAGAGTTACAAGATATGAGGGATGCACAACATGAAGGCAGGCAAGAAGAAACTGCACCATGCGAGTCATGTTGGGCTAAAGACGCATGGGTATGGAGGTTAGGAAATGCCAAACATAAATAGATTTAATAAGCCTGATATATTGGAAAGATATAATGAGATGGGACCAGGGCGTAATAATCCGATGCAAGAACTTGAGCCATTTACTCCTTGGGATGATAGAAAAGGATTAGTAGCTCCTGGAATGCCTAACGATCCTTTAATAGACCCTAAAATGGAACCTTTTTTAAGAGATTTTTTTCCTACTATAAGACAGTTTGCTCCATCTCCTACAGCACCAAATTATAGCATGGGAAAGATAAAACCTGATGATGGATGGGGCCCTAGATCGCCAGAAGAAAAACAGGAAATTATGAGACAAGAAGAAGAACAACAAAAAATGGCAATATTTGAGTTATTAAGGCAGTTATTACAACAAAGAAGACAAATCTAAATGGTTGATATTTTAGGTGGGTATGGGGGTTAGAAAATGCCAAACATAGTAGGACCTAACAAAAATCCTTTTGTAGAATTTAATGGATTAGCTAATATACCAGATAAAAGTAATGTATA
>Ga0255048_10000235_pt1 | contig 41781 bp, 54 predicted proteins | sample JV7_2_2_MG_FD_183619 | JGI IMG/M metagenome (GOLD analysis project Ga0255048, IMG submission 183619) | Seawater microbial communities from Jervis Inlet, British Columbia, Canada - JV7_2_2 | ecosystem: Environmental > Aquatic > Marine > Inlet | place: Canada: British Columbia | collected 2016-10-06 | reverse complement strand
CGGTGGGCCGCCGAATCTCTAGACATAAACATCCGCTCCATCCGGGGGTCGCTCATCGTCAATGGCCCCCCCCGGATGACTTGGCGTTGCCAGCGGGGAATCACACTGCCCGACGCGCCCCAGATGTTGACCAGGCGCACGCTCGTATACCCGGCCCGGGCCACGATCGCCTCGGCCACCCGCTTGGTGGCGCCCATCACACTGGTGGGCGCCACCGCCTTGTCCGTCGAGCACAATACGAGTTGGCGTACGCCCCGCGCTTTGGCCGACCGGACCAGTTGGTCGGTGACGCCGACGTTGTTCAATATGGCCGCCGCCGGGTTTTGTTCCATGAACGAAACGTGCTTGTGCGCCGCGGTGTGGATAATCACCTCCGGCGTCCAGGTGTCCAACACGTGGGCCAGCAAGCGCTCATCGCCCACGTCGCCGATGATGGGGGTGATCGCCTGGTCGGGGGCTTGTTCGCCCAACGTCTCTAGTACGGTATAGATCGAGCCCTCCCCCCGCCCCCACGCGATTAGTCGTTGGTCGCCCGTGCGGGCTATATGCTGGCAGACGGCCGTGCCCAACGTGCCGCCGGCGCCCGTGACCAGGATCGTTTTCATGGCGCCGTCTCCCCCAGCACACGGCGGGCTTCGTTCAAGGCGTCATGATAATCGTTGACGTGCCCGGTGTCGGCCTCCAATAGTTGCTCCAGCGCCGCCCGCAGTTGGGCGATAGCTTCGTCTTTGGCTGACTCGCGCTCGTAGGCGGCGATGGCGGCGTCGAGGGCAGAGGAATATTGATCCAACTCGTCATCGTTGTAACACGCCCGCATTTCTCGCAATGCGCATTGTGTCCTGGCGCGGTCGGCATCGTCTGCTCCTTCCGGTGCTGTCTCGGCCAGGACGCGGCGGGCTTGCTCCATCAAATCCGCCAACGCCGCTCTCAATTGGGTAATAGCATCGTCCTTGCCCGGCGCTTGCTCGTAGGCATCGATAGCGGCGTTGAGTTCATCCATAATCTTATGGTACTCTTTGCCTTCGACATTCCAAGTGGCGTCCACTTCTTCGCGCTCTTGGGCCGTCCATTGGCGGAGACGCTCGATCCTGGCCGCATGGTCATTCATCGCCCTCGTCGCCTCCCTCCAGTTCGTGTACGAGCCAAGCTATCAACTCAGGATTATCTCGGATAACCGCACCAAGTCCGTTACTCAGAATATCCGCCGCTTGTTCCTCTTGCTCCTCAGTTAATTCTTTTCGAGAGGAAAATCCGCAAAAAATCGCGTGGAAAAGTTCGTGCAATATGGTGGCCGCTAGCTCTTGGGTGTCCTTATGGGCGGCCAGCAACAGAAGCCCATCGTGCCATTTGCATATCCCTGCGTGACATTGGCTTTTGACCTTGGACAGCTTTTCAAGCCGTAGCGTTCGATAGCCTATTTTTACCGATGGCGGGAGGTTGGTATTCTTAATCGTCGACATCGTCGGCCTCTTCAACTGTTAAGCCCGAAAAAGGGCATAGGTCGGTGTTCTGTCTGTGCCATCTACATGAAGAATCTGCCCGCATGGCGCGAAGGCCGACTACCTTGGCCTTTCGCTTAGTAGGAGCCTCGACTAAAACCACGTCGCGCCCTTCTTCGTCTGGTTCGTATGCTCCACCATAGTAAGTCGTATATTCGTCTGAAACCACCCACCAGCGCTTATTCGTCGGCATCGTCGGCCTCCCGTCGTTGGGCGGCCCGTTGGCGCATAGTCGCCGCCGCTTGGGCCAGTTCGGGGTCCACGTCTATCCGTACGCCATCCAGCGCCAACGTCCGGTCGTCGAACAACTCCAGCGTTATGCGCGCTGCGGGGCGGTTGCTTTCCGTGGGCGCTCGTTTCGCCATGACTAAGTTTTACTCCGCTGCCAAGGGGGTCAAGTGTAACTATTAGCTATTTAATAGTTCAATGACTATATTCTCCCGTGAAACATGTTTCACGGGCGGCCTCGTGGTGCGCACCGGGTGATGGCCGGTTTTGAAGCGCCCAGCAGCGAGGCCGTTTATCCGAATATGCCCAGGATTTCTCGAACGGCGTAGTATTCGGGGTTGCAGAGGCGGGGGACGCCCCGCCAGGCCATCATCAACACCAGTCCGATAAATAGGAGGCTAAGGAAAATGGTTACTTCGTCTGGGTCACAACATTTTTTGCCGAAGCTTAACCATATAAACAGGCTCGCCAAGAGTAGGAATACGCTCCCTATGACCAGAAACAAGACACCTTCGAGATAGGCTTGACGGACCAAAACGCCGAACACTTGCTCGGCCGGTACTTGTAGATTCTTCGCCAGGGCGTGGAGGCTCTGCGTTAAATGCTCGGTGAGATATGCGACCGTGCTGTCCATAGCGTCTCCTTCGTTGCGAGGCTACTCAATTTTCGGTGTAGGCGAAGGCTCTCCGCGTCCCTATAGGCACAACCCCAACCTGGGCTCTAAGTCCCTTTTGAAGGGTCGGGCGGATTAAACACTTCGCTTTGCGGGTCATGGCCCCCACCTACACCTCATTCCATTCGACGATGGTAGTCCAGCGTCCCCCACGCCTCGACCAGGCCCTGGTGGTCGTCTCGCCGGGCGTAGAGCACCGTACCCTTGTTGCGTCCCTCCGTGCAGCGCCATTCGTAGCGGACGTAGTCGCCCTGCGGCCGTAGGCGCTCGTATTCGTAGAACCAACCCAACTCCGTGTCGTGGAACAGCACCAGCGGCACCCCCAACCCAAAGGCCTCGTTGCCCACCGGCGCCCGCCCAAAGCGCGACCCGTCGGCGAACACCAGGCCTAGGGGCATCAACTCGGCCAACAATCCATCGGCTGGGCGCTGGGTGCAGTCGACGGGATGCCAATGGTCCGGGAAGGGCAATTCGCCCAAGGTCTTTAGCCACTGCGCGTCCATGTCCTCCAGCGACCAGACGTGGCACCCCGCCTCCAGCAGACAGGCCGTCGAATAGTGGCCGCAGCCGTGCTCCAGGGCGACGGTGATCCCCGGCAGGTTCGCCGCCTTTTCCAGGATGGGCAGGTGGGACGCCGTATCGTCGGTAAATTTCATTTGGTGTTTCCCCGTGGTTGCATCCCGCCCTCGTCCAGCACATACATCGCCGGGCACCGGGTACAGCGGTAGCCCTGTTGCCAGGTGGCCAAGGGCTCGCCGCAGCGACAGACCCACCCGTGGGGCACGGCCGGCACCCCCAAAAAGCGGGCGTAGGGTGGGACGTCCTCGGTCACTACCGCCCCGGCCCCCACAAAGGCGTAGGCGCCGATCTTGACCCCGCAGACGATGGTCGCATGGGCGCCCAAGGTGGCGTCGTGGCCGACTAGGGTCGGGGCGATCTCGTGCTTTTTGTCCAGCGCCGCCCGCGGGCAGCGCACGTTGGTAAAGGTCATGTGGGGCCCGCAAAATACCCGGTCCATCAGCGTCACGCCCCGGTAGACGGAGACCCCGTTTTGCAGCTTGCAGCCGTCGCCTATCCGGGCGCCGCCCTCGACAAAGACCGCATGCCCCAGCGTACAGTTTTTGCCCACAATGGCGTTGTCCCTCACCTGCGCAAAGGCCCATACGCGGGTGCCCCAGCCGATCTGGGCCGTCGGTTCGACCAGCGCCCGGGCGTCGATTTGCGGGTAGTCGTGTCGTATCATCGGGCCACCTGGCGGTTTTCGTTGGTCAAGCGGCGGTACTTGAATTTCAGGCCGTAGCGCCGGGCCGCCCTTGAGAGCGATCCCCGCGTATAGCCCGTGGCCGCTGCCGCATCGGCCGGCGTGTGGTAGTGGCGCACGATGTGTTCCATGCGTACCTGGGTCAGCTTTCCCTCGGGCATGACTGGGTTTCCTCTCGGTAGCGGTGAAGCTGTTTAACGATGGCCGGCAGCAATCGTTTCTGGTGGGCTCGCCTCCCCGCCTGGGCCCAGTCCAACAGGGCGTCCAACGAGGGAAACGAAAGCGTTTGGGCGGGTTTCCAGTCGGGGCCGACTTTTTTTTGTTGGCCCGTGGCGGCCAGGCGCTGTACGTCGAGGGCGTAGGGCGCCCCGTCCAGAACCTCCGCGGTGACTTCGACCACTTCCTGGGCGGCCAACAGGCCGTACTCGTTGTACCACGACGCCAGGACGTAGTCAGCGATGTGGCCGACGGGGAGTGCCAACTTTGATCCGACCCCGGCGGGTGGGGGCCCAGGTATTTTTTGGCGGGCGACGCGCTGGAGCAAGGTCCGGGGAATCATCGGCCACTTCTTCGGTATCGAGGATGAGTTCGCACAAGCGCTTGGCGTGTAGGGCCAGGATGTGCTTTTTGGAACTGTAGGGCAGGGCCAAGAGTTCGGCGTGGGTGTAGGGCACCCCCTCCACGGAGCCGCCGAACGAATGGCGCCGGATCTTCACCAAGCGGTTGAGCGCCCGGGAAAACATCGTCTGGTAGTCGCCCCATTGGTCGGATTCCATGAAGGGGTTACTCCTCGTCGCTCTGGTGGATCCAGGCCAATAGTTCGTCCTTGTCAATGCGGATAAAACGCTTACCGATTCGATGGAATGGGATTGTTTGAGTGCGCGTGCGCTCGTATACCCAACTTAGAGGAACCCGCAGGTATTGGGCCACCTCCTCCACGGTCATCAGTGCTTCCATCAGAGGTTCTCCAGGATTTCGTCCATGCGGTCGTGTTGGACGCGCAGGGAGCGGTGTTCGACGACCCAGTCGTGGTAGTCGTCGGGCGACCAGGCGACCGGGTGGCGGATTTGGTGTGCCGCCTCTTGCAGCGTCTTATAGGCAAATTCGCCGGGGACCACCAGGCCGGGTCGATCCTGGGCCACCGGCTGGAGGCCCGTCGAAACCCCTTCCAACAGGGCCAGATGGACCCCTTCGTGGAAGGAGGGCGAGAGGATGAAGTCGCACTTTTTGAGGAGCGCGTGGACGCCTTCGCCCGTATACCATTGCTGGCCCCGAAACTGGCCCTGGGCGTCGGGCGCCCCGGGGGGGTGATAGTATATGTTGGTGCGGCCTTGCTCTATATGATAGTGTATAAAACGCTCCAGGCGCTGGTCGCCCACCGGGCCCTTCAAGTGGAATAGGTAGTCGGGCAACTGATAGGCCAAATCCACCACCGCCTGAATATTTTTGGGCTCGACCAAGCGCCCCACGCACGCACAGTGGTTGCCTTGCGGCGAGTCGGCCTTATCGCGCACCGTGTACACGGCCGGATCGACCCCCAAAATCATCATGCCGATGGGCTTGTCTTTCAGGGCGGGCACTCGATCCAGGGCTACGTCGCGCACATGGGGCGCGTCAAAGACCAGCCAATCGACTTGATCCCAGGGCAACTTGGGGTACCACGATTGGTAAACCTCGTAGGACCGGGTATGCACCACGACGGTCCCCTTCCACGGCCGACGCAAGACGTGGGCCACCATCTGGTCGCCCCAGCAAAACCACAAGATGTCCTGGCGGTCGATGAACGAGGCCTGCAACTCACCGTTGGCGTGGGTGGCGTTCCAGCCCGCCAATTGGCAGTGCTCGAGCATAGGGGGCAGAAACGAGCCGATCTGGTCAAAAAACAGCAGGTTCCGCCCGCCGACTAAGGCCACCATTTAGGTCTCCCGGGCTTGGTTGGTCAGATGCTTGACGAGCCAACGCCCCAACCCCGCCTCCGTCACCATCCAGGCGCGGCCCACCATCCCCCCCTCCAGCTCGCCCGAGCGCAGCCGGTGGTAGACCCAGTGGCGCGAGACGTTTAAGCGCTCCGCAATTTCGGGCACCGTCAAAAGGCCGAGGCTGTGGGCGTTTAATTCGTTTGACATGAGGCTCCTTTCAGTGTATATTCACCCCTAACATAATACAACAACCTACCGAGGTCAAGCATGAACCGACCTTCATTTGACTTCAGTGCCATCGTCGGCTTAGCGGCGCAACTGGCTCAAGACCCCACAGCGGCGGCCCTGTTGGCTCAACACCACCCCAAGCAGCTCGAACAGGTCTTGCGCGTGGCCGAGTTCCCCCTGGTGCGCTTTGTGCCCTTTGGCCAGGGCGAGCCGCCCCAGCATCAGGTCGCCTTTTGCGCCGGCCGCGCCCGCGAGCGCTGGGCCGTGTGCGGCAACCGCGCCGGCAAGACGATCCTGGGGTTGATGGAGGACGTGGCCGATTGCCTGGGGATAAACCTAGTCACCAAGGGCCCGACGCGGCGCTTCGATCCGCCCATCGAAATATGGGTGGTGTCCGAGACGGAGGAGACCAGCATTGAAATCGCCCAACGCACCGTAGCCGAAGAGATCCTCGGGGGCGATTTGACCTCCTACGGCTGGGAGTTGGTCCGCGACGAGACGCACTATACGCCCAAGGGCGGCTTTCGCAACAACAACTTGACCTTTACGAACGGGTCAAGGATCGACTTTAAGTACTCCTCGGCCGGGCGGGGTTCCTTCCAGGGCACCAAAAAGCACAAAATCCACCTCGACGAGGCGCAACCCAAGGACGTCTATTCCGAGTGCCTGGCCCGCACCATCGACTACGGCGGCCAGATGATCGGCACGATGACGCCCATCTACGATAAAAACCACGGCTTGCCCTGGATCTTCCAAGAGTTGTATGTCCAGCGCGAGCGCAAGAAGATCGAGTTTTATAACTGGTCCCTCTTCGACAACCCCCACCTATCTGCCGCCGCCAAGGAGACGCTGGTCCACTCTTGGGACGAGGACGAAATGGAGGCCCGCGCCTACGGCATGTTTACCCCGATGGGCGTCTCGCTGGCCTTCGACCGCAAGGCCATGCGCTCGTGGCGCCACGGCTGTACCGCCGGCCGCGAGGGCGATCTGCAAATCGACAACCACAACCGCTTGGTGTGGCAGCCCGCCCGCCAACGCGCGGCGGCGGTCTAAATGGCGGACGGCCTGCGCATTTGGCGCCACCCCCGGCGCGACGAATCCTACGTCTGGGGCGGCGATGTCGCCCAGGGCCTGGAGCACGGCGACAACTCCGTGCTGGAGGTCTTGTGCCTGGACGACGGGTTCCAGGTGGCCGAATACCAGGGCAAGATGGAGCCGGCCGAGTTGGGCGAATTGGCCTATATGCTGGGGCAATACTACAACTGGGCCTTTGGGTGCTTTGAAAACAACGCCGATCTGACCCCGCAAACCGTCTGCGCCCAGCAGTTGAAGTACCCCCACTATTACTACCAGCAAACCATCGGCACCGACGGCAACCCCGATACCCGCAAGTATGGCTGGAACACCAACTTGCGCACCCGCTATATTATGATTAACGACATGCGCCAGATGCTGGGCGACGGATCGATTCGGATCCGTTCGCTCTACTTGCTCGACGAGATGGAGATTTTCGCCCGCTCGCCCCGGGGCCGCTACGAGGCCATCAGCGGCGGCCACGACGACTTGGTCATGGCCTTCGCCATCGCCGTGCAGATGTTGCAACACGCCCTGTTGGTCCAAGCCGACGACCAGGAGAGCTTGGCGCCCCTGGTCAACGGGGTGCCCGTCCGGCCGGGGATCGACGATGTCGACGAGCCGCTCAACCCGCCAACGCGGGAGGCGCGTATTGCCGAGGCCATCCAACAACGCGAAGCCGAACCCACCTACGTATCCACCTACGGGAGCTTGCTTTAATGGATAACCCCTTTTTGGTGCCCATCGTCGTCGTCTTGGCTTGGTTGCTGACCTATACCCCCCTGGTGTGGCAGATCCAGCGCCAGGCTCATCAGATCGAGCAGTTGCAAGAACACCTCCTGGCCCTGTGCGACCCCCAAGCCCTGGCCCAGGTGCGCCAACCGACCGACGCGACGATGGACGGGCAGACCATGTGGATGGACGCCGAGACGGGGGAGATGCGCCCTATGCCCCCGACCGCCGCCTCGACCGTCGATGAAGTGGAGGGCCCCCGATGAGCGAGGATAAAGTGGGCCAAGCCGCCCGCGAGGCGGGCACCGTGGTCGGAATCACCGATACGGGGCAGGAGGTCGTCATGGAGGGCCTGGTCGCCGGCCCGGGCCATAGGTCCACCCCGCCCCCGCCTTTTTCGCCGGGGTGGACGTTGCTGATCGACGCCGGCATCGCGTCCGCCCAAGCGGCGATCCCGCCCGCCGAGTCGGAAGTGCGCCTGTGGGAGCAAATCCGCACCGAGGGTATTGACCTGGCCTATGTCCAGGCGTCCACCGATACGGGCGGGCCCCGCTTGTTGCCCGGTTGGCAGGCCTCCCGACGCCAAAACAGCGACGGCGTATCGATGGAGAAAGACATCACGCCCCGCGTTACATTTACGCCGCCCGAAACGCCGGACTTGGTCCGGGCGCTGGCCGAAAAGTTGACTGCGTTGGCCATCCAGGCGCTGGATTTGGCCGACCGCGAAATCTACTTAGCCGAACACGTGTCTCCCATCGCGGACGAGAAGTTTGTCCTGATGTCACCCGATCACTGGGACTGGGTGGTAACTCGACTGATCGAAACGCTGGGCGAACACCTCGATAGGCGGGCGCTGCACATTCGCCCGGGGTTGGTCAAGCGCTTGACCGGCGGGGCTTAACGGTCGATATTAGGACACATCTCTCGGTAAAGGGATAGGCGCCTCCCGCGACTGTACGTCCGCGGGAGGCGCTTTTTTTGTGTTGACATCGGTGGACGTATGGGGTTTATTCCCCTTTAAGTCGCGCAATGTCGCGCAATAGCCCCTGGAACCGCGCCGAAGATGGCTACCCAAAATATGACAATGGGCGCCGAAGCGACGCCCCTGCACGAAGTGGAGAACGCCCCTCGAACGGAGGAGGACTGGCTGTCGCTGGTGCAGCAGACCCACGCCTACCTCACCCCCTTCAAGTACGAGATGGAGCGCCACTGGCACGAGGCCTTGTTGTTTCTGGCCAACGAGCAGTGGATCCGCTTTGACGGGCAATCCAACCGCTTCCAGCGCCACAACCTGGAAGGCTGGATCCCGACCCCGGCGACCAACTACCTGTCCAAAACCTACGACCGACTCAGCGATATCTTTACGGCCCCCGAGTGGTCGCCCTTGGCGCGGGCCGCCACCCGTGACCAGCAAGACGTCGACGCGGCCCAGGTCGCCTCCCGCATTTTGCGTCACCTACAGACCGAACTCAATTCCCAGGACTTCCACTTGGACCTGGCCGGGTGGCTCATCGCCACGGGCAATTGCATCCCCTATGCGGCCTGGAACCCCAAGGCCGACGTGTTGGTCAAGCAGCCCCAGCAAGACGTCGTATCCACCCCCCAGCAAGGCCCCCTGGCCCAGTGCCCGGCCTGTGAAACCCAGCAGGCCGTCGAATTAGAGGGCCAAGTCTGTCCCTCGTGCGGCAAAGGCCTCTTAACGCCCACCACGGGCGTCTTGCGCGGCCCCGACGGGCAACCGCTGCACGATATACAGGTAGAAAACCGCCTGGGCGAGGACGGCCAGCCCCTTTTTGACGAGTTCCATTTGGGGCAAGTCGAAGAGGCGGCGGTCAACGTGTTTAATTTCCACCCCCAGCCTCGAGATCAGTGGTCCAAGGTCATGTACGCCGTCGAGGAGATCCCCTTCGACTTGGACGAACTGGTCGATGTCTTTGGCGCCCAGGCCCGGGACGTCGTCCCCGAAAGCATCACCCCGGACCCGTTTCAACTCCACCGCCGCACGAGCAATTACTTTCGCTCGGCCGCCGAGGAGGAGAAGTCGATGGCCCGGGCGTTCTACTTTCGCCACCGCCCCTCGCAGAAGTTCCCCCAGGGCGCCTACGTCATTACCGCCGGCGATGTGGTATTGCACCAGGGCGACTTGGACACCTCCGACGGTCAGTTGCCCTACGAATTGATCCGCTACCGGCAGATGCCCGGCCAGTTGTGGGGCCTGGGCCCGATGGTCGATTTGATCCCCTTGCAAAAACGGATCAACGCGGTCGACTCCCATATTATCCAAAATCGCAAGACCATGCTCTCGCCCCAGTGGTTGATTCCCCAGGGGTCCGGCGTGACCTTTATCGACGGCCGGCCCGGGCTACAGGTGCGCTATAACTCGCGCAATACGGGCGGGTTGAAGCCGGAAAAAATGCCCGGGGTGGGGCTCCCGGCCCACGTTATCGAAGAACGCAAGCAGACCCAAGTCGACATGGAGGATCTGTCGGGCACCCAGGAAGTGCTCCAGGGCCAGGCCCCCGCCGGCGTCGAGGCGGGCGTGGCGCTCAATATTTTGCAGGAACAAGCCTTCCGGCGCTTTGGTCCCGGTGTGAAGCGATGGACCGGGGGCTTGGGGCGCCACGAAGCCCGTAAATTGCGTTTGGCGCGGGAAAACTGGACCGAAAGCCGCCTGGTGCGCGTTTTGGGCGACAATATCGAGACGGAGACCTTTCATTATAAAGGGGCCGATATCGGTTCGACGGTGGACGTGGTGGTCGAAGTCGACCGCGGGGCGTTGATCTCGCCCGCGGCCCAGGACCAAAAACTTATTATGGCCTCGGATCGGGGCTGGCTGGGCGACCCCCGCCGGCCCGAAGTCCGGGGCAAGCTCCTAGAGCGCCTCGGGATTGCCGGGTTTGACGCCGAGTATACGCTGGACGCCAAAAAGGCCCGGCGGGTCTTGGAGCAACTCAAGGCCGGCGAACAGCCCCCCCCGCCCACACCGTTTGACCAACACCCCGTCCACTTTCAGGTATTGGCCGAATTTACCAAAACGGTCGAATACGAGCGCCTGCCCCAACCCCAGCAGCAAGCTATTTTGGAGCGGGTGCAGGTCCACTTCCAACAGATGCAGCAACAGGCGCAACAGGCGATGCAAGCCGCCCAAGCCGCCAAGGGCACCGATTCGGCCACCTCAAGACAGGTGGCCGAATCGGGGGCGTTTGGCGATCAAGCGGCCGCAGCGCCCGCGTCCTAACGAGGACTTATGGCCAAGCAAGCCCCGACGAGACCGCCGGTGGAGCCCGATCCCAATCAAGGTGTACTGATGGGCGGGTTGGAACCACAGGTTTCCCCGTCGCCGGCCCAAGCGGTTGAACCCGATTTAGCCGACAACTGGGAGGAGCTGTTGCTCCAGCCCGACGATAACGCGGCCAGCGCGGCCGCGCCCACCGATGGCTCACCTGACCCCGAGCCGGCTCCCGCGACGGAACCGCCTACGGAGGACCCTCAGAGGAAGCTGGAGTTGGAGAACGCGCAACTCAAGGCGGTGCTGACTACCCACCTGCAACAACAGCAGCAACAGGCCGCCCCCGTAGAGGAAGCGGAGCAGACGCTCGACGACCGCGTTAAAGCCGTCTTTACCAAGCACGGCTACCCGGAAGTCCCCCCCGAAACGCTGGGGCTGTTTAAGGACTTGCTGGGCGACGTGATGCCGTCGTTCGTCGAACCCCTGCAAACGAAACTCGACACCGTCACCCAAGCCGTCCAGGCCAACCGCGGCGAACAAGCCGCCACGGCCTTTGACGCGGGCTTAAAAGCGGCGATGGACGAGGCGGGTTTGAGCGACGCGGAGATCGCGTTGTTTAAACCGGCGGTGACGTTGCAGGGCATCCAACGATGGGGCAATCAATTCGATTTGCCCAAGGCGACCCAACTGTTTCAGCAGTTGCATGGGGCCTACCAAAAAGACGGCGTCGACCGCCGTCAACAGTATGCCCAGGATAAGCAGCAGACCGCCGCCAACGCCCCCCCGCGCACCGAACGCGGCGCCAACGCCGCCTCGGTGGCCGATCTGGCCCAGCACTTTGCCAAGTCGCCCAAGAAAGAGGACGACTTCGGCGGCTCCCGCTGGCGCAAGTATATCCAAGGCCGCACGCGCCGGGGCACCAGCTAACGCGATAGGAGTAAGTACTCATGGCGGGTCAAGTTATAGGGACTATCGGAGGGTTTACCGACTTCGATGCCGTCCTCAAAGAAGACTACGGCTCCAAGCTGCGCTCGACGATCAACGAAAAGCGCGTCTGGATGAACCGGCTGCACCGGACGTCCGAGCAATCGGATTTCCAGGGGCGCCGCGCCGTCGTCCCGATCAATATTCGCCCCACCCAGTCGGTGGGCGCCCGCGCCGAGGGTGGCACCACGCCCTCGCCGCAGAAGCAAACGTTGGTGGATATGCTCGTGCCGATGGTCTACAACTACGGCACGATCAAGTTTAACCTGCCCACCATCAAAGCCTCGGCCTCCCAGGCGGGGGCCTTCGAGCGGGTCATGGACGTCGAGATGGGCGGTTTGCGCCGCGACGCTCGCAACGACATGAACCGCCAGTTGTTTGGCGATGGGACCGGGTCGCTGCTGTTGGCCAACGGCGCCGGGGCGGCCACCACGGCCCTGGTGATGGACTCGGGCCACAAGGTCAAGCGCAATATGATCTTGGACATCTACACGGCCGCCGGGGTGCAGGAAGTGGACAGCATCAAGGCGTCCTCCGTCTCGGGAACCACCGTGACGCTGGCTTCGGCCCAGACCTGGTCGGACAACTCGGTGGTTTTCCGCGAAGACGCCCGCAACAACGAGGTCATGGGCCTCAAGGGCATCATCGACGACGGCGATTTCGTCGCCACGCTGCACGGCATTTCGCGCACCACCTACCCCGAGTGGAACGCCCAGGAATTGGGCGCTTCGGGCACCAACCGGCCGGTGACGCTGGATCTATTGCAGCAGGCCTTTCTCCAGGCCGAACAGGAAGCCGAAGGCGACGCCTCGCTGGGGTTGACCACCTACACCCTGTGGCGCAAGATCGGCAATCTGATGGCGCCCGACCGGCGCTATACGCCGGCCATGACGCTGTCGGGTGGCTTCACGGCGCTCGATTTCAACGCCAAGCCCATCGTCGCCGACCGCGACATGACGGCCAATTCGTTCTACTGGGTGGACGAGTCGACGTTTACCGTCTACGAGCTGGCCGACTGGCAGTTTGACGACACGGACGGCTCTGTCCTCCACAAAACGGATCGCGAGGCGGCCTACGAGGCGTTGCTGATTTACTACGCCGAAGTGGCCTGCCACGATCCGGCCAACAACGTCGTGATTCGCGACTTGTCGGAAGCCTAAGAGGAGGACACCATGCCTGTTACCATGCAAGAAACCAAAAGTACGGATAGTCTCCGTTTCAAGGAGATACATATCGCCTGCCTGGGCTTGGGGGGCATTGCCACTCACACCCAGGCCCAAACCACGGCCGGTATTGCCTGCGTGGTCGGCTTGCCCGGCAACGGCGGCACCATCGTCTCCGTGCGGGCGCGGTCGCAAACGGCGCCCACCGTGACGGCCGGTATTATCGACATCAACAACAACGGAACGACGATCTTCACCGCGACGAAGTTGTTGGTGGCCCTGAACACGGATTCGGCGCCTGAGCAGGTTGAGGCCGATTTTACTGCTGTCGGGAAAAAGGTATTTAACGGCGACGAAATCACCGTAGATATCACCGAACTGGGCGACGTCTTACCCGGTGCGTTGACTAAGGTGGCCGTCGGTATCGTTATACGCTGTGACGAAGCTAACGACTAGCCTATCGTAGGTTAGGCGGTTTCTCCTAAGTATCCCGTCCGGCGCTTCCCGCGTCGGGCGGGGGTCAACTGTCGCCCGAGGAGGGGCACAGATTATGATTCGTGATCGCAATATAGACTGGCTGCGCCAGATTCGGCGTATTCCCGCCCATCGGTTTTTTGGCGATGCGGTCGTGGCTAGCACCATTACGACCCTTGCGGCGCTCATCGGCTTCGACGAGGGCGCCCCCGAACACCTGGAAGTATCTAGCTTCGGCTACGGCGGGATTTCCATCGGCGCCACGGGCGACAATATGTCCGTGCTCGACTTGGAACACCCCTGCCAGTGGAATCCCCAGCAGGAGATCGGCGTCCGCTGCCTGTGGACCACCAACGGCTCGGTCGACACCGCCGACACCGTCACCTGGACCGTGACCTACGACCAGGCCGACGAAGGCGAGGCGCTGGGCGCGGCTACCACAGCACTCGATACAGTGATCGTCGTGCAAAGCCCCACGGCCACCACCCTACTTTTACGGCGTTCGGGCCGGGGCATCATCAACGCCAATACCTTTGACTTTACCTCCCGCGCCGGGGCGCTGGGCTGGACGGTCGATTGCGCCTACACAGGCTTTTCGACCAACGAAATCGTCTTCCTCGGGTTGGAGATCGACTACATCCCACTCCTGTGCGCCAACGCCGAGGAAGACTTAGACGTCTTCTCCGTCCGGGCGGCCTCCGCATGAGCAAAGCCGACGACAAGGCCTTTCGCCGGGCCCGGCAAGAGAACCAGTGGCATACGTTGGTCGTCAACGAGGAGTTCCGTTTGGCGGGGGTGCGCGGGGCGCTCTACGAACGGCTCCGCCGCCAGACCGATTTGGTGTATCTAGCCGACGACGGGGGGGGCCATCTGGGCGTGGCGCTCAACGGCGTCGGCGTCGATACTTGGACGAGCTTTCGCTCGGGAGAAGCCCGCGAGTTCGCCCAGGGGCATTGCGCCCGCAAGTACGCGGCCAAGATGGTCCCCTTCGCCACCCCCGTACCCGACAAGGCCCGCACCGTCGTCTGGTGTGATACGGCCCGCGTGGAGGATCTTTCCCATACGTTGGGCGGGTGCCTGGCGGCCCTGCCCGAAGACGGCCAGTTGTTTGCCATTTTGCCCGCCACCGGGGAAGGCGCCTTTACCGACGCCTCCACCCGCCAGCTGGCCCAATCGCTGTCGCTCCAGTGCCCGGGGCGCTGGCCGTTCGAGGCCTTGGCCGGGGGCGACGAGATTTTACTGGGCGTGCGCAAGACCCGCGTAGCGCGCAAGGTGGGCGTGGTCTTTGGCATCCTGGGCGAGGCCGATATGGCCACGGAAGTGGCCCGCGACGGGCGCACCAAGACCGGCTACTTCAACTGGCTGAGAATGCTGCACGGCGAGGCGATCTATACCCGGGAGTCGACGGCCTACGAGGACTACGACCTCCTTTTGTTGCAGTTGTCGGGCACCAACTTTGACGGCCCCCGGCAGATCCGCCAACGGCTGGGCCCTAACGCCAAAACCAAACTTCTGGTCTGGTGCGACTACGCCTTGGAACATTGGGAACGCTACCCGCCGCACCAGGATCAGATCCTCTTTCAGTTGGACCAGGCCGACTACATCGCCGCCGTTGAGCCCATGCAGCAGCGGGCGTTGGCGGCCCTGTTGGGCCGAGAGGTCCACCTCTTGCCGCACCCGACCGACGTGCCGGCCATCGCCCGGGAAGCCCGCCCCGTGGCCGAGCGCCAGGGTTGTGTCGTTATCACCCACCGGGACGGCCAGGACTACCTCCCGTCGTTGATGCTGCGCGGCTCGGGGTTGCAGACCCTCTTGCTGGGCCTGATGACGCCTATCAGCAACGCCACAGGCTCGGAGATCCAATACCCGGCCATGCTGTACGATCGGATCGAGGCCCAGTATATCGGCGGCGAAATTATGATCGGCGCCATGGCGCGCTATCTCATCGCCATCGACAGTTACACGCACCACGTCTGCGGCCGCACCACGCAAGAATTGGCCGCCCTGGGCGTACCGACCATCGGCTACCCCTGCGTCGAGGCGCAAACCCGGTGCTGGCCCGAGTTGACTATCGAGGCGGGCGACGTGGCCGCTGGGCGGGCCTTGGTCGAGCGTCTGTTGACCGACCAGGCCTTTTTCGAGGGGTGTGTGGCCCACGCCCAGCAAGCCGTCCACTACTACAACTACGCCTCGGCCTTGGAGCGCCTCAACGCCGTAATAGGAGCACCCGATGACGCCCGACCGCGGATTCACGCGCAGCTTGAAGCGACAGGACCGGGATCTAATGGCCAAGTGGAACCGGCAGACCCACCGCTGGGAAATATGGCGTCGGTCTTGGAGCCCCGCCCGGCTTAGTCGGACGGAGTTGCGCATCCTCGTCGTGCGCGGCGCGGCCGGCGGCTATCGGCCGCTGGACCAGCGCACCCTGGATGCGCTCCGTCGGGCCGACAGCCATGCGCGGGGCCACCAGGTGATTCTCGACGAGATCGAGGCGCAAAACGCCGCGTTGGAAGCGGCTAGTGAACGGGGCTTTAAAAACGACATCGAGGCTATTTCGCGGGACCGCTTCAAGCAATGGCGGTCTATCGTAGACCAGGAACTGGGGGCCACCAATATCCCCCGGCAAGACCTCCAAGCGGCGATGGACGAGCAACTCAGCGCTCGCATCGACTGGGATAACTAACCATGGGCGCGTCCAACAGCCCCAGCGAACTCCACAGCGACGTCCGCACGCTCATCGGCGAATCCACGGCCGGCTTTTGGGCCGACGACCTGCTTATGCGCCGGATGCACGCGGCGCAGCAGGAGATCGTCCGGGCGATTTCGGAGGAAAACCCGACTTTTTTTACGGCGTCTTTCGATATTTCGCTGGTGGCGGACCAGGCGACGTACGCCCTGCCGTTGCCGGCGCGGTTGGGTACCCGCTGGATCGCCGTGGAAAACCGGATCAGCGGCGAGCCCTACTTTTACGCCTGGGACATCGATTTGCGGCGCCGCCTCTACGGCGAGGCGCTCAACGTGCCGTCCATTTCACAAAGCGCCGTACAGGTAACGCTGGACGGCGATCAACTGCGGGTGGTGCCGATCCCCGACTCGGCCACGACCAACGCCCTGCGTCTGGTCTACGAGCCCCAGTTTGGCAATATGCTCCAGGGGGCGGCCAGCACCATCACCTCGACCTCGCTCATCTTGAGCGCGTCGGCGCCCGACTATTCGACCGGCTTTGGCGTGGTCGACCGCCGCGACGACTACTATAATGGAATGGACGTGACGATTCTGGCCGGCACGGGCGTCGGGCACACCCGCCGCATTTCGGATTATACCGGCTTGACCCGCAGTTTGACCGTGGACCAGGCGTGGACGACGGCGGCCACGCCCACGGTGGGCTCGACCTACGCGGTGCAATGCCCGGTCCCCGAGGATTTCCGCGACCTGGTGTCCCTGCGCACGGCCCACGGATTGGCACGTTCGGGCGATAAGGGCCGGGGAAAACTTCTGGGCGAGGATTGGAAGGATCGCCTGTGGGATCTCCGGGCCTGGGCCGCTGAACGCTCGGAATTTCGCGGCACGACCGTCGAGCCGATGGGGGGGGCCTACTGATGGCCGAGTTTAGTTGGGTGGAATACACCCCCCAATCGGGGATCCGCCAGGACGTGCCCGAGTTTGTGCCCCACTATTCCAAGCTGGTCAATCTGCGCTGGGACAGCTTGGGTTGGCGGCGCGACTGGGGCTCCTCGTGGCGGGCCGCCGTGACTACGATCACCACCGAACGCTGCACCAACGCCCTGCACGCCCACTTTACCGGGGGCGGCAACACCCTGTTGGTGGCCGTGTTGGCCGGGACGACCACCAGTCTATACACCTTTGAAGGGGCCACTATCCTCGACGAGGACAGTGCTGACTTGCTCGACGAGATCGACGATCCGCTGATTGAGGGGGACGGGTGGACCAAAAACGCCCGGACCTTGGCCGGGACGACCTACCCCGACCTGCTTATGTTCGCCGACGAGATGATGATTATGAACGGCTCGGAGATGCTGCGACTGAACAGCTCCGACACCATCACCACGGCGACCACGGCGCCCTTGGGTTCCTTTGGGACGGTACACGCCAACCGCCTGGTCGTGGCCGGGGTGTCCAACGCCAAGCATATATTCTATCCATCGGGCGTTCGAGACCCCTCTGCCTTCACCCTGGCCAACGGTGTGGTGGTCACGACCACGCGGGGCGAGGAGTTGCGCAACCTGGGCAGCTTGGGGAAGTTGATGATCGCCCAGACGGATGCGGCCACCATCGCCTATTTGCTGTCGTCGAACAACCCTCGCGATTGGGACCGGCGCGACGTGTCCAGCCTGGTGGGGTGCGTGGGGCACCGGGCCTACATCGAAGTTGACCGAGGCCGGGGCACCGACTCCCACAACTACGCTTTTTTCTGGTCCCACCAGGGGCCCTATATGCTGGTCAACAGCGGCACGGCGGCCCCGTTTATGGTCGATTTGTGGCCGCCCGTGGACAAGTGGGCCCGCGGCATTGACTTCAAGGGCTTGACGGGCTTGAGCCCCAACACCTTCGCCAATTTTACCGCGATCTATGTGCCCGAATTTGACGAGGTACGTTGGGGCAGTCGGTCGGCCGTCACGGTGGGCCAAAACGACCAGATGGTTTGCGTCAACGTCGGCTCGGCTATCCGCTACGCCCAGGGCGAGTTGGACGCCCCGTGGTGGCGCTTGCGCACCTGGGACGGATCGACGACCACGCCCACCGATCCGCCCTTTGAGTCGATGTGCGTGGTACGGGTGGACGCCAACAACAACCCGGCCAACATCGGCCGCGACACCTCGTGGGGTTTCGGGCGCAGCGCCCGTGAACTGGACAAGCCGGGCCTGTATCGAGATTCTGAGGCCAGCGACGGCGACACGCCCATTTTGTTTAATTTAACCCGCCCCGGCCACGCCTCGGTCGACGTCCGCGACGGCTTGTGGCAAACCAAAATCCCCCGGCGCTTCGAGTTGGTGGCCTCCATCGCCACCGGGTCGCCCACCGTAACCGTTGTCTTGCAACGCCACGGGGGCGCCCAGGCCAGCCAAGCCCAAGCTCTTTCGTTGCTCGTATCGGGGGCCGACGAAGGCGATAGCCATGTGTTCCGCGAGGATTTTGGCCAGATCGAGGGCAAGATTATCGACCTAACGATTTCGGGGGGTACCACCATCAATTCGGATTTTCACATCGACGGCTGGCGCATCGACGGCCTTATCGAGGAGCGGCGCTAATGGCAGAAGTTACCGTATCTCTCTATACCAGTATGCCCCACTTTCCCGGTCAACACCTGCCCAAGCCCACCTCCGTGGTCAAGCGGACGACCATCGAAGTGAATACGGGCACCACGGCGCCCATCACCGCCGGGACGGCCTTGATCCGCATTGCCACCGACGGCGATATCTTGCTGGGACTCCAGGGGTCTACGGCCACGGCCACGACCAGCCTGGAGTTATTCCCGGCCAACTGGGTCGAAACCCGCGAAGTGCGCACGGGCGACACCTTCCTCGTTGTTTTTGCCACCTAGCAGGTACCCATGGCTCGTGAATCTACCTATGCTACCGTAGCTGTGTTGGCCGCCGGCGACTACTTGCGTATGGTCGACGACCCCGGCGGTACGCCGCTGACCCGCAACGCGGTCGTGGGCACCTATACCCTGGGCGACGACGTAGAGCTTTTGCTTGGCGCCGGCAGCGACGCGGCGATTGACTTTGACGGCACCGACCTCATCGTCAACTTCGACAAGCAAAACGCCGGTACGACCGACCTGCGCATCCGAGAGGCCGGCACGGATCGCTTGGTGGTGGAAACCGGCGCGACGTTGCTTACGTTGGCCGCCGCCGGGGCGACCTTCGCCGGCAAGGTGACGCTGGGCGGCGATCTCGATATGGGCGCCTTCGGCAACCGCATTGATCTGGACATAGACAACGACACGTCGCTCCGCGCCACCGCCGACGATATTGTCGCCCTGGAAGTGGGCGGGGTGGATGCCTTCACGTGGACGGGGTCGGCGTTGGGGTTCTATTACGCGCAATTAGCCGGGGCGTTTACCTCGGACGGGAATGATACGGTGGTTGCGGGCCTGGCCGTCAAGCCCGCGTTGACCGGCGCCTCGGGGGACACCTCGTGGCAAGCCCTGTTGGCGGCGGGCATTGGCGTGGGCGGCTCGATCACCACGCAAGCGGTGGCCGAAACCATCGGCCAGGTCGCCACGGTCTATCTGTCCGAACCCAATTTGACGTTGGGCGCCGCCAGCGGCGTCACCCTGGCATCAACCCTCTACATTCAAAACGCGCCTTCCGAGGCGGTCGACAACTACGCCCTGTACGTGGCGGCGGGCGAATCGCTGTTTGTCGAAGGGGTGGAAATCCGCGCCGGCGCCGGCGCTGCGGGCACCTTGACCTTGGCCACGGCCGAAACCACCGTAGTCGACGGCGATGTGTTGGGGCAAATCGACTTTCAGGCGCCGTTGGAAGCCTCGGGCAGCGACGCCATTGTCGTGGGCGCCAGTATCTGGGGCGAGGCCGATGATACCTTCGCCGGCGACAACAACACCACCGACCTGGTGTTCGGCACGGCCGAATCGGGCGCCGTCACGGCCAAGGTCTGGATCAAAGCCGACGGCAAGGTCGGCATCGGCACCAACGGCCCAGCGCACGCGGTGGAAATCTCCGGGTCGGCGTCGCCCCGCCTGCGCGTTACCGACTCGACGACGCCCTGCTCCATCGACATTTACGCGGTGGACACCCAGGGCCAAATAGGCACGGCCACCAACCACGACATGCTGTTTCGCACCAACGCGCTGGTGCGCATGGCCATGCTGGCCGGCGGCGACATCGGCATCGGTACCGAAACGCCCAGCTATCCGTTGGAGATCGCTGGGGCCAGCCACGCCACGGCGCCCCAGTTGGTCGTCGGCACCGACACCGACGCTACGGTGGGCATTGGGGCGCTGGACGCCAATTATGGCTGGATACAGTCGTTTGGCTCCGTCCCCCTGCATATCAACCCGCAAGGCAACGCCATCGTTTTTGGCGGTTATGTCGTTCTCGATATTACGGACACGGACGCCACGGTGGAAGGCTCCATCTGGTATGACGCCAGCGAAGACAAGCTCAAGTTCAAGACCGCCGCCGGGGTTGAGACGATCACCTCGGCCTAGCTAGGAGTATTCTATGCCCATCAATGTAGTTGTTGCCGGCATCGCCGCCCCGCAAAATGCGACGTTGTTGCGGGCCTGGGGCCGCAAACTGCACGCCGACGGCTCGCCCGCCACCCAACAAGAAATCGAAGCCGCGTTGCTGCGAATTGTCAACAACGTGGCGCTCGACGAGGAACAGGGCGCCGCCAAGGGCGTGGCCGCCGACACAACCAAGACCACGATGGAAGCCGATGGCTGGGAGTTTGACTGATGAATAACCATTTGACCCATGTGGGCGGCCGGCCCGTAGAAGAGGTCGAGTTGCAAGAGTTGAAAGCGCTGGCGTGGGACGCCGAGCGTCGGTTGGAGCAAGCCCAGCGCGAAATCCAGGCGCTGGGCCAGACCATCGCCCAACGGATACAAGCCGAAGGCGTTGTCGTCGAGGGCGGCGTCCCGGATGAGAACCCGTGACCGACTTGCCACCCGCCCGGCGAGCCTGGACGCCCAACGCCTGGACGATCTCCCTGTCGGCGGCGTTGTCGTTGGTGATCCTTTGCTTTGCCGCTTGGTTCACCATCACCGACTACGTCGACAAGACGGTGGCGCGCGAAATTAGCGCCCGCATGGCCGTCTTGACGGTAAGCGATACGGCGCTCGACCGTCGACTGGAAAGCATCGACCACCGGTTGGACCTGATCGCGGGAAAAATAGACGACTTGCTCCAAAACAGCCACACCCACGGGTCGTGAACGAGCAAGTCGCTCTCCTAGATACGACCCCTAATGCGGAGGACGAATGAGCGATAAAGCCGCCCAGCGCCGCATCCAACGTGCCAACCGCCAGTTGCGCCACGAGCAAGCCCACGACGGCTGCGCCCGCACCGACAAAACGCGGGTCGAGCACCCCCACCGCTTGCCCCGCCGCCGGCCCCGCCCGCGCAAAGGCAAGCCCTTGCCGCGCCACCCGTCGCAACGAAAGCCCGTATAGGCCATGGCCGACAGTAAGATTACCGCCTTAACCGAACTCACCGCCGTTGACGACGGCGACGTGCTGGCCGTGGTGGACGATCCGGCCGGGGCGCCCGCCACCAAGAAAATCAGCCAGCTCAACCTATTGCAGCAGCAATGCGCCTGTATCTATACGACCGGCGGGGCGGGCACCCAGACGCCGGGCACGTCCTTTGTGCTGATGGATCAATGGGCCACCAACGGGTTGAGTTTTGGCGACATGACGCCCGACCAGGCCAACAATAAAATTACCGTCACCAATACGGGGGTCTATCTGGTCACGGCCTCGATGTCCTTTACCGGGACCACCAACTCCATAGTCTCGGGCGCTATTTTCTGGAACGGGGTTGAGCAGGTGGTCCAGTTTAGCCGCAAACTGGGCACCGGCTCCGATATCGGCGTGATCGCCATGGTCGGCATGATTGACGTGACCACCGGGGCAACCGATGTCGATATGCGCGTCAAGTGCGACGGCGGGGCCGATGTCTTTGTGCTGGTTGAGGGCAGCCTGGTGTTGGTGCGGATAGCGAGCACCTAATGTTAGCTCCAGCGTCCAGTCTGACCCGGCATCAAGTGTTGCACCTCGACGGGGTCATTGTCGACGACGACGGCGGCGCCGCGGCGGCGGCGCGGATCCGCGCCGACACCGATCCGTGGCCGCACCTCAAGTTGCACCCGTCCGAGATTCACGACTGGCTGGAAAAAGACCCGAGTCTACGTCCGACAACGGTCGAGTTAGACGCCCGGGCGCTGGAATTGAGCACGGTACTCTGATATGGCCGACGTTGCGGTTCTCAGCTCCGATGTAAGCAATGCGCTACACCAAGTGGCGGGCTTGCGCAAAGGGCCGGTTTTTATTTCCGACCTGGTGGGCTACTACTTTTACAACCACAGCGTTGGGCGCTTTAGATATACCAAAACCACGGACGGGGGCGCGACCTGGGCCACTGGCGTGGATGTGGCCACTGATGCGGCCAACAGCGACGCCGCCGCGCCGTGTATTTGGTACGACAAATGGACCAAAGGGGACACCGGCACCCTGATTCATTGTGCGTTTTTGGACCCGACGACGACGCCGGATTCGCTGGTGTATGTGCGTTTGGACACCAACGGCGATGTGCGCGAAGCGAAGGCGGTCATTGACAACGCCGGCTGGGTCGCGGGCGGGTCGCACGCCGACACCAATTATGTCTCCATAACCAAGGCCCGCAGCGGCCGCTTGATGATCGTGGCCAACCCAGTGGCCGGCACCGGGCTGGCCTATACGTCCGACGATGGGGGTGATACCTGGACGAGCCGCGCCGATCCGTTTGAGGCCGGCGATATCGACATCATTGAATTGCACCCCGGGGGGGAGGCCGACCAGGACGATATCTGGGCTATTTATAACGACCGTTCGGCGCTGGAAATCACCCTGAAGGCTTACGATGCCTCGGGCGATAGTTGGTCGGAGGGGGCCGCGATACATACCAACACGAATCAGCAGACCTTTTACTTAAACCACTCCTCCACCACGCGCTGGTCGGATAACCATATTATCCTGGTCTCCCACACGCACTACGACAACGCCTCGGATACGTTGAACGTCTACGACATCACCGACAAAGACGATTTTACGGCCAAAACGAGCGTGCTGGAAAACCCCAACTCGTCGGAAGCCGTCCGCGTCGATATTATGATTGACCAGGTAGACGACAGCCTCTATGTATGTTGGGTACAAGGCGGGGTCTGGGGCGCGACGGTGGACGTCTTCTATAAAAAGTCCTCCGATGGTGGAGATTCTTGGGACGCCGCCGTGCAGTACAGCGAGGACGCGGCCGACGACCATCGACTGGTCAATATTGGCCACAGTATCGGGGATTACACCAGTATTATGCAGATCATCTGGTTTAACGACGACACCGACGATATAATGACCAACGTCAACAACCAGCTTTCCGTCGACCGCATCGGCCGCCCCTTTCTCCAACCGGGCGTCCAGTGGCTCGACCAGGACACCACCGACCAGTATGTCCAGGTCTACATGGTCGACCGGGACGATCGTACGCTGGCCAAGACGGGGATCGCGGCGTCCAACGTCACCTTTAATCTGTTCAAAAACGGCGCCTCGGCCTACGCCCCGCCGACCGGCGCGACGTGGACGGAGATTAGTCGGGGGTTGTATCGGGTTACCCTGGGCCCGACCGACCTCGACACGCCGGGCGAAACGCTGTTGTCGGTGGTCAGTTTTGGCGACAACACGGCCGAGACGGTCGTGACGCTGCAGGTGGCGCCCGCCGCCCACACGCCTTTCAGCGATACGGGCGAACTCCAACAGGTGGCCTACGCGGGCGCGGACGAGGGCGTGTTTATCGAACTCCTCGCCGCCGACGGGACGCCCTATACGGGGCTCTCGGTGGCGCCGACGTTGCAACTGCTCAAAAACGGCGCCTCGACCTGGGCGGCTATCAACGACGGCGCGTGGGTCGAAGCCGGGTTTGGCGTCTACAAGGTGACGTTGGACGAAACGGACAAAAACACGCTCGGGCCGATGGTGCTGCGGGCCGCCCCGGTGGCGGGCAGCGGGTTGTTATTGGAGACGGGGGATTTTATCTTACAAGAGACGGGCGAGAAGCTACTGCAAGAGGCCTCCAGCGCGTTGACCCGTGAGGCGCACGCCTGGGTCGCCGTCGGCGTTAATCGAGAAGAGGAACGGGCCGAGTACGTGCGGGTACGGACCATGCACACGGAGTTAATCTAATGAGCGAACTAGTACAGCAACAAATCGACTACGACAACCAGCAAGACTACCTGGACTTGGCCAAGGTCGACAGCCTGCGCAGCCTCAACCACCGCTTGACGCGGGAGTTGACCCTGTGGGACCAGTGTAACCAGGCCCTGGCCGTCTTGCGCTCCAACGAGATCCTGGGCGAGTTGGGCGCGACCACGGCCGAAGCGGACACCAACGGCGCGGCGCTCGACGCCCTCCCGGCCCAGGTGACGGAGGTCCGGCGGCAGCGCGGGCGACTCATCGAAGCCATGCGCCACGCCTGCTACGAGACGACCAACAAACTCAAACAGCTCTCCCAGCAGTCCCGCCAAAAACAGCAGGCCCGGCGCCAGGCGCTGGACAACGGCGTCGCGGTCGTAGCGTCGGAGGAGGTGCCAAATGACTGAAATCGCAGGGGACATAGCCGCTGATTTTGCCGGGGATGCACTCAAAGCGTTCTTGAGTAGCCTACTCAATCGGGGTAATGCTAAAGCCTCGAAGGAGGTACTGGAACAACAGCTCAAAATAGCTACCATGCTGGCCAATTTGACCAAGCAGCAAGCCGACATCGACTTGCCCTTTCGCCAGGGCGTGTTGGGGCCGGGCGGGGCCTTGCAGCAACGTTCCCAGCAGCAGTTTCCCGCCATTTTGCCCGACCGCAACCGCCCGGCGTTCGATATCCAACGCAATAGCGTATCGGCGCCCAAGGAGGCCTTTCGCCAACGGCCCACGCGGTCGATCCCCACCGGCTCACCCGCTGGGCACCGCACCACGACCAACCTATCGCCACTAGCGCTGGCGCTGCTGTCGAGACGAGGAGGCTAATCGCATGACGTTGCCCACGCCCGCGCCCGCGCCCGCGCCTACGCCCACGCCCGGGCCCACTAATAGTCCCTTTTTTGATTTCGGGTCGTTTATCGCCAACCAGCATACGTTGCCGCCGTGGCTTTACGGTGGCCCGGCCTCGTTGGCGTTTGCGCTCACCGCTGGTACGTTGGGCGCCCCCCCGCCCGGGGGCTTTATCAGTGTGGCTAATCGCCAGGCGTTTATCGACGATTTTGAGATCAACCGACAGCGCTTGCGCCAAAACGCCCAGACCACCTTTGAATTCATCCCCGGCCAGGTGGCTACGATCCCCGCCTTGGGCGGCGGCCAAGCCGGCTTGGGGAGCGGCTTCCTCCTCGACGCGGCGTTGGCCGGCGGGGGGGCCGGCGGGGCGGGCGGCACCCCGGCTACCCAAAGCTTAACCAGTTTACTAGGCTCGTTGGATCCGTTTGGGTCGGCCGTTCAAACCAGTCCGTTTTTTTCGCAATTAGCCCAAGCCATTGGTATTCAAGGCCTGCAAGGCGATCCGGGCCCTCAAGGTCTCCAGGGTCTCCAAGGGATTCAGGGCTTGCCGGGCTTGCAGGGTTTGGCGGGGATCCAGGGGTTACAGGGCTTGCAGGGGATTCAGGGCTTGCCGGGTTTGCAAGGCGACCCGGGTTTGGCGGGGATCCAGGGCTTGACGGGTTTACAGGGCTTGCCGGGTTTGCAGGGCTTACAGGGCTTGCCGGGCTTGCGGGGTTTGACGGGCTTGCAGGGTTTGACGGGCTTGCCGGGGATCCAGGGCTTACAGGGCTTGCCGGGCTTGCAGGGTTTGGCGGGGATCCAGGGGTTACAGGGCTTGCAGGGGATTCAGGGCTTGCCGGGTTTGCAGGGTTTGACGGGTTTGGCGGGCTTGATCGGCGCCCAAGGCCCCCAAGGCCTCCCCGGAGTCAACTCGGGGGGGGCGATAACCGGTAGTAATATTTTATCGTTGCTCGCCGGGGTGGATCCGTTTGGGATGCAGGCACAGCAAAATCCGTTTTTCGGTCAACTGGGCTCGGCGTTCAATTTGGGGGGCGGCAACCCCTTTACCACCAACGATTTATTGGGTCTGCTAAACCAACTGGACCCGTTTGGCCAAGGGATACAGCAAAGTCCTTTTTTTGGCAACTTGGCCCAGGCGATTGGCCTTCAGGGGCTCCAAGGCGATCCGGGCCTTCCGGGCCTTCAGGGCCTCCAAGGGATTCCGGGCTTGGCGGGGTTGCAGGGCTTGCCGGGTTTGCAGGGCATCCAGGGCTTGCCGGGGTTGCAAGGATTGCCCGGCTTGCAGGGTTTATCGGGGTTGCAGGGCTTACAGGGCTTGCCGGGTTTGCAGGGCTTACAGGGCTTGCCGGGCATCCAGGGCGCCCAAGGCCTTCAAGGGGTCCAGGGCGTGCCGGGAAGCGACTCGCTCACGGGTCAACAACTGCTGGGTATACTTTCCGGTATAGACCCGTTCGGCATACAGGCGCAGCAAAACCCGTTTTTGGGCCAGTTGGGCGCGGCGTTCAATTTGGGGGGCGGGGGGGGTACGCCCCTGACCGGCCAAGGCGTCTTGTCGGCCTTGGCGGGCCTGGATCCGTTCGGCATACAGGCGCAGCAAAACCCGTTTTTTGGCCAGTTGGGCGCCGCCTTTGGACTGGACAACCCCGCCTTTGACCCGGCCAGCATTGGCTTTGATCCGCTCAACCCCTTCGCCCAGCAGAGCCAGTTGTTCGACCCGGCCAGCATCGGCTTCGACTCGAACGACCCCTTTGCCACGATCAGCGCGCTGTTTGACCCCACCTCGATTTTGTCGCAGTTGGGCGGGCTCGGCACGGACATCGGGGCCCTGCAAACCGACCTCGGTCTGTTGGGCAGCAACGTGGCGTCTATCGGCTTTGACCCGAACGACCCCTTTGCCACGCTCAGTCAGTTGGGGGCGGGCGGCGGCTTTGATCCGGCCAGTCTGATTGCCGACATTACGGCCCTGCAAACGGATCTGGGCAACATCGGCTTTGATCCGCTCAACCCCTTCGCCCAGCAGAGCCAGTTGTTCGACCCGGCCAGCATCGGCTTCGACTCGACCGATCCCTTTGCCACGATCAGTGCGCTGTTTGACCCCACCTCGATTTTGTCGCAGTTGGGCGGGCTCGGCACGGACATCGGGGCCCTGCAAACCCAGTTCGGCGACTTGAACTTTGATCCGGCCGACCCCTTTGCGAAACTGAGCGCGTTGGCGGCCGGCACCGGCGCTGGGAACATCACGCCCGGCACCACGATCAATTTTGACGGCTTATTTTCCAACCTGTTTGGCGGCGCCGTGCCCCAAGGCGCCGGGGTTCTCCCGGACGAATTACCGTTACCCGCGGGCCTGGAGAATATCATCAATACCACGTTTGGCGATGTGGGTACGTTCCTGGGTTCGTTGGGCGGCAATACGGCCGGGTTGCAATCGGCCTGGGACGCCTTCATGACGGCGCAACCGACAGACGACCCAATCAATTTAGACGCCCTGGTGGCGACGCTGGTCCCCCACCTGGGTATAGACGCCGATCCGGTCGACACCGCCCTCCCCACGGCCGGCGAGGCGTTATCGACGGGCGGCACCAACGCTCAGGAGATCCTCCAAACGCTGTTTGGCAACCAGTCGTCCATCGACGACTTTACCGGCTTGCTCAACGAGCCGTTGATCGACGAGGTGTTGACGCGCCTCAACGCGCCCAACCCGTTTGATACCCGGCGCGACGAAATCCTCCAGGGGCCCCTTTCTCAGGCGGGCGACAACTTCCAGGAGGCGTTGGCGACGCTGGAGAACCGACTGGGCGTCACCGACAAGCTGGGCACCCCCTTGCACCGCTTTGAGACCGAACGGCTCGTAGAGGGGCTTCTACAGCAACAGGGGAACCTCTTTTCGCAGTTCGGGCTAGGCGCGGCCAGCGCCGAAGAGGGCATCCGGCGCGGGCGCATCCAGGACGTGCAGTCGACGCTCCAGGGCGAGATCCAGCGCCAGCTCTTCGAGGTCGGCTTGCAACAGCAGCAGCGCCAGCAAAATATCTCGGAGTTCAACCAATTGTTCGGCCAATTCACCCAGGGCACGTTTCAGCCGCAGATTTTCTCCGACGAGGGGCTGCGCTTCTTGCTGGGCGGCTTGGGCACTCCGCTGTCGGCGGGCCAAGGGCTCCAGGGGGCGCTAGCCGCCCTCCAGGGCGCCGGCGGCCAGGCGGCGGCCAACCAAAACGCGCTCTTCGCCCTATTGAGTCAACTGTAGGAGACCCCCATGCCCAACCTCGACCCGCTCTTAATGGCCCTGTTTTCCACCCTCCAGCGGGGCCAGCGCACCCGACAGGGCAACCGCGACCTGGAGCGCGACCTGCTTTTAAAGGGCTTTACCCGCCCCGCCGACGACCCGCCCGGCGGCGCCCTCGAACAATCGGGCGGCCCCGGCCGCGCGATCCCCGAGGCGTCGGGGGGCAGTCGCATCGCCTCGTTTTTGCAGCAGTTGTTGGCGCCGCAGGACTTGGACGTGAGTCAGTTTAAGCAGCCGGTGGAGACCCCGCCCGATTTTACGATAGGCCGTGACCGCTTTAGCGGGGCGACCAACGAAGTCCTGGCGTCCGGCCGGCCACTCAACGAACCTCAACCGCAGCGTCGGTTGGGGCAGTTGGAAGCGCGCGTCATTGAGGGGCGCTCCGTGACGGGGCAAGAAGTCCTCGAAGGCCCCGGCACGGGTGATTTTGTTATCAAAGGCACGGGCCAAACGGCGGCCGAAACGAAGGCGGCGGCGACGGAGCAGGAAGCGGCCGAAACGGAGGCGGCGCTGCAAAAAATCAAGTTGGATGATGCCCGGCGGGCGGCGGCCAACCCCAATCTGCCCGAAGTGGGGCGGGTGGCCGAACTCATCGGCGATTTGCAACACCAACTCAATACGATGAAGGACTTACCAGACGAAACCAAGGAGCAATTTAGCAAGGCCATCGAACTGACCACCCTGTATTTTGCCGAACTCACCGGCCCAGAAAACCCGCAGTTTCAGCGGCTCTTAGAGGCGCTGGTCGCCCAGGCGGCCAAACAGCCGGGCGACGACGACCCAGGCCTGTTTATCCAGGCCGTTACTCAGTTGGCCAGTACGTTGGCGACCGCCCACGAGGGGGAAAGCTTGTTCTCGCGTACGGGTCCAGGTGAGGGGCAGATCGACTAATGGCTGAAAAACTAAGCACGGCCCAAGAAGCCCGCGTCGAGGCGCTCTTGCAGCGCTTCCCGGCCTTGCGCAAGCAACTCATCGACGGCTTGCGCCAGCAGGGCGTGGACGTGACGGAGTTCACGCCCGTCGAGTTCTCCAAGGAATTGACCCAAGCGGCCAAGTCCTTTGTCGAGGGGGCGACCTTGGGCCTGGCCGAGTTTGACCGCGAAGAGGGGCTAGCCGATATCGACACGCCGCTGGGCTCGTTTTCGCCCGCCGTGGCGGCCGGCGAGGTTGCCGGTATCGCGCTCCCGGGCGGGGCGGCCCTCAAAGGCGCTCGGCTAGCCAAATTGGGTAAGGGGGCTACCCGCCTAGGACGGGCGGCGTTGGAAGAGGGGGTCGTAGGCGGGGCCATCGAGGGCGGTTTCCAAGGCAGCGAGGCGCTGCATCGCTTCGCTCGGGGCGAAGAACAGCGGGCGGCCCCGGAAATTGTCGCCATGCTGGCGCTGGGCGTGGGCGCCGGGCTGGCCGTCTCGCCCATAACGGCCCGCTTTCTGCGCCAAGCCGACGAAGCGGTACAGGCCGGGCGCCCCGTCACCCCCGACCAGGCGCAGGCGGTCAGCGCCGCGGCCCAAGCGGCCGGCGTCGACCCGCGCAGCCAACCTTTTCAGCAATTGATGGGCGATATCCAAGCCAAGCAACAGCGTACCCAGGGCTCGATTGAACGGCTCTTACCGCCCCCGGCGGCCGCTGATAGCCCGGTGGATCTGGAGGCCCTGGCCCGGCAACCGGCCCGCGAGCTGCGGGCCCCCTTGGGACCACGCGGCACGGTAGACCAAGCCATCGAAGGGCTGTTCGGGCAACCCGCACCCAAGCTGCTGGGCCCGGGCACCACGCCCGAACGCCTCGTGCGCGACCCGTTGGCGCCCCAGGTCTTACCCCCCGGGTTGAACGCGCTCATTCCGCGGTTTGATGTGCCCCGGCAGGTGTCCCGAACGTGGGCGCCGTTCGTTCGGCAGGTGGGTACGGGCACGCCCGCCGACCAGGTCTTGCCCCAGGCGCTGGACGCGCTGAGTAAATTACCCGTAGATATTCGGATCCAGCCGCAATTAGTCACCCTGACGGGCGATATGCTCCGGGCGGTCGAGTCGGGCGCCTTGCCCGAAGCGGACTTGTCCCGCTTACTGGTCGAGCTGCAGGTGGCCACCAAGCAACCCACGGCTTCGCTGGAACGCTTTGTCCAGCGGATGCGCAAGGCCATCCCGAAAAGCGAGACGACCGCCCCCTCCATTCCCGACAACCCGCCGCCTATTCCCATTCCCCCGCCGCGGGCGCCCGCGGCGGCCGCACCCGCTGCACCGAAGGGCCTGGCTGACGAACTGACCGTACAGCAGGTTCTCCGCTCGGCCGGGCCCCTCAAGCAATCCGAGGTGGAAGGCCCGGGCGGGATTATCGGCCAGATGGGCGCCCCCGACAGCCGTTCCGACGCGGCCAAAGTGCGCAACCTGGCCCGCGACGACCGCCAGCAGCCGGTGGGTGAACAGGGGTTATTGATCGAGGAGGCGCTGGAAGAACTCACCGCCGATCCCACCTTTCGAGCCGTCCTGGACGCGGCCGGCGTGCATGACCGGGCCTCCTTGATGGAAAGCATCCGCTCGGGCCGGTGGTTGGAGTCGCATCCCACCGACCCCGACCGAGCGGCGACCCAGGCCATCGCCGACCGCCCGCCCCCCTTCGACCCCTCGCCCGAGGGGTTCCGGGCGCGGTTGGCGACGGCGCAATCCCTAGAGCAACTGGACGCCGAGGTGGTGCTGCTCGACGACGCGTTTGCGGCGGGCGATTTAACGGCCACCGACTTGGTGGAGTTGACCCAGGAAATGGCCCACCGGGCCGGCGAAGTCCAGCAAATTGATCTCGGCCCCCGCCCCGACGCCGGCAGCGAGCAAGGCATTTTCTTTCCCGGCGAACAGCGGGAACTCCCCCGCGGCCCGCGCCGGGCGACGACGGATCGGGGCCTGGAAGGTACGGGCCTGGAGGAAGCGGCGGTCACGGCCCGGGAAGGCACCCAAGCCACCTTGCCCGACCCGACCACGGTGCCCGCGCAAATCGAACAAAAGGGCTTGGCTGTCGGCGACGAGGTGATCGTCCAAACGCCCCAAGGCCCCCTACAAGGCACGCTGGGCCCGGTCTCCGAAACGGGCGTGGTCGTGGACTTGGCCGACGGCCCGCAAGTAGTCGTGCCCCCCGACCAACTGCAAACCCTCTTCGCCCGCAACGCGGGCTTGACGGCGGGCGTAAAAACGGGCGACACCGTCTTGGTGCAACTAAAAGCCGGGGCGCCCGGCAACGCCCAGCGCATCGGCCAGCTAGCGCCCCCCGACGCCCCCGGCCAGGTTAAATTGCTGGTGGCCGGGCAAGAGGTCTTTCTCTCGCCCAACGACATCGAATCGGTGTCCCGCGTGGCGGGCTTTGGCCCGGGGCGGGGTGGGGGCGACGCGCCGCCGATAACGCGCCGACAGCAGCGGCAGATTCACGCCATCCTGGGCAAGATGGGGCGCGACGGGCAAGCCCCCCAAGGGCGCCCGTCCACCAAAACCATGACCCGGGAGGAAGCCGCTCGGTTTATCCATACGCTGGAACGCCAACGCACCCAAGCCAGCGCCCAGGCCCAGCAGGGCCTCCTCGACGAGGTGGCCCGGGCGCAGGGCGGGGCCGAACCAACGCGGGCGCAACCCCAGGCCTACCCCGAGGCGAATTACAAGGACGTGGGTTCGCTCTATGTCACGGGGATGGTGCCCGAAGAGTCGTCGGCGGGGTTGGCGCGCAACCCCATCGGCAAGCAACTCTACGAACTAGGCGACCACACCGACCGGGCGACCAAGATTCGGGCCAACACCAACCACAACGCCTACACGCAAGCCACGGCCGGGTTGGATAAACGGGAGAAATACCTAGCGCTCAAGGCGCTGGACGGCCGGGAAGAGTTGCTCTCTCAAGCCCGCCCCGAGACCCGCCAAGCGGCCGGGCAACTCCGAGGCCTACTCAATCAGTTGGCCCAAGAGTTGGACCTAGAGGAAGGCCAGTTCATCTCCCAATACTTGCCCCACATCTTTGAGGGCACGACCGGGCGCTGGCGGGCCACCCAGGCCGGGCAGGAATTGGGCGTGCGGTCGGCGCAGCACTTGGCCCGATTGGGCGGGGCGGCCGATGTCATCCAAAATTTCCAGGTCGAAGCGGGCGTCCCGATGCAGCGTTTTTTCCAACATACGCTGCAACGCCAGGGCGCCGACGGCTATATCTTGGACTTGGACAAGATCTTCTTCGCCTATATCCAGGGGCACGCCCGCAAGGTGGAAGGCGACCGCTATCTGGACCAGGCCGGGGCCTTGCTTAAGCAGCTCCCCACACACGACCGGGCCGGGGCCCGGATGGAAATTCGCCGCTACGCGGCCGACCACATTGCCCATGTATCGGGGCAACCCAAGGGCGGCCGCAACCTGGTGGCCAAATTCTGGCGCGACAACCAACTGTGGAACCGTGGGGTGGACGCTCTGGTCGAAGCGGTGGGCGATGCGCCCTCGAAGGGCTTGTTGCAAAAGGCCCGACGCCTGGGCGCCCTCAACGACAAGCTGGCCCGCACCCCGGGCGACGTCACCCCGGCCGAGCGCCGCGAGCTGGCTACCCTGGATACGGCGGACTTGTTTGGTTGGTTGGAGGGCCTCGTGCGGGACGCGGAGAAATTTCACGCGGGCCTGCCCGCCGATACGCCCCGGAGCAAGCGCTACCGGGCCGAATTGGCCTTGACGTTGGACACCTGGCGGGCGCGCTTGGCCGACCCCCGGCAGCGGGGGATCCTGGCCAGTACCCTGTACCCGTGGTTGGTCATGTCTAAACTGGGGCTCAATTTGGGCCACGCCCTGGTCAACCTGTCGCAAACCCTGACCACGACCTACCCGCTCCTGGGCGAAAAGTGGACGGCCCGGGCGTTGCGGGATGTGTGGCTATCCTCGTGGGACAAGCCGCTGCACGGCGGGCGCACGGCGCGCAGTCTCTTGAACGAATCGGGCGTCTTGCTGGACGCGCCCCGGGGCCAGGAGTTTTTCGATTTGCGCGGGGGTTGGATCGGTAAGCTGCAAGAGGCGACTATGGCCCCGGCGCGCTGGACCGAACAGCGCAACCGGGCTACGGCCCTGGTGGGCCAGTACCAAAAGCACTTGTCCGAGGCGGGCGTGGTGCCGGGGACGCGGGCCTCCAACGCGCAACACGGCGCGGCGCTGGAAGCCGCCCAAGCGTTTACCACGCAAACCCAGTTTGCCTTTAACCCGGCGGGCACGCCGCGCATCCTGCGGTCTCCGGGCTTACGCCTGTTGCTCATGTTTCAAAGCTACCCGATCCACATGACCAACTTTTCGGCCGAACTCATCGAAAAGATGGTCAAGCAGGGCGACTGGGCGCCGTTTTTGCGCCAGTGGTTGGTCTACGGCACGGCCGCGGCGGCGTCGATCTACGGCGGCACCAACCTGTGGGAACGCACCGGGCCGCCGTTGGGCGACTTGGCGACGCTGTTTAGCGGGGAGCGGCAGTGGGGGGATCAAGACGTGGTCGATTTGTTTTCCGGCCCGCCCGGCGCCGCCTTGCTGGAATTGTCGGGCGGCCACGTGGGCGAAGCACTGGGCCAATTAGAGCCAACCCTGACCCGTCGGATCCGACGGGCCGAGGATCCGCTGTCCTTCCTGGTGGGGAACCTTTTTAACCGCTCGGAGCGGCCCGCCGCCCGGCAACCGGCGAGCCGCCCCTAGCTAGGGCTACAGCGCGGCCAACGCCTCCCGCAACCCCCGCAAGACGGGGGCGCCTTTCGACTCGTCGGTCAAGCTGGACGCCTTGGCCAATCCGTGCGCGGCCAACACCTTATAATAGAGTTCATGGCCGTGGGTCTTGAGCTCCAGTTGCGCTTTGAGCGTGCCGCACTCCCGCCGAAAGTCAATCAAGCCTTTGGTTAGCTCGACGGCGGGCGCGTGGGCATCGCCGGGCGGCGGGGCGGCGGGCCAATTCGCCATATCCACGGCCAACTCGGTGGGCGGGTGCACCTTGGGCGGGCCGGGGAGTTCCTCGGGCCCGTGGGTCGCCTGGGCCAAGGCGGGCGCCTGGTAGGCGGGGGAGGGCCCCACGGCCCCGGCTCGGGTGCGCTGGATATAAAAGGTATGGGCCAGGGCCGACACATCGACGGTCCCGACCTGGGTGTCGGGCAAATTCCTTTCAACCTGGAGCGCCCATTGATAGCACTCCGTCGCCAGGCCGATGGCGTCGGCCGGTGGCCCAACAGGCGGGGCCGGTGGCCCAACAGGCGGGGCGGCTTCCTGAACAGGCGGGGCCGGTGGCCCAACAGGCGGGGCGGCTTCCTGAACAGGCGGGGCCGGTGGCCCAACAGGCGGGGCGGCTTCCTGAACATTCGCAGCCGGTGGCCCAACAGGCGGGGCCACCTCGACCCATTCCCCCTCCACGGCGGCTTGGACGTCCCAACGGGTGCGCCCATCGGTCTCCGCTTTGGTTATCAGCAGGTGCGGGGTGGGGGCGGCTTGGATCAGCGCCGAGAGAAAGCGCGAGGCGTACAGCCTATCCTCGGCGCCCCCTTCGGCTTGGACGGTGTACCAATCGTCTATTTTGTCGCCGTATTGACTGGGTTGTTGGCCGCCGGGCGTGGTGCCCATCGGAAAATACAACGACTGGGGCAGGTTTTTTGAAAAGCGTATCGTCATGGTTGGGGTTCCTCTTTGGGGGGTTCGGGGCCGTAGACGGCGGCTTTGAGGCCGGCGGGCATCTTGGCCAGTTGCTGGGCGTGGTGTTTAATCAATCGCTTAATGTCTCGTTGGCTGTAGACCTTGGCCCAGCGGCCGCCGTCGGTGGCCTGCCAGGTGCCTTGGACGATACCCCGGCGCTGATAGTTCGACAACGTCGAGGGCGAGATGCCCGCCGCCTGGGCGGCGGCGCGGCGCGTATAGACGGCGGGGGGTTGGTTTATAGACTGGGTCATGCTAGACCCCTTCCTCAAAGCGGTCTTTCCCCGGGGCCCGGCGCTGTTGGCGCAACCGTTGGCGCAACACCAGCATCACGTCGGCTTGGTCGTAGGCTGCTTGGGCCCATTGGACCGGCTCTAAATCTTGGTAGTCGGCGGTCGCCAACAGCCCCGTCAAGGCGGCGGCGGCAAAGGTGTCTCGATCCGTCATTAGGTCTCCTCTGTGTCTTGGCCCAGCGCCATGTCGGCCGCTTCTTTTAAGGCGGCCTCCATGAGCTGGCGAATGAGTTCACTGGCGGTTACGCCGTAGGTTTGGGCCAGGCGGCGAAAGTCACGCCACTGGGTCTTTTCGAGCATAAAGGTGGTGCTGGTGGTGGGCGGGACCAGGCGCCTAGTCGGTGCCATAGGGGGCCTCGGGGTAGTCGTTGTTAAAGGTGATCGTGGACCCGTTGGTTAGGCGCCACGGCTTGCGTCGTGCATCGTCAAACGTCCGGGCCGCGGGCGGGCGGTCCACCAGATCCAACTCGATGGCCAACGTCAAGGCCAGATTGCGCAAGAGCCGTTGGCCGGCGACGCTGCTTTCGTCCTCGATGCCGTCGCCGGCTAGACTCTGCGCGGCGCGGGTGTCCCAGTGTTCCGTATAGGTGTGGATCAGGTGGGGCGTACGCGCAAACGCGTCGGCCAGCAATCGGTCGTAGGGATCGCCCGCTAGGCCGACAAAGTACGCCCGGTAGACGTTGGCAATGCTTTCGTCATAAGCGATCCGGCCGGCCGTCAAGGGGCAGGTGCGCGGCCGGGGGTGGGTCGCGTTGGGCGGGCGGTAGTAGGCGCCGTAGATGAGTTCGACGGCGTCGAGCGCGTGGTGGAACTGGTCGCGGGTCATGGCGTAGACTCCTTGGTTAAATACCATCCATCTAGCAGGTGGGCCCCCGTCAGGTGGGCCTGGCGCAGGGTCTCGGCGTTAAGGGTATGTAGGATCTGGTCGGCGTTGCTTCGGTGGCGAATTTCTATGGTCATGGTCTCATTCCTCGGTAAAGGATGCGTTACTATGCGACTACGTTATACATATATAATAGTCTATTAGGCATCGAAAGTCCAGCGCTCGTTCTATCTATATTGCCTTCTTAATAGTCTATTATGTATTATGTAACCCTAGCCGCTGGGCGCCTGTAGCCCGCCGTTGGGGCGTTGGCGCCCAGCGACTCCCCGGAGCACTCATGCCGAAAGGCCAAACCCAAACCACCAAAGCGGATCGCCAGGCGCTGATTATCGCCTGGCTTGCCGCGCCGGCGGACGTACGCCATCCGGCGACGCTCCATGCCTTGGCCCAACAACACGGCATTCGTCCCGACAAGGCGTGGTATCGCCTCTCTGAAGACCCCAACACGCTGCGCCAAGTCTTTCGGGCGCTTGGGCTTAGCGCCGCGCTCGAAGCGCCCCAGCAGTTGGATGCGTTGGCGTCCGCCGGACGGGCTGGGTCTGTCAGTGCGGCCAAGGCCGTGCTGCAATTCGCCCTCCAAGCGGCCGAGTTTGGCGCCCGGATCGAAGGCGAAACGGCCGGCGGTAGCGTGGCGCTGCACGTCCACCTCGAGCACGTGGGCCGGACCGCGGGCGAGCTGGCGGTGGCCTTGCAGTCGCTGCAGCAAGCGCCTATCGAGGCGGTACCGCTGGCCGTGGAGACGGTGGACGCCGAGGCGCCGGCCAGGGCGGAAGCGCTTAATCCGCCCGCCGAACGCTCTGCCGATACGTCGATACCTAATAGCCTATTACCTATCGCCCAACCCTTGGCGCTACCAGCCCTTAGCGCCCACGAGGGCGAAAACGAGCGTCAGCACGCCGAACCCCAGCCTCCCACCGCTTTTGTGGCCGATACCGTCCAGTCGGCGCTAGACGAAGGCGCCAGCGCTAGCGCTATCGTCGCCGCTATCGCCCGTGTTCCAACGCCCAACGATCCACCGGCCACCTCGGACACTCAAGGTGGCGCGGTTGGTCGACTCGTCACGCGGGCGATGGGCGCCCAGCAACTGGCGGCGGGCGCTGCGCGACGCTCTGCGCCCAGCGTCGTCGATGGCGACGACGACGACACCGCCAACGCTCGGTAGCACCCCCCCCCCCTACCCCCCGTACCCCCGTTGAGCGTTCACCCCCCCGGCTAGATGAGGAGGGCCACCCCCACACCAAATCGTTTTCTCGCTTCCCTTCCAACGCTCCAACGTTCCAGCGAGTGTATCGATAACGAGAACGATGCACCGCCCAACGCACACAGCGAAGCCCTCCCCCGGGTAGGCACCACCCCAGGACAGGGCCTGGAAGTCGACATCGTCACACCATTCGTCGTAGGGACTCCGCGCAATTCGGTTAGCGCTGTTACCGGCGCCCTCGAGGTCAACGAAGGCGACTAGCCGTTTGGGCACAGTACGGTTGAACTGGTATCGTAGGCGATGAACGCGGCGTCTGGTGAGACGGTGGCCGTGCGCGGGTGCTCCCCGTATACTGTTGCGAACCTTACCGGCCGGTATGTCAGCCCCGAAGCGTCCCGACGGTACGACGTCCGCCGGGCGGCGGGTGAACGAGGGGTTACATAGGCACGCCCTGGGGGCCCAACCGTTGGTGGAGCCACTCGGGGTAGGTCGTCCGGTAGGCGCCCCGGCGCCAATAGTCGTTGGTCAGGTAAAGATGGGTGGCCAATAACTCAGCCGCCGCGCCCTCCGGCCAGCCGTCGGGGGTCTGGCCGAGGGTGTCGTCCAAGCGCCGACGCAGCGTACGACCGATGATGAGATCGCAGCGGATCGACGGGTCTTTAAAGGGGCTTGGTCGTTCGGGGCTCATGGCGCGGCCTTATCGAACAGCGTCAACGGTACGGCCCCCGCGTAGGGTTTTGGCATATCGGTTTCTAAGAGCTGTAAGGCCCAGAGCCCCCCTTTAGTAAAGCCTACCGGCTGAAAATTTGCTTTGCGGTAGCACCGCCCGGGGTCGCGTTTGCGTCGCACCTTGTCAGCGTTGACAAACGTGACCATGCCCCGTGTGGGCACCTCGGACCAATGACCCCGAGTGTAGGCGACGGCTTGGCGGATTAACGTACTGCTTAAGTGGGGCGATTCGTTGCGGAAGAGCGAATTGACCCAAGCCCCAGCCCAGGCGTGCTTAACGTATGCCGCCAAGGGCCAGGACGTGACCCATACGGCGTCGCCCGCCGCCGTGCGCAGTACCAAACACCGCCCGGGGGGAACAAATTGCGGGCTCCCTATCTTTTGGCGGTTATAGTGTCGGTCGGCTAATTGCCGAGCAATGGGGTCTGCTCGGTGAGAGCGGATCCAGTTCATGGCGCGGCACCCTTTCGGGTCGCGGACCGGTTGGGCCTCGATGAGGCCCTCGTCGCAAGCGATGAGCACCGCCTCGCGCTCGGGCGCCGTTTCGATGGGCTGCCAATCAATCATGTTCGCTCCCTCGACAACAGCGGCGTGGATTGGACGGGGCCGTCGTTGACCCGGTAGAAAATCGCCGGGCCGCGGGGCTCGTTCGTCGGTGGCCGGCCCCGAAAGACGGCGGGATCCCCAGAAAACGCCTCAAACAGCGCCCGGTTGTAGGCGTTGTTTTGACGCCGGGCTTGTTCCACCAACTGTTGGAGGAGCGTCATCGTGGCTCCTTCGTCTGAACGTGGAGGGGCTCGGGCCCGTAGCCGGGGGTCTCCCAACCGACGCGCCGGTCTTGCCAGCTCAAGTGTTCCACGCACGCATAGTCGTAGGCGGCGTTGCGCTCGTCGTCGAAAAACGCGGCTTCTAAGGCCAACTCTTCGTCCAACGCCGATAACGCCCCCTGGCCCCCATACAGGGCGCAGGGGCGCTTGCGGAAATGAACCGCGCCGTTGGCGACGTAGCGGGTCGGGCGGGGGGCGTCGGGGTTCATCGTCTGTTCCATCGGGCCGCCGCGCCCCGTAGATCCAGGTGCACGAAGGTGGGGTAACGCCCGATGCCGTCGAAGCCCAACGCCTCGGCCTTATCGGCCAGCGTGTCCACGGCGTCCCGCCTCTGCTCGTTGGTGCCTACCGCCTGGATGTCGGTGGCGAAGTGTAGGTGCTGGCTTTGGGGGGCCCCGCCGATAACGACGTTGTGTTCGGCGCAGCGATACCCGGAGGTGATGCGCAAGGGGCCGTCCCACCACCCGCGCAGCGCCTCTAGCCGGCGCATGTGGTCGAATAGGCGGTCGTCGACCCGGACCCGCTGGCAGCAGGAGCAGACCAGTTCGGCCCAGGTAAAGTGTTTGATGTCGGGGGTGATGATCGGCACAGGAGACCAAGCCTCTCGTGATCGGAGCGGACCCCACGGCGGTCACGAGTCCACCGTTGGGTCCGTCCAGGGTTTTCAGGAGTAACTGACCCTGCTACCGCTGGTTGGCCGACCAGCAAGGGGTAGCGTTACCCGTAGTATCCTACATTAGGGGCGGGGTGTCAAGGGCTCGGTGGCGTAAAATTGATCCAGCGCTCGTTGGACCCGGGCGTTGTAGTCGTCCCCCGCCCGGCGGCAAAGCGCCCGGGGCAGCGTGCAGAAGTAGTCGTAGCGGCGCTGGTTCACGTACTCCGGGTCCAGTTGCGGCCCCCCCTTTACCAAGGCACTGCCGCGGTCGTTGTCGGTGGCCCATTTCCCCCAGGCAGGGTTCATAGCGCCTCCACGGCGGCGATACGTTCGCCCAACCAGCGCATGACGGGCACCGCCATCGAGTTGCCTATGGCTCGGTAGCGCGGTCCGTCTGGGCACTGGTCGGCGGGTTTGCCGCGCCAAGGGATGCGCGTAAAGTTGTCGGGCATCCCTTGAAGGCGCTCACATTCGACGGGTGTCAGACGGCGAACTGCCATCGGCCCCTTATCGTCTTTCTGGGCTACTACCTCCGTTGGTCCACCCGTGGTCTGATTGGCGCCGACACGCTCAGTGTCGGCGATGGGGACAGTCACCGCATGTTGCTGTTCGGCCTGCAATGAGAACATAGTCTCGTCTTGGATCGTCGTGCCGGAACGCCCAGGCCGTTGGTCGCTATCCCGACCACTGTTGCGGATTGCAATAGCATGGCCCGTGTCCTTGGCCTCCAGCGGCAAGGCCCTGTCGCGGGTGTAGCCGGGGTTTTGGCGGGCGTTGACGACAAACGTCTCATCTGCGTTTTGGCGGCCCTGCGGTGACGCATGGCCGTTGAGCGTGTGGCTTACTTCGGGCACTAAGAGGTCTGTTCCGTCTCCGCGAGGAGAACTCCTGCCGTGGTGGCCAGCGCTTGCCGTAACGCTGGGGGTAACGTCTTCCCCCGCTTCTCGGCGCGGCGCAGGATGCCCTTGCAGGCTTTCGGACTCAAATAGTACTTGGACGGGAGGACGCCAGTCTCCAAGATAGCCGACAACAAACACACGGCGGCGTCTTTGGGGAACTCCGAAGAATTGAGCGTCCAAGATTCGGTAGGCCCACCCATACCCGAGTTGGCCCAGCGCCCCGACAATGGCACCAAAGTCCCGTCCTTTGTTGGAGGACAGGACACCAGGGACGTTTTCCCAGACCACCCAGCGGGGCCGTGTTCGATCAACAATTTGGCAAAATCGGAGGGCCAGGTTGCCACGGTCGTCGTCCAATCCGCCTCTGAGTCCGGCGACGGAGAAGGGTTGGCAGGGGGTGCCGCCCACGATAAGGTCAATTGGTCCATGTTCTACACACCTTGCAATAAAGGTAGTAGCCGTCATGTCCCCCAAGTTCGACACTTGGGGCCAGTGGTGGGCCAGCACAGCAGAGGGAAACGGCTCGATTTCGGCTGTGGCCGCGCACGTCCAGCCCAGCGGCGCCCACGCCAGGGTGGCCGCTTCCACGCCGCTGCACAGGCTCAAGTAGCGCATAGCGTCGCCGTGGGCACCAACGCGGCCAGCGCTCGGCGTCCGGCCGCGTTGGCCCCCGGCTCCCCCGCCGCCACGTACAGGGCCGCCAAGCGCTGAACGAACGTCTCGGCGTCGCCTAAGACGGGCTTGAACGTGCGCAGGGGCCCTCGTTTAGACGCCGTTTCGTCCCCCTCCAGCAAGACCTCCCTCTGCTTTTCGCCTTCGAGGGCGCCCGTGATATGGATAGGGGCGTCCCGGCACATGTCCTCCATGACCCAGCGGGCCAGATCGTCCAGGCGCCAGGTCTTGTAGGCTGTCGGGGGGGGCACACAGACCCGCCCTTTGAACTCGAAGCCCGTCGCTTCGACCAACAGGTGGGCCGCCGTATCGCTCGTCATAAACATCCGCTCCATCCGGGGGTCGCTCATCGTCAATGGCCCCCCCCGGATGACTTGGCGTTGCCAGCGGGGAATCACACTGCCCGACGCGCCCCAGATGTTGACCAGGCGCACGCTCGTATA
>Ga0255048_10000234_pt1 | contig 41834 bp, 61 predicted proteins | sample JV7_2_2_MG_FD_183619 | JGI IMG/M metagenome (GOLD analysis project Ga0255048, IMG submission 183619) | Seawater microbial communities from Jervis Inlet, British Columbia, Canada - JV7_2_2 | ecosystem: Environmental > Aquatic > Marine > Inlet | place: Canada: British Columbia | collected 2016-10-06 | reverse complement strand
GCTTCTTGAGGAATGATCTCCGTTCCATCATGCCTGTGAGGGGATAAAAGCCCCGTCATTTCCTCGCTTGCGCTGCTTCTTGACGTCCTTCTCGTAACGAGCGTTCCGTGCAGTGACGTCGCGCTTCTGACGCCGCCTGACCTTCTCCTTCGCCGATCTAGGGTCGGGCTCGTCAACGACCTTCGCGGTCTCAACGACAGAGACGCCGTAGGCCTCGAGAACCCGCCGAAAGAAGTGCGGCGCCTCGGCGACGAGGTAGAAGTCCGCACGGATCGAGCTCATGACATCAGCGACCGGGGAGCCGCCGTCGGTGTTGACCATGATGCCCGAGACCTTCCAGTCCTTCTCTTTCGCAGAGGAGCGCGTGAGCAGCGTTGCCATGCGCTCGAGCTCTTCGCGAGTGAGACGCAGGTCGGTGGGATCTTTCATGGGGCTTGGTCCTCCGCTTCGACAGGGTCCTCTTCCGGCTCTTCCTGGGCCTCGAGATCTGCCGGGTCTTCGTTGATGCCAGCGAGCTCCTCGGTGGAGACGATCGGGACCGTCTCGTAGGACTCCCGCTGGCGCTCGACGACGTCGCCCAAGGTCTGCTCCTCGGTGGAGAGATCCGGCAGCGGCGCGTTGTCCTCCGCACCGGGGAACTCACCGAAGGACTCCTCCAGCCCAGCGGGGATCTCGAACTCCGGCGCCGGCTCGATCTCCTTCACCGAGGTCCAGGCACCAGGGGCGTAGATCGCCAAGGCCGTCATCTCGCGACGACCGAGAGCTGAGATCGGCCCAGTCTCGCACTGACGCTCTACGACCAGCGTGCCGTCTCGACAGAGAACCCGCTCCGCCTCGAAGGTCCCCAGGACCGTGGAAAGCCCCGAGGTCCTGGAATGCGTGACCTCGAAAAGACGCAGCCGCTCCGGCGGACGCTCAGGCGTCACCGCCGAGATCATGCCCGCAATCTCCTTCACCGCTCGATCTCGATCCTGCATGTCTCCACCTCCACTGGGACCGCAAAGTTCAGCCGCCGACGATCCAGCCCGTGGGAGCGAACCGCAGCGTCATAGACCACCGCCGCCTCCTCAGGTGTCTCAAAAACACCGAGATGCAGCAACTTCCCCGAAACTCTAAGCGAAGCCTGCCACCTACCGCTACGACCAAGATGGTAGACGCCGTAGAACGGGGTGTCCCGCCGCCCACCACGACGACGCCGAGATTTCGCCGAAAGACGCGGCAACTCCGCAGTCTCCACCAAGCGCAAGTTGGAACGCCGAAGGTTGAGCGGGTCCCCGTCCCGGTAGGTCACAGCGAAACCCGCCCGAGCCCGGAGAATCACCCGCGCCAGATACTGGAAGCGCGAAGTCTTCGAACCGTCACAAGCCCGGATCATCTTCACCGGCCGGAAGACAAAACGCTTCCGAGAATCCCGCGCCGAACGGCAATACCAACGCGGCGGACACAGCGATGCCCAAGCGAAATCCTCCTCGTCAAGGGCTACTGAGTACGCTCTACCGCCTCCGAGGACCTCAAGTTCTGGCATGGCTTGATCTTAGCGCTTTGAGGGGGGAAAGTCACCGATTTCTGCAGGGGAGTTTCATGAAGCTGGTGAGGGCGTAAGTCAAACTCCCGTTTCTAGATAGGTTGCAACCGCAGATGCATAGTATCTCTATCGCCGCCGGAAGTGTCGTCGGACCCGCCGGGAGGGGCCCTATAGGCCGTATTACGCACATCCAGCCTCCCCGAGAACACGCTATGTCCTTTTGCCGCCTGCACTTACGTCATTCTTGCCATTGTATGGACTATACCGTGGCAGAACGTACATAAGACCTTTCCACGACTGTACTTACGTCCAACCCGTAGTAGCGGGCACCACGAAACACTAGCAAACAGCAACAAAGCGTATCAACCAGCTGAAAGGACTGAGATACAGTGGAATACATGGTGAAACAGTATCCTGTCTCACGAGGAAAGGAGCCCGAGGTACCGATCGACCCCCGCCGCGAGTGCGGGCGCAGCATAGCGGGTCGTAGGCCGTCTGGTGGTGTCTGGTGGCGAAACAACCCCTTCGTTGCCGCCTTCCCCATTGTAACCGGAACAACGGACATCTGGCTCGATATCCGAAGCTCTGTCAAGAAGCCATTCCCCGTGCCACGGCGCAGAAAAAGAAAGTCCAGATTTCTCCCCCGATCACCTTGTACCCAGGGATAGCAATGAGGGGGGCACCAGTCTCCCCGGACGACCACAACCGTCACTAGGAGCTCAAGTCATGCAGAACTCGCCCCTTTGGGATCTTCTCCCCGAATCCGAGCGTCCTTTGTGGATGTTGATGGAGTTACGCGACGGTGCCGCGAGCTTCAAGAACATCACCACCCGGCGCTACATCCACGGGAAATCCGAGATGGAACTCCGCGCAGCCCTCCGCAGCTATCGCTCGGGCAATCCGCTTCGGGAGGAAGTCTGATGGATATCATCTGCACACGCTGCGGGGAACCGTGGGAGGTCTCCCACATCTACGATGTTCGACATCTGCTCAACGCCTGCTCAACGCCTGACATCCCATGGGATGTCCGGGGTTCTACCATCATTCGGTGTGCCTGTTGCCGCGAGAACGAACGTGCTCGGAAGGCTGGAGACGGTGTTCTCGACGTGACAAGCATTGATTCCGACGGCAAACCGGCCGGGGCCTTCAAGGATTACTTGGAGGACGTCAAGACCATCTGCGATTTGTTAGGCGACGATACCGACGGTGCCGCCGCAATGCTGGAAGACTTCGAGTTTGCTGGGCTTCTCGACCCGGACAACTAACTAGCCTTCACGCCAAGGGATCTGGCTCGTTGCCAGGTCCCGTTTCTCTTTTCCTACCACAACGGGAGTACTACCCATGGAACGCCCACAGCTTCTCGAAGAGATTGGCTGCGCCCTTCTTCTTGCCGACAGCAACCAGCTGTACACAGTCTACGAGACTCTCTTCGGCATCGACCCTGATAGCCGGGTGTCTTCCTGCGAGCTCGACTCTGACCCCTTCGACGGTGGCCCGGACGAAGCCTACCGCGACGACAACGGACGCATCCCCGATGCCGAGTAGTCTCACAATCCACAAGCCCTTAAAAGAAGGAGGAGCCGCCAAGTTAGGTGGCCGCATCTCCTCCGTCTCGAGACCGGTCGGTCCATCGTGCCCCAACGACCCGGACTCAGAAGATGGAATCTGTGCTTTCCTAGATTCGTTCTGTTACGCGCAACGTGGCCACATGTCGACCCCCATCGTCAAGACATCGTGGGCGCGCAACTTCGGCGATATCGACTGGCTTGCGTGGTCTAATTCTCTCGCGGCGCAGCTGACAGCATCGGACAGCAAAGCCTCGAGATGGCATATCGGTGGGGACTGGTTGCGGAACGGCCGCATAGACCGGCCGTACTTGTGGGCTGTCCTCAGGGCGCGCCGTATCGCCAACAAAGCTCGCGCCGTTCTCGGCCGTAAGCCCTTGCCGGCGTGGTCCTATACTCATGCGTGGCGCGCGCTGGCGCCCCATCGACGTTTCCTCGTCGCTACTGGGATGGAGATGTTCGCGAGCGTCCACACCCTCGCGCAAGCAATTGACGCTCAAGCGATGGGATACCGTATCGCATGGGCCAGCGCAATCCGCAAAGCGGACGTGCTCAAGATGCCCAAGTCGTTACGACCACGCGGGGTTCTGCCCTCCGGCCCCGAGGGCGAGCTCCGCATCCCGATATGCCCGGAGCAAACCGGCCGATCGCCCGATTGCGGCAGCTGCGGTATGTGTTTCCACAAAGGAGGACCAAACGTTGCCTTTCTCACTCACTAGCCGTGTGCGCTCAATAATCTGCATGGTCGCCGGAGCCATCGCACTCGTCGCCATCCTGCTCTTCTGGTGATTCCCGGCCCGGCGCCGCGAGTGCGGGCGCCGGGCCCCTTCTGGCAGGCGGAAAAAAAGAAGGATGACGCCGATGAGCTGTGGCACTTCAAGAATCTGACCCTCGGAGAAACTCGGAGAGACATGCGAGACACACGAACTCGACCCGATCCGCTGGCCGTCCTCATCGTCGGTCTTGGCGACGTCGCCCGATCGGCAGTTACTCACCTGGCCAACGGCACGAGCGAGTCCCGCGGCCACCTGGCCGAAGAGCTCGCCACCCTGGCGCGTATCTGCGCCGAGCTCGAACTGGGGGCCAAGCGATGATCGAGCTCCTATGCGTCATCCTCTTCGCGGCCGTCTGCTTTATCGTCATCAAACCCGACGACTTTTCATGAGCGCTTCTTGAAAGCTCCGGCAGTCTCGAGTAGACTGCCGGGGCTTTTCTCGACCGCAGCCGGGAGAGCTGTGGCACGTCAAGAATCTGACCTGGAGAATCTGACCATGGAATCGATCTACTTCGTCACCCCCAAACCTCGTAGCGGGGAGCGTCAGAACTTCTACGCGCTGGTCTCGGGCGGTCGGCTCACCGACGTCGAGGCGGAGAGCGATGACGGGCTCTTCGCCCTCAGGGCGCTGAACGAGCGCCAGAGCGAGCACACGGTGCTCTACCCGCTGACGGTGAACGTCTCGATCGTCGAGGCCCAGAGGCTCTATGATCAGGGAGCGAGTGTCGCCGCGGACGCCGCCGAGAAAGCCTGACCCTTCTTTTCTTCGCCCCCGTGTCCTCTAGAGCGCCGAGCCAGGCGCCGTGTTGTGGCGAGAGGCACGGGGGCATCTACTGAAGCCAAGGGAGAATCTGACCATGGCGAGTGACAAGTCAGACCGACTGCGACAGGAGACCGAGACCGAGACGATGACGACCACGACCACGACCACGACCGACGCCCTCGAAGCCGCCGGCGCCGCCGCCCGCGACGCATTCGTCGACTACAGCGACGCCCGCACCGCCGTCTGCGATGCCTACGACGCCCGCGACGCCGCCCGCACCGCCTACCACACCGCCCGCACCGCCTACAACGCCGCCCGCGACGCCGCCCGCGACGCCGCCTGCGACGCCGCCCGTAGCTGAAACGACAACGACACGGGGGAGGCCGCTCCTCCCCCGCACCACACCGCAACCGACTGCGACAGGAGACCGAGACGATGAACGAGACCCCCCGCACGATCCGCTACGGTGACATCACGATCACCGCAGACGACGCCGACGCCGACATCATTCGCGCCGCGATCGACGAGGCCAGCGACGAGGGGACCGTCTCGCTCGCCGACCTGCCGCTGCGGGATCTGCTGCCCAGCCGGCCAGATCTGCACACGGGGCACACGAGCGTCGAGGCGCTGGCCCACGCACTCGGCGCGACCGTCGAGGAGTGTGGAGGGAACCCCATGACTGACAAGCCGGCCGCCGCGCAGGCGCTGGGACTGGAGAATATCAATGACTGACGTAACGCCGAAAGAGTGGGGCGACCTGCACCTGAAGCTCAACCGGCAGACCAAGCAGCTTGCGCGGTGCGTGGAGGTGATGCAGGACTTGCCGGTGACGGTCCACGCCGGAGTGCGGTTCGGTGACTGTCCCGAGTGCAAGCTACAGGCCCTGCTGCGGGAGCTGCGCGGGGAGGGGTACTGCCGGCCCAAGCCCTGCGAGCATGAGTGGGCGATGGGCGGGCCGAGAGGCTATATCTGCGTCAAGTGCGAGGCCACCCGCGATGCCTGAACGCTACGTCTACCTCATCCTCGACAAGCCGTCGGGGCGCGTCAAAGGAGGGACCTACCTCACCCGTGAGGACGCCGAAGACGCTGCGGATTATCTGCGCGAGCGCCAGCACTTGGGGATCTACACTATCCAAAAGACGAGAGTACTCGAGACTTGCAAGGACCAGAGCCAGTAGTCCGCTCGGATATCGAGCGCCGCATGGGGATGCCGGAGATCATCGCCCGCTACGTCGACCACGAGTCGAACCGTGGGCTGGAGCGCACCGGTCTGGCGTCGCGCGTCTGCCGGCTCAAGTGGCTGGCGCACTACTTTCGGGACGACGCCCCGCACGAGCTCACGACGGCCACGGGGGACACGCTGGAGCGTCACCTGAGGAAGCACCAGAAGCTGTCGCCCCAGACGGTGCGCTGCTACGTCTACGAGCTTGCGCGGGCTCTGGAGTGGGCCTACCAGCGGGAGCTCGTGAGCTATATCCCGTGGATCGATCTACCCAAGGCGCAGAAGAACGTGCGCGGTCGGCACATCGAGGAGGAGGAGCTCATGAGGATCGTCGACTACTGTGACGAGCCCTACTCGAGCTTCTTCCACATGCTGTTTCACTGTCCGCGCCGGGCGAAGGAGATCCGCTTCCTTTCCTGGGACCAGGTATTCCTGGGAAACCCCAAGAATCGCCACATTCTGTGGAAGAGAACGAAGAATGGGCGGGCGCTGGCCATGCCGCTCCACGACGGATCGCCGACGCTGGAGATCATCAAAGATCGGCTGCGCAATCGTGCTCGTGGTTGCCCGTGGGTCTGGTGGACGACGGCTCCCGGCGGGGAGTACAAGCCGATCATCGAGAAGTACAAGAAGTACCACTGGAACCCGGCGCTCGAGGCTCTGGGGCTCGACCCGGAGTACCGCGTCCACGATCTGCGGGTGACCTGGGTCACCGACGCCCGGCAGAAGGCCAACTTGCCGCGCGAGGCGATCATGGCATGCACCGGGCACCAGAGCGAGACGACCTTCCGCTACTACTCGCTGATCGAGGAGGCGGACGTCAAGCCGGCCTACGACGCGCTGTGGGCGGCCAGAGAAAAGGAGAAGGAGCCCGATGAATGAGCTGGCATTATTCTCTTCGTCTGGTAGAATCCCTCGAAGGAGGGTCCAAAGATGACCAGATGTCAGCACTGCCAAGGGGAGTTCCAGAAGGCCAGGAAGGAGCAAGTGTACTGCTCCAAGAGCTGCGCCAGCGTACGCAAGGGAGCGATGCGGAAGGGCCAGAAGACCGGACCTCAGAAGGGGAAGGTCTACAAGCAGTCGACGGACAGCGACGGGTACTTGAAGGTCTTCGCGGTGCTCCACCCGTTCCGCGACGGCCGGAAGATGATCGCCGAGCATGTAATAGTGATGGAGTTGTCGATCGGCCGGCGGATACGGAAAACCGAGGTCGTCCACCACCGGAACGGAGACAGAAAGGACAACCGTCTGGTCAACCTCCAACTGATGACGCGGTCGGAGCACTCCAAGCTCCACGGGAAGGAGACGGCAGCGAAGAGAACGCGACGAAAGGACGGGACCTTTGCGTGAACTCGCCCTCTTTGCCGGAGCCGGCGGAGGAATTCTCGGAACGCACCTCCTTGGATTCCGCGTCGTGTGCGCGGTTGAAAAGGATGCGTTCGCTCGAGAGGTCCTGCTTCGCCGACAAGAGGACGGCATTCTCCCGTGCTTCCCGATCTGGGATGACGTTCGAACCTTCGATTGTGCGCCGTGGCGTGGGCGAGTGGATATCGTCTCTGCCGGCTTCCCGTGCCAGCCCTTCAGCGTCGCTGGTCGGCGACGAGGCGAGGACGACGAGCGAAACCTCTGGCCCGCGACGATCGAGATCATCCGAGGAGTCCAGCCCGAGTGGTGCCTCCTCGAAAACGTCCCAGGTCTCATTTCCAGTGGCTACTTTGGACGCATCATCAAAGACCTTGCCGAAGCGGGCTACGATGCGGAGTGGGATTGTATCGCCGCGTCCGAAACGGGAGCGCCGCATCGGCGGGACCGCCTCTGGATTGTGGCCCACACCCAACGTACCGAACGGGGGCAGGAAGCCGAAGAGCGGGATGACGCGGACAGGCAGGACGCCGGACGGAAAGAAGCGCCAAGTCGGGCTCGAGAGCGCGGTGACTATGTTCCCCACTCCGAAAGCAACGGACGGCAGCAAGGGCGGGCCGAACCAGCGCGGCAGCAAGGGGGACCTGACTCTCCCGTCAGCGGTGGTGAAGTTCCCGACGCCGAAGTCATCGCCGAGCGGCCCGGACTATGCGAGAATGCATCGCCCGGAGAGCGGGGGGGACGATCTGGTAACTGCAATCGCCCGGCAGACGTGGCCGACGCCGACCGCCGGGGATGCGAAGTCGAGCGGGGCCGAGGGCTACTCGACCGCGAGCGGCAGACATTCAGGCACGACGCTGACGGATGCGACGGCTCGGCGGACTGGTGGATCCCTGAACCCGACGTGGGTCGAGTGGCTGATGAACTGGCCGAGAAACTGGACATCACTGGAGCCGATTAACCATGACGATTTCCAAGAGTGGCTCGCACAAACGAGCCCGCAAGCTACGAAAGACGGCGTGCGAGTTGTGTGGTGGGACAACGACCCTTCAGGCCCACCACAAGGACAGCGACCCGTGGAACAACAACCCGAAGAACGTCCAGACTCTTTGCGCGACGTGCCACGGGGTGCTGCACGCGGAGCAGAGATGGGAGGGGCACACCAAGACGACGGCGTGTGTCCATTGCGGGAAGACCTTCACCTACAAACGCGCGAGGGAAACAGCGTGCAGCCTGTCATGCGCGAACAAAGCAGCATGGGCACGGAGACCACCCCGCGAGTTGCAAAGAACGTGAACAATCGGGTGGACCGCCTTAGAGCCCTTGGGAATGGGCAGGTTCCAGCAGTGGTGCGAGCAGCATGGCTTCAAGGAGCCAGGGAGCGCCTCGACTGAAGAGCCGCCTCGCCGAAGCCGATCATCTCGCTGAGATAGGCCCGCACCCGAGCCAGGAGTTCCGCAGCCTGCGGCTCTGTGGCGTCCTCCGGAGGCGTGACCGTCTTCAGGAGTTGGCGCGACATCCAGGTCGTCTCGATGCGGGCGAAACGCTGCAGAGAGCCCCGTGCTGCGATGATGACGTTGCGGTGGAAGCCCTCGCCGTAGCGGTCCTCGTCGCAGCGCAGTAGGGCGTTGTTGGCCTCGTGCCCCCCGAGCAGCATCTCACCGATCTCGGTGGCCTCGTCGAGCTCGTCGTCGTCAATCATGGCTCTTGCTTCTTCCTGTAGTAGCGGCGCGCTTCAGATCTCCCGGATCTCTACTGGGTAAGAACTTTCGACTTGGCGCTTCTTCAGCTTGTAGACGTCGGTCAGGTAACCCTTCGGGTCGTCAAAGGTTACTGTACCGTCGGCCCAGAAGACCTGGAAGTCACAAACAAAACGAACCCCGCCCGGTAGGTGGAACGGGACCTGCCGGAGGAAGAAGACCACCTCGCCAGCACGCTGCAAGAGCTTCAGCTTCGTGTAGTAGGACGCTTCCTTCTTCGAGTCGAACTTGATCCCGTCGAGCTCAGTCTTCTTCGCGTTGTACTTGTGCCTCTGTCTCTTCACCACCGTCCACCGTTTCCCCCTGGGATAGATTTCTCAGGAGTGGCATCCACTCCAAGGCGATCATGCTCTGGTGCATCCCGCACAGCGCGAAGTCGATACCAAACGACTCGAACTGCCAGGAGCAAAGGTGTGTGCCGGGCTCAGAGCAAGCTCCGGCGGCGCATTTTGGTTCCGTCATGCTCTCTGCCTCTCTCTGCGGCTCTTCTTGACGATCTCGCAGAGCCAGGCGTCCTCGGGCTTAGCGGCCTCCAGCGTCGCGTGGAGGAGATCGTGGGGGTCGTGGACCTGGTCTGGGAGGGCCGGCACCTCGGTCGAGGGGCCCGGCATGTCGGAGGACAGCTCGGCGAGGAAAACTCCGGTCGCCGGGCGGAAGTTGCGGTCGGTCTGGTTGCTCTTCACCCGGCGGATCGCCGCCGCGACAAACTTCGCAGCGATTTTCCCGTTAACAAGTTCGAGGAAATTCTCCCACTCCTCAGGAGCCGGGGAGTCGCGCCAAAGCCCATGGAAGGGGTCGAAGACGTGCTGTACCTCCTGGTCGGTCCACTTCATGGCACTGCCTTCATCGCCACGCCCATCGCACTGAGCGGCTCGGCGCCCTCGATCGCCTTGTAGCTCTGCGTCGAGTCGTCCCACCAGACAAAATGCTGGACGATAACTGCAAGGTCGGCGGCGCGTCTCTGTGTCTTGCGCTCGTGCTCTCGGACCATCCGTTTGCCCTCTTCGGTCCGTGCCGCGTCCTCGGCCTGGCTCTCTGCCGCTTCTCGGCTGCGCGCCTCGGCGACGCTCCAGTGTTCCTTCTCCGGATGCTTGAACCATCTTTTCCACTTCACCATTCTCGATCTCCGATCCCTTTCCTCTGCACCTTGCCGCCGCGGGGCAACGGCTTCGCCTCGCGGTCGTGAGCGTACCTGAGTTGATACTCGATCCTCTGAAAGCACCGAGTACACCGCCCGTGCCCGTGGTGAGGTCGATCGGTCTTGTGGCAGACCCGGCAGAAGAAGTGCTTCCGGCTCCAGGTCGGACAAACTGCGGCAGTGTTACCCGGGAGAAATCTCATCGTCCCCCTGCATGGCCTGCTGCTCCATCACTAAGAACTCCTGGTCGATGAGGTCTTGCTCGCGGATCGCCTCGATCGCCTCGAGAATATCAGTCTCTTCCAGCGGATCAGTCTCTCCCGGCGTCGATCCCCGAGCATGCTCGCAGAGCCAGCAAACGCAATCGGCCACCGCGACCAGGAGTCTTCGTTCTGTGTCTCTCATGCTAGATCCGCTCTGTCCCCCGGTTCCCTCCGAGGAGTCTTCGACCTCCTGCTCGTCTCGACGGCTGGGCTGCGAGCCCATGCCCGGTTCGGAGTCCGGTGGCTCCTAGTCGAGAGTGATGTCCGCAGGATTCCAGATCGACAGCGTGAACGAGCCTCGCAAGGGGCTGATTTTCGAGATGCCAACTCGACCGGAGCTTGTGGAAGACCGCGCTCCTGCTGAGACGGGTGCGAGGATTGAAAGTCGGGAGCGCGGCGGGACTCGAACCCGCATCACCGACGCCTGCGGGGACACAGACGGCCGTCCGTGATCCGTTGGTCGGGGTCCTGCCGTTAGACGACGCACCACGGTCAGCGCGCTGACCGCTTCCCGATAAGCAAAAAGGTGGGCCACCTGGGGGAAAGGCCACGATGGCAACTCTCCCCCGTGCTTCCGTTTCACCGGTCGCCGGCCCATAAAGCCTCCCCTCGCTATGCGGTCTGGCAACTGCACGAGGGGAGTTTTTCTGCGTGTTTTTGGTTGCCAGACCATACCCGTAACTCTTCATGATTCCTCCGGCAAGTCAAGCCCGATCTTTTTTCCCAGCCTGACGTAGACCTCTTCCTCGTCCGCGCCGGCGAGGATTTCACTGATAGCTGCGAGGATCTCAGGCTCGTTGTCCTGCCACACGCGGTTCAACAACTCCTGCGCCAAGACGCTCGGGGCCTTGTCGTCGTCGTCGGAGCGGACTTGGAAACGGATCATACTTCCTCGGTCCTTTTCATGCTGCGGGCGATCCGCTCGGCGATCTCTTCCTTCGTGAGCGGCTTTTGCACGAAGTCCACCGCGCCACTGTCAGAGAGCAGGTGGAGTTTGAGCTGGAAGAACAGGTTCCCGAGGTTGTCGTCGTTACCCTCGAAGCCGATGTCGTTGCACTGGAGGTACCAGTCCTCACTGACGTCGTCGTACTCGATCTCGACGGTGTACTTCTTCATGATATCGCCTTCCCTGCTTCTCGCTGCCAGTAAGACTCTCGGACGCCCTCACGTATCGCCTCGCGCGATTTCGCGCGGGTCTGGTTGAGAGCCTCCGAGACGGTGAGCTTTCGGTCCTTGAGGCACTCCTCCAGAGCCGCTGAGTAGGCGTACGCAAGCTGCCACGACCACTGAGATACGTTGCCCTCTTCGGGCAGTGGTTCAAGGCCGTGCGGTAGTTTGTCTGTCATCAGATGCTACCGCCGGGTACGTCGGCGACCTGCACGTTCTTGGTGTGCATGATGATCAGCGCGAGCTGCCGCTGCCGAGCGTAGAAGCTATCGCGTTCGGCGTCGCTGTCGAAGTCGCTGGGCGAGACACACGCCACGCCGCGGGTGAAAGCCTTGTCGGCTTGGTCGAGCTTCGAGTAGGCGACGTGCATACTGTGCTCGCCGGCCTCCTTGGGCTCGAGGATGCGGATGCCGTAGTCCTGCTGGCGCACCCAGACGGCCTTGCCCGTGAGCACCTCGACGTAGGCAGAGATCGCCTTCGCGGCCTTCGTCACACCCAGGGAGTACTCGGCGAGGTGGCGCTTGGAGCCGACGATCTTCTCGACGGTCTCCGGTGGGATATAGGTTCCCGGCCCGAGCTCTCCCTTGAAGTGCTCGACCGTCATCGCGAGGACTTCCTTCTGCTTCACTGGCAACTGCGCGTCAGCGGACATGGACTTCGACCTCCTCGTTCTTGAACTCGACGACCTCGAAGAGACCGTAGCGTCGGGGCCAGTCGCTGAGGCCGATGAAGCGGCCGGCGTCGAGGATCAGCTGCTTCATGTCCTCGGCGTTGAGCAGCTCCTCGAGGAAGATCAGTGAGAACTCGACCTCCCACTCACGGAAGCACGGCCGGCAGCTCATGATACCGCGCTTCGTGGGCTTCAAGAGGCGGAACTCCTCGCCGGCGTCCCAGAGTGCGTCGCGAGTCTTCGGCCCCTTGTGATGGAGCATACCGCCGGGCGACTTGACGACGACCGCGGTGTCGACCACCTTGCCGAGCTTCTTCATCTTGGCGGCGGTCTTGATGCAGGCGTGGATGTTATCCGAGGGCCAGTAGATCGGCCCGCCCTTCTCGTCGTCGAGGCAGTAGAGCGAGCCCTTGAACTCCGCCTCGCGCATGGCCATGTGATCTTCGTCAGTCTTCTTCGTCTTCTTGGAGATCTTCCCGAGCTGCTTCGTCCAGTAGTAGAGCGGGTCCTTACGGAGCCCATTGTTCTGCAACTGCGGTACGGTTCCCTTGATCCGTGCGTATAGGTGTGTGTACATGCGACGTTTCTCCTTGAAGCATGTTGCGGTTGGTTAGAAAGCGTTTCGTCTCGCCTGGCGTCCAGTCGCTTCGTCGTCACTTCGTATCCGATCGCTTTGCGCGGTTCGCTTCGGATCGCGTCCCTTCCCCTCCCTTCCAGTCGCGTCGCATCAAATCGACTCCAGTCCTTTCGTTTTGTGCGACTCGTTTCGTGTCCCGTCGTCTCCTGTCCAAGCCTTTCGACTCCCCTCGCGTCGAGTCGGTTCGCTTTGTGCGGTTCGTCTCGTGTCCTTTCCACTCGCGTCGACTCCTTTCGTCTCCCATCCACTAGTTTCGCTTTGCGCGGTTCGCATCGGATCGATTCCGATCGTGTCGGATCACGTCGGATCAAGTCCCATCCCTTCCCTTTGTGCGGTTCCTTTCGTCTCGGGTCGTGTCGGGTCGGCTCGTCTCGCATCGGCTCCACTCCAGTGATCTCCAGTCCTTTCGTCTTGGCTCGCTTTGTGCGGTTCGCTTCAGATCCACTCCTCTCCTGTCTGGTCCGTTCGAGTCCTATCGTCTCCCGTCGGTTCCCGTCGGCTCGCTTTGGTTCTTCTTGTGCGGTTCGCTTCGGATCCAGTCCTGTCGCGTCGCCTCCCTTCCTGTCCATTCCGATCGTTTCAGGTCCACTCGCTTCCATTCCCCTCCCTTTGGGCGGTTCGTATCAGTTCCACTCGGTTCGCATCCCTTCGTCTCCGCTCCCTTGCTTCAAGGAGACCTGTTGGGCAATAAAAAACCACCCGGCTACATAACCAGCGTGAGGCATCGGTGTGGGGCCGACGCGGCGGGAAGTTTGAGACGATCCTGCCGTCCTCTTGGCGTCGCTGATAACCGGGTGGCAACTCGGTTTCATGCCCTCATCTTCATGAAGGCTTCATGAAAGTCAAGTGCCTTCGGCGGGCGGTTTCATTTTGCGGAGCTTGTTGGCTGCCGCCCCGAGGAGGGTGGTACCAAAGAGACCGCCGATGATCAGCTCGCCGAGGGAGAAGAGGTCCGGGTCCTCACCGCTCGCCTTCGCCGCGGAGACCTCTGTCGCCACCTCCTTGACAGTGCCGATCGCGGTCATGAGGTCGCCGGCGAGCGCACCGAAGTCAAACTTCGCAGCCTCTCCCTCTGAAGTTGCCGGGCGCTGGTAGGCCCCGCAGCCTACGAGTCCGGAGGCTCCGAAGAGGACGAGGGTGAGGTAGATTCTCCGCCTGAGCATAGCTCCTCCTTGAGTTGGCGACTCGCCAAGAGGGCGAGCCGCAGGTCCGTGATGACGATACCGCGGTAGAACCGCTGGCGCTTACCCTCACTCCACTCGAGGGCTTCGTGGATCGCCCTCTGTATGGTGTTGAGAGCTATCTCGGTATCACTCAACATGATACGCTCCAGCGTAGCAGAAAATGGCCGCTTCGAGAGTAATCTTGGGAACGAAAACCCGCACGCACAGCACCTACAGACGAAGGCCGTAATGGCTAAGGGTAAATGACTGAATACTCCCCAGTGACGACACCCGTGTAGAGATCGGCCTCAACCAAGCCTTCGTCTCTGGCATCCCTTCCGGTAAGGTCGCTGTCGCCACGGTACGTTTCAAGGACGACAATGACAGAACCAAGTCCGGCTGAAAAGGCGATAGAAGAAGCTTTGGCACAGCAACAACGGGAGTTCGTGGCGGCGAACAAGAACTCTGAGCTACAAAACGAAATCAAACGCCTGAGCGAACTCGTCGACACTCTGGCCCGAAACGTTCGCGATCTGCGCCACGAGTTGTCTGGCGACGATGAGAAGGACGGCCTGCGCGTGAAGGTGCGGCAACACGACCGAGTGCTCAGGCGGCTCATGGCAATGCTGTCCGCGCTGACTCTCGGCGTGGCAGCCGCGATCGGCGCTTGGGTCTGGGGGAAGATGTCAGCCTAGCCTGAGGCTTCGGCCTTCTTCTTCTTTCGGCGCTCATTGAGCCGATCAAGGACCATGGCAAGGATAACCCCCTGCTCGCCTCGGTTCTCCCAAGGTATGTCGCCCTCGGACTCGTGCTGGTCGTTCATGTGCTCGATCAGCGGCTCAGTGATCCCGAGCGACGTCACTTCCGTCTTAACCTTGGCCGGCATGTCGTCAACAAGTTCCTTGACGAGCCGCTTGGCGGTCTCCTCGGCCTTGAGTTCTGCCTTCTCGTCGGTGGCAGCTTTGAAGTCCGCGAGTTGGCGGGAGACTTCGAGCTTCTCTCCCATGGTCGCGATTGCCGTGCAGCCCGTGAGCAGCGACACCCCAACGAACACAACTACCGCAGCAAAGACCCACCAGCCGATCTGCTGGCCCACGCCCATCCATTCTTTCTTGTTCATAGCTACAACCCTACGGTGATGCCGATGAGAAAAGCGATCTCGCCACTGAGATCTTCACGTTCACCTTCTCGTATCACAATGGGCCGGCAGTGCTCGTCCATGCCCATCACGGCGTCTCTCTCGAGCGTCAAGTCTCGGTAGAGCAGTCGGGCTTCGACGAAGAGCGCCGCGGGCTGACCAAGGACGTCGCCCCAGTAGTAGGCCACTCCTGTACGAACGTCCACGCCGAGCCCTGCTTCGCTGTCACTGAGTCCTGAAGCATGTGCAAGAACGGGTCCCGCTCCCACGTATGCTGAGAGGTACTCGACGGTTCGAAACCGATACCGTAGGAGCAGCATGGGGGTGGCGGTAGTCTCAGTCGCTTCGTCCAGCAGCCCGTGTGTGACATCGATCGCGATCCCTGGGTCTACGACTTCGGTGCGGAGGTAGGCGCCCACTCGCGTGTCGGTGAGGAGCTCGCCGTCAGAGACTGCGCCGACAGAGGTTGACGAGTAGCGGTCGTAGCCGCTGCAGGAAGTGAGCAGCAGTGCGAGGGCAAGCCAGCGCATGGCTTCATGATAAGGGAAGGACGGCCCAGGCGGAAGGCGGGAAGAGTGGGCTCCCGATATGGGGCAGCAGGAGCCGTCCCGCCTGCGTTTGGGTCTGGTTGAGGATTGCTGACCTGAATCGCGGTTGAACACACAGACAGAGGAAGGTCAGCTCGCCTGGGCCGCAGGAAGGAAGGTGTTATGTCTTCATCTTGTCGCAGTACTCGTTGACCGCGTCGTCGAGAGCCTGCCATATTTTCAATCGGTTCTTGATCGCGGTAGACTTGAGGCGCCGCTTCGTGCTCTTCGGGAGCTGCGAGGCGAAGGGTACCGGATCTGGTCGTTTTGTGTCGGGCATTGTTTTTCATTAACCTTTCATTAAAACTCTGGTGCTATCAAACCCGATCGACTACGATGCCGCAAGTAAAAACACCAGTAGCCGCGGAGCCCTTGGCGAAGGGTGAAGAGAACATACGTGGTGGTACGCTGCTGGGCCGCCTACCGGGAGAGGGGGCGGCCATTTTTCTCACAAAGGAGGCCTCATGAGCGAACAGGAACTGGTACGGGTAGAGTCAACCGAGATCGTGCCGCAGGCACCCATGGAACTCGTGATCACCGCAGCTGATCTCGCCGTGGTCGAGGCGGCGGTGGACCTCGTCAGGCGCTCGACCCAACTCGCACTCAGCGTCACCAACCGCAACGACTGGGAGAAGCTCGGCGGGAAGATGTACCTGAAGAAGAGCGGCACCCAGAAGGTGGCCACGCTCTTCGGTGTCTCCTTCAGCGAGCCGGTGACCGAGGCGGTGACGAGCTTCATCGACGGCCAGGAGGTTATCACCTACACCGCGACCGTCACCGCCAAGTACAAGGGGCGTGAGGTCGGGGAGAAGGGCGTCAGCAACACGAACGACAAGTTCTTCAGCATGAAGGGCGGTATGCGTCTGCCGCTGTCGGAGATCGACCTGCCGTCCGTCGAGATGAAGGCGGTCACCAAGGCCTACAACCGAGCGACGAAGGCGATCCTCGGGATCGATGGCATCGACCCGCGGCAACTCGACGGGCCAGTCCACGAGGTGAAGTACGAGAAGCCCAAGCCAGCCCCGAGACCTGCACCCCAGCGCTACGAGGAGCGCGGAGCGCCTGCGCATCTGCAGTCGAAGCCGATCGAAGGTGGCGTGCGGATGACGGAAGGCCCCCCGCAGCAGGCCCCGCCTCACCCCTTCAAGCCAGAACCGAGCGACGTCGAAGGCACGGCGGCGGTGAGAGAGATACTGAACCCGGCAGCGGCCCCACCGCCCGACTGGGTACAGGAGGAGTTCCCCAGCGCCAGAGCCCCGGACCCGGAGCCCAGCGCCGACGACGCCGTCGCGGAGATCTGGTCCGCCTGTCAGGAACTCGCTGGTGGCAACGAGCAGGGCGCCTACGCTTGGCTCGAGACGGCGACCGAGTTCGAGAAGGACGGGCAGATGGTCGGAGCCACGCGCGACCTCAACCGTATCCGCTCGGGCCACGCCTTCCGGCGCAAGAAGGTGCTGGAGAGGGTGCGCGAGTTCCTCGCCGACGACCGCAAGGCGAAGGGGGGTGGAGCGTGAGCGAAGAGCTCTGTGTCCTGCGGCAGATCGACATCGCCCCAACGACGGGGGAGTCAGAAGGCTTCTGCGCTAGCGTCGTCGTCCAACTGATAGACGGCCTGGGCGCTGCCACTCGTGAGGGTACCGCCCAAGTCGAGTTGAATAGGCTTCTCGCATGAAGGTCCCCGACATCGCCGGCGCGGTTCAAAAGGCACGCCTCGCCCGGTACAAGAAATTTCCGTGCCGGTCGAACCGGGCGAGCGCGCTGGGACACGACTGCTCAAGATCTCTGTTTTATGCACGCACTGCGTGGAGCGCCGCGGCCGAGCCCAACGATACCCTGAAGCTGATCTTCCAGGAAGGAGATCTCCACGAGCGCCAGGTACTCCGCGACCTTGAAGACGCCGGGTTCCAGGTGATAGAGCAGCAGGTCTCTCTCGAGTGGCCCGAGTACCAGATCACCGGCCACGTTGACGCCATGGTCTGCACCGAGAGCGAAGCGGGTGCGCCGGTCGAAGCCTTCCCGGTCGACGTCAAAAGCATGAGCGGCAACATCTGGCAGGGCATCTTCAAGCGCGGGGCGGCGAGCTACGAGTGGGCGGAAGTCGAGGAGGCCTTCGGCTCGAAGAGTTGGCTCAAGAAGTACTGCGGCCAGCTCGTTCTATATATGCTCATGAAGGCGAGCCCAGTCGGCTGTCTGCTCTGCAAGAACAAGCAGACCGGGGAGCTCGCGCAGGTCGTCATCGAGTTGGACTACGATCTCGGCGAGGAACTGATCCGTCGCGCCGAGGATATCAACCTGGCGGTCGAGTGCGACGAGCCGCCCGATCGTATCCCGTGGGACGAGGACGTCTGCGGGCGCTGTGAGCACCTCGGGTCGTGCCTGCCTGCGAGGGTGGGTGAGCCACCGATCAAGTTCATCGAGGTTGAGGAGATCGCCGGGCTGCTCATGGCCCGCGAGTGCTCGCAGCCTGAGCACAAAGTCTTCGCAAAAGCCGACAAGCGTATCAAAGAGTGGGCGAAAGCTCAGGACGACACCAAGCTGGTCGTCGGCGACTGGCTACTCGAGATCAAGAAAGGCGGTGGTCGAACAACCACGAAGATCACACATATCGAGCAACCGTCTTGATCGCGGGTGTTCGAAGTGTAGAGCGTGAAGGCGGAGTCGGAGGGCTCCGCCTTTTTTCATCGCGCCTGCTTCTGGGCCTCGGCCTCACCGAAGAGCGTACGGCGACGCTCCGAGCTTGCACGCAGTTGCTTGAGGAAGACCTCGCCTTCTGACTCCTCGAGCGCTCCCATGAGTTGCTGCTCGAGTTTCGAGAGCCCAGTCTTAAACTGCGTGCGGTCCTTGTCGGTGGCGAAGAAGGTGTCGAAGCGACCGACCTTCCCCTGGCGGATCATGCCGAGCGCCTCGTCGCGCAGTTGGCCTTCTTCCGCACGAGCGAGGTCGACCTCGTCGAGTGACGCGGCCCTGAGACCGGTGAGCACGATAGCCAGCTGCTGGCCCCAGCTCTTGCGCGGGTCGGGGTCCTTGCCGATCGCCTCACCGCCGATGTCTATGAGTTGCCCGAGCGTCTTCAGCGCACGCGACCACGGCGCTTGACGCAGAGCGTGGAGCTTGAAGGGGTCGCCGACGTGGCGCACGCCACCGCCGGGGAGCTCCTGCTCCTGCGCGCCGATGATCTCTCTGAGCCCGGGGATCACGCGCCCCGCGGTGGGCACCTTGTTGAGGTCGACGATGTCCTTGTTGAGGAAGAGGTCTTTACCGGTGGCGAGCTCTGCGGGGAACTTCAGCAGCGGGTTGAGTTGCGTGCCGATCTTCCGCAGGATCTGGCCGACGGCACCAGAGAGTCCGCCGGTCGACGTCGTCGGGTCGAACTTCTGCAGTTCCTCCAGCGGCGAGCCGATGCCGGTAATGAATCCCTTCTCGCCCTCCGCGGCGAGTGCGTCAGCGGGGATCGCCGAGCTCTCACGGATGAAGCTCGGGAGCGCGATCTCCTCTCGCTGCGCCGTAGGCTGCACGGTGGCGCGTGTCAGCAGCGCCATCTTCCGGGGGTTCTCGAGGTAGTTCCTGAAGATCGAGGGGATGACCTTCCTCGTCCAGGTGTAGAAGAGAATCGTCGATGAAATTCCCCTCTCAGCCTTGGTGATTTTTCCGTAATCGAAAAGCACCTTGGAGATGTCGGCGGCAGCTTCGGCGTCGGTCCAGCCCTGCGCCTTACGGGTGAAGAAGTGCTGCGCACGACTGAAGGTCTCACTGAATCCGGCGAACTTTCCGAAGCCCTTCTTGAAGCCCTCCTTCGCCTTGCCCAGGAACTTCTCGCCGCGCGCCTTGGCGGTCGGCCCGAGCAGCGTGGACGTGACGTCTGCGGCGTCGGCTCCTCGCCCAGCGCCGAGCGACTGCTGCTTGATCTGGCGTACGTGGGTCCCGGAGATCGCTCCCGAGCGCTCGAGCAGCGCCAGGGTTTCCTGGTCCTTCCCGGTGGCGACACGCAGGGCACGGCCGACGTTGCGGAAGTCGAAGGCGCCGGAGACCCACGAGAGGATCGAGTCGCTGAAGAGGTTGCGAACGTGGAAGGCCGGGAAGGGCAGCGTGATCGAGCCCTTGATCAGCCCGGTGATCTTCTCCCAGCCCTTGAAGAAGCGCGTGATCTCCTCCGGCGCGGTCATGCGCTTGAAGGCCTCGTAGGCCTCCTCGGCGATCTCCGTCGGGATCAGCTTCCCCCCGAGATCCGTCTGTGCCAGCGCGGCACGGGTCGCCGCCTCGGTGCCGCCGAGGTCGATACCCTCTTGCGCCAGCCGGTGGACCGGTGCCTTCTGCAGGAACTCCTCGACCGGCACACCGCCGAGGGGGCCGAGCTCCGAGGGGTGCTTGGCGAACTCTCGTGCGATCCCCTGCGCCGTGGAGGCGTTGGTGATGACCATCTCCGACTCGACCTTGCGCGCCGCGAGCGAGACAGCGGGGTTAGCCTCGAACCACGGGCCCTTGAGCCCGCGCTCCTTCTGGAAGAACTCGTCGATCGCGGCGGTGAACTCGTCGAAGAGGTTGTCCTGGCGAGCGATCTGGGACGGACCCTTGGTCGAGAGATCCTTCACGAGCTTGGCCATGAAGTCGCGGCCCTCGCGGTTCTCCGCCAGGAACTGCGCTGCTTCGGGGCTGAGGGTACGCTCCATGTAGTGGATCAGGCCGTCGCGCAGCGCGCTGGAGGACGCTCGTGCTCCGGCGGCGACCTCGAGGCCGCGCAGTTGGGTGGTCTGCCCCTTGAGGTAGGCGACCAGCCGACCCATGGCGGGCTCCGCTCGCGCCTCCAAGCCGGCAGACTGGTGGGCGAGCAGATTGTTGAGAACCTTCTTGGCCTTCTCGGCACGCTCCACGGCTGCGGTCGCCTTCGCGACACGCTTGTCCGCGCGAGTGATGGCTTCCCCAGACTTGGCGCTATGGGGCGCCAGCTTTGCCTTCTCGAGACTCTTCTCTGATCTCTCGAGCGCCTTGTTCGCTGACTCCAGACGAGCGTCCGCCCGTGTCAGGGCCGTTTCAGGGTCGAGGGCGTGCTCGACCTTCTGCAAGGCCTGACCCTCTCGGGAGCCACGACGCAACTCCGAGAGCGGGATCTCCTTCTGGACCCTCGCGCCGTCGGGGCCGATGAACTGCACGAGAGCGATGTTCTCGTCGAGCTCCAGGATGGTGCCCCAGTTACCGCGGTCCGCGGAGCGCACGAAGGTGCCGACAGCGAGTGGTTGCTGGCTGACCTGTCCTTGGAGACGCCGGGCGGTCTCTGCAAGCTCGGGGCTAGTCTTCACCTCCCGCGCGCCCTTGAGGTCCTGGAAGTCCTCAGGTCCGACGTCGGCCTTGCCGAGCAGTTCAGTGAGTTGCTCCACAGTCTCGGGCTGACGCTGCAGCGAGCCGATGCGCTCACCACGGCCGTGGGCGAGGTGAGCTGCGAGACCTTCACTGCGGTTGACCAGCGTGCCGTCGGCGAGACGGAACGTGTCGGGGTTGAAGAGAGCGCGCAAGCCCTTGCCGGGGCCCGTCTCCGCGAGCGCCTTGCCGGCCTTCCCCAACGCGCCGAGGACCGGGGCGCCGCGTGCACCGATGCCGATGTCGGTGAAGGGGATGCCGAAGCGGATGGCCTGGCGCTGGGCTACTGACTCCTTGGCCTGAGCGGAGGCTCCCTTGGCTAGTTCCCTAGAGGCACCCATCTTGTCGAGTTGCCGGCCGAGATCCTCGCCCCGCTTGGTGATCTGCGCCAGCGTGTCGGTCTCGCGGGCGACCCGAGCGACATCGCCGATCGCCTTGGCGTCCCTCAGGGCGTTCTGCACCGCCTTGCGCTGGTGGGCGACCGTGCCGAAGGCCTTGGCGAGCTTCCCGGCCTTGGTCAGCGAGCCGACACCGACGAGGAGGTTCAGGGGGTCGAGGCCGACTTCGGCGGCGAAGGCAAGTATGTCGGTGACGTCGAACTTGCCCTCCTTGTTGCGGATGCCGAAGAGCTTTTCGAGGACGTCATGCCCTGTAGCGTCCTTTCTCCCAGTGAGCGCTGTCCTCACAGCTCGCCCTGGAGTGTCTATGAAGCGGCCGATGCGGGAGAGCACCCCAGGGGGAGATTTCACCGTTCCGGGCGCCGCCTTGGCAGCGCCTGAGATAGCCTCCTCAAACGCCCCCAAACTGTCGTTCCCGAGCAGGATTTTGCGGGTGGCTTCCGGAGAGATCGCCATGTTACGGCCTGCGCAGACGCTCCTTCAGAGCGTCGAAGGGGCTAGGGGTGATGGACGGATTGCCGAAGTTTGATAGCCCACGCCCAAGCCGGCCCTGGAACTCACTCTCGTCGTCGGTTAGCGCTTCGACCATGCGCAAGCCGTGCAGCAGACGCTCCTGGTCTGTGCCCTGGTGGGGGAATGGCCCAAGCGTTTCTTTCTGTCCCTGACGCAGCAGCCCGTAGAGCCCAGGTCTCGGGTACTGCACCCCGGCCTCAGACGCAGCCAAGTTCAGCAGCAGGCCAACTCGGTCAGAAGCGCTCATCGTCAAGTCTGACGGGCGGCCGCCGAGACCCTTGCCGAGGGCGTACATGATAGGGCCCATATCATGCTTCGTGAGGAATTCCGGGAGCCCGGCCGTAGAACCAGGGAACTGTCCGCCACGCTGCTGAGTGATCGCCTGAATGAGGCTCTGGCGCTCCTGGGGGTCGGCCTGCATGATGAGCTTCAGCGTTGTGAGCGCTGCCGTCTGCGGGTCAGCAGTCCTGAGCTGCCTGGGGTCATCTGAGAAAATGTCCTGTAGCGCAGGGGGGACATCCTCTTGGGCAGCGAGATTGACAAGATGCTCCCGCAAGAGTTCTAGGGCCGCTGCTTCGTGCCCCACGTCGTCGAGTTCTGGCTGCGAACGTCTGAAAGCATTTCGATCGGCAAGAGCCTGGCGAAGGCTCTCGACTGTAGGCGCAGGAGGGCTACCGATCTCCGGCGGGATCTGGGAGACGGCAGCAGGCGGCGGGACGGTTGGGAACGGGGCTTCAACTGTTGGCGTTTGCAGGCCACCGACCTCGCCAAGTTCAGCCGCTCGCTGGTTGATATCGTCGACCGCTCGCTGGTACTTCTGCTCGGCTGCCTTCAGTAAGAGAGCCTTCTCAGTAACCGGGATCTTCATCTCCCCGATTGTGGCTTTGCGTAGGAGCCACTCACGAAACGCAGCGTCCAACTTGTTCGCCGACGTTCTGGCCCGGATGTCGTCGAGCACACGATCTTTCCGCCCCGCGTCGATGGTCTTCTGCTTCTCTACTTCAGTGAGACGGTCTTCCTTGCCGCGCTCACGCTCGACATCGAGACGCCCCTCGCGGTCCTTCGCGCCTTCGGAGATCTTGGCGTAGGCACCGAGACCGGTCGTCACACCTTGACCGACGAGACCTGCGATTGCTAGAAGCTGCTGCGCCCGAGCGTTCTTGTCGTCGCTCTTGCGCCGCTTGCGAGACTCGGCGATACCCTGCGCCCCGAGAATCGTGTTGGCGGTGTTGGTGCCGGTGCCGAGCGTCCGTGAGCCGATGCTCGAGATTCCTTGAACCATCAGATTCCTGCTCCTGCAAACTGACCGCCGCCCGAGGGGCCGCGGTTCGACCCGCCGAGTGACGAGGTGGCGCCGACCTTCGGCTTAACACCAACGCCCGGGGCCGCCTTGTCCTGCGCTAAGAAACCACCGATCCCGCCTGCCGCCTGGCCAGCGCCGCCGGCGATTGCTGTGAGCTTCTGAAGCTCTGCGAGCTTCTCCGCTCGACCGCGCGCTGCGCGCTCCGCGGTGAGTTGCGCCAGGAAGGCCAAGGCGTCCGTCGTGCCGGTCGCCGCCGTCCGCGACTGCACCGGGGACGCTGCTGTGCCGGTCGCGCCGGCGAGGTCGCGGCCCAAGGTCGCCGCGCCGTAGGCCGAGCGCGTGAGGCCGCTGAGGATACCACCGACACCTGGGATAGCCCCGAGGATGTCCGCGCCGAGGCCGACCCATGCGCCCTCGCGGCCCGCCTCGTACTGCTTGTGCGAGGCCTTGGTGAAGTCGCGGGTCCGCTGGAGATTCTGCAGCATCCCGAGCGTCGAGTTCCCTCCTCCGAGGCCTCCGATCCCGTACTGGCTCTGAAGTGGCATGACAGGCTCCTAGTAGGGCTGCTGACCGACAATGTAGCCGGCTCCCGGCGGGCTAGCGATGAGCCCTGAGAGGTCGATCGGCGCTCGTTCCGTCTCCGCCAGAAGCTGCGCCATGAGCGTCTGGAGGTTGAGCCCGCGCTCCTCCTCCTCGCTTGAGATGCCGTAGAGTTGCGCGAGGTTCTGGCGCTGCGCCTCCTCGCGTGCCTGGGCGACGGCGAGCTCGAAGCCCGACTGCTGCTGCTGTGTCTGCGCCGCAGCCGCCTGCTGCAGCCTGGCCAGCTGGAAGGCCGCCGTGGCGCCACCAGAGCCGCGTGTGGCGAGCTCCGCAAGCGCCTGCTCTCGAGAGTCCTGGAAGCCCAGGGCGCCCTGCTCGGTGATCGCTGTGCGCTGGGAGTCGAGTTGCTCCTCGGAGAAAGGGCCGGGCTCCTGCGCCCTCGAGATCCCAAGCTCACGGGCCATCGTCGAGGCGCGGCTCTGGCCGACAGAATCCCTCGCGCCCTGAAGCAGCCCGTAGGCCCGATCGCGATCCTCGAGCGTCTGGAGGATCTGCTGCATGTTGAGACCCGCCTCGAACAGCGGCGCGTCCTGGCGGGTCAACTGGCCCTCGTAGAGCTGCCCGAGGGGGCCGAGCAGCGCTCGCGCACGATCGGCCAAGCCTTGTGGCTGGCGAAAGCGGGCGTTGCGCGACCCGAGGTTGCCCACGCTCTGGAAGGGGCCGACGTTCCTGGCAGGGTTGCCGCTCGTGTTCCCCGAACGGTTCGGGTTCGAGCTCCGGCGCTGGCCGGTGGTCTGAGAGCCCGGAGCCGGTGGCGCGATCGTCGAGCTGCCGCGAGCTCTCGAGGCCGCAGAGCCGCCGTGACGGGCAGCCCGCTGTGAGAGGGTCGACGAACCGCCGGTCGTGGAATCAAGGGGCATGGGAAGCCTCCAGTTGTCGTATGCGCTCCTCGAGCGCTTCTACCTTCTTGGCCAGCGATTGTACACCGGCGAGCGAAACCATGGCAGCGTCCACACCGCCGATCCCGCCCGGTGAGCGGTCGCCGAAGATGCGGTTCCAGTCCTCCGCCATGGCGCCCATGTAGACCGGCCCACTGGCGTCAGACTTCATGCGGTAGCGGTAAAGCGGGATGTCGAGGATGTCCCCGAGGACATCGTCGACACCGGCGACATCCTTGATGTCCTTCAGCGCCGCGGACGAGGCGTTGACCCAGGCCCCGGCGTTGTTGCAGACCGCGCCGTTGTCCGTCTCGATGTAGTTCCCCGTGTGGGTGCCGGAAGAGTCGATGCGAAGAATCTCATCGGAGAAGTTGGTCGTCTCCAGGTGGAGCGCGTATCCGGTCGTTCCGGTCTGGTTGATTTTCACTGCGGCGGCGCAGGCCCCAGTGTGGTCGATCAAGTAGGAGTTGAGACCAGCGCCACTTTGGAGATAGAAAGCCACCGGGATACCTGACCCTGACGCGCCCGCCGTGGCGTCAACGTAGAGCGCGGCAAGAGGGTCTACGCCGTCGATGGTGTGGGTGGCCTCTATGCGGAAACCCTCGGCGCGTGTCTTGCCGTTCATGTAGCGCTCGAGAACGGCGAGCTCGTGGTCACCCCACTCGTTCTTGAGCGCTTCGGCGTAGGCTCTGGCGTTGATCCCTCTGGCGTTCTGACGCAGGCTCGTGACGACCGCATAGAGGTTCGCCATCTCCGCTTCGATCTTGTGGTCGCGGTGGCGGTAGAGCTTGGAGAAGGGAGCGCTCACAGGCGTCTCCCTGCTGCGTCCAGCGTCATCGACCACCCTGTGACCTCCACCAGCCCGGCTGTCGAGTAGACCTCGAGACGGAAGTCTCGGGCACGACGTCCGAGGTGGACACGCTTCACGGCGCGCAGCTTGGGGTCCCAGAACTCACCGGACTCGTGGACGATGTCGCTGCCGTCGATGCGGTAGCGCACCCCGAGGCGCGCCGAGGCGGCGGAGTGAGCGCCCTCGATGTCGATATCGTGGAAGGTCTTCTGCTTCGTCGGCAGGCCGTAGTCCTGCTTGCCGGTGCGCCAGGTGATCTTGACCGCGGTGCCGGCGTCGTCGGTGTCCGGGGCGAGCTTGCGCAAACTCCCGGCACTGGTGGCGTACATGAAGAGCCGGTCCTTCGACGTCGCGTCGGTGTACCTGAGCAGCGTCGAGATCGTCCCCAGCGCCCAGAAGGCCCAACTCGGCGTGCCGTTGAGCTTCGAGTTGCGCTCGAAGTAGACGAGTTGCTTCGTGTTGGTCGTCTGCCCCGCAGGGGTGTAGCTCCAGACGACAGCTTTGCAGTCGTAGTCGTAGGCGCCGACGAGGAAGGGGTCGCGCGAGTAGACCCGCCCGGAAAACTCGGGCTCGACCGGGTCTGAGATCTCCCGCGGCTTGTCGCCGTCGAAGATCCAGGCCGTGTTCTCGCCGACCCAGTAGGTGGCGTCCATGCCGTGGACGACCGAGTTGGCGGCGTAGCAGCCGCCCTCGTCAGAGATCAGGAAGGAGCCGATGGTGTCCTCGGTGTTGCCGGAGATCACCCAGAGAGACTGGCGCTTCGCGGCGTAGGCCAGGCCCCCGTGGTTGAAAAGCGCCACGACGGGGTCGGCGTCCTTGTCGCTGCCGACCGGGATCGAGTTGACCATGAACCACGGCCTGGCCGGCAGCGAGTAGTAGACGGTGTTCGAGTCCTCCTCTACTGCCAGCATGACCCCGGACTGGAGCGTCAGGTGGGCGACCGCGGCGGGCACCGGGTTGGCGACCGACAGTGGCGCAATGATCGTGCGCGAGACGTCGTTATCGCGCGCCGTGTCAGTGACCTCCGTGGCGCTCGTCGCCGGGATAGCGATGTCCTTGACGTGGCGCCAGAGCGTCTCGGAAGCGCTTATATCGCGGCGGTAGATACGGAACTTGTCGACCCGCACGTCGTTCGTCGTGACGTCCCAGTCGTCCATCACGACGTGCACGTTTGTCCCAACCGTGAGGACGCTCGAGACAGGGCTCGCCGGGCTCTCCTGGCCCCAGGTCGTCGAGTAGTAGGTGTACTTGTAGTCGTAGTCGCCGCGCTGGACGGCAGACCCTGAACCGGTGGCCACCGTCATCTTGGTGGTCGGTCGGGCGATCTGCGCCGCGTAGGCGTTCGTGCCGTCGGTGACCATGAGGCCCGACGCGCCGTCAGCGAAGTAGACGCGATCGTTGAAGCCGACAAACTCCGCCATGTTGGTGGCAGAAAGTGAGCCGGCACCGGTGACCGTGGCGAGTGAGCCGAGCGCGCCGGAGTAAAGCTGCGCGCCGATCTTGACGAGTTGCACCACCGTGCCGTCGGACTTGCGGTAGTCGAAGGCACCGAGCGGTAGCCCGGAGATCGACTCAAGCTCCGCGTGCCCAGGGCGCGTCTTCACCGTGCCGCGGTCGAGGTCGACGTTCTCGCAGAACTCAGCCTCTCCTTGGGAGAGCTTCGAAGACTCCTTGCGTGTGTTCAGGCCGATGAACGGGCCGTCGAAGGGGATTACCGGCATCAGTGCTCCACATAAGTGACCGTCTGATGGAGACGCGCGTTGCGGTGCATGGCGTGGCCCAGGAAGGCGGCCATCTGCCGATCGTAGATCACCCGTTGGTCCGGGGTCAGACCACCGCGCCCCTCCTGCGCTTTACCCAGAGCGGTGGCGTGAAGCACCACCAGCGAGTGGAAGGACGCAGGGATCTCCGAGACGTCGTTGGGATCGTCCAGCTCGGTGAGGGACCTCAAGTAGAATATACGTAATGTGTAGGCCTCACCGGGGAAGACGACCCCGAGCTTGTTCCCTCGGATGTAGACCACCGGGTTGGAGCTCGTGCCCAGCGCGTAGAAGACATCGAAGGCGGTCTTGCCGCTCTCCGCGTCGAAGAAGTCGACGTGAGTCGCAGGGACAGCGCGCCCACCTGAGACGACCTTCTCCGCTCTCTCGAGCCGAGTGAAGTCCGCCGGCAAAGTGAACTCGTAGCGATCGTTGTCGCTCGCCACGACCGTCAGGTTGGCGCAGCCTTGCGTCAGGTCAGCGAAGCTCTCTTCCGCCAGGTTGGCAAGCTCCTGCTGCGCCATCGAGAGAGTCTCGAGACACTTCTCTGGCTTCCACTTATCCCCGTGGATGTCGTCGAGGTAAGAGCGCAGAAGCGCGATCATCTTAGCGGCTGTCACAACCTACACCTTGAAGACGATGACCTTGAGAGTTCCGGACCCGAGGTCGACGGTGCCGGGGACACTGATATCAGCCGCCTCTTCCGCACCATCAAGGATGCTTCCGAAGTCGTGCGCGCCCTGCCAGGTGAGCATGTCGGGGTTTTTGTAGTTGCTCATAATACCTCTCCTGTTGTTGCGGCCTCAGAGCATCCGAGTGCCGCGCCTGTGGTTGCGTTTTCAGAACATCCGAGAGTTGCGCCGGTGGTCGCCGTCTCCCCGCACCCTAGAGTCTCACCTACGACGTTCGTCGCGTCCACAGGAGGCTGGGGGCCGAAGGAGTAATTCATGCTGCCGTACTGACTGTCGCCGTACATTACTGACCGATCGTGTGGAAGGCGTAGGTGAAAGTTTCTGCGTCAAGGGGAGTGCCGTTGAAGGTGATGACGAGTGTCGCCGCCGTCGTCACCCAAGAGTCGGCGACCGTCAACTGAGCCCCTGCGACTCGCGTCACTACCACAATCGGAGCATCGTCGAAGGTGCCGTCGGTGAAGGTGATCGTCAATGTTGGGTTCGCCCCGGGCGTCGTTGAGGCCGTGACGATAAAGGTGCCGGCCGTGTCGGTCCCGGCGACAGACGTGATGGTCGCGGCACCACCCCAGTTGGCGTTGGGAATGATGTTCCCGGCGACGAGCGCGGCGCCCCCGCTGTGGATACGGTAGAGTGTCGCCTTCTTGCTGACGTCAATCTCGTCGTCGGTCTTCAGGACGTTGAGAGCAGAGCGGTAGAGCCCCACATCGAGCCCAACGTCACCGGTGTCGGTGAAGAAGAGTTGGCCGAGGACATCAACCTGCACGTCGGTGACCGCGACGTAGTGGTAGTTCTCCTTCGAGCCCGGCAGAGCGTCGAAGACGTTGCCCCAGGCGTGGAAGCTGTCGACGTTGCGAACGTCGAAGGCGTGCTCTGCGGTGCCCTGACCGATGTTCTCGATCGAGTTGCCGTAGGAAGTGACGCGGACGTTCTGCCCTGAGCTCGGGGTGATATCGACCGCGCCGCGCTGCAGGTTGTTGAAGTGGTTTCCGGTGATCAGGACATCCGTCTGCGAGGTGAAGTTGTCCGCCTCGATCGGGTGCCGGTTGTTGACGTTCCCGGTGAGACCGCGCCAGGTGTTCTCTACGAACTTGATGTCTCCAACGACGTGATTGATCAGCGCCCCGCCAACCTGGCCGTCGAACTCGTTGCCACGCACAGTCAGGCCGGTGAGCTCGTAGCTCGCGGCGAAGTCGACAACGAGTCCGAAGTCAAAGTCCGTGCCGGTGACTGTGTTGTCGAGAATCTTGACGTTCTTGTTGGTCGCCGCGACCGACTGCACGCGGTCCTCGATAGAGATCGCACCGGTCGCGACCGTCGTGTACTGACTCGTGGCGCCGATCGTGTTGCCTTGGATGCGGAGGTTGCTCGACATCTGGGCGCGGATCGCCGTGTAGGGGCAGTTCGTGAAGTTGTTGCCCTCGATGATCGAGCCGTCGCCGTCCTCGTAGATGTGGACCGCAGCGGAGAAGTTGCTGTTCGCCGCGTTGTACTGACCGATGTTGAGGAAATCGCAGTTCTTGACGACGATGCGCTGATTGAGGGTCTCATCTGGGTTCGAGACAATGCCGTAAGCACCGTCACCCTCGGCCAAGAGGGCGGGCTGCTCGAAGTAGCAGTTCTCTACGTAGACCGTCGACTGCTCAGTGGCGGAGTCAGCGACCGTCTTGCCGATGAGAATGAAGCCCGAGTCTTGATCGGCACTGCCGCCGTGAAGAGCGCAGTCGTGGAAGTAGCAATCCTTGAAGATCGCGTACTTCGAGACCTGCAGCAAGCTGACCGCCGCCTTGATGGTGTTCTTGAACTCAACCCTTTCAAAGATCGCAATATCGGCGCGGATCTCGATCGCTCGGTGGACACGGCTCCCGAGGTTGTCCTTGTTGCCGTCGATCGTCAGATCGCGCATCACGAAGAGCGAGAGGTTCGCCCCGGCGTCGTGCTCGAACATAGAGTCCGAAGCTGACGCCCTGTGCTGAATGATCGACTTCGTCATGCCGAGGCCGACGATCTCGATCTGGTCGGCGGCAGAGAGGGAGATCGTATCGACGCTGCCGGTGCCGCCTGGGAGGTGCACCTTGCGGTTCGATGAGTGCGCCGTGGAGATCGCCGAGCCCAGTGGGGTGGAGTCGTTCGAGCCGTCCCACAGACCGTTGTGCGGTGGCCTGATGGGGTTCTCCCAGTGGCCGTCTCCGTCCTCTATGCCGGCGGAGATGTCGTCCTGGGTCTTGGCGGTGGGGTTGAAGTCCCAACGCCAAGTGTCGCTCCAGGCAATCGCGGTGACGCCTTCCTGGCCGCGCACCATGACACTCACGGTGCCGCTTGAGCGCGTCGTGATGCGAGCGATATCGTAGGCGTCGGTGCCCGCCTTGGCGTCCTCGATCGTCTCGTAGTTCGTGTTGTCCCAGACGACGAGTTGGTGACCGTCGCCCGAGGCTATCGTCGGTAGGTCGGCGAAACCCCCCAGGAGAGTGCAAGACGTAGCCACAGCCGTGACGGCACCGTCGATGGTCCCGTGGGCGCCGTTACTAGCTGGGTCAACGGCACGGGTCAAGTCTTCCTCCCACCCTCTCCGTGGATGAGTGTCCGCCCAGGATTCGCCTTGATCTCGTTGCTCACCGTCGTGTTGCTGACGTAGTTCTTCTCACGAAAGCAGTCCGCGTAGCTCTTGCCCATCTCGGTCGTCAGCTCGTCCTGCTCACGGTCGCGATCCTTGTGGATAGCGCGATCTCTCTTGTGCTGCTTCTTCAGATACTCGCTCGTGGCGTGCTTGTGGCTGCGCTCACTGAAGTGTCGCAGCTCGCGCGCCTTGAGCTCCTCGAGCGCCCAGACCCCAGGAGGGCGAAACTCTCCCTTGGGCCCTGTGAGCGCCAGCATCTTCATCATCTTGTCGTCCCCAGGGCAACCGCCCTTGACGACGACGCGGTAGAGGTACCAGCGCTCGAGATGTGGGTGCCAGTAGAACTCGAGCTCCGAGTCCGTCTGGCGCATCTCACGGAGCAGTGCCTTACTCGGCGGCGCACTCTTTGGGCTCCCCGAAGCCAACTGAGCCCGCGTAGCGAACGTTAGAGCTCGGCGCCTGCTCCGATCGACTTTTTCGTTCTTCGTGAATGTAAGCATCGATCTGGGGGAGCCCAGGAGAGTGTCTGGGCTCCCCGCCTCTTCAGAAGGGAAGAAATGGCTTACCTGCCGCCTACGTTGAGGATACCCATGCCGTTGGGGCGCACGGTGCCGAACTCCGCGTACTTCCTGAGGTACGCGATGTAGGCGTCCTTGTTGGCGTCCCACTTGAAGCGGTTGCCGTCGTCGTCCGCCCAGTGCCAGTCCCTGAGGATCAGGTGGCGCAGGTCAGAAAGACGCAGGTAGTAGTACGCCTGCATGTCCTGGATGGTGGTGGAATCCTCCGAGTCGAAGTTCCCGCCGGAAGCGAAGCTCGCGTCGGTGTCAGGGAAGATCCCGATGCCGTTGTACTCGAGCCCCGTGTAGCCGCCCTGGAGCGTCACGTTCCCTGGGGCGTAGCGACGGTTGCTGAGGAAGAGGTCAGCATACGCGCGCTTGCCGGCGTAGCTCGTGAGGATGATCTCCGGCTCGAGCCCGACAGCCTCGGGGCCCTTGTCGAAGGCCGCGTCGAAGTCGCCGAAGACCACTTCGTCCTCGGTCGCGGTGTTGGTCAGTTGGCTCGCCCACTCCGGCACGTCGGTGCGGTCGATACCGCCGACGTCCTCTTCGATGCCGTTGGTGTTTCCGCCGCCACCAGCTGCCGCGGCCGTCTCGGGGTCGTCGGGGTTAACGAGCGCCTGGATCCCCCAGGGGTACATGCGCGTGGGGTAGGTCCCCGCGGCCGCACCTCGGTCGTCCTCGAGGACGACGCGGTCATTCACGCTGGTGGTGATCACGGCGCCCGAGATCGTGATGGTGTGTGCGCCGGCGGTCGACATATCCACCGCCGTGATCTCGCGACTATCGGCGATCTTGTTACCGTCGTTGTCGTTCTCGACGATGTCGATGAACTGGCCGACCTTGCAGTGCTTCGCTGAAAGCACGTCGATGAGGTTGACCCCAGTGTTGACCGTCGTCTCGGTGAGGACGCCGGAGCCGTCGTGCCAGCAGACGCGGTTCTGGTTCTTGCGCGCGTCGTCCATGGCGCCGTCGATCTCGCTTTTGACGAGAGAGACGAGAGCACCGGCGTTGGTGCGCAAGCGAGCCACGGCAGGCGAGGTCAGGCGGATGACCTGATACATGTACTTCGCCTGGTACTGCGCTCGGTTGTGGGTCTGCTTGCGCGCAGTGGGAAGCGACTTCTGGGCCGTGTCGATGTCGGTCTGATCGCCGTCATCTCCACGAGCTCCGAAGCCCCAGTTGCGTTGCGTGTGAACAGTGACGTTGAAGTTGTTGCCGTCCCAACCTTCCGAGGACTTCGTGACGTAGTCACTCAAGATCGTTGACCTGTCGATCAGGTCGTGAATCTTGTTGTCGTAGAACTCCTTCGACAGGTTGGTGATATCGGCCACGGTGAACCCGGCCATTTTATCGAACTCCTTGTGTGAGCCTTGGCTTCGGGCTCGTGTTTCGGTTGCTTACTCCCGACCCTGGATCAGGGAAGCGGCGTAGTCTGTCATAGCTTGGGTGTGCGCCGAGGAGTTGTACTCCGCCGGGCTGAACTCTCGCTTGGTGTAGCCAGGGGAGATCCCTCCGGGCTGCGGGCCGGCGTTACCCGCGGCGCCGACCTTGCCGGCGATCCAACTCTCGCGGTCGCTGGCGACGAAGGAGCCCATGGTCTCGGCGACCTGCTCCGTGGCGCTCGCGGCGCTCATGTTCGGGTTGCGCGTCATGACGTCGACGATGTTGCGCTTGATCATGTCGCCGGTGGCGGTGTCGGCGCTGTGAGCGCTGAACATCTGGTTCTCGCCGATAGCGGAGGTGATCTCGCGGTCGATCATCTCGACGTTGCGCGCTTGCTGGACCGACTGCGCGGTCTCGTTAGCGACGCGCGCCGACTCGTTCGCGGTCTGCAGTTCGCCCTCGAGCGTGCCGAGACGATCGTGCATCGTCTGTAGCGCCGGGTCAGCGAACTGCGGCTGAACGGGCTGTGGTTGCACCGCGGTCGGCTCTACCACCGGTGGCGCGGCCGGGACTTCCTGCTGATCGTTGGAGTTGGCGATGCCCTCGAAGGCGAGCTGCACCGCTTCGCGCGTCAGGTCCTCGGTGAGCTCGTAGGACTTGCCGCCGTAGTCCATGGTCATGAAGGGAGCCGTCGTCTCGGGCGCGGCGGGAGCCACTGGCGCTGCCTGCGGAGGCGCGGCAGGGGCGTAGGCCTGGTTCGCCGGCTGCATCTCGAGCGCACGGTCTCCTTGCCCTTGGTAGCGCGGCCCGTGCTGCGGGTCGTTGATGAGGTTCGGCTGGCCCGCTTGGGGCTGCGGCGCGGTGGGGTTCGGTGGCGGCGCTGAGAGATTCCCGGGCGCTCCGGCCTCCGCATCGATGGTCGGCTGCACGCCGGTGTTCTGGTACTCCATGGTTAGACTCCTTTGGCCTTCTTGTGGACACTTTCCATCGACTTGCGTTTGTGGCTGATGACGTCGCCCCAGGCGCTCGTGGCGACCTGCTTGTAGCGCCTCGCGTCAGCGGCGGGGACCATCTCCAGGATCTTCAGGCCGATCAAGCAGAGCTCCTCGACTTCCGCGACGCAGAGGTCGATCGAGCGTCCCTTGAACTCGAAGCCGGAGATACAGTCCTTGAGGCCCGCGGGGCTCATGGGCTCGGCGGGGTCGGAAGGTATCCGCGGCTCGGGAGCGGGTGCCGGCTCAGGCGGCGGCGAGGGTGCCGTTTCCGGGGTCTCCACGGGGGTCTCGGGTACCGCCGGCGGATCTTCGGTGACCGTGGTGCCTTCGTCGCTCATGCGCGTTTTCCTCCGCTCTTGCGGGGTCCCTGTCCGAGCGACAGGCGCAGGCCCAGGAGCGCCTTCTTGCGTCCCTTCGCTCCGCCGGCGATCTTCAGATCACTGAGCTTTTTCTTCTTCGGTGCGTATCCCACGTCTTTGGGCATAGTCGTCTCCTATCCGCTGAGTGGTACTCCTGAGTCCGCGACGGCTCCAAGTAGGTCGCCCACGCCTTCCCCCAGGGGCGGCTGGGCGTTTGGTTGCCCGCCGCCGCCACCGCCAGGACCAGGTGGTGGAGCACCTCCGGCGAGGAAGTTGGCGTGGGCGATAGCTCGCTCTTCCTCCTCACGATGCGCGTCAGCTACGGCCTGGAAGACCAGGTCGAGCTCGGGGTCTTTCTCCAGCGCTTTTCGGTACGCCGGCAGTTTCTGGAAGCGCCGCAGCGAGTCGAGGTGCACGGCATGGTCGTCGGAGGGATGGACCATGGCGGGCTTCTTGGTCTTCATCATCTCGATGTTGTTGCGCATGGCGTTCTGCCGATCGAGTTGCTTGTCGGTCAGCAGTCGCTCGTCGGCCCCGATCCGGAGGACTTCCTCGATCTTGTCGCCGTGCGTTTCGGGGTGCCAGATGCCGTTCTGCACCATATCTATGACAAACTGGATGCGCCCCTGTTTACTCTGGGGGAGTTGAGAGCCGAGGCGCACCCGTACGTCGAAGTAGTCAACGTTCGGCTTGCCGCCCTGCTTGCCCATGAGGTCGCCGCCGAGGAAGAAGAAGCTGTCGACCTCGTAGTTCGGGCCGACCATCTTGGAGAGGCGCTTCTCCTTGTAGTGGGCGTGGATGAGCTGCAGAACGGTCTTGCCGCTGCGCGCCAGGGCCTGCTCGCTGGTGAGGAAGAACGGCGCCAGGATGGCGAAGTCGGCCTCCTGGAGCTGCGCAATCCCAACTCCAGAACGGACGGAACCTGGCGCCTGCGCGTTCGTTGGTTCGTGCTGCGCGCTGACCTGCTCGATGTCGTCGATGGCGTGCTGAATCGTCTGCGCGACGTAGGCCGGTATCGGTGGCGGCGTGATCTGCTCGGGCCTGGCCATTCCCTGGTAGGGGATCTTCTCTCCGGGCTCCGAGGTCGGAGAGCCGACCGGCACGCCCGAGCCGTTGGGGATCAGCCACTTGGGCTTCGAGTGAATGTTGCGCGTCTCGACCATCTGCGAGCGCCCGCGATTCACCTCGAGTTGCATGGGGATGCACTGCTCGAGGGCGCAGGTCCCCCAGAACCTGCCTGGCACTTTTATCTCGCTGAAGAACTCGTAGGGGAAGCCCTGTTCGAGGTCGCCGCGCGCCAGAACCTTGCCGCCGCCGATGGTGGCCCAGAGGCCTTTGGGGTGCTTCGGGCAGGCGCGGATAGAGATCGTGTGTTCGAGGATCTGGGACTTCTCTTGCTGCCCAGATGATGTGAACTGGCCGCTGGCGGCGCCCGAGAGGTTGGCGAGTTGGTCCTGGAAGAAGGCGGTGATCGACTGGCCGCGTGTCGTGTCCGGCGGCAGCTTGACGCCGTGGAGCTCCTCGATATCGAGCGGCGAGCGCATACGTGTGTCGATGACGCCGCGTGTGCGACAGAAGTCCGTCTCGTCATCGACGAGGTCGACTTGGAAGGGCGACAGCACCTCGATGCCGACGTCGCCGATCATGACGCGCTTGCCCTTTCGCTGGTCGCGCTTGCGGCCACCGAAGATCTTCTGCATACGGCCGACGCCGTCGGAGGAGGGGTCCTTACTGTCGCCGTTGAGCGCCTTGGGGTCGAGGTCCGAGGGCTTGACCGTCATCTCCCCGCCGGCGGTCTTGTCCCAGTAGGTGCGGAGAAAGCCGTTGCCGCAGACCGACACCCAGCTGAAGAGCTCGACGAGCTTCTCGTCCATGAGGAGCTCGTACCACTTGCCCTCGAGCACTTTGCTAGAGACGCCGGCGGTGGCCATGTCATCGACGTCGCCGGTAGCGGGAACGACCGTCCAGATGGGCTGCTGACGCAGGACGTTGGCGAGCGTTTTGCGGGCGACGACCTGGATGCGGTTGATCGTCAGACGCTGTCGCCAGGTGGGCGCTGGGGGAGAGACCAGACGCCGAGCGGAGTTCGACCAGTCGAGCCACTGCTGGCCGGCGAACATGGCCACCTGGTAGAGCCAGGAGCGTTCCCAGTGCAGGCGACGCTGGGTGCGGGTCCGCCAGCGGCCTTCGACAAACTCAAGTATATGTTGGTCGTTGTTGAGGTCTGTCTCGTGGAATTCCCTCGGGGGGCGTTGCCTGCCGGCGTTGTACGGCAAAGCCACGGACAGCCTCCTTCTAGATCACTGGTTCGGGTAACTTGACGCCGCGGCGCTGGGCCTCGGCGAGTGCCTCGTCGTAGTCACTGGGGAAGACGAGATCTTCTTGTAGGGGTCCCTCGGGCTCCGGGGGCGGAGCCGGGGGGTTGGTCATCTGGGAGATCTGCTCGAGCTGCTGCATGGCCATAGGCTCACGCGCCGAGAGGAGATTCACCAGGTAGCGGTAGTCGTCGCGCGCTGACTTGCGTTCCTTCTGCGCGTCGGCACGAAAGCCACTCAGTACCTTGAGGAGATCCTCCTTGCCCGCACTCGCGGCACGCTGCGTCAGCGCAAAGCCGAGGAATACTAGGACACCCGCTGCGAGCAGGGATCCCAGAGCGGCGAAAAGTAGGTTCAGCTCATATCCCATCAGGCGTCCTGATCTATCGTCGCTGTGACCTGCTCGCTCTTGTGGACCTTCGAGCTCGCATCTGTCCACGCGAAGCGCCCTGCGAGCCCACCTGGCGTCAAGTCGGTGGTCGCTGGGGTCCAGGTGACAAGGCCGCTCGCCGCGGTAGTGACCGTCGGGGTCTTCTCCACTAAGGTGCCGCCGTCGATGCGGTACTTGAACGAGATCGCTGTGTAGCCCGTGAGGTCCGCCGCCAGCCCGTCGGTCTGGTTGAAGAGCGAAACCACCACCGGTGATTCCGATCCTTCCACAAGTCCTTTGAGCACGGTCATGTGTGGAGAATCCCCCTATCCCTGCTGCAAGTCAATCGGATTCTCGTCGTCCATCGTGATAGAGGCCTCGATCTTGTCGACCATGACGACGTTTGCTTCTACCTGGTCGATCATCACCACCGACCAGTGAACAGGCGACAGGTTGACAACCTGGACGACAGCACCCGCCGCGCCTGCCGTACCGGTTGCGACACCCGAGATTCGGCTTGTGAGGACGACAGCACCCGCCGCGCCTGCCGTCCCGGTTGCGATGCCTGATAGCTGATCGACTTCCAGGAGCGTCAGGTCACCGACAGCCGCACCGTCAGCGGTCGCCACCCCCGAAAGCTGGTCCGTAGTCCGCACGAGGTCGCCAGTCGACCCGGAAGCGGCGGACGCTGACCCGCGAAAAGGCAACGGGGACATCGAAGCGGACACAGCACCCGTCGCGGAGGCGGCACCTGCGAGCGGGAAGCTCTCGCTGGTACTCGCCTCAACTGCGCCCGTCGCCGTAGCGGTACCGGAGAGTGCCCGAGTCTGCGCCGAGATAGATCCCAACGCAGAACCCGCTGCGGAGGCAGCCCCCACAAGCTGGTCGATCGTGCGGGTCAGGTCCCCGGCCGCGCCTCCCGTACCGGTCGCGGTCCCCGCTAGCTGGTCGATCGTGCGGGTCAGGTCCCCGGCCGCGCCTCCCGTACCGGTCGCGGTCCCCGCTAGCTGGTCAGTCGTGCGGGTCAGGTCCCCGCTCGCAGAGCCCGCGCCCGCAGCAGAACCAGCGACACCCTTCGCCAAGAGGGCATCACCGGCTCCGCTACATGTCACTACCGCTGATCCCGCGAACGACAGACGCAAGCCCAGCGATCCGCCTGCGCCACCGCTCGCGGCTCCCGCCCCCCCCAGAGACTGGACCCTTCTCGCCGCTCCAGCCGTCGAGCCCGTCCCGGTAGCCGCCCCCGCGAGAGCGTGCGTCGTGCCTCCGGCGGCGGCTGCTTGGACCAACAGGCCCTGCGACGTCCAATTGGCCGACGATCCCATCGACCACGATAGGGTGACACCGCTACCCGCCGAGGCTGGCTTCGTGGAGCCCGCCCCCATCTGGTCATCTTCTGCCGCCGTTCCCCACGTGTTGACCTGGCCGCTGCCAGCCGATGACATCGTCGACTCTGTATGCGAGACGGCATCGATGCCCCAGTCGTCTGTCGTCGCGGCAGTCGATGAGATGCTGACCGAGGGTGCGGAGCCACTCCCGAAGGCTCCGACGGCGGCGAGTGCCGGGGTTGTCTGGTCGACGCCTGAGAGCAGCATCGACGCGGCGACGAAGAATGTCGCATCGCCGCTGAAGTTCACCGCAACCGCATTCGACACCTGTCCGGGGTCTACGACGTACCAGATCGACGAGCCGACGCCCGTGGCATAGTCGTGCTGCTGTACCCCAGCGCTTGTGAAGTCATAGCTCGTTCCTGCGAGTTCCACGCTGCTGACGGTGATATTCGACTCCGCCAGCCACGTCAGGCACACCACGAGGCACTTGTCAGTCCCGGCGTGGTTCGCGATGCCGCTGGCGATGCTGAAGCTGCTATCTTCGGCACCCGTGGCGGTGGTGGGTCCAGCAATGATAGCGATTGCCATTACGCGTCACCTCTCCCGGCTTCGAGCAGGGCCTCTGCGTAGCGTCTCGCCGCCGTGGTTCCGATGCGATCCTCGACGTAGACCATTGTGCCCGCTGGCGCTGGGGATACCGATGCCGTGCCGTCAGACTGTAGAGTGTGCCATCGATACCGCTGCGCGCCCGATGAGTACAGGCCGAGACCGCCGCCCATCGCCTCCTCGACCAGCGTGAGACTCGACGTGTACGCCTCGGCGGTGCCCGCCGATCCGTAGACCTCGGCGAATATGGCTGCGTCAAGCTCCGCGTCCGTCAGGTCGCGGATTGCCATTAGGCCGATGTCAGCGAGATGTCGAGAGCATCTACCGCGAACTCCGCCGAATCGCCAACCGCCACAGTTCGCGAGGTGGTCAGAGCTTTAGAGATGATGGTGTTGTCCACACTGGCGGCGGCGGAGGCCTCCGACAAGATTGCAAAATGAGTCACCGCTCCCCAGGCGGTCGTGGCGCAAGGACCGAAGGAAATGACCGCGTTATTTTTGACCTCCCCCGCAGAAGGGTCGCCCAGATTGTCCGTCCCCGCAGATAGGATGGAGATCGATTTCCGCGCGTAACCGACACTAGTACCTATCTCGGTGATTACCCCAGTGCTCGCATTTATCGCTGTTCCGAGGGCCAGATAGACATTGTTCGATTCTATCGGCTGGGTGTACGCGGTGCCTGCGAGGATGTGGCCGAGGATCTTGTTGCGTACGTTGACGTGCCAGTCTGCCATCTGTCGTGTCCTTTACTTCAGGGAATGGTACGAGGCGGTCACGGTGACCGATCCGCCGGATATTGTCAGAGCTCCACCGTCCGCCAGGATCTTCTCCACATCCCCAGCGCAAGCGGCGAAGTCGCAGCGCTTGGGATCGTCAACGGCCCTGAGCTTGTCAGCAGCAAACTCAGCCTTGAGGTTGGCGACCTGTTCGTGACGTCCCATCAGACAGTGGCCTCCCGAGGCTTCTCCATTGACGTTGTCAGCGACAGTAGGTCTACCGCAGAGCGCGAGGGCTGGCAAGGGCTGGGCGCCATCAGTACTGGTCTCCTAGGCCCTGAGAGTGTACCGCTTGGCGTTCGTCGCCGGGCTTGAAGATCGCCTTACGCGCCGCGGCGATGGCGTTTCCTTCGGTGGTGAGAGGACCCCCCGAGGCGCCGAGTAGACCACCAACACGTTGCACCTCCTCAGCCGGCATCCCCGAGGAGTCCACAGACGGCTCGATGCCGTAGATCTTGATGTAGCGCCAGTCGTCCATGAGGTGGTTGTCACGCCGGATCGGTACCGCACGACGTTCGTGCTTGCGCGCATCGGCCGTATCCACCGCACGCTTGTAGCGACTGAGCTCCCGCTGGAAGTAGAGGCACGACTCGAAGATCCTGCACACCGGCTTGCCGTTGATCTCGTTCTCGAGGTCACGCCGGCAGAGAGAGATGCCGTACTCGACATCGTTCCTTGCCGGCACGCAGTCGAAGCCGTAGTGCACGTTGAGGAGATCCCCAGCGCCCTGCTCACCGGTCATGGTGTGGGCGAAACCCGCCGGATCGATCAGCCGCACGTAGATCGACTCGTAGTTCGGTCCGGGTTTCCAAAGCTCCCGCTGCTCGTCCCAGACCCATCCTTCGGCCTGACGCATGGCGACGGCGAGTTCTTTCCAGTCGGACTTTTGGAGGTAGATCTCGCGGTAGACCCAGTAATGGCCGGTGGGCAGAGCGGCGATGTACAGAACCGCCGCGGTGGAATGCCCCGGGTCGATAGCACAGTAACGACGCCAGTCCTTGGGAATGAAGTCGTCGGCCATTATGTTCTTCTCGGTGAGGTTCGAGTAGACACGTCCGTAAGCACGGCGCGACTCACCGAGGATACGTACCGCGTACTCCTCCTTCGTCATGCCCTTGACGAGCTGCTTGAACTGCCGCTCGTGGATATGGCCGTCCTCGAGTGCCTGCTCGGTGTTGAGCGTGAAGCAGTCGATATCGGGGTCCGACAGCGCGAACTCCTCGAGGTCGAGCAGCCAAGGGTCTGAGCGGTAGAGTGTCGCCGATATGGCAATGCGCCCACCGGTGTCGATGATGCGCGCGCGGAGCTCGTCCCAGGTGCGCCAGTCGATCTCCTCATCGACACATATATAGTCCACCGGAGCACTAGTCATGCGCTCACGCGCCTGCTCTCCACCAGAGGACGAAAGGAACTCGATCGTGTGGTGGTAGTAGACGCCGGTCACCGAGTGCTTGTGCCGATAGACGAGGAACGACGGCATGTCGTAGTTCGGCACGTTGGGGCCGTAACGCACAATGTCCCACGGCGGCAGCATCTTCTTCAGATGCTTCCAGATGCCGTTCTGCAGCGTGCGGTACTTCGCCGAGACGATCCAGAAGAGTTGATCTTTCTCAGGCTCGGGGATCACCGGGTGCTCACCGCGCACAGCCATGGAGACGTCCATCGCCGTGCCGTGCGATTTCCCTGAGCGGTTGCCCCCTTTGACGAGCCGGATAACGGCGTCCGAGCAGTGGAAGGCGACCTGGTTGCGACGAGGGTGGTTCGCCGGCTTGTAGTGGTAGTAGAGGTGTTTGGTGCGACGAACGAACTCGCGCGCCAAGGGGAGAAGCTCCTGGGCGGCGTCACGCTCCTGGGCCAAAAGCGACATCGAGCAGAAGGCTTTGAACTTCGCGAGGTTCTTCGGCATCTTCCGCCCACCGGCGCGCTTCAGCGTCTTCTGGCGGCTCTGCTTGAGAAGCTCCTCAACGGTGAGCATCGAGCCACTCTCTGAGCGCCGTGGACTTCCCTGGGCGGCGGATCACCCGGCAAACTACTCGACGGCGAGTACCTCGATCGCCTTCAGCGTCGGAATCATGAAGCCGAAAAGCTGCTTCACCAGATCCTCGTCCGACATCTTCTCCAGCTCCAGGTCTTTGCTCTTGGACCATCCTTTTACCTTCTCGATGATGGACAAAGCCTTGATGCGATCAGACGGCAGCGACTCAGAGGAATGGACGATCGAGATCGCCATGCGCATCCAGCCGTCCTCGGTGTCGATAGCGTTGGGGTCGAAGTCCTCGAGGATGTCCTCGCGCGCCAACTGCTCCGTGGCCTCGATGAGAACCTTGGGCTTCTCGTTCTGCCACTTGACGGCGATATCCTGGGGCGGGTGACGGCCTCTACGTCTCATTCCTGCTCTCCGATGATCTGCTTCATAGACTTGCGCTCGGGAAGCGGGAAAACGTG
>Ga0255048_10000233_pt1 | contig 41915 bp, 58 predicted proteins | sample JV7_2_2_MG_FD_183619 | JGI IMG/M metagenome (GOLD analysis project Ga0255048, IMG submission 183619) | Seawater microbial communities from Jervis Inlet, British Columbia, Canada - JV7_2_2 | ecosystem: Environmental > Aquatic > Marine > Inlet | place: Canada: British Columbia | collected 2016-10-06 | reverse complement strand
CGACAATAAGAAACTCAACAGACTGACTAAAACAGTCAACAGCTTCGCTAAAGCCGCCCAATGCCACATTCGCAAATACGCTAAAGATGGCAAAGCCCATCGCGTAATTACTCAATTATCATTCTTTTAAGAATTCAGGAATAGGAAAAACTCATGCAATACCAAGCCATGTTAGAAGACCTCAAATACGATGACCGCATCTTAATTATCGGCGATGACTCCCCTAAAGAGTTTCTCCGACAATTGCTCAATGCCATCGCCCCCGATACACCTTGGACAATCACCGCATTCACTTTTTGGGATGACGAAAGAACCGTCATCGCAAGAGATGAAGGAAGGTCGGCAAAAAACTCCGTTTTCCTAGCCTTGCAAGAGTTAGACCTTCTTATGCCCAAGTATCCTCTCCTCGTCCAAATCCAATACGGCTATGCATGTTACACGGCCACAGTCGTTGCAAAAGATGCCAACGACTTTATGCGCCAACTTCGTGCTATCCAAGCAAGCACCGTTAGCGTTGTTCAAGTTAACAACTATTGTTGGCAACAAGAAGATGGCACCGTCGAATTCGTTGAAGGCTTCGACGCATCTTTCAACCTAATGAAAGCCATTACGTCTTAAATGCTCGGGAGCAAGCACAAATGCTCCCAATAAATCTTATCCATCTTTTACCTATCTTTAAGGAGATAATCATGACTTTTTTACAAGTACAAGGAATCGGCAATTTAGGCAATGATCCAGAAATGCGCTATCTACAAGATGGTACGCCCGTCACTAATTTCTCTATGGCCGTTAATCGGAAATGGAATGATGCCCAGGGCAACAAGCAAGAAGAAACCACTTGGTTGCGTATCAGCGTTTGGGGACGTATGGCCGAAACTTGCAACCAGTACCTTGAAAAAGGCAAACAAGTTCACGTCATCGGCCGTTTGCGAAGCGAAAACGGCTCTCCTCGCATTTTCACCCGTCAAGACGGTTCCGCTGGCGCGTCGTTTGAAGTGACCGCCGAGAAAATTCACTTTTTGAACAGCGCGAATGGTGGCAGCTATCAAACCTCTCAAGGGCAAGCTGGGCAAGAAGAGGACGACATTCCTTTCTAGTCATTCTTGTAAAACAAAGAACGGCCGAGCAATTGCTTGCTCGGCCATTCTTTATCCGTGACAACAAAAAAGTCACGGAAAACGTGAATCACCGTGACTTTTCTGCTTTTACCTCACCATCATAAATAGGAGGCGATATGCCTAAGAATATAACACAAACAGAATTCGTTTACAACCCCCATGTGCCTCAGTATGAATTAATCCAAAATGGCGAAATTGTTGACACCCGAGCAACCAGTCTATTCACTGAACATTTGTATGCTTGGAAATGCGCCCAGTCGTATCCCATTCTGGCCGGACGGCTTTGGAAAGCCGCCGCAATCATCAGGGCAGGAGCCATTGATGCTTGTAAGCCGAATCCGGCTAGTTTTAGCCGTCATCTACTAGCCAGAATAGAAACAATCAGTCGGCCGGAACCCTACTCGATTTTACGCAAAGAAAACGGACATGCAGAATGCACCTGCAAGGATGGTCAATCATTCGCGCCTTACATTCATGGTGAACGTCTATGCAAGCATGTGCTGGCATATCGTTTGCTGATGTATTTGCACTCATTAGGTAAAGTGAACATCACTTGGAACACAACGGCTCAAGCACCGATAAATAAAAACGAGCGTTATCGTACTGCTTTTGAATTGCGTCGTGGAATTCGCGCCAAGGGGCGAGAATTCGACACAACAAAAGAACATGTTCCTGTTCGCCGACGAGGAATAAGACCATGAACGAAGAAAAGCGATACTTAATCACTAAGGTGTTAGCTAACACCACAAAAGCAGGAAAGCCCATCGTGCAGCTATTCGCCGGAGGCGAACATTCTCGATTGGCTTACCCTGTTTTGTCATTATTCGATCCAGCCATGTTGTTGCAAGTAGGAGTCAATCCTGAAAAATTGCCCGAGCATTGTGCGTTTTACGCTTATTACACTGAAAGCGAAAAAACGAATGCAAAAGGCAATCCCTACAAGGACATCATCCGTTTGGAGTCGGCCGTGGCAACTGGCACCACCAATGCAACCAGTTACGATCCGGCCATCCACAAAACTTTAGAGCAAATCAATGCTAAGTTAGATTTTCTAGTAGAGCAGGTAACTGGGAAAAATGCACCAGAGCAGAAACCCGTCATCAACTCGATTCCTAAGAGTCTCCAGTTTTCTGACGGAAAAGAAATTCCTGAACGAATGCACACAATGTTTAAAATGGGTATTAGTCTGCATGGAGACGGCTGGAATCCTTCGGCGACGGAGTTTTACACATGGGCGAACAGTTCAGCAATAGCAACCTAAGAGAATCAGGCTCCTCGGAGCAGGGTATTCTCCATTTATTTCTAGCTTTTAGGAGCCAGAACATTGCAAGCGCCCCTCTGCTTTGGCCGCGTTCAGTCCCCAATGCCGTCTGAACAATGTTCTGTAACACATACTGCGGCCGGAGCAGCTGCACCGGCCGCAATATGTTACAAATTGCGATGCAATTGGTAACAGTTATCCACCTTCAGATCTTCGGCCGCCAACCTGGCCACCAGTAAACGTTACATAGGAGAGTGTCATGAGCTATTTAAAATATCGGGTACGCGACGATTTTACAATTCATCTTGGTCAATTCCGCACACATGTACCAACATTTGTGCCACATGAATCCAAATCTACAATTGTCGCCATGCAAATGATTGGTGATGCTGCTCGTGTTAATTCCAATTGGGCATCTCTGATGCATGGAGGAAGCCAGCACTCAATCAACACCTGCGCCGTGAAATTAGGAGGTAGTAAAGATTTCTTAAAAATGACCGCTGTCTTGCCATGTGGCTGGAAAGAAATGTGGTTAATTAACAAACAAGCCAGCTACAAAAGCATGGAGCCAGGAAAGGGGTATTTTTACTTACTCGGTGATGGGGAAGAGATGATACCTCGGAATTTCTATCTGATGTTAGACAAGGCGTTGCCGTTGCCACTACGTTCTAAATTTGAATGGATTTTGTACCTGTGGGAGCATGGACGAAAACAGCGATACATCACGCAAACATCAATATACGACAGTATTGGATTAGGTGCATGGTACGTCATCACAGACACGGACAAGTGGGCAAGACTGCTGTCAAGTGGATTGAATAGCAATGCTCTTAGCTTTTAGGAGAGAATTATGTCACGATTACAAAATGTAAAGAAAGCGGGATATTACCCGCTTCCACCGGAAATAACAGAATTGATTGCCTCGCATGTTCAGCCACAGCCAGGAGTCAGAATGCTAGACCCTTGCGCTGGTGGTGGAGCAGCAATCACCCGATTAGCAAATTGCATTCAAGGAAACCCGTATGCAATTGAGATTCACAAAGAACGTGCCGAAAGTACACAAAAGATGCTTGCTCAATTTCTGGACGAAACTGAGCAAAACGACAATAAAACGCACGTTTTAAATGAATCTTATTTTAATGCCACAGTTAGCTCAGATGGGTTTGGCATGTTGTACGAGAACCCGCCGTACCTGTGGCTCGACGAGCATCTCGGCCGAGCCGAGCATACTTGGCTCGTCCACACTCGCAAATGGTTGCAAGAGTTTGGACTGTTGGTATGGGTTGTGCCACACCATATGCTGACCAGAAAGAAAACGGTTCGTTATCTGACATCTTGGTTCAATACTATTCAAGTGTATCGTTTTCCTGATCCATTTTACGAGCAATTTAATCAGGTTGTTGTCTTTGGTCTAAGAAACAAAAAGTCAGGCATCCCAACGGCTGACAAAGTGAATTTATTGCTCGAAATCGGAGAGAAAGGCGAAGCATGGGAAGTATTAAAGACGGGAGAAAACGAGTACAAATTGCCTAAGAAGGCAATTGTGCCAGACTCCTCGTTTAAATTTCAGGGCATGTTTATCAATCCTGCGGATGCATTAGCCGAAGCACGGAAACATGGAGTAGTCAACTCTGATTCCTATCAGACACATCTTCATCCAACTGAAATACATTCAGTTTTGCGTCCATTGACCCCGATGAAAATCGGCCACTTGGTCGGAACCATCGCGGCCGGACATTTGAACAATCAGATATTGCAAGAAGGCAATATCCGACTGCTTATCAAAGGTCAATCGCACAAGAAGTTCGTTGTCACTCAAACGACGGAACCAAGAGAAAACGGCCGTGCAGAAGTTAAGCGAACTACTGAGCAGGTGGATACGCGCATCACGACCATAGACAATGAGGGCAAAATCACGCAGCATGAAGGAGCAGCACTTCATCCATTTTTGGAAAAATGGATCGGTCATTTGACTGCAATAATCAAAGATGATTATCCACCCAAATACAACTTTGATTTTAATGGGTTTGGGAAAACCATTAAAAAACTCAATCCTCATAGACTCATTCCCCTGGTCGGGAAACCAGGACTCTTACCTGCTCAAGCCCATGCTGTAGCCGCAGCCGCCACCCGACTCAAGACTCGCCGCGAGGTTATCGTCGTGGGAGAGATGGGAACCGGAAAGACCTTGATTGGCCCAGGCATTGCCGCAGCACTGCACGGTTCAGGCAAGCGAATGAATCACATTCTCGTTCTATGTCCACCACATCTCGTAAATAAATGGATACGAGAAATTAAGCATGTATGGCCTGTCGCCAAAACTATCAAGCTAAATTCAATTAGTGACGTAGACCGTTGGATGAAAGCAGACGGTATAATCTTTGGTATCCTAAAGGAAACCAAAAGTCGAAGCGGGTCAGGATGGGAACATGCCCTAGATTGGTGTGGCTCGGCCACATTTGAACGAACATCACCGAAAGGAGGAATCAAGCCAACAAGATTGTCTCGATTCCATTTAGGAACACCTGCGTCAAATGGCAAGCCTCATATTCCGGCAGAAAAATGGAACCAATACACGAATGCACGAGCATTGCGTTGTCCAGATTGCGGCACAAGACAATACTGGCGAGACACGTTGCTTCAACCAGGAGACTTGAAAAGCAATCGCGTAAAATGCCACAAATGCAAATCGCCTCTTTATCAAGATATTCGAGACAAACGAGGCAATAATGCACGGTACCCGTTGGCTACCTACATTAATCGCAAGTACAAACGGTATGTTGATTTGCTAATTGCTGACGAGTGTCATCAATTCAAAGGAACAGATTCAGATCGTGGTTATGCGTTTCATCGTCTATGTGTCGCCGCCAGAAAAATAGTCCTTTTAACTGGCACGATTTACGGAGGAAAAGCGTCAACACTTTTCCATTTGTTCCATCGTGCGATTCCACAAATGGCCGAAGAGTACCAGAAAACAGAAGTCAAAAAGTGGGTGGCTAAATACGGGATTCTGCAAAGCGTCGAAACCACTACGTTCTCAGAAGAACATAGTGGATCAGGAAATGTCAAGAGCCGAACTACTGTCAAAGAACTGCCAGGAGGCAGTCCTTCAATGATGTATTGGCTCTTGAACAGAGGCATCTTTGTATCGCTCAGAGATATGGGATTTGCACTTCCCACTTACGAAGAAATACCCATTTCTGTAGGCATGACTCCAGAAATGGAAGCCGTTTACAGTTCGTTTGCAAACAGTCTAAAAAACGAACTCAGACAACGACTTATCCGAAAGGATAAATCGTTGCTCGGAGCCTACTTACAGGCTTTACTAACATGGCCGGACGCGCCTTGGCGAGTCAGAATTGTCAAAGACCCGAAAGACCCTGACCGAATCATAGCCGCAGCGCAAGCACTTGAATATGGAGCACCATATCCAAAAGAGCAAGCTATCCTGGATTTGATTGCAGAAGAACATGCCGCAGGACGACGTGTTCTCCTGCTTTGCCAGCAGACTGGCACACTCGACATTACTGCCGAGTGGGTGCAAATGATTGAGAATATTGGCCTGAAAGCTGCCGTTCTCAAAGTGGCACCAGACAGACGCGAAGCCTGGATCAAGAAACAGGTTGATAACGACGTAAACGTCCTTATCACCCATCCTCGCAAAGTCGAGACAGGACTCGATTTACTCGATTTTCCAACTATCGTTTGGATGGGAACCGAGTACAGCATTTACACTGTTCTACAGGCCAGCCGACGCTCCTGGCGAATTGGGCAAACAGAGCCAGTCAAAGTTTACTATTATTGTTACGAGAATACTTTGCAGCAAGATGCGCTAATGCTCATTGCGGCTAAAGCAGCCGCAACTTTGCGCGTGAATGGTGATACCATTCCCGACGAATCATTAGCCGAATTGGATGACCTTAGTCAAACTGACATCGAATCAGCATTAGCAAGACTGTTAACCGAAGCACCAGACATCACGGAAAAGATGCAGCGTATTAACAATGAGTATGCCGATGTTCAACAAGATATTTTTGCAGGACATTTTGCTGAATGTACCAGCAAAAAAGAAGCAAAGAAACTGTATCGCGCTCTAGCATTACAGTATCATCCAGATGTGGCAGAATCAGAAATGCCGGACGTGGAAAGTTTGGCCGATGCGTTCAAGAAAGCTAACGAAGAATTCGCAAACGATGAGTCTTACATTGGTTACGAGATGGAAGACATGGAGCCGGAACCGGAGCTAGAACCAGAACCGGAGCCAGAACCAGAGCCGGACATGCCGCCAATTGATTTCGTGCCGAAAGTGCGGCAAACACGACTTGTCTTTGGCCTTACTACAGGCATTCCTCCCAAAAAGAAACGACGCAAAAAGACGGAGGTGACTAATACTCAACTTAGTTTATTCGGATAAGAATATATTTTAGGTCGGGATTTATCCGCAGACGGATGGATCCCGACCCAGGAAAGGAAAATCATGGAATTAACAGCAGCAAGAAAACCACTGAAAGGAGAAAAGAAAGGAACTTTCTTCCCTCCTTTCTTAGGCGAAAATGGTAGTTCATTTTTCCCTCATGAACTAATGTATCGGATAGCCCAAACAAAAAAAGATCAACGAATGACAGCCATTGCTTTGATTGGCTTAGTTATCAATAACGTTCAGACAATAAATATTGTTATCGAGGAATTGATAGTGCTACAGATTTCAACAGATCATTCATTATGGCCTATACACTTACACGATGCTGCCAAGTATCTGGACTTCATAACAGGAAATAAGCACTACGAAGTAGGCGAGAATTTCTTCATTCCATTTAAAATCAGAGAACAATTCGGCAAACTTCCCAAAGATGTCAACTTTAAGATTTACGAACCTTTTTGGTTAGAGCCTATTGAGGATTGGCTAGCAAGAGAAGAAGAAGAATAAGAACCAATAATATTTATTTTGGTTGGGATTCATCCGCAGACGGATAGATCCCAACCCAAGAAAAGAAAAGGACAAGATAATGACCCAAGAAATTACATTCGTTGAATCAGATCAACCAATTCAATATTTAGGTGGTGGTTCATTTGTCGTCAGAATGCCTGACACAGGAGATTATGACCAGCAAAGAGAACATCTTCACAGATATGTGCAACCATCACAACTACGCTTCCATTCAGAAGAAATGCGTCTTAGCATTGTCAGCGAAATAACCTCTGAAACGTTCGCTCACATTGCTATCCACCGATGGGCAATGGTAGGAGAGATGGGTATCATCATCTCATATCCAGATCATTATGCCGAAGTCGTTGACGAACTAAACGAATGGGTTAGCTATGACCCTGATGGAGCCGTCTACTCAGAAAAGACAGTAGATGAGCTTAAAAGGCTGAAATTCTTGATCGAAGTTTGCGACAAGCCTCATTACGTTCTAATCCGACATCCCATTGACCGGATGCGATAATTAACGGCCGTTTCCTGCACCTGTGACCCAGGTGCAGGAAACGCTCAAGGAAAGGAAAGTATTATGGACAAAAGAATACCACTTAAGATTAATGGCAAACTCTATTTCGTGCATTCAAGAGATTTAGTAAAATCTGGCAAGAATCAATCAGAACTCGTACCGATTCAACCACAAGATGAAAGCACTCCACCCGTCAAAATAAGCAGAGCCAGAATACAAGCAAATCTCGCCGCATTAAAAGCCAAACGCGCTAAGCAAGAGAGCCGTGTTAGATTAAGCAATGATTCTCGCAGAGTATTAGCAATGTGGATTCTCGGAATTTGCTGCTTTGCTACATTCTTTATCGCCACATGGTTAACGCTTGGTTGGATAATAAATTAGATAGGAGAACTCATGAACGAAGGACAAGTCGAATTATTATTATCTCTAATATTCCAGTTCCGAGAAGATACGACGTATAAACAATTTGTCAATATATTTGGACGAGAACGTGCAGATGTGTTATGGCCGAGACTAACAGTCACAAGTGACAGAAACGTGTTTTATATGTATCGAAGGATGGAAGATTCAGATGTAGAGAACTTCGCCAGATTTCTGTCCACAGCAAGTCGTGAATATCCGATGTTACCAAAATCGTTGCCAAGAGGTGATTAAGAACCATGAAACAACACAACTCCACAGTCAAAACTATAATCACATGTGAGCTAAAAGGGCTAGCAGCAAAAACAATTCTGAATCTTATCAATTCCCTCGGTGTTGGCCGAGTTGAATTTACACTAATAATTCAAGGCGATATGCTGCGTGACGTTATTCACGACTCAAAAGACAGGATGGGCATGTATGCATTTCTGCATGAGGAAGATGAGCAAGACATCAAAATGGATCAGGACATAGAATGGCTAGAAAGCATAGATTCAAAAGGAATAGATTATTTTATTATCGATCTTCTTGAGTTTGAGCAATAGAATATAGCCATGCAGAAATCGTTATTTCCTAACCTAGTTCAGCCCAAGCGAAAGAAAGCCGTGAAGGTCAAAAAGAAACGCCGCCAGCGTCGGCCGAACAGCCCACGTCAGCGAAAACACGAAAGCTGGCCGGACTTCTCGAAACGATGGAACGAATGGATAGATTTGTATGGAAACAAGATGTCACCCGAATGGGGAAAGCAATGGGCAAAAGTTCGCGAACGTGTGTTCGCTTCGGCAAAACGACATGCAGAGCAGTCGAGAAGAAATATCAAAGAACAAGGCATGATTCAGCCTTTCGCCGATAAACCCTTCGTCTCATGCAATCAAGCCGCGTTAGACTTGCTGGAGCAAGCTAAACGCTATGGAGGTATTCGTAAGATTCCACAACCAGCATGTCAGACATGCCACCACACGCCAAATAACAAGGCCACAGTCGATTGTTTTAATCCGACGAACAGCCGGATTAAAACAATCGCAAGCGTTGAAGCAACGCTCTATCAAAGAATCGGATTCTTTGATTGGCCGCAATCAGAACGCAACATTTCATGCTGCTGTATGCGAGGTGCTGTGCGCCTCGCCAGGATGCTAAAAGCACATGGATATAGAGACATTACTGTGTCTCAATCCATCAAGCAACGACAAGTCGTTGCCGAACAGGTAAAAGCCTGTTGGGAGAAATAAAGATGTTAGCAAAAGAGATAGCAGAACGTCGGCTATCTTCGATTTTCAGCAAGTATAATGCCGACCATGATTTGCACGGAAGCGAAGCCCCACCAATTCCTTGGTACATCGAACAATTAGCAAGTGTCATAGTTGAACTAGCCGAGTGTGTTGATGTATTAGAGGCCAAAATCAAGAGGAACGAAGATGCCAACACCCCTAAAGAATAGACGAGCATTTCCAGGATATGTCGCGATTGTTAACGGCAACGGTTTGGAACCAGGAGATTGGGAGCCGATTTTCGCGCATCCAGATCAACTTGAATGTGTCCGGCTGGGCATGTTCACGTTAATTAATTTACTCATTCTCACAGGAGATAAAGACGACATCATCAGAAAAGCGATGTCGTTTCGCGTTGTAAGACGTGCAACTGCGTCCCAAGAATATAAAATCGAAGACAAAGCCATAGAACTTTTCGATTACACAAAGGATTAGATATATGCCTAGAAAAACTCGTTATTTTGCAATTACCAGTTCCAGGTCTAAACCCAAAAAAGGCGATTGGACACCCTTGCTCTATGCAACTTATTCATATGGCAGAGAAATAGCAATGAAAGAAGGAGCCTCTAAATTGTTTCTAGAATTATGGCAAGGTAAAGCAACTAGTGCGCTATGGAATAAGATGGAGAATTTACAAGTATGCAGCCGTTCGTTTGCAAAGATTTATTTCGGCATTCCATTTGAAGAATTAGATAAGACAGAAGAAGTGACAAGGAGATAATACTTTAACATGTCAAAATATTATGCAGTAACAACAATCAATTTTAGAGCGCTTGGTTATACAACGTTGGGAGAAGGAAACAACGCGAAGGAGTTAAAAGATGAAGCGACAAGAGCAATCGCAGGTGATGAATGGGACAAGCCCAAAAGCATCGAAACGCAAACTCGCCTGATTAATCTTCGGGTTATAACAAAGAAAGAATATCAACAATACAAAAAGGATAAAAAAGTATGATTTTCATTATTGAGATTTCACGGCCATTTCAGGCCAAGCCAGGATATTTTCGCGGAACACTGGATGATGTTCCGAGCCATCGCGCATGGTGGTTATGGTTCACAGTGTCGTATTGCAAGATGCCCTTACACAAGTACACTCAGGCTTTTCGCGATAATAAAGCAGAGTTTATCCACCTGTAACAGATAGTGCCATCGATGAGCTGCTGCCGGCAGTAGTGTGTTACACAAACAGGCAATTTGTGTAACGCAATCTCGCTGAGCGAGGCACGGCCGTCGATTGGTCAATCGACAGCCGTTACAAACAGAAAAGAAAAGGAAAGCACTCATGAATAGATACGCATCATATAAAAGAACTTGCGAACACTGCAACCAGACTTTTCAAGCTGGCCGCAATGATGCAAAGTTCTGTTCGCCAAAATGCCGAACAGCACAACATCGTTTGGATACCAAACGAACTACCGCATTAAAAGAAATGCGCGAAAAATTGGATGCTACGATCATCCAAATGTATGAATCCATTACGCCATCTAAAGATGGTCGTAATCGAATCATCGACATTTGCGTCAAACATGGCATTGTCGCCGTGGAGCAAACAATTCTGGTAGCTTGGGACATCCATCTTGAACTCGGGCTTAAACACGATTACAGAATCAAACAAAAAGAGTCTACTATCAACAGCCTTCATATGTATCGAGAAATGGTCAATGATGTAGAGAAGGCGTTGAATAAGCCGAGAAAAGAACTCGGCCGAAGATAAGAAAGAGCCTACGTTTCTTAATTTTCCAACTGGAAGTTAAGATATAAAAGATGAGTTGTTATAAGCCGCAGCTTGGCTCTTTCAGAGAACAAGATACAATCATCTGACAATTTTATAAATTCCAAAGATTCAGTGATCGGCTGGCATCTTGGGAATTGGAAGCAAAGAGCGTAGGAAACTGCGCTTTTTGTTTTTCTTTGAAGGACACCAAGGGGGGAGTCTGAGTCAAAGTAGACTTGTGCCGCATCATTTGAGGAACCTTTTCCAGGGTGTTGTAGCTCAGACGAGCAAAACGGTTCACTCCCGTTCTCAGCGTTTTCGGGCGCACGGCCAAACGACCTCCCGGTCTAGTTTGTTTGGCCTAAGAGAATTTCCCTTTGGCTGCAAGACTGAGGGAGTTGGTTTCTCTTTATAGCAATTGAGTAGAGAGAAGAACGGCATCGCGACCTCTCGGTCTTGATTGCGATGCCTACGCTCCACGCCGCTGTGACGCTCACTCAATCGCCGTTCGACGGCTCAGAACGTTGGTAGGGTAGGGCGATATATTTGACAGACATGGATCACCTGTGTTATTTTAAATAGTGACCGATGCGTATTAGCATCCGATGCTATCCCGGCATCCTACCCTGAAAAAGACAGCTTAGTCGATTCCGTAACTGGTTCGGCCAAGCTGTTTTTTTGTCCCTTTCTTCGCGTAGTCGTCTAGACAGCATTCTAATCACAGGAGTTTCCTGATTAGAAAAATAAAACCGGACTATTTATAGACTATGGTTACAGAGCAATTTGACATAACAGAAGAAGAATCAGCACCGCAGCACTGGATAATCACAGCCTCAGATGAATTGTGCCGATTAGATACGGCACTTAAGCAAAGCACAGCAATCGCAATTGCTGAAAACAAGATGCTAGGACACGCAACAGACACCGCCGAATTTTGGCACAGACTCGATGTGTGCGCTCGATCTACTTATAACAAGTGGAAAAAAGACGACCCGATTTGGCAAGAGGTTTTAGATAATGTCATCTTGTTAGCAATGAAGCACAGAACTATCAAGGCATTAGAAGGTGTGGACGAAGCCGCGACCTTGTTACAGATAAACGCCCCAGCTTTCGCCCAGGCTGTTATTCAAATCGCACAAGGTGGTTATGGAGTCAAGCCCAGCACCCAGCTACAAGCCGCCTTTGGCGGTCTTGATAGAGCTTCGGTATTAACGGCCGACAAGACAAATCATGGCGATGTAATCGTCAATATGGACGATTACAAGAAGAACCAAGATGCAGCCGAGAAAGAACTCGCCGAATGGGAGCAAGAACAAGATGCTTAGAGCCGAGAAGCATCGCACCTCAATCGAGCAAGTGAAGTGTGATAGGTCTGCACGGTATTTCATTCATACTTATTGTATGATTGAAGAACCAAAGCTGGACACAACGGAATGGATTCCGTTTCATCTTTGGCCGTTTCAGACCGACACACTCAGAATCTTAATCGACGACGATAAGATTCTGATTTTAAAAGCACGTCAGTTGGGACTGACGTGGCTTGTTGTCGCTGTCGCTCTGCATCTGATGCTCTTCACGGCCGGAGCCGTGATTCTCATTTTCTCGGCCGGAGATACAGCCGCCGTCAATTTCCTCGAACGCATCAAAGGGATGCACACAAGATTGCCAGAGTGGTTACAATCTAGCATTGTAACCGATAATGACCATGAGTTAGAACTCGGCAACGGAAGCCGAGCAAGGTCATTCGCAAGCACCAAGAAAGCTGGTCGCTCGTTTACAGGAACTATGGCAATCCTAGATGAAGCAGATTGGATTGAATGGTTCAAGCAAGTAATGAACGCCGTGAAGCCAACTATCGACAATGGTGGCAAGATGGTGATGCTCTCATCACCAGACAAAGACAAACCCCACTCCCCTTTTAAGAATCTATGGAGAAATGCACAAGAGTCAGCATCTAGTTACACGCCCGTTTTCCTGTCCTGGCAAGTACACCCGCATCGAGATGACGAATGGTATCAGCAACAAATCGCCGATGCTGAAACCATTGATGATGTGCATCAAGAATACCCATCATCACCAGAGGAAGCCCTTAGTGGCCGCGCATCTAGCAAGCGTTTCAATTCAGAATGGATAGATAATTGTCGCGGAGACGCGACTCCTATCTATCCCGAAGATGTGCCAGCCATTCCTGGCTTAACAATTTACAGACAGTATGCAGCGACCAGAACCTACGCCATTTCTGTAGATACATGTGAAGGCGACCCAACCAGTGACCCGTCACCAGCGACTGTCTTTTGCATTGAAACCTGGGAAGAAGTAGCTCATCTCTTCGGCCGATTTGAGCCGGACACATTGGCCGGATACATTCAACAAATAGGCTATTACTACGGAGAAGCCGTTCTCTGTGTCGAACGAAATAATCACGGCCATGCCGTGCATCTCGCTTTGCATCGAGATGATTATCCAAACATCTACCAGAATCCACATGACGACAAAGACGGATGGTTGTCGTCTTCCAAGTACAAGACGCTAGCAGTCAATAACGCCGCCACCTGCTTAAAAGCAGGTGATTGTGTGATTCACACACAAGCAACTCGTGTCGAGTTGCTTGCAATTGATGCCAGCACATTGGCCGCGCCAAGCGGTGGCACGGATGACCGTGCTATGACTTTAATCATAGGCTTGGCAATGTTAAGATGGCCTTCGGCCGCACAGCAAAACCGAGGAGGTTTTGCTGTCAAATATTAAGATGTAATTATGGTTACTCCAATTTTTTTCGATACAGAATTCACTGGTCTACACCAAGAAACAACGTTGATCAGCATAGGTCTTGTCGCAGACGACAGAACCTTTTACGCAGAACTCAACGACTACGACGAAGAGCAACTCGACTTATGGTTACTAGAACATGTGATTAGCAACTTGAAGTTTGACCCGCCGATTGAAGGGCAACAAGAACATTCTATGGTCACTCGTAGCCAGAACAATCCAATCGGCAACAACATCTATCAGGGATATTCCATAGAATTGCGCTGTGATACTCAGGGCTTAAAAGAAGCTCTGACACGATGGCTTTCACAATTCGATAATGTCGAATTGTGGTCAGACTGTCTAGCTTATGATTGGGTGTTGTTCAATCAGATATGGGGACATGCCTTCAACATTCCTGAAAACATATCTTACATCCCCTATGACATTTGCACATTATTTAAGATACGCGGCATTGATGCAGACATCAACCGAGAAGAATTCGGGCTAACCAGCTTAAGCAGCTGGACACCCGACCCATCACAATGGGAAAAACATAACGCTCTTTGGGATGCACGAGTTATCAAAGCTTGCTATCAGAAGTTAGTATTACCAACTGAGTTGTAACACATAGCACCTGGCAGCTGCGCCTGCCGGCGACTATATGTTACTCATTGTATGAATAACTGTAACGCAAACTTTCTGCAGAACCGTCGGCCGCCGACGTGGCCACGAATAAGCGTTACACGGAGCATTACATGGAAGAAAGTGAATTTCAAGAACCAAGCATAGGCGAAGAAGAATTGCAAATAGATCGGCTCTACAAGGAACTGGACGCTTTGCCATCCGATAATCCACGAGCATCAATCCTATTAAAGGAAACAGTGTTTATAGATGAACATCCAGAATGGTACGAAAACGCATGTCTATGCATTCTGTGTAGGAGCTATGGATAATGATTCTTCCCAATCAGATCAATTTGGCCGAGATAGCATTCTTGCAGCATCAAGTGGCAGAAGAGCAAGAAACTCAAGCGCGAATCATCAAAGCAAGAGCGTTGCAAGAAGGGTACTTCGATTCAACATTAGCCACTGCAACACAGAACAAGCTAATCGGAGGAACGGCCGATGACATCTCGGGAGTTAACATGTGCCTCATTGCCAATCGCACGTTAGTGCGACGTGTCAATGTCACTGAAATGACCAGCCCTGATGAAGCACTTGCTTCATGGATGCAAAGCGTATGGTCATTTAATCAGTTAAATTCGATACAGCGAGAACTGCATCGAATGGCACAAAGAGATGGTGTTTCGTTCGCAATCGTAGATTATGATCTATCGGCTAATCGGCCGTATGAAGAAGGAGCAAAAGGAATGCCAGTCATTACCGTTCACGAACGGTATACAGACCCATCTATCGCCGTGTTCGGCGAGACTGGCAACGGAGAAGGATGCAAGGCTCATTGGAGAAACAATGACCCTAATCAGCATTTGGAAATGGTTTCCAAACGCTGGGTACAGACAGTCTACGAAGATGGTGAACCCATCACCAGCCAACGGATGACTCTATACATTAATAAGCAGCCGGAGATTGCCGCTAGAATCGAGAAATTCATCATCGACGATGATGGCGCGTGGGCAGAACACACCGATCAGATTGTCGATGAAAGCGGCAATTTAACAGACGAAGAGTGGCCGATTTGGTGGACAATCGACCAGACCGAAGCAGGAGAATCCATGGAGATTCCCGTCGCCGTTTTCAGAAACGAATCAACAGCGCCAGGAGAACGCAGCATTTGGGGATTACAGGCAGGCATGGATCAGTTTTGGTCAATGCTACTAGGGACTGGCAGTGTCACAGCCCATCAATTGTTAGTTGCCATTGGATTCTACCCAACAACGGACGGGAAAGTACCAGCCGATGACGGGAGTAATCTCATGGAGATTAGCCCCCGTCAAATACTTGGAACCGCAGTTCCAAAAACAAAAGCGGACATGAAAGCCCTTCCCCCTGCTGACCTGCGGCCAATCATTGATGGCATTGATAAGATAGCCATGATGACAGCCTTAGTCGCAGGATTGCCGTTAAAGAACTTCGTCTTTACACGACAAGTTTCTAGTGGCAAGGCATTGCAGTATGGCGAAGTTGAGTTATTGGCTTCAGCCAATGAACTCATCGACAGATTCGAGCCGACCTGGGTCAAGATTTTCACGCTTGCTCGGCAGCAAGCACTTATCTTTGGCTCAGAATCTTGGAGTACCGATTCTGTCATTGCTGTGCAATGGTCGCCAACAGAGTTGGTTAACCAAGATGTCAGAATCGACGACGTTTCCGGCCGACAGTTGGCCGGAGTCGATGACGATAGCATCAAGCGTGATGTGTATGGCTACACTCAAGCAGAGATTGATGCTATGCCAGCCAGCGATGGCGAAGCCGCCACTGGCAGCACAGAAGAAACGAGCAGCGAGGAGCCTGACGATGCCTAACTTTGAAGATTTTTATGTGCGCGTTGGCGCACTTAACTACAAGGTTACAGAAACCAAAGATTTAAAAGACAAGGATGGTGTAAAGCTATTAGGACAAGTCACGTATCAGAATCAGATACTTGAAATAAGCGACGCCCAATCAGAACAACAAAAACCGTTCACGCTTTTCCATGAAATTCTTCATGCCATCTTTGACCAGTATGGAACCGAACAGCCAAGCGAGGCATTCATCGACCTGCTTACATACACGATTCCTTCGCTCTTGCGTGAAAATCCAACTTTGTTGGATGCCTTACTAGGCAGAAGAACGGACAATCCTTTCAACGATTCAAACTAACTTATCCGTAGAACGGCTCTGGTGAGCCGATTCTCATAAAATCAAGGAGATTTGACGAGATGTCAGGAACAGAGAAGCTGGAGACAGCACAAAACAAGAACAGCGATGAATCAGAAGCAGAAGCAGCCGCTAGTGCAGCCGCATCTGCCCAAACAACATCTTCTGATGAGACATCAGAAGCTAGTACCGATTCATCATCAGAGTTGGAGAAGCAAATCACAGCACTGCAAGCACAACTAAGCGAAGTCAACAAAGAATCCGCTGGTCGTCGTCATAAACTCAAAGAGTATGAAGATGCAGCAAGTGCCGCCGAACTGGAAAAGATGGGAGAAGTCGAGAGACTAACAACCCAGCTAGTAACCGCACAATCCGAGGCCGAGAAGGTTGAGGCATTAACGACGCAAGTCACCAGTTACCAAGAGGCTGTGACCGCTTTTGTTGAAGATTTACAAAAGCAATTAGACATTCCCGATCATATCAAGTCATTACTTGAAGAGAAGGATGCTTTAGCCCAACTCAACTATCTTACTAAGAACCGTGAAGCGTTTGCTTCACCTAACCCACCACCTACTAAACCGAACATCAATAGTGCCGCAAAAGGTGGGAAAAGCACACAAGCCGAGACAGATGAAGCGCGAAAGAAACGATTAAGAGGTCGCCTTCCTAGTCTCAGGAGATAATTATGGCAGAAATTACTGTAGTACCTGCTAATGTTGCAGCGTCCCCCGCCTCAATGGTGGAACGCGGCATACTTGGCGTAGCCGCAAATGTCGGCGATTGGCTCTATTTAGATGGAGCAAACGGGTGGAAGAAAGCACTAGCCAATGCTGTAGCAACGGCCGATGCTAAAGCCCTTTTAATTGGTGGAGGTATTTTAGGAACAGCCTATCCTATCGGCGCAAACGTAGAACTTTGTTTCTATGGACTCGTCGAATGGGGTTCAGGTATGACCCCTGGTGGCTTAGTTTATGTTTCTCCCGACACAGCAGGGAAAGGCGATCAGACTCTCACTTCAACGTCCACAGAAGTTCCGTTCATTGCAGGTTGGGCATACTCAGCAACTCAGGTGTTCGTAGCACCGCAAAGCGCGATAGGAGTAGCCATCGTTTAGTCACTGTTTAAGTTTTACTTAAACAGTTTCCGCTAATCGAAAAGGAACTAATTATGACTATTCAAATTCATGATCTAAAACATTTAAGTCTGCCTCCAGGATGGGATGGAGACGAGTTGCTTCGCCTCTCGTTAGTAGATGGGACAACCTATGAAGATGTCGTCAGCGACATCGAGGCCGCATTAGGAATCGCAGAAGAAAACGTCGGGAAAAGCTATCTCGCAAACCTGACATATAACAGCGATGTCACCGAGCTAGAGTATCCTAGTGGTCAAACCGTTGGTTTTGAACGAGCGACAGAACGCGCTCTTGGCGGTGGCCGTCGCGCCTCAACCGTTGGGCATATGCTGCCGTTAACCGATTGGGATTATCAGTTCTATTGGACGCAGAAGTTTCTAAAGCAAGCCCGTCGATCACAGATTGACGCGGACATTGATGCTCTGATTCAAAATGCAGAGGAACTATCATATCAACAAACGTTGACACGCCTGTTCAAGATGGAAGAGGAAACAGGTAACTACTACGGCCTGGGGACAGGCACATCTGTGCCGTTCTGTGATGGTGGAGCAGGTGCGATTGCCTACACGCCGCGAAAAAACGCAGCCCGGGGCAAGTCCTTCTTAGCCACACATGATCATTATCTACGCCTGAATGGTATTACGCAGGTGATTTTAGACCAAGCTGTTGACCATCTTTGGGAACATGGCATTGATGGGCCATACGAGCTAATCATCGCAGAAGCAGACATCACAGCATGGACTACCGTCGCTAATGTTACAGGCTATGTTGAGCGACCAGACCCTAGCGTCATGTACGGAGGAGCCAGCGAGAATCTAGCCAACGTAGGAGATATGTACATTGGTGGTGTGAAATGTAAAAATGGATTCTGCCATCTGTACGCATCTGGCCGAATTCCTACAACTTATTGGGCAGTTACAAAGTCGTATGGCGCAAACGACCCCAACAATCCGCTAGCCATTCGTGGCTCGTTCACTCCTGGCGTAAATGTCTCGCTCGTAGGAGCATATCCGTTGCAAGGCGCAACGCCTATCGTAGAATTTGGTGTTGGTGTTGGCCGTAGTCGTGAGGCCGCCGTTCTGGTTCGGAACGATACTACTGGCGATTACACGACTCCAACAATTACTTAGGCCATCTTATTGGCACTTTTCTTTTCTGTTAGGCGATTGCAAGCCATAAATTGCAATCGCCTACAGAAGGAATTTAGGAGTTAAAATGACAACAAGTCAGCCTTCCATAAAACTACCCGATGGACGTGTGTTTATAGCAACATCGGCAGGACTGCCAAACAGTTGTTCGATTACTGGTGAACCTATTCTTGATGAATACTGGTATGCAGAAAACGAAGACGCAGCCAGAGCAGGACAAGGAATAGAGATGCAATTCTTCTTAGAATCTTTGTTGCACGAAGCAGACACAAGCATTGATGAATCGCACGAAGAACCAATGTCTCTTTCTCTGATTGATGGAATCGGCGACGGAACTGTCGAAAAGCTGAATAGTGCCGACATCTACACCCTTCGAGAATTGGCCGGAGCATCTCCAGAGATGCTAGCAGCCATGTTGAAAACCAACACGACTCGCGTTCAGAATTGGATAGAGCAAGCAAGCACTCTACTCTCAGACGAAGAGGAATGAAATGACATTCACCTATGATGTTGAAGCAATCGGGAATGAGCTAGTGATTGCGAAGTTACGGCTTAGAATTGGAGACACCATCCAAGACTCTGGTGCTAGGCCAAGTGGCCTAAACTATTCGGACGAAGAGTTGCTCCTTGCTTATTCTGAGGAAGTCTCTGACCTTGGACGCACACATGCGTATCTATGCGAAACGTTAGCCGCCGAGTGGAGCAAGAACACGCTCACTTGGCGACTCGGCCAAGAATCCGAGTCAGCACGACAAGCGAAGGAGTTTCGGGAACTAGCCAAGACGCTAAGAACTCGTCATGGCTATACTGAAACTGGTGGACAAGCGGACAACGCTAAATCAGGATTCAGCATCGGAGTAAAACGCGCATGACTCGAATTGCCATGACATCGGAATTTACTGCTGTAAATCCCGCAACCGCCGACGCAGCCGCCGCCGCAACTATCATCGTGCCTGTGCCTTGCACAGCCCCCCACCCTATCGGCTCAAAAGCAGCCGATATGTTTGAACTTCAAAGCATCTTCCAGATGTTTGAAATTTACACAGAAGCATCGTCGATTAATCGGGGCGACATCGTAACCATTGACACAATCAAGTACACAGTCATGGCAATTCCGAGAAAGTGGGAGAATCGCAGAAAACCAACTCTTTACCATGTGCCTCTCCAGCAAAGGAAAGAACGAGCATGACAAATCTAATCCCTATTGAGTTAGAGTTATACATGGCTCAACAGCACTCTATCATGACCGAGTTGCTAGCAGTTACTCGCATGGCCGTGAACGACAGTGACGACATAAGAAAAAAAACGGAGATGGACATGGCCGTGGCTGCAACTTTGTTTGCATCATCACTAACGCCTGTTCGATCAGGAAGTCTCGCGACCAGTCACGAGGTTATTCAGACACATGAAACATATGTCCATATCTCTCTATCAGCCGTTAATCCATTTAGCCCTGAAAATCCGGCCGAATATGGGCCAGATATTCACGCAATGGGAGGAACGTCACGAAGCGGTCATATCCGAGCGTTCTACGATCAGACAATCATAGAACATGGCGAGGAAATACTCGACATAGGTGAAGAAAGTTTGGTAAACACATTACAGGTATTCACTTAAATGCCCACAACAAACGCGATTAAAACAATCCTATTCACCAGCATCAAACAATGGTTCGTAGACGCTGCCGCTGGCAGCACCTACGTTTGTCCTATTGATGCTGAAAACGTACTCGATCATGCTACCACACCAGATGAAGATGGTGGTGCAAATTGGTGCATCCTGGCGACCAAGCCTACTTACTACCAGGATCATAGCATGGATTCTAAGCGACTTGTGTCTCGTTTTGACATACATCTATTCAGTCGTTTTGACATTGAAATCGAGGCATCAAAAGCCGCCGCCGAAACTTGGCTTAATGATGCCGAAGAAATGATAATCGAAGCCATTACAAGCGAACCTGCCAACCCAAGCAATTGGTTTAGCATCATGCCCGAGCAAGTTCCCGTTCGTAATGGGATGCACGAGTTTTGGCAGAAATACCAAGTCTCTACAATTCTCGTTTTAGTAAGGAAAAAGTAAATGACTCAAAAATTTGACCCAAACGCATCATATTGTGTAACTGCTGGAAATGTCCGAGTACAAGGTGCTGTAAACAAAACATTTTCATCGGCAAGTGTCGATGAAAAGGGAAAGAAACAAACCTTTAAACTCAGCCATTTAGATGAGCCAGCTATTGCGTTTCTCGTTATGGAACGTCGATGTATCATGCTCCATTCTGAGTGGCTTAAGACAAACGAAGGAAAAGCTGGAGGCAAATAAGCAAGGCATCGCAAGCACCCCCGCTTCGCGCCGCGTTCAGTCCCCAATGCCGTCTGAACGATGCCTAACATGTAACAGATATTGCGCCAGGCGCAGCTGCACCAGCCGCAATATGTTACAAATTACAATGTAATTCGTAACGGTTATCAACCGGTGGATCTTCGGCCGAAGATGCCTCCGCCAATAAGCGTTACAATTCAGGAGAATAATATTATGCCAGAAACACAAGAAGCCATCATAGGTGAAGGCTTTAAAATAGAACTAAAATTAACTGCGGCAATGGCCGCACTAGCAAGCATGGCTCTAATTGCTCCAGAAACCATTGACATTTCATCTGTAGTTAAAGTTATGGGTGGTGGAGGATTAACCCGAGCCGTTGCCAAAGACTTCGCCTTTGGTGGACAAGCAGCCGTTCAAGCGTATAGCAAGCATCTCGTGCAAGGTGATATTACGTTTCAATGTTTTTACACAAATGGACAAGAAAGCTTTGGGACTGACACCGTTGATTTGTATACGTTCTTACGAGAATTAGCAAAGTACACCACAACCGATCTGCCCTTACAGTTTGTTTTTTCACCTGCTGGAGGAGCGACTGGCGACATGCAATACACATCCTCGGCCACAAAATCATTCATAACTGGCTTAACCGATCCTATCGGCGATGCCGCTGCCGCTGGATTCATCATGATAACGTTCACCATGTCCACTCCCGATTTAACGGAGGCTGTAGTTGCATAATGAGTAAAAAGAAATCAGGCAAACTTAAAGGTGTAAAAAAGCAAAACTTATCCGTACCTATTCCCAAAGCCAAAAAGGGCTTTGTTAATTTAGCTGCACCAGAAGGTTTGTCTGGTTTTATCACTGTTCCAAATCCCGAGCGACATGCAACTATGAAGGAATTCAATCATTTTGAACTTCGACAAAGAGACAGAACTCCAGAAGTTTTAAGAGAAAGTGGTACATTCAATCAGCTTTGGACTCGTTCTGTTTTTTGCACCTTTCATCTGGACGATTTCAAGGTCACGGATAAGCGATTACTCAGCATGAATTATCCTGGCAATTTAGCTTATTTCGTGTGGGATCATACCGAGCAATTCATAAATCGCGTTGTTGAATCTTCCGTTGACGGAACCTTCAACAACGACGAAGATAAAGACCTACCCACCCTGCCAGAAGCAAAGCCAGGATGGGTAAACATTCGAGCGCCAGCCGACATGAAGGGATACATCACCACACCAGACCCCGAGCGACCCGCAACCATGAAGGAAATGAATGCGTATTTTATTCGTATGCGGAAAATGCCTAAAGAAGTCGCTGCTCAAGGCTCGTCATTTCAGGATTTTTGGACAAGATATAAGTTGGTTACATTTCATTTAGACGATTGGAAGTTAGATCAGGAAGAACTCTTCGAGATGAAGTATCCAGCGGCTCTTGCCGCCGTCGTCTACACTCAAACAGAAAAGTTTGTTAGGAGAGCCACCTCAACAAAAAAGTTTCGTGGCAAGTAGTTGACCACTTTCAAGCGGCAAGACCAATGCCGTGGACGTGGGAATTATGCGCCTATTGCATGGATTTAAACACCGGAACTTTTCTGAATTGGCCGATGGGTGGTAGTTACGAAAAAAACAAGCATTATTTACCATTAATGTACAGCACATGGCGAACTTGGGAGCATTGGCTAAGAACACGCAATCCCAAACGAGAATGGACGTATTCGGACATGTTGTACGAAGAATGGCTAATGCAAGACCGACCAAAAATTAGGAAAATAACGCAAGCCCAAGAGTGGGCAAGAGAAAATGGTTATGGCTGACAGAGAACTTAGGATAGTCTCGAAATCGGAACATAAGGGAAGTGGGCTAAAGCAACTAAATACGGATTTAGATAAGACCACAACCGCAATCAAAGATGTCACTGAATCTATCAAAGATTTGCCTGTCGTTGATGAACGTGTGCCTGAGAGTTTCCAGGAACTTAATGACAAAGCCGAAGAAAGCAACGATACATTCACTCAATTATCAGGGACAGCCGAAGATTTAGAACGCTCCATCAAAGATATTGGCATGGAGCTAACCCACGCCGAAGATGCTTGGCAAGATGCCAACAAGCATACCATTGCGCTCAAGAAAGAATTCAAAGAGCTAAGACAAGAGTCTGGCACCACAAAACAAGAACTGGCAGAGATGAGCCAGAAAATTCGGGAATCCGAAGATGCCGAGCAAAAAGCGATCAATGCAACCCGCATCTTGTCCAAAGAATACGATGAATTTGGTGGACACACAGCCAGAACAGAGCAACGTCTTGGTGATTTAAACAGAAAGCTAGACCGAGCCGAAGGCTATCTCAACGGACTAACCCCTGCAACGAAACGCGCCTCCAAAGATATGCAGGGATTAACAAAGCAAACTGGAAAAGTTGCAGATGCTCTCAGCCTTCTAACAAAGCTTGGCGTAGGAGCCGCCATCGCCAGTATGATGGGAGTTGCTAAAGACGCTATCGTTGATTTCGTTAAAGACAGCACCAAGGCGTATCAAGACTTTGATGACAACACTCGTCGAGTGTTCGCTCAAGCACCCCAGCTATCAGGCAAGATGCGAGAAACCATCGCCAGTGATGCAAAAATCATGGCCGTGGAGCTTGGCCGACTTCCAGAAGAAACCCTACCCGCCCTACGAAAAGCCTTGAACTTAGGCGTAAGCGAAACGGGATTAATGGGATCAATCTCAGATGCTAGCCGCATTGCTCGAGTTGAAAGCGCAGACCTCATAGAAACCTTAGTTTTAGGCGAATCTGTGGTTAATGCTTACGGCCGTGAAGTCACAAACGTCGGTGACGTTTATGACCGTCTTACCTTCATCACCCAAAACTCAAACCTTGAACTCAACGACTTGAATCAAGGCATGAACGGCATCATCTCAGCCGCCGCTGAAGCTGGTGTCGGCCTTGATGAAGTCTCAGCCGCTATCATCACCATGAATCGCCAGGGTGACGACTTTGGCGAAATCGGCGACCTGCTATCCAATGTTCTAACTCAGCTTACCATTGAAGGTTCCGCATTAGGTATGGCTTTCAAGGAATCAGCCGGAGTTGGCTTTGTCGAATTCAAACAAGCAGGAGGTAGTTTAATCGAAGGGCTTCAAGTCATGCAGACGCATTCGGAAGAAACCGGAGTCTCGTTACTGAACATGGTAGGTGGCTCATCTTCTTTCTTCCGCGATGTACAAGCCGCTCGTGGCGTTGTCGAATTAACCGGACGGCATTTAGATGAAATGGCACACATTTCAGAAGGAGCCGCCAACGCACTTGGCTTGACTGCCAAGTCGTCAGAGGAATTCGCTGGCTCTCTGCAATTTGCAAACGACCAAGCCGAAGCCTCAACAGCCGTTTTGAAATTGCAGATTGGCGAAGCCTTAGAGCCAGCAACCAGAAGATGGCTTGAATTAAAATTGGCGGCCGCCGAAGCGTTAGGCTCATTTGTAACCATCAATTCAGGAAGCGAAGAATTGCGAAGTACAATGGTCGAATTAGGAGCAGGAGTGCAACTGACCAGAAGCGCAATCGTGGCCGTAGGCAAAGTAACAACAGAAACAGGTGTCAGAATGGCAAATGCCACCGAATACACTCAACGATCTGCGATTGCCCAGAAACTAGTCACCGAAGGTTTTGAAGGAACCACCGCAGAATTACGGAATCTAATCGAAGCAGAGATTCAGCAAGAAGAACTGGCCGAGAGGCAAGTCGAGATTTACGCGGAACTAAGCGAGGTTACAGAAAATTACTATGGTACTGTCTATGGTGGTTTGGATGCCACCACCCATCAAACAGGACTAATAGAGGAACAAGTCAGCAATTACGAAGCCCTATCAGACATCACAACCCACTACGTTGGCGTGGCTTGGGAAGAACTAGACGTAGTTGCACAACTAAATAGCGTAACAGAAGAAGCAGAAGAACAAGCTACCGAATACGCCGCCGCTTTAGAGGCAGAAGCGTTTGCTCAAGCCGAGTCGCTAGCACTTTTAGAAGCAAAAGAGCAAGCATTCGGCCGTTATGCACTTCAAGCATTAGGAGCTATAGAAACCGAAATCAATTGGACAGATGAACTGTTCAAGTCTGCCGCGCAGAAAGGCGTTAACGTGGGCATGTTTGAAGAACTTGCCCGAGCATCCGGTGTATACGACGAGCAAACCATCACCACCATGATCACCCAAGCAAAGATGCGTATGGCCTTAGAGGAAGTTACGCAAGGACTTCAAGATGGTACATTATCAACCAACGAGGCCATTGGAGCCTTAAACACATTCTCAGGTACGCTTGAAAAAGATTACACAGCCGAATTCGATTATGCGTCAGTCGTTTCAGGAATAGAAGGAGCCAGAGCATTACGAACAGCCTTAGTAGAAGCATCTGGAAACTATTCAGCTACATTTACCACAACACACGAAACCAGAAATACGGCTCCTACTGGAGTTGGAGAGAATCGGCCGCGTCATGGCGGTGGTGATATTTACCCGAATCAACCGTATCTCGTTGGTGATGACCAGCAAGGAAACGTCATTCCTGGCGTATCAGAGTTGGTTTTTCCAGACCAACCTGGCTATGTGATGAGTGGTCGAGATACAGCCGAATTGTTTAATCGCCAAGGCTCTCAAACAAGCACCCCCACCCCAACTGAAATCAATTTCAATCTCACTTTACAAGGAGTGCATGAAGATAATGTCACTCAATTACTATCCGAAGCCCAGCAATCACTGCAAGAAGCTGCCCAAGAGCTGGGACTTGTACCGGAGTAAATTATGGCCGTTCTAACATTAGCTTATGCTCGACCCAAAAGTTTTGATACATTTCTCTTCGCCAGCGGTGTTGTACACACCCTGGAATGGGACATGGGAGAGTTGGAAATATTAGATGGATCCATTGAGCTACCGAGTGGTGGATTATATGATGCCTATGCCAGCGCAGATGCGCCCACCCGACCAGGAAAGCCAACATGGAAAGGTTTTTTATTAGGCAGCGCAGCAGATTGCAAGACTGCCTATGACGCACTGGTCGTTTTGCTACCAAAGAAAAAGGTGTTAACTCTCGAAGAACAAGATGGCAGCACACTCACCACAAACGCCAGAATCATTAAGTTCAAAGCAGATTTAAAAGAAGCCGAATTCGACTTCGGTCGACAAGACCTATCTGTCACATTCCAAATCTATGGTGATTACACGGAGATTCCTTGATGTCTTGGCAAACATTCAAGTGTTCAATCCAAACAAAAAGCGGAAGCGGCTTTTTCAGCGAAGCGACCATCGACAATGCCACCAATCCATCAGGCAGATTTGTATCAAATGGAATTGGTAGCGGAAGCTGTCTAGTTCCAGAAACCGACCCAAACATTGCAGAAGTTATTCGTGGTCGATTTGCCTACTGCTACATCAATGACAGTTTAGCACCTGCGGGACTGCCACTCACTGTTTGCTTTTTTATAATCCAAAAGATACAAAGAACCATTCGTAAAAAAGATGGTGTCATGATGCTGCAAATTAGCGGTGCTGGCATTTTTCACGAATTATCATATAGGAATATCGGGCTAAACGTCATCAGCGATGGGCTAACCCCACCTGGGCCATCTGCAACAGACATTGCTGACATTTTAGCCTATGGGCCACCAGACTGGACAAGCAGCAGCAACACAGCAAGCGGCACCTATCATGTAGGTGCTGGCGAAACCATATTCAAGATGCTGCAAAATGCCCGAGAGCAATCTGGTGAATACTTTAGATTTGCCCAACAAAACCCACCCACCCGTCTTATCACATGGTTAACTGCTCCTGATTCATCAGGAGCAACTTTGATAATGCCAGCCGATCCTTCCGTAGATGAAGCAGACAATACAAAAGGGATGATTCTTTCCTTTACAGAAACCGAAGGGCAAGACAGAGAAAACGTAACACGCATCCAGATACGTGGTGCTGGAATTGGAAATACAGCCCTATTAATCACGTTGGCAGAAACAGAAGTCACATTACCCGCTGGCATTTCGGCTAGTTGGCCGGATAGTATCTTAATTCATGATACTGCGGAATTAAGCAATCCTCGCATTGACAAAAATGTCACGTTTGCCAACGTTCAACCCGAAGATGCCACAACCGATGCAGAAACAACCGCAGCCGTCACTCTATACAACACAGCATTAGAATATCTCATACAAAGTCAAGTCGAAGCGAAAACATATCGAATCACTTGTACCATTCATCGAAATTTAAAACCTCTCCAGAATATAACCGTCAACTGGACAGACCCAATTAGCGGATGGAGTATCAACGAATCGCTCATCATTCAAGATGTTAGAACCAGCTTAAACAAAGCTGGCGCAATGATTCAGACATTAACTGTGTCAAATCAGGCAGCTTGGAAACCAGTTACAGCCGCCAGCAGCACATTAAAACAGCAAGGCAGTCACACCGACCAACTGCGACACAGTAATCCAGCTAAAGCTGGAGGCGGGAATCCAACCATTGACCACGGAGCTTTGACCGGATTGCTGGATGTTGTCGATCATCCTGATTACCTACTAGAAGATGGGACTCGACCCCTTACCGGAAATCTTGGCGTTGACCCAGGTATTACTATTGATGGCGTAGACATCTCTGTTCATGCCGTTGACGCTGACGCTCATCACAACTGGCCGTTGCTGGATGGAGACATCCCCAGCAACATGGTTCGTGATTCGCGTCTAATCAACACAGGCGACGGACTAAGCGGAGGAGGCGATTTAAGCGCAGACCGAACACTCGTCGTTGACCTAGATGTTACAAGTCTGCTCCAATTTGTAAGTGGAGAGTTAAGTCTGGATTCTAGCTCAAATCCAGGGGCAGCCGCCAAACTGCTAAAGACCAATGCGTCAGGACTTTTAGGAACCGAAGGACTTAGAGTTGGAGCCGCATCTCTAACAGGCACGGACATGCTACGCCTAGAAGGAAGTACCAGCAACATCGTTGTCACCACAAGCGGGACTAGCATAGGATTCTCAGGAAGTGGTGACCGTTATTTTCGTGCTGATGATACTGGAGGCCAAATCATCATAAGAACGAATGGCACCCCATCCAATGTCATGAAGTTCGGCAGTAATGGAGATATCACCTTTCACGGAAGTTTGTACAACAGCGTATGGGAAAAAGCAAGCAACCAGTTTTCTCTTGTAAATGGAGGGGGAGGCGAACTTCTCTTATTAGAAGAAAACATAAGACAAATAACAGCAGGAGACTTGACCCTACGCTCTGACACCGAAGACGTTATTTTGCGCGCAGAAAATGGAGCCGTTCAGCTTTACACAAATACGGACATATCCGGCCAAGACTGGGTAGACGGCTCAATAGGTTGGGGAGTCACATACGCCGGACATGCGGATTTTAGAGACATTACCGCCGACACATTGACCATTCAGAACTTCATTTCTGACTTGTCCATCGTGCAAGCTGGCTCCTTAATCGTTACCAGTTCAATGGCCGTTCTAAGCAGAGACTTCACCATACCAGCCACAACCACAACTATCTATGTTTATGATTTGCCAGGGAATCCAGATGTAGGCGTTTTCATTACTGGCGACTACATAATGATGAAATATGTAGACCGTTCCACAGGATTAGTCGTAGGCGAAGCATGGGGCACTGTCACCACCTACGCCAATTTAGCCAATGGTGAACAATCTTGGCTGTTCACAAAAGTATCAGGCACAACCAGCGATGTGATTTATACAGGCTCGACTGTGTTAGATTTTGGATCAAGCGGTGACGGCTATTGGGAAGCAACAGCCGTAGGAGCCAACCCACCCCATACCCACATCTCGACGTGGGTAACAGACCCATCTGTTCCAGGAAATCACACCGAGCAAGTCAGAATAGGAAACTTAGGAACTGATGGCTATGGAATAAAAAGCGGGAAAGTTCTCATTAATCCGGCAGGTATTAAGGTTGAAATTGACACAGCCTATTCTGATGACAGGTCTTACAATCTCGTGAATTCAGGAGGCACCGTCACAAGTCAGGTAAGAGGAATTGAATCAGGTGGCTCTCATGGCGCACAACTACGAGTTAATCATATCACAGGAAAAGATTCCTACGCCGACATCTACGCCTATGCCGAAGGCACAGATAATTCTATCATCAAACTAATTGCCCAAGGAAATACATACACAAGTCAAATCTCCTTAGATACAAATTTGGAATTCATTATAATTGATCCATCTCTCGGTTTTCTTGGCAATGGCGAAGTAAGAATTTATGGCGAATCCAGATTCTATTACGATGCTGAATTCAATGGCAATGTGCAAATCGACAAGATTCTGCATATGTATGATGGAAATGGAAGCGTCTTTTACAATATCACCCCATCCTCAGATGATACTGCATATAACACAGATAAAGGCATCCAAATACGCCCACAATCCAACCCGTTATCAGGCGACAATCTGTTCCGCGTTTTGTCAAGCGGAGGCGGCGAACGTCTGCGAGTAGAACATGATGGAGAGGTCTACATGAATAATGACCTCCGTGTTGGAATTGATTCCTATGTTCTCGGAGATAGAATTTCAACAAAAGCCGCTACAGATTACACAGGCTATATTTATGTGCCGTTACAAGATTTCATCAACCCGACTAATTTCACAAGTCTTACTAGCTCAGATGTTACTGGTACTCTTATAAATTTACCGTCAGCCGTTCCAGCAGATGCAAAAGCCATTCAGGTTAGTGTGGCAATGGACGCTGATACTGTCGGGGCAACGTTTTCGCTTGGGGCAGACAATGACAACAATGCAAGTCGTTTTCATTTTTCTGTGGAATGTACAAACACATCAGCATGGGCAAGAGGAAACGGAATCATTGCAATTAAATCAACTGTAGATCGTCGCATCTACAGACTTCACGACGCGAACGGAGGCACAATTGCAACTGTTAGCTGGGTAATTACTGGATATTTCATTTAAAAGGAGAAAATAAGATGGCAGAATTTACAGTTACAATCACAATTCCAGATGCTAAAGTGACAGATATGATTGACGCAATCGCCTTTATTCATCGCTACAAAGACCAAATCGAAGACCCACAGAATCCTGGCGAGTTAATCGCCAATCCTGAAACTAAAACTCAGTTTGCCCAACGCAGAATGAAGGAAGTGCTTATCAAAAAGATGAAGCAATTATATGATGGCTTTCATGCCCAGCAAGCAGAAAGAATCAATGACCTGTTATGACAACTAAAAACCAGAACATTGCAAGCGCCCCTCTGCTTTGGCCGCGACCAGTCCCCAATGCCGTCTGGTCAATGTTCTGTAACATATACGTGTCCGGGCGCAGCTGCACCGGCCACAATATGTTACAAATTGCGCTGCAATTGGTAACACTTATTCGCCTTCAGATCTTCGGCCGACAGCCTGGCCACCAGCAAACGTTACATAGGAGAGTGTAAAATGGCACCTACTTTAAAGAATAAGTTAAATACAATACAGGAATTGCTAGGTGTTGATTCGGCCGACGCCGCGATTCAAGCAATCGCACAAAGCAAGCAAGTTCTACAGGCAACCCCCATGTACTTGACTTTGACTATTTCACCAACGGGAGTATTAAGCTTTGGCAGTTCCTTAGACAAGATACAGCCCGAAGATTCAGAAGGCATTTTCAATGCTTCTGAGCGATTAATAAATGGACTAACCATAGTTGGTAAAACGTTGCAAGATTTACAGCGAGAGCAAATCAAGAAAGAACGGCTCTCGCTACGAACAAATGGACAGGCTAAATAGGAGATTACGATGGCAGATTATATTGAGTTACATGGCATATTCAAGGAAAGAGCTTTAGAGAAAAAGCTACTAGTAGCTTGCATGAAAGCGGCACAGCTTATTTTGACAAATAACGACACCCCCGAGAAGTTGGCCGAGCCAACTTCGCCGTGGGCAGATTCCAATCACGCAAATAGGGCAAAATGGGCAGCGAGCGTCATTCGCAATCCGTTGGTCATTGCTCAACGAATGCAACCATACGTCATTGTGGCAAATAGTGGTCAAACACTTTCAGCTATCACAGGTGCATCTGATACGCTAATCCAAGACAACATCAATGAAGCCATTGATGAATTAGCCATCGCCCAATTCGGATAAGGAGCCAGATATGGCAATCACATCAACTGAAATCCAAGTAGAATGGGCAACAGCAGATAGTAAGAGCGTCGGCGCAGGAAACACTGAACTTAGCGATAGTGCCGCAATTGAGGCAGCGGCATTTATCGCCAGTGTCACGCTCAAGGCAGATAACAACGGAACTCCCTCATCAGATGGTCAAGTTACCTTTGAAATTTCTTACACAACTGGCGACCCTGATGTTGATCCCGATTCAGCAGACGAGTATGACACGGCATTACATACCACATTTTTAGCAACGTTAGACACCTACCTTGAAGACCCTGCCATCAAAACTGTACCGATCAATGCAGCCGTTAATGCTGTCAAGATTCAAGCAGTTAATCTAGCAGCAACCGATGGTATTACCGTATCTGCACAAATCTTAACTAAGGAAGGATAGAGTTGGGTTTCTATAGAGGCAACACTCTAAAATATCCTGGGACATATCCCAGGCTAATTTTAAATAAATCACATTGGCTTGCAAATCATGTACTCGCCTATTATCCGGCCGTTTTCGGACATGGAAATCGTGTCATCGATCTGTCTGATAATCGAAGAGATGGCACATGGGTAGATAACGATACCAGAATTGCATACGGAAATGGCATAGGCGCGGCCTTTAATGGCGTAGGCAGCACAGGCCATTATTTTGACGTTGGGAATTGGAACACAGATACAGTATCCATCACCATTTCGTGTTGGGTTTATTTAAATACAACTTCTGGCGATCAAAGAATTATTGCAAAAGCGACAGGAACAGCTTCAAATGATCATTTTTGGATGCTAGGAACAAATGGAACCAATTGGCGTATCCGAATGAAAGAGCAAAGTTTCGGAACAGCAACCTTAGTCGGTGGCACAGCATCAACCGGACAATGGTATCATTTTATTGGCATGTACGATACCAATCAAGCAAATGAAATGAGAATTTGTATTGATGGCAGCAATATAGCAACCGCGTCACACGGCAGTAGTCTGGTCAATGATTCCACGGCCACCATTCGGATGCTTGGTACTGTTGGAGGAGCTAATAGCAATTATTTAGATGGTTATATGGCTCATCCGCAAGTATTCAATATTGGCCTGTCGGATGCTCAATGTGAAACATTGTACAAAGAAGGACCAGACGCGCTACTGATTCCAGAACCAAGAATCTTTGGATTTTCGTCAGACGTTTTTAAATCAGTCAGCGACATTGGAGGAGGCGTAGGCAGCATAGCCGCGCTAACTGTAGATGCTACAGTTAGCGAAACCGGAGCAGGAGCAGACGCTCCTGGCGCGATTGCAAACACAATCCCCCCACTCGCCGAAGCCGGAGCAGGAACAGACGCTCAAGCAATTGGCGTAGGACTGACAATTGCGGAAACCGGAGCAGGTGCAGACACCCCTGGCGCAATTGCCGCAGGGCTGACAATTGCCGAAGCCGGAGCAGGTGCAGACGCTCCTGGCGCGATTGCAAACACAATCCCCCCACTCGCCGAAGCCGGAGCAGGAACAGACGCTCAAGCAATTGGCGTAGGACTGACAATTGCCGAAACTGGAGCAGGTGCGGACACCCCTGGCGCAATTGCCGCAGGGCTGACAATTGCCGAAGCCGGAGCAGGTGCGGACAGCATTTTAAGCCAGGTTTTAGCAACTATCGCAGAAACGGCCGTGGCAAGTGATTCGATAAATCAAATCACTGTGTCATTGACACCACAAGAAACAGGCACGGGAACCGACCAGTTAGCCGGACTAACTGTTCAATTCACCGTCACCGAGGCCGGAGCCGGAAACGATTCGATAAATCAAATCACTGTATCGTTGACATTGAGCGAAACAGCAAGTGGCACAGAAGCCGTCGATGTCATTGGCGACATTCTAAAGTCTGTTTCCGACACAGGAACAGGCAGCGCAACGATAGCCGCTACTGTCAGTCTGACAGTTTCCGATTCTGCCACAGGAACAGACGTTCAATTAATTAACAATTTGCTCCAGTTAGTTGAAAGTGCCATAGGAACAGATCAAATATCTTCTATCGGCGCAAGCATCAGCGTTGCAGATGCCGCCGCCGCCAGTGAATTGATAGGACAAATCACAGCCGCTTTTGCAGTTTCGGATGCAATAACAGGTGCGGATTTAATCACTATATATGGTGATGAAAAACAGATAGTGACAATGACATTCGTGTTAAAGAAGCGAATTACAACGTTCGTTCTTAAAATACGCTCTGCTACTTTTTCGTTGAAAAAGCGCACAGCAACATTTACTCTCACCCACGGAGGTATGAGAATATGAAATTACAATCAGGAATAAAGTTACAGCCCACATGGAGATTTACAAAGTATAAATCTCAAGAGCATTTTGAAAACGGCAAGCATTACGAAAAGAACGAGATTGTCGGCAATCTCCTTCTTAATGAAGGCATCACCGCATTGCAGAATTTGCTCATAGGTGCAGCCGAAACAGCTTTCAGTAATGCGAATTCATACATAGGTGTTGGAGATAGTGCGACTGCGGCCAATGCCACCCAAACCGGATTAATAGCCGCCACAAATAAGCTGTACAAAGCCGTAGAAGCGACTTACCCGTTAATCGCAGCACAAACAACCACATGGAGAGCTATTATGGGCTCTGGCGATGCTAATTGGGCTTGGAACGAGTTTACCGTTGCCAGCGGAAGCTCAGATGCAGCCGATAATCTAAATCGACTTGTAAGCGCACAAGGAACCAAGGTCACAGGACAAGTATGGACTGTCGATTTAGACATCTTATGGAGCTAATGGCACATGGATACAATCAGAGAGGGAAGTTCGGCCGATCTTGAAGTTAGTTTTTTTGATGTTTCGGCCGTTGCCGAAACTCCCGCAACAATTAACTATAGAATTGACGACATTAGAACAGGAGCCGCCGTCAAGGCATTAACACTGGTCAGTTCTGCCTCGGTGGTAACAATTCCGGTCACCAAAGAAGAAAATACCCGAGTCGGCACAGGTGGCAAAGAAGAACGAAGAGTAACCGTCATTGCAACCTATCCAAGTAACGGTCAATTGATTTCGGAATATGTTTATCAAATTTTGGACGCAGAACATTATCCTGCCTAATATGTAACAGATAATCGCCGGCAAAAACCAGCTCAGGCAATATCTGTTACAAGAAGAAACAGCGCAGTAGATGAATAATTCTTATGGCATCACAACCCACCCTAAAAACTCGCATCACCAGATTAGAGCGCAAACACGACATTTTGGTGCAAGTTTTAAGGCAGCATATCGGCCTTGTTAAACGCGAGTTGGTTGCTCTTCACAATGCCGCAGAATCAGCAAACGGCAAGGAGAAAAACCGGACACAAAAAATACGTGACATTTTAACAAGATTTAAGGAGCGACTTGATGAATTAGAAGCAATCGTCACAAATCGAAAGGAGGAAAAAGTCAAACGCTGGGAATGGAGTATTGCGATATTCCCTCTTATCGAACATGCGTTTGATGAAGAAGAATTAATCAGTTTGTGTTTTGATTTAGATGTAAATTACGATGATTTAATTGGAGAGACTCATTCAAATAAAAGCCGTAGTTTAATCACATATTTTGAACGTCGGAAAAGTTTAGATCAGTTATTAGATTATTGTCGGAAACTCAGACCTAATTATGATTGGCCTGAATTGCCACAAACAAAGGAATTAGTATTATGAAACTCTTTGGAAGCAAAAAAGCCACTGTAACAGCCGTTGGAGCCGGAAGCATTCTCGCACTCGCGCCCCTACTCGTCTATCTAATCCATCTAGCTCTGCCAGATGTGCCTCAAGAACAGATTTTAGAATTCGTCACTTTAGTGTTAGGCGTTATTGGAGGACTTCTCGCCAGCTACAATGTGGCTCAAGGTTATGCCGATGGTAACCCCCCAGGATTCAAAGAATTGCTAGCATCTATCAGCGAGGAGCCAAGCGCAAAGGAATAAATACTTGACATTCATAATTATTCGTTGTACCATGCTTGTCATATTACGTCCCGCGTCGGGACAAGCGCAAGGATGGTAACATGCCCAATTCAACGTCAAGCAGAAATATTCGGCCGACACTCGCTCATTATGTTGTGCATCTTGTACAGCAAGATGCAAAAAGACAAGGTATCAACAATGCCGCTATGCTAGCTAGCATTGTCGTCAATCATTATGTTCAATCAGGATTGTACAATCCTGATGAACATGCAGATTTGACAAAGGAGCAGATAAAAGACCTAGAAAGATAAAAACTAATGTCAAGACAATAGCACTCTTCCCCCATCCCATTGTCCCTATCTAATTAAATCTACAATCAAACTAATGCAAAAATATAGGTAAGCAATAATGTCAACTCAGACTCAGTTTCAAGAAGTAGAAGACTTTGTAAGAAACATCAGAGGAGCCGGAGCCAGCATATTATGGGTGCTGCTGCTTTCTCGGCGAACGTTAACTAAGGCAGAATTAGAGCAAGCCACAAATTACAGTGATGCGCCAATTCGGAAGGCTCTACATTGGCTTGCTAGCAGAGAATTTGTTATGCATCATGGCAAAAATATTGGGTGGAGCATCAACAGGCAGCACCCCCTCCCCTTCTGGTCGGCAATATTGGATGATCCAGATAATATGGACTTCCTTCCACAGAACCCTGAACTTATCCCCAATCCCAAAGAAGATAATCCTCAAAAGATGGATCAAGTCGAAGATAATCCTCAAAAGATGGGGATTATCCCAGCCTATAGTAGTATAGATAGTAATAGATCAGATGAAGATGAAGAGAATCTACCTACTACTACTCTACTAGATCAAAATCCTCAAAAGATGGATCAAGCCAACACTGTCGAGTATTGGCTTGCCCAGGCTGGGATTATCAAGAAGACCTATCATTGGCTAGAAATCATGGGCATGAATTTAGACGTTCACTACGTAAAGGCGCACGTCCTTGATTTTCTATACGCCAATACTCCAGAGGGGAGAAAAAAAAGGGATAAAGTTTACGAGTCTGGATTGCTCATCTTTCGGTTAGAAAGAGGCTGGAATCAGCCCATGATGCGATGCGAAACATGTTTTGAAAATCCTTGCAAATGTGCAGTTCCGAAACAGTATGAAGGCATCATCAAGCGATAAAATCAGAAAAGAAAAGGAAACTAAGATGGAACAAGAAACTACATTTATGGACAAGATGGATCGGTTAAATGAGAATCTGAAATCAGGACAACAACTGGTCAGAATGGCAGCGCACGTCGGCAGCGACACAATTAACACAATATCGGAAGTCGTGGCACTTCTTCCATTATTGGAAATTGTTGTAACAATTGGTGTTTTTTATGGGACAGAGATGGGACAACGATATGGATTAGAGGTTATTGTAGGACTCGTTTTCTCTCAAATGGCCGCGCTTTACCTAGTCAATCACTACAGGGACATTGCAATGCATCCGATAGGGCAAGCCGCAATCTATTTCGGTGTCATATTAGGAGCAATGAATACCATGCTGGTGGTATACATTGCCATTCTAGGAATCACGCTAACAAACACGTTAGCCATCTTCCCAGGAGTCAGCGCAGGAATCGCAATTCTGTTTTATTATACGGCTAAGTTATTCACACATGAACGAGTTTCTATCCGTCTGAAATTACGTATTGTGGCCGAAGTACAAATCAAGAACTTAAAACGTCGTGCAGCCGCAGATGACGCATTAGCAACCATCAAGGATGGTATGCAAAAAACCCGTCTTAAGATGGAAGAAACTGCATTAACGTCTTTGGCACAAGACTCGCGAATCGCCGCGATTCAAACACGAGCGATGTACACAACGCTCGTCAAAGAAATCATGGATCAGTACTCAATTAAGCCGCATTCAAAATTAGGAAAGCAATTGCTAGGTTTAGTTGAAGAAGCATTACACGGCGCATCAGAATCGCCATTCGATGACGCTCAATTTTTAGATACTGTTCTCAGCGAAAAGCCAGAAGCACAGCCAGCAACCAACGGAGCCGGGCAAGGTTTTTTAACCTAGCGCCCACTCGGCACATTCCGCAATGTGCTGTTTGTTTAGGCGCATTAGAAAGAGAAACTCGGAAAAGAAAATATCATCCAGGCTGTTCACGAACAGCCGCTAGATGGCGAAAAAAACGACGAGCCGAGTTAAGAATTCTCGGCTCCAGCCATCAAGCCGGATGTGTTGCATGTGGCACCAAATTGGATGCAGACCGATGCGACCATTGGTTTTGCTCAGAAACATGTAGAGAATGGTGGTACATAAAGCGAAGCGAAAGAGAAGCATGGCACACTCAACGAACCGAGGCTTTAACATAAAACCCTTGACATGAAAAGACACGTTTGTTCCGACAAACGTGTCTCAAGGAAAGCAGTCATGTTTTACATGACTGAAGGATTTTATAGGAATCAACATGACTCCGCAAGAAAGACGAGAACAAACTGAAAAAGAAATGTATTCAGCAATCTTCAAAGGGATTGCCAACGAAGCCGCCGCAAAAAATATAACATTTGAACTAGAATTTGATTTCCGCACTTTATACACTCTCTTTGTCGCCGTAAATCAAATAGCAGAAGAATTCGTCAATACACCTGCACATTCAATGCTACTTTCTATGCTAGGTGGTTTTAAAGACATGCTAGCAGCCAGCGATCCGTATTTGACGAAAATCTTAGACATGATAGCGCACGAAGAAAACCTCAAACAATTACCCAGCGTAACCGAATTGGCAGTAACCATTTTCCTCAAAGAAAATGGAGAACAAGAGGTAAGTTTTAGACGACCAAGAGATTTTTTTCATCCCGTAGCATTAACACAAGATGACATCACAGATATAAGCATGAGAGAGGCAGCAGGATTCTACTACAAGCCGATTACAATCAACATCGGGACTACATCTGTCTATTGCCATGCTTATACAAACAAGCGATTTTTAGATAATAATCTTACATGGCTAACCGTGTTTGCTCCATACATTCGTCAAGCTTACATAGCGCACAAAAAAGACCAGATTCCCAAGAATTATCCCATTCGGCCAAATGAACCGCCACGTCCTGATGATTGGTGGAACGAACAGATTTTAGGAGCAAGACCCAAATGAAATACGATCTAACCATGCCCACACGGCCAGAGGTTGTAACAAATCTTCGCGAAGTTAGGAAAAGCGAAGAACTAAACGAGAGATTTGGATTAGAAGAAGCAGCACTCCTCGCTAAAGCTTGTCGTTGTTTTGGCCTGACTACCGAAGAAGTTACGCACATTCTAGGCATTTCATTTCATATTGTTTTTGAAGATGGCGAGATAAAAGAGGAGTATAGATAGATAGATAGATAGATGAACGGCCGTTAATTGCACTGTTGCCAGTACAATTAACGGCCGAAGGAAGAACAAAAAGATGAAATCAGTAGAGATTAGAATACAAGGCTCGGAATTGCAGATAAGAAGATGGATGCAGTATTTTAATGCTCGATTCAAATTAGCTGATGTATCTGAACTTCTTGAAAACAGCAATCCTCAAAAATTCAGAGTTTATTTTCAGGCTAATATAACAGAAGAACAAGAGAAAATGTCATGAAAGATTTAATCAAGAAAATGCTGGAAGCCAATGAAGAATCGCATCAAAGATACAGCAAACAAAACCAGATTCTAACGCTTATTCCTAAAGATGGTTATTGCGATTTGCGAGTCGCACATGCCAAAGTTTATGCCGACCTAAAAGAACGTCACAACATAGTTCACGCCGCCAAGATAGCCAATAGAGAATTGGAAATTATCACGATTAATTACCGTTGGGAATTACATCAAAAACTCGAAGGAAAAGATGGCAAGATTTATGCAGCCCATACTCTGACTTGGGAGATCATGAAAAATGCTAACCTCTTTGATCACAATGCTCTGATAAGAACAAAGATAATTGAAGAGTTAGAATACATGAAGCAAGCAAGCATCAAATTAGAACGGGAGGCGATAGTCGTTTTAGACAACAAAAACAAAAAAGCCGAGCATCCACGTCTTTTATAGTCGCTTCATTTTTTAGACTTACCCCTTTAACTATACGAAAGGAGGATTTATGAGTCGCTTGCGCGTTCGGCAATATCGGGAATTGTCAGCATTCACGCAGGTGCTATTACAATCGGTCAAACATTCAGACATTACACCACTCGTCTACATAGGAACAACAGAATCAAACAATAAATCAAATTTGCTATTTGTACAGTTTAAGATCAGTTTCCGTATCTACTCAATCGGTGTTGAACTTAACCAACAGGCATTACCAAAGAGCTTAGAACCTCTCATCAAAACCATTGAACTGCACCTTAAAAATCACATACCAGGATTACCAATCGTTCCAGGTGTTTTACATCATCCAGTCAGTTTTAAACCAGGAAGTTTCCCTAATGAGTGAACACGAACAATTAACCGCAAAGGCAAAAGCTGCTCTAGTTGTGTACTTAGATCAAAAGCATCCTAACCGAAGACATTACGAAGAACTTTTGTATCTTCAAGCAGTTATTGAGGCTGACCGAATTCCTAGAATAGTTTTATACGAGACTTTAAAGGATAAATGGGGATATACGTTTATTGATGGAGTATGGGTAAAAGATTTGAAATTTTCTCCTTTTTAATTTATTTTCTCTTTTTTTGTGGGCGAGTAACTGCTTAAGGCAGTTACCACTTTCGGCCAAGGGATGATAGAACCCTTGGCCTTTGTCGTTTTTTGTGGCATCGAGCCACGAAAAAACGACCATCGCTCAAACGCCGACGATGGTGGCTTTTTAAGGAATCGGCCAGGAGCCGATAATTGATAATTATCATGGAAGCAGGTGCAGACGCACCTGTCATATTACAACCCTCGCGCTCCTTGTTAGCCCGTCCGGTGGACGAGCGCGAGGGGAGGGGGGGCAAATCCTCTCGAATTTTCTACGTGCTGTACTCTGTCTATTGCCCACTCCGCGCACTTCACGGAACCACTCTAAAAGCCACTCAATACCTTATTTCTGGACATCCACCTCTGGTTTCGCTTATAAACGACACGACGTTTCACTAGCTTACTACAAGGCTAGATTGTCCCCACAATTCAACCTGTGGAGTCAGCATTGCATCTTATCAGCCCTTTACTGGCAGGTCTGTTCGCTGTCATCGAGATATTATCGGGCTACAACCCCATCCTACTGGGTCAATCTTTATCACTTCCTTCTGCTCCTATCTCTTATTGGGTTGTAAGCTGCTGCGGATGACTGATTTCGCGTTACTCGTAAAATGCGTTTTTGTTTAACGTTTATCCTCCTTGATTAAAGCGAAAACTAGCTATTCTGTAAAGGGGCAAGCATGTACTATTAAATCTCGAAGACGAGATTTAACAGTACCCCTTTACAGTCGCGAGATTTTAGCTCCTTAATCAGTCAGAACATTAAACAAACGCATTTACGGTAACGGAAATGGTCACCCGCAAGGCTTCCAACCTATAAGAGATAGGGCAGAATACAGTGAAAAGATGACCCGAAGGTGGGGTTTTGTACCCGCTAATACTCTCGACGCGAACGACCGCCGTAAAGAGCCATAAGAGCAAGCTGACCCACAGTCGTGGGAACAATCAGCCCCAGTAGTAGCTAGCTGAAAGTCTATCTATAAGCGAAACCGAGGTTGGATGTCTGAAATAAGGCACCGAGTTGGTTAGAGTAGCTCCCGCGAAGGCGCGGGCGGGCATAGACAGGTACTAGCACTTGAAAATCCGAAAGGATTTCAAGGAAAAAAAGTAACTGGAAATTACTTTTTTTCCTTGTTTTGTTTTTTTATTAAAAGATTGGGCATGTGAAGAACATGCTCAATCTTTTGCTAAAGAATAAGAGTTTTAAGATTTAAGATTTTAGGAGAAAGAAAATGTCATTACATGAATTTACACCCAAAACCGTGCGCGTCTTAGTTGCTGGCAACGTAAGCTACAAAGTTTTAGAAGCAAAACTAAACCACTTGTTCTTAACGAACAATTCGGCCGCAGACATCCAAATCGTTCATACAAACAACCTTAAGAACAGCGCCGAAAACGCCGCTCGAAAATGGGCGCGTAAGCACAGCATTCAATTAGTTCGCTTTGTTCCAAATTGGTCGGACTTGAATCAGCCCGATGCCGTAATTAGCAAGAACAAATACGGCAAATTCGACAAGAAAGCCGGAATCCGCAACACGCAAAGCGCCACAGAATACGCTACGCATGTTGTCATCTTCGACGACAATAAGAAACTCAACAGGCTAACTAAAACAGTCAACAGCTTCGCTAAAGCCGCCCAATGCCACATTCGCAAATACGCTAAAGATGGCAAAGCCCATCGCGTAATTACTCAATTATCATTCTTTTAAGAATTCAGGAATAGGAAAAAC
>Ga0255048_10000231_pt1 | contig 41977 bp, 52 predicted proteins | sample JV7_2_2_MG_FD_183619 | JGI IMG/M metagenome (GOLD analysis project Ga0255048, IMG submission 183619) | Seawater microbial communities from Jervis Inlet, British Columbia, Canada - JV7_2_2 | ecosystem: Environmental > Aquatic > Marine > Inlet | place: Canada: British Columbia | collected 2016-10-06 | reverse complement strand
CCAGCTCAGGTAGTGCAATTTTAGTCAATTCAGGATTGTTCTGTTCATCTAGAGCAGAGAATGCGCCAAACAATTGACGTTCTAGTTTTGCAAACTCGACAACAGACTGACCGGTTGTTACAGCAATGCCCTCAATGCTCTCACGGACCTCCGAAAAGCTGGTGTCGCCCAAAGCACCGATGTTTTCAAGCTGGTTCTCCAAGATGCCGAACTCAACTTCGAGTTCCTGTGCCGTCTTGAACGCACCAGAAAGAGCGCCAATACCACCATAAAGAGCAGCAGCGGGGAGACCATACTGGATGGATGAGGTGAGGCCACGCTTAAAGTCGATCCCACCCAAGAATCCTTTTTGACCGGGATCAGGTGCACCGCCACCAAGCTTCGGAGCCTTCGGTGGTACCGGTGGCCTCGGTGGAGGAACTGCCGGTCCATACAGTGGGCGCATCTGATTGTAATCAATCGGGCCAGCGGGGCCACGCCTGATATTCGGATTGAGGGCACCAAAGCCCTGCGCACCGTAACCACGGTTACGCTCGTCTCTGACCTGTTGAGTCTTCTGTTTAACCTCGTCTTGCGCCTGATTAACTCGACGGCCATACTCTTTAGCATTGCTCGTAGTGGCTAATAGGGCACTGTACTTAGCCTGAAGCTTCCTAGTGACAGCGGTAAGACCCTTTTGCGCAACCGCCACACCCTCGGTAGCAACAGCAGCGACACTAGCAGCCTTAGTCTCAGTGCCGACACTGGCCGCAAGAAGCTGCTGTGCTCTAGTAGCCGTGGCAGTAGCTATGCCAGCTTCGTTGGTGCGGCCAGCAAGTACCCGCAGAAAGGTTCCAGCCTCAGCGGCGCCCTTGCCTCCTGCAGCATAGTCCGTTCCAGCCTTAGAGATGCGTTGTGCAAGCCTCGCCTCTTGGTTAACCAGCCCACGCTGATGTCGCACCGAAGCGCTACTTGCTCCCGCAGGGCCTAACTGCCCCCTAGCGTTACGATCCTGACTAGCCGCAATCGCAGCAGCCCTAGTCTGAGTTGAAGCACGCAGAGCGGCATCGCTACCATCCGTTTGAGCAAACGCAGTTCTAGCTGTAGCAAAAGACTTACGAGCCTGCGCCTGCATGTACTGCACGGTCTCGCCAGCATCAATGCCGAGAGACTTGGCGAACTCAGCGGTACGTTTGTTAATTACCCTAGTAGCTTGGCCTTGAGCAAACTTGCCCTGATTCTTGCCACTCTTCCCAAGAAAGGCTTTATCGCCTGTAGCTTGCAGCACCTGCTGTTCAAGACCGAACAGCTCAGCTTGACGCCTTGTGCTAATAGTGCCCTTAGCGGCACCAGCCTTAGAGACGGCAGCACCAGCACCACGAACCTCACCAAGAGCACCAGATCGGCTACGCTGCCCTGATGTGGGCTTAGCGAGACGATCTAGCTGAGCTTGAAGTTCCTTGATTTCCTTTTCAACGCCGCTAAAATCAGCGCCTACTTTAATCAGGATGTCTTCGTTAGCCATGCCGCTCCTAATCTAGCCTCTAATACAATAACGGATCTCTAGATCACCTATTCGTAGAATCTAGCCGCATGATCGTTTCGTTCGATGCCGGGGCCTTCGTTATCAAAGGCGCTGTCCTTCTTATCCTTCGAACCGCCGTACTTCTCATCACGCTCACGCTTGACCTTTTCAAACCAAATCTTAATCTCAGTATCCAGAGTCCACATCCACACAGGAGGCAACTCATCTTTCTGTAGATTCTCCATCCAACCATGAACTGTTACGGCCTGATCCAGTGCGACCATAAATTCATAAGGGGCTGTCTCGATTGAAGTTCCTTCAGGGAAGAGGATTCCCGCCCCTCCCGTCTTCATCGCCGTACCAACGGTTCTGAGGAACTCTGGATCTCCCCCTAGCTTTTTGCCTCTGGCACCGTAGATACTACACTCTGGAAGTTGTCCCACAACATGGCGTATACATCTTCATCGAGTGCATCAATCTCTTGACGGTTCACGAAGTAGCGTTGTGCACGCTCATCATTGTAGCGCACTGAGTAGAATAGCCGCCAACGGTTGAACTCTTCAGTCCAGATGGTGTTAGATTCAGCTTCGATCACACGGTTTGTAGCCTCATACATGAGATCCTCAGTCGGACGAATCGACTGCGCCTCGATGATCTGACGGCGAGCTATCTCAACCTCTTCCTCGACTAGCCCCTCAAAGCGCAGAAGCTCAGTAGCAATCTCTTTCGCTTCAGGATCTTCAGGGTCCAATTGGAAGGCGCTCTTGCTGCCACCGTTCCATGCTTCTTGCAGAGAGGTCAGGTACCCATCCTTAGCCCACTCGCTGCCCTCTTCTTCAGAGAGACGAGCAATGATAGCAAGAGTTTCGTCTTGCAGCACTTCAGTGTTAGCTAACAGAATGAGGTCTTCAGAGTTATCGAGACCAAATGCGTATAATTGATCTTCGTATGGCGCACGGCCCGGATCATCCCTACCAGCGTGAAGCAAGCGAAGATGCCTCACACGAACAGCCTGAGCCTTCTCGACAGCCTTCTTGTTCTCGATCTGGCTGACTTTAGAAAGATAGACGGTGATTGCCCCATCGTCGTCACCAATCGTTACTTCTTTGCCCTTGCGGTACAAGTCTGTAAGACGGCGCTCACGAGGGACAGAAGGAACGGTGTTCTCTGCCATAACTACTCCTATAAAATAACTCTGGTCCTATTACTCCTAACGTCCATTCTAGCACACATTTAGCCACCCAAAACCCAAGAAACCCCCGGCCCGAAGGCCGAGGGCATCCCAGAGAGTAACGCAAGACTAGATATCAGACAACTACATCTCCGACGTAGACTGTGAGAGCACCGGTATCCGACGTATAGTCGAACTGGGACTCAAGCTTTGTCTGCACCTGAGGGTTGAAACCGGGAACGGTGAACCGTGCCTCGGGGAGATAAACAGTCTTGATGGCTGTGCCATCAGTAGGGTCATTCAGAACAATGCGGAGCTGCACTGGATCTGTAACGTCTGGCCCGAGCACGTAGTTAGCGTCGGTGATTCCAGTTACGGTACGGATCTTGTCGAACAGTTCGTCAACATCGAATGCCTTGATAGTCATTGAACCTGAAACCTCAGGAACATCGTAATCTTGATCGACGTAACGGTTGTTGCCCAACTCTTCGTCATTCTCAAGACTAACTGACCAGTTGACATCAATATTCTGCACGCCAGTGAGGCGAGTCCAAGTGCCCGAAAGCGTCTCGTCAGCAGCGATGTCATCAGCAATGTAAACGTCAATGTCCTTGGCTCGCAATGCTGCGGGCTTCGTGCCTGCACCAGTGAGAGTTTGAGTGCCAAGCAGAGGGCCACCAACAGTGGCATCTACGTTAGCACCAGCCGCAGCGTGAACGCTTGCGGTATCGTTGCCAAGGTAATCAATGTATCCGGTGTCGGCCACAGTGGTCGAGTACACAATCTGCACATATTCGTAAGTCGTGTCAGAGTTGTAGTAAGTTCCATCAAGGGTGAACGTGTCAGCCGTGATAGAACCACCATTAGCAATGATGTCAGAGGAGTAAAGACGCTTCTGGATGCCAGTAGTGTTGTTGTAAAGACAAACGTTCAGAACGAACTCGTCCGTACCATTGGCATCATAAGGAGCAGCAGACACGCCAGTGGCAGGTCCGATGCTGTCGCCATATTCAATCACAACGTCTCCGCCTAGACCATCGAATGTTGCGGTCTCCATAAGAGGCTGACCGGGAACATAGAAGATGGAATCGCCACGCAGAGAGAAACTCTGAGAAGCGTTGGAACCCACACCGAAGGAGTAGGAAACCGACTCAAGGGTGAGGTAAGGACAGATCACACCGGCAACAATGTCGTAAGAGTTACGCTTCGACTTGAAGGGTGAGAGAATGTCTATTGCATAAGCGTCCTGAAAATCAATTGTAGCAGAAGCGGGTGAGGTTGGATCGTCATGAACGAGGATCAACTCGAACTCGGGAGCAACGTCAAAGGACTCAAGATCAAAGCTCAGGTCAGGGATGTCGTATACTGTACCGACCGATTCCCAGTTGCCGACTTCGTAAATCTTCTCTTCGGGGATGTTTAGTGCTGCTGGACCACCAGATTGAATACGATCTACCACGTATCCATTGGCGTCAAACAGAATTGCACCAGCCTTAATACTCATAGGAACCTCCAAGTACGCAGAGCATAAAATTTCGATTGTACCCAGCGTAAAAGCTAGGCTTGCGTTTCAATAACCTAACGGCACAGGAAATTTGCGCCTTTAGCCCGTTATGGCTCAAGGAAATCTTTCACCACATCGGTTAGATAACCGGGATAAACACGGTTCATCTCAGACACACCCGCTTGCACCCAGCCACGAGGGAATATCTGCAAATTCTTTAATGGCGCATTGAAAGCGCCGGGGTCAATATTAGTCCGATCCAACGTTGCCGCAGGGTTCGGAGTCACATGGATCTCCGCCCCGATCCGATAATAGGATCCGGGGCCATCCGGCAAAGAGAACTTCTTAGCATGGCCCAGTCTCTCAAGACGCTCGGTGCCCGGAATGGCCTTACCGTTCTTCGCAACCATAGGAGTCACTGCGTTAGTATTGCTGTAACCTGCGCCAAAGGAATGCCTATGCCACTGAGGTGCCTGTGCGTCCATCCACGCAGAGTTGAAGAAAGCAACGCTTGTAGCGGTGGTACGCACATGCATGTCCTTATTGTGGACCGCACGGTATAGCTTACCACCAGAATACCGACCAGTGATCTGAGGGTCGCCAACACGATATGACGGCTTGCCCGAGCGTGTCTCATCAAATCGCCGTGTCATTGCCAAGAAAGCCGCATTCCCAGCCTTTACTTGAGCTTTCCTTAGTTGATCTTTGATCGAATCACGGGGACGGCCACGGGGCTTCAGGTACTGATCGAACGCCTCCTGCGTAACCCCGCCCACGGCTTCAGCCAATTGGGCAGCAATATTTCGATCAGCGCCAGCAACGTAGTTTTTACGAGCCGTTATCTTCTTCCCCATTAATCACTGCCTCCATACGCTCAATGAACAGTTCGTTCATGATTGATGCATCATCTAATAGATCAACGGCCAAATTGCTCACATCGTTGATAGCGTCAAGGATGAGGCTCCTGAACTCGTCAGAAGTTTCCTCATCAATATCATCATCAATGTAGTCTTCCTTGTAGCCAAGGATCTTAGCTATACACCGATTCGTGCGTTTCCGCAGCATCTCTGCCTTTGTCATATCTCTGCTCCACTAGTATGTCGCTATGAACATCAAGAACATGTCGTCCGTTGCTGACTGAGGAATATAAGTGATTCCGAATCCACTATCATTCTGGTAGCCAGCAGGACGTATGATCTGGTTGATCGTAACGGTGCCAAACGTATTCGTATTCTGGTATCCATCAGGTGTGCGAATCTCGCCCACAATCGGAGTGCCAAAGCTATTCGTATTCTGATATCCAGATGGGCTGATAATCTGATTAACTTGAGCTGTGCCAAAGTTGTTACTATTCTGATAGCCATCAGGTGTAACTGTTCCGGCCATGACCACGATACCGAAGTCATTAGCGTTTTGGTAGGCAACTACGAGGATAACCTGATTGACCTTAGGACTGCCGAAGGTGTTCGTATTCTGATAACCATCGGCTTCAACGACCTGCGTGCCATACTCCCATGTGGGAACACCGAAGGCATTGGTGTTCTGGTAACCAGCGGGGGATATGATTTGATTGAGGACGGGAGTTCCGAAAGTGTTCGTATTCTGGTAGCCGGTGGCTTCCAAGATGTGATTGACTTGCGGAGCACCAAACGTGTTTGTGTTCTGGAATCCATCAGGAGTCACATACTGAGTTGGATCGTCGGCGTTCGTAACATCAGCAGTGCCGAAAGTATTGGTGTTCTGATGTCCAGCGGGGTAGATGATCTGAGTCACATCGGGTGTACCGAATGCATTCGGATTCTGATATCCGGTAGGACTGACCAGCAGCCCAATGGATGGAACGCCTAGAGCGTTAGAGTTCTGGTAGCCAACCGCAGCCATCGTCTGATTGACAGTAGGCACACCAAAGCCGTTTGAGTTTTGGTAGCCATCAGGATTGATTGTCTGGTCTGCGCCAACAGCCTCGATGCTAGGCACTCCGTAACTGTTCGGGTTCTGGTAGCCTGACGGGTGTATCACTTGGCGCAGTTCAGGCACCCCATAGCTGTTCGGGTTTTGGTAGCCGTCAGGATGGAGAACCTGAGTGACTACCGGAACACCCAAGGTGTTAGGGTTTTGATAACCGGCAGGGGCGAGGAGCAGTGTTACGTCGGGTGTACCCAGAGTGTTCGAGTTCTGATATGCTGTAGGCCGGATGACCTGATTGACTGTAGGAACCCCGAGAGTGTTGGGATTCTGGTAGGCGTCAGGCTTCACAGCGGGAGCAGTGACCTCGGTGGTTACATCACCCACCGTACCAGCAGCCATAGGCGCAGGGACATGCACAGTGACGTTAGTGTCAATCGCATCGTACCAGTCATAGTACATGTCATAATCGAACCAAGTGAGACAACGATCATGCGCCAAGTAGTTGATGGCATCACTGCGATACCAGTAATGAGATAGCCCACCCTTAGGATCAAGAGTTCCCGTAGAAGAGTTGAGAGAAGCCGGAGCGGCAGTGGTCTGAGCTGAGATGCCGAAATCCTCAATAGCATTGCGGAGAGGCGTGATGCCAGCAGTGGGACCAACCGCAGCATCCGAGTAGGCCTGAAGATAAGCTATAGGTGGGTTGATGAAGTGCCGACTATCACCGACGATCTCACCGGCAGTGTTATCGAAACGAATATTGCTCTGCCAGACAGAATTGCCGGTAGCGCCCTCATCGACACCATGCATCATATCATAGATGTTAATTTCACCGTTGTGATAGTCAGCATCAGCAGCAGCATAGCCAGTAGTGAACACGGCCAGATTGTCACCACCGAGATAGTTCTTCATCGGTTCACGCAGGAGCGTGTTCCCCGAATACGCTTGATCCCAATCTACAGCACCCGCCCAAATCCAGATACCCCTAGGCAGAGGCAGCCCAACACGGTCAGGCGAACCTTCCACATAGTCAAAGTATCCAAAGCCTAGCTGCTCACGACGCTCGCCACCCGCATCGTAGTTCCACAGATAGTTCCCTTCATCGTTCATCATCAGGAACGCCTCTAAAGCCAAGTGACCACCCGCTGAATGGCCGTTAATTGTGTAGTTGGAGAGATCGAAGGTATCGCTCTCATTCATCCAACCAATAGCACACAGGGCATCCTGTACCGGCTCAGGGTGATTCGAGCCAATGTTCACGGTATCATTAGCACTCGTAAGCTTGTAGTCCACAGACACGTAAGCCATGTGCCTAGTGGCAGCCCATTGGATCATCCAACCCGGCTGACCTGTCAGCTCAGCGTAACCTCCACCACGGAAGAACACCTGCACAGGAAAACCGTTGACCGGAGGGGTCTCAAACGGCGTGCTAACATCTGCGGTACGATCAGTATCGTCACCGTAACCATCGTCGTAATCTTGCGGGTAGGTGATGTAAGCATCTGAGTCGTAAGTGATCCCAGCATGGACAGTCGTAGCTGTCCCTGTGCCAATCCTGTGAGCGAGAGGAGTATCAAAGTCAACACCGGACGTAATATTTACGTCAATAACCACATCCGCTTGAAATTCAAAGACTGGGTGATAGGACTCTGTGGCGTGCTGATCGGTAGCTGCCTGCCACTGACCAACCGTGCCACCAGCAGCGTCACCCTTAGCGAGCATCGCAACATACTTAAAGCCCGACACTTCCGCAGAAGCATCGAGAGCAGTGACGAAATCCGCATAAGAGTTAGGAGTGGTGTATGCGGTACCAGTAACAACGCCACTGATGTCCCACGTTGTGGTTCCCGTCTCCGCAATGGCACCAGCCCAGTCATCCTTAGGAGATGCACTGGAAGTCCAGTCGGAAGGAGCAGAAGCTTGAGACAGATACGAAATATCCGAAAAGTTGTTGTTTGCGTTAGTCCCCACACAAGTGAGGGTTAACTCTGCATCCGTAATATCAGCCGTATCGGCGGGGATGTCATCGACATCAATCTTGAGCATCCAACCACTGTAGTGAAAGTTCGTACCAAAGTGGTTCGCTACCCAGATATAGGGATCCCCATCGGTTTCACTATTTTGATACAGAATTTCGCCTTGTGTTTGCGAACACTCGTATATGATCTCGGCGGGAAAGAATGCCATGTCAGAGGTGCCTTAGATCCAATCAGAAAATCAGGGCCGTAAGGTCGTAAGTAGTGTCCACAGCGACAGTCAAGTCACCGCTTACCGTTTTCGCTTCACCAAAGTTGATGACACAAATGCCAACATCGTCAGTCTCGTTGTGGATCATAATGCCCACAACGTCCTCATCGGTGAGGTTCCAAGTCAACGTCGTTGACGTGACAAGGTTGATCGAGCCGCCAGAAGCAGCGAACGTCACACCAGCGAGCGTTAGAGCAGCACCAGCGGACTCGCCATTAGCGGTATCCCACATGCCGGTCTCTGCCGTATAATCCCCAAGAGAAGCATTGGCATCCCATGTCTCACCACCGTATGGATTGACAAAAGCGTCAGTCCAGAGATGAGCCTTGTAAGTATTTCCATCATTTAGAAGATCTGCAGATGTCGTGAGAGCATCCTCAAGCGTCTTGCCAAACCAGCTAGAAGGTGGGAAATCGCTGTATGCCATTATTATCGCTCCAATGTACGGCTACTATTACTAACGGATGTCAGCGAAACTGACTCAAGAAGTTGTTCATATGCGTAGCGTCGAAAGCCTTATCCACATAGTCGTGGTTTAGACCATTGAAAGTGAACCAGTCCATATCAAAACTGGCTGGAGCATCTAAGCTCAATGTCGCCAACTCGATCTGTGCGTATTGCCCGTACTCGGGATAGCGATTCTCTGGATCAGAGAATACAAAATAGTCAGACCAGCCGAACATGCCGCCGAGCACGAGATCGCTAAGGTTGTTAGGTTCGACCAAAGCCACACTCTGAGCCTGCTGTGCCTGTACCCAATTCAGCGGCTGCAAGTAGATCGTGTCAGTCTGCCAATCTGTCTGGTTCCCCATGAGATTCTGCACAGCATAATAAGCAATCTGCTGCCCGCCAGCGATTTCGTTAGGCTCGCTTGCGCCGGGTCCATACTGCCACTGATATAGCGCATACGGCGAAGTCGGAATGGCCCAACCATAAAACCCAAGATACTCTGGATCTGCCACATCGGAATACAGATAGCTTGGATTCCCGGTCAATCGAGGATCATAAGGACTGCCATCATCCTCTAAGTCTCTCGTCAACACGGCTGCCATCGCATTAAACGATCCAGCAGAATATCCTCCAGCAACCATTATGTTAGGATTGATCGGATATGTTAGATGAGCTTCATCTCGAATCCATGCACCACACTGCTTGAAATCGCATACATAGGTGGGCCAACGACCAGCAGTATCACTGCTGGAAGTCCAAACCCCGAAAGAGCCACCCAACTGATAGGCCGTTGAAACGATAGCCCAGCCATTAGCAATGGCTGCATCACGGATATTGCGTGCCAGATCGTTCTTGTTGCCACTGGTCCACGAACCACCATGCATCCACTGAAGCACAGGGAAGCCATCTGTAGGAGGGGTAGTATTAGGATAATACACGTCGCAGATACGCTGCGATCCCGGTGCTTCGTCCATATCGTACTTGATGCCCGTAGCTTTGATATAGTCAACGCCTTCGACAAAAGCAGAAGCGATAGGCGTACCTCTGAAGGTGGCCGTTCCCATATAGCTGTCTTTTACCACGGGGAGAGGTATGGGTGCAAGGTTGGAACTGGGAGGAGGGCCACACCAAGTGTCCATGTCATAGGCAACGCCCGCAACACTCAGATCACACTGAAGATTATCTTCGGCAGAGCCACCAGTATTCGCATCCCAAGCAGGAGCGAGACCCACAACGATCTTGTCGATGTCATTGGTGTTGACCTCAGTCTGCCACGAACGATAAAGACCAACGTAACCCCATTTACCTGTCTCTTCATTGCCAAAACGATACATTAATTGGCCGATATTGTCAGCACCATCAGAATCTGCATCAAGGTCAATGAAGATCTCGATCTGCTGCCACTCGTCTGCGACGAGTTCTCCCATGTAAGAAGCCTCAGAAGAAATCTCTCCATCATAACCGGAGATATCTCCCGCCCAGTTCATTCGCAAATTCATGATCGCATCACCACTGCTATCCTCAAAGCGAAGGATATCAGTGGTCTCATTGGTAGAACCCTGAGCCTGCGGCGTACTATCAACATAGTACATAGCACGGAAGTGTAGTGTACGAGTGCTCGCAGGCAGATCTATCTCCATTGAAGAGTCATCACCCACCACCGAGGTTGAATAAATCAAGGCTGTGCTCTCACCCGCCGGGGTCTCATCGGTGTCATAAACAACTGTGCCATTCTTGGCATCATACTCATTCGTAACACCAGCCGTAACCGCAGCGCCATTAGCTCCCGCAAGATCCTCAATCCAAGTCAAACGATCATCGGGGATATAGTCCCCATCAATAAGGAGAGCATCAGGTCCACTGTTCGGCTTGAGGACGGTTCCAATATACTCTTTCGATGTAATATCTGTGCCATCGTAGTCGTAGAATTCCATCTCAAACGGAGCAGAATCAAAAGGACCAGTGACAAGAGGAGCACCCCGATCGGGATCTATCACAGGATTCTGAAACTCTCCATTAAGGTCGTAATCAGACCACCATTCAGTGTCAGCAAGATACCACGAATGAACATCAAGGTTCGTGCCATTGTCCTGAGTGGAGGAACCGTAACGGATCTCATCAATGTCGATATCTACGACAGGAATGTTCAAGTCCATTCTGAACGTAGCGGTGTCATCGTATTCCGTAACACCCCAAGTCGCCTGATCAACGAAAGCTCTCAACCTGAAATTGTACTCAGTATCCTCGTCCGACACTTGCAGCTCAAGCCGATTCCATTGAGCGCCAAGGCGTTCCTGTAACGCATAGTCAGTGTACCCCGAATTAAATCCATCGTCAGTACGAACTCGTAATTCACGAGATTCGCTGCCCACGAAGTTATTGTTATATTCAATAGACCATTTCCACACGCCCTCCTTATAACCACGACAGAGAACACCATATTCGGTATTCCCGAGGCTGGCGGTTACTTGAAACACTTTACTGAGCCAGCGGGCAGAGTATGTAGAAATCGGGCCAAGGATTTTGGTGGGATTCCAGAAGGTGAGATCCCAATAGATGTAAGGGCGATCCGAATACAAAAGTGCGAAATCTTCCCCATAAATGCAGCGGCGTTGAAACGCCCCCTCACCGGGGCCAAAGATATTTGTACTAACCTGAGCTGTGGCGGGATCGCCCTCCGAAATATACCATGCAGTGGTGAAAGGATTCTCACCATCCTGTCGAGTGATCGGCAGATCTCCACGCCCAGCCACGATCTTAGGAAGAACACCAGAGAAGATTGGGTCAGTCGTATACCCGGAATCCAGACCATACCACTTAGCAAGCAGCAGAGACTCCCGAGCCTTAGCATTGCCGACAGAACTCCCAACACCATCCATGATCATCTCAGAAGTTGAATACTCGACAGTCAGCTCAGGGTCAGTATTCCAGTTAATCTGACCAGAAGAGTTAGTGTGATTGGTCTGCGGGTCACCTGTCTCAGACGCACCCTCTTCGCCGTTATCCCAATCGACCGTATTATCAATGAGATACAGATCCCAGTTGCCGGAACCGGGATTGTTAGCCTGCGACCAGAATAAGAAAACGTTAACATCTTGGCCGGTCTCATCCCAGCCAGAATCATCGACCAACGGTTGAAGACACGAGGAGAAGTCAAAGAAGGTGACTTCCTCGCTCGCAGCAGGGGAAGCTGTATTGTCCCAAGCGTGGACAACGTAACCCGGACTTCCATCCAGCGGGCCAACAGCAGAGTCTACAGCCATATCTCCAGAGTGTGTGATGCCAGTTCTAGAACCATACTCAGTCACAGCATCAGCATGGGCAGTCAGCCGCTTAACGAGAGGATCGTTAGCATCGCCGTCAACCGCATCATTAAACGCACGAGCGTTATCAAGACAATTCTCTACAGCTAAATACAGATGCACACCATGATTGGTATCAACAACAAGCTGATTGCCCTGATCGACCATCAGTTGGCACTGATCAACATTAACCCCCTGTGGCATAATCACATGGAAGGTGAACGCTGCCATACACCCGGTACCGCCACTCGATGCATGGTCACGCAGCAACTGAGCGCCCGAAGGATCTAACTGAGTGTTACCATCATACTGTTGGCGTGCTCCAGAAACTGGAGTGTATACGGCCATTAGACGACCCTAAGAGACAGGTTGCCAATGCTAAGGGTGATTGTTTCACCATCGGTAAAGTTCTGAGAACCAACGCTGGGAGCGCCCAACCACAGGATCTCTCCACTGCCATCCTGCGTGTAATCACCAGTATCACTGATGAAGAAGCCGGGTACAGTCTGATTCGCACCAGAGTCATTGTCCCATGCAGGAGCGTCGGCATTCAAAACGTAAGTGCCCGTGTCGTCCACGGTGATCCCAGCCCAATCAAACGTAATCGCAGTGCGATCCACGGGAGTGTAAAAGTCTGTGACGCTCATTTCGTTGGTGGTAACTTGCGTTAACGTCAGTTCGCCAAGCTCAAGGTCAGTAGGTGTCAGTCCCGTATAGTCCAAGCTGTCGAGCATCCCCACATACAGAGTAGCTATTGCAGCAGAAGTCTGCCCCAACGAGTTTCTCAGTGCTCTCTCAGCGCCATCCTTGCCAAATTGCAAAGCCATGATTCACCATTCCCAATATCTCTTATATAGCCATCTTGAAAAGCATCGTGCCGGGAGCTGCTCCCGTAACGCCATCACCTTGAGTCCAGTTAGCAGGAAGTGACATGTTCGCTGGACGCAAATCTATTGACGCACTCCAAGAACCCGCAGCTTTCGGCCCCCACATTACATTAGAAGTCGTGTTCAGCCAAAAGTCTCCATCTACACCATCAGATCCAGTCGGATCAATGGTGTCATTCAGCAGTTGATTGACGACCGTAGAAACGAGACGCCGATCACTTATACGATTAACTAAATCGTCATCACCATTCTTCACAAGAATAGTTGCCAGCTTTACGCTAGTAGGCATACTGTTCGCATCGAGAGCACGATCCGGTTCGATGGGTGCAGCAGCATAAGCACCCTCCGTCTTAAAGAGAGAGCCAGCCGTATCAATTTCTACAACATCGAATCGAGGATCGCCAGATCCATCAGTGTTAGCGATGAGATTTATCGCTCCACCGGCATAAACATACAACTGACGATTAACCACATAGTTACCAGCGGCAATCGTAATTGTACGACTGGTCGAGCCGGTTATTGCCATACCTGAGACAACGCCGGTTACGATACCAGAGAGAGACAGATCCTCAACGCCCTTAGTGCTTAGAAGGCTCAGGAGTTCATCCTGACCCCCATCATTATCAGGGATCGTAAAAGACATATTTTCCTATCAGATCAAACTGCGAAAATGCCGCCAGTTTGATTGTTGAGAGTGTTCACGGTATCCCACTGAACTTCAATGTCGCCGCCGGTTTGGCCGACAGTGTTGATGTCAATGAGTGCCATGAGACGAGTGCTGGTCTCATTGTAAACCATGAGCTGATCGAAATCGCCACTGGATCCGCCGCCGTCAATGCTTGTGAAAGTAACATCGGCACCCTTGAACACACCCGCAACGAAAGTTGGAGTAGTGATCTGAGGATCAATTTCGCCGCCATTGGTCGTAGCTGGGAGAGCGATGTCACCCACAACGGGGTCTGCAGCATTCACGAGAGCTTGCGTACCGTGGCAAAGCTGCACGGCAAATACGTCGGTGCCGCCCGTGTTCCACACGTCATTGCCGGTAAGCATCTCTTCTTTGAACTTGTTATAAAGGTATTGAGCCATAGCCTAATCTCCTGATAAGAGGAATACTGTCTCTAGATTCCTAACGGCGGGGGTTTTAGGCCCCTTTAGTAACCTCGGGAGAAGGCGATAACAAGCCACTCATCCGTAGGTTCATTGAACATAAGGCCGATCACATCTATAGCGCCTTCAACCGTAGACAAAGTTACGCTGATAGGACCGAAGTTTATTCCTGCACCCAAAGTGATAGTGTGACTACCGCCAGTTCCCTGAGTGACAACCATCATAAGACGTTGACCATCAACGCCCTCAGTTGGCTTATTGAGAGTGAAGTCTTGATCCGCAGTCAAACGGTAAACGGCAGAAAGGCTAGCATCAATATCGACACTAGCTGCAGGTGCGAGATCCGAAGGATCTTGTGGGTAGTCGCCACGAGGACCGGGCGGTCCCTGCGTACCACCAAGGGTTACAACTAGTTCTTCTGCTGAGGATAGGCTTACATCTGTCATTTTATGCCTCCTGTGTCAACCAGTTCTTGACTTGAAACGCCCCATAAGACACAGGGTAGACTTCACCAAGAAGGTCTTCGATTTCTAGATCGTACTTGTAGTTAGCTACCGCAAACGTTGTAGTCACAGAAGCTTCGATTTTCACCTTCACAAGCCCCAAAGCGGGGAACGTGATAGTAGCATCGGTAGTGGGAAGCTCAATCATGGTCGGCTCACCGTAATCGGGAGCGATATACATGCGGCCAACCCAGCCGGTCATATTGACCTTCTGCTGCAAGCCATCCCTGATTATCCAATTCTCAGAAAAGGTAATACCGGGATATGAGATGAGCTTCTTTTTGATCGGCTGATTCGTCATGATTACACCCAAGCCGGGGTAGATACTATGACATCACCAAGCCAGTAACTTCCGTTACCAGTGATCTCGACATAGGAGACTACGCCCTCTTCGCCATTGACCGTTTCGGTCACCTTATAAACGTTACTACCAGTAGGAGTGATGTCAGTGTTAGGATCCACTGTTTCAAAGATCCACTTGCCATCACTATCAGTCGTTGCAGACCAGTCGCCAAGAGCACTAGACTCTTCAGACGAGTTGAGAGGCACCGACTGTGCATCGGTGTCCCATACGAGTTCCAGATTCACGACAGCAAAAGCGTTAACCGATGCTGCTCTTTCTAGTGTATTGTAAAGAGTTGCCATGATTTTCCTTAGAGTTGATCAGCCGGTGCAGTTTCTTCAATACCGAAGCTGATCACCCACCACCACTGTTTGGATTTGCCAGTAGACATGCGATTGCGTTCCAGAAAGACGCCGCTGATGTCAATATTGAAAGCCACCACAGAGGTGTCTTCATCGTAATTAATGTAATCGTAGATCGGAATGTTGTAAAGCGATTTGAAGTAATCGGAGAAATCTCCAGCCAGATGCATACCGATCTCCTTGCCCTCAGCAAGAACATCGACCACCACAACAGTGATCTTATCAGTCAAATTCGAGCCGATCTCGACATCACGGTATCTAACATCTTCAAGCGCCACAGCCATTGCATTCGGCTTGATGGACTCATCGTTCGGAACGATCTCATCCTCAACCGTGACAGGAAGATTAGCTCTATCAGCATTATTCCAGCCATCAGCAGTGATCTTTGCTTCAACAAGATTCACAATATTCTTATAAATAAGCCTATCATTTACGCCACTCATACGGCCTCATCCATAGCCGAACATACGATAGTATGAACGTTCACAGAGAAAAGTCCCACAACAGGAGAAGAAAAGTCAAACGTGTAATCTACGTCATCGAAAGTAACCCCGTCAGCAGAACTGACCTGATCCCAGTGCTCATCAAGTAGCGTTAGCCTAACCTGATTGCTATCGACCTGACCAAAGCCCGTGTTCCGGGTAAATCCAAAGCCGCTGTTAGACTCAACTGCCACAGGGACACTCAAAGTCTTAGCCACTTGCGTAACCGAATCGGGGGTTGCAGTTAGATCATAAGGGACCGTGTTGCCATCAGTGTAGGTTGCTTCCTCTTCCCAGAAGAAGATGGCCTCGTAATCACCCGTAGCCATACCCATCTCCATAGTGGAAGTGATGGCTGCACGGAACACTGCTGCATCAAAGTCGGATCCAAACGTTGGATCGGTAGGTGTTGCCATCAGTGACCCATCCAGTAACTACCCTGATTACTATAGTTGTTCTCTCGACGCTGGAAGTTAGCATCGGTGTAATAGCTTTCCTCGGCAGAACTCCATACATCGCTGTAACGATCAAGGATAACTGCCTGTTGCTGTTGCAACTGCTTGAGGAGGGTGCTAAGCACCTGAGAAGCCTGCTCAGTCTCGTAAGAGACAGGACCGGCCTCAGCCTTGAACCTCGTCTTGAGGACCAGAAGCTGCGCCTGAACGATGTTCACTGCGGCCCAGATGATCACAACCTGCTGAAGCTCACGAGAGAAAGTAGAGCTACCACCATCATCTGGAGTAACAATACCATCTTCATCCACACTGTATCCGCTATACACGCCATCAAGCATAGCTGCCCAGAAGCCATTGGATAACTTAATTACCCACTCAGCTTCCGAGGCAGCAGCATACGGAGATGTCGTGCCGGGAACAGTAAGAGCACCCTCAAGGTTAGGGATGAGTTCAGAAAGGTCAACGCTAGCCATCAGGATCCTCCGAGAAACCGTCTACATTTATTCAACGGCATCCCCACTATTACAGTGTAGATGCGTCACTAATCCCGTCTTCGCCACCCGTGCCGTCACCAAGGAAACGAGGGACATACTCTGTCAATTTCTCGTAGCGTTCCTCTAGAACCTTCACCTTAGAGGAGGCTAGATCCTTAGCTTCACACATGTCCAAAAGACGCTTGATTGTCGTAGGACTCTCAATCTCGGCAACACGCTCACGCAGAGCGTCGGCTCGGCCTTTGAGAACGTCCTCAAGATCGCTTTCGCTCAGGTAATCGTTGTCCTGAATCTCAGCGAAATCAGGTGCTGATTCCACCAAAGTAACTGGCACCATATCGCCATTGGTGAAAATATCATTCTTCTCATGCGCAACACGGTGCTGAATCTCGCTACGCTCAGATGGTCTAACCGCAATCTCACGACCCGGCAAAACCTTCCGGCCAACCCTCTGCCCATAACCGTCAGTAGCAATCACCCACTGCGTTACAGAAGACACATTCTTCCACTTCTCGTTCTCAAGTTCTTCGCTCATAAATGGCTCCAATCCTTTATAGCACTACATTTACTAGTATAGCACAGATATTCGTCCCCAAAAACAGGAAAGTCCCCCCCGCCGAAGCGAGGGGAACGATCCCACAAAACTAAGTGCTAGCGGACGCTAGCTGACATGCTACAGATCGGTGTCTGTAATCAGGTATGCACGCTCTGGATGATTGACGAGACCGCCAAACTCCTGCTTTGCAAGGTAATGCCAGTACCAGTTGTCCTGCTCAAGATACTCACGGCTCTTGAGTCCACCGAAGAAGGCGAACTTAGCTGCGTCATCAGCGATGACATAAAGCTCATCTGAAGGCCAGTAAGACGTTCCAGATCCATCTTCAAAGTTAGGAATCTCTACGATAGGGGTTCCACGGTACGAACCGAGCTTGCCCTGACGTACCATTTCCTCATTTGACTCAGGAAGGAATCCTGAACCGTTGCCGAGTGATCCGAGGAGCGTGTCCATCAGAGTCTCAACTGCAGTTGCACGACCAATGATGGTCACATTGCGGCTCTTAGACTGATCTTTAACAGTCCGAAGGGCGGCGTTGATGTTGTCAACTGTGCCGAGGGCACCGGAAGCAGAGATGGAGTTTGTTCCATCACGGGAAGCGTCAAGTAGCGCTTTGCCACGAGAGTTAACCGCAGCGCCGAGACGCTCCGTGCCAAGTCCGACCATCGTCGAGGAAGCCTCAGCAAAGCCAGTTTCCATCTTCTCTTCAAGTTCAGAGACGTGGAAGCCAACAGTGTCACGAGGAATCTCCACAACGGAGGTGTTCACAGTACTCTGTTCGATGTAACCGCCACGGGCTACCCAGAATACTTCGAGACCCTTAACTTCTTTAACGAAGGAACGGTCTCCTGTGCCTAGATATTCGATTGCACCAAGCATCGGAAGGAAGTTTTCATACTGAAAATCCTCATAGATGGTCGATGTCATGTCCGCAGCTTTCTCAGCACGCCATTGTGGGTCTGAGAAACGGGCTGCTGCCTCTTCGTTTAGTTTACGAGCGGCATCAGCAACGGCTGCGGGGTTATGTGCATGGTAAGAACTCATGTTAATCCCCTATCAGAAATTGAGTTGGATGACGATGCTTTCAGCATCGGTCACGGTTGAAAGAACTTCGACCACAGTGGCCCAAGGATTGACGTCATCTTCGATCCAAAGTCCTGCAGCTTCAACGCCAACGTTGGCGCCTACTGTGTCAAGACCAAGGGGTGTGAACATGTCATAGTCAGCATCGTTCGTAAGAACGATCTTGACATCTTTGCCACGGACAACCTGCACCTGAGCGGCTGCTGGCGAATCGACAACATCATCTGGTGAATCGGCGGGGCCGTCTACGAAGAGTGCTTCGTAAACTAGGACTCCACCCTGACCTGCTGCCGGAGCAACAGTCGTGCCAGTCGTGGATGCAACAGCGAGGTTTTCGCCGTCAGCACCAGTAACTACCACTGCGGATCCAATTTTCGAAGCAGTAGCTGCGGTGTAACGTCCACCACGCTCAGCACCCGAAGGAGTGGAACGGAAAGAAAAGTATCGGCTCATAATGTTTCCTCCTTAGGAAAGGTTCAGCCTAGCAACGTTGATTCCAGAACTACGAGCGCCCCACACAACATCAGTTGTGGATTCGCCTGCGGCTGCAGTCTCTTCGTTACGGGTGTGTGACATTGCAGTTTCTGCTACAGGAGCATCGTCTGATGCTTCTTCCTGCTCTACGTCTTCTGCGGTTACTGAAGGAATTGCCTTCAGGTCTTCAACGTAGGATGCGAAGTCTTCATCAGACAAGGCCGCCCAGCGGTCGATATTGGCAGCGATGTAATCTTCGCCATAGCCAACCGTCTCTGTCATAACAGAAGCACGCTCAATCTTGACCGCTGTAATGTACTCAGCAATCTCGACTAGTTGCGCTTGCTCTGTGATGTAAGAAACAAGTTCATTGTAGTTTGCCTCAGCAGCTACTGCTCGTGCTTCGGAAGCGTCGATGGCTGCGGATGCAGCCTCAGTGGCCTCTGCTTCTTCAGCAGCGACTTCAGCTTCTTCAGCGGCACGAGATGCAGTGAGTTCTGCTTCAAGCTCGGTCTTTTCTGCGGCGGCGGTTTCCTTGACGGTCTCCAACGCTGCTTCGATGGCTGTATTCAGCTCATCTTCAGTGTAAGTCTTGTTCATCGTGTCACCCCCTCCGTAGGAGTTTAATTCAATACAGAAGGGACAATTTGCCTCTTCGTGGGTCATTCCCTCAGGGATGTTTGCAATCATGAGATCATGCTCTGATTTTAGTTCTTCAAAACTAATCTGTTCACTCATACAGAAACCCTTTGGTCATAACGCTTAACGGCATGCAATTTTGATATTTAGAGAGTATGTGATGCAATGATCCCTTTAAGGCGTCCAGCGGCTTCGGCCTCTTTCATATTGGAAGTTTGTGCGGCCTTGCCGTTGATGATAATCTCTTGCATCAAAGCTTCCCACTGGGAAGGCTCAAGATGAGAAGCCTGCTCGGAAACCTGCTCATACACAGGCCCCGCCTCTTCATCAGAAATAAGAGCAGAAACGTCGCTAATCTCAGCGTTATTCCAGCCGGGGGCTAGTGGTGGGATAATCAGACCTCCACCGAGAAACTGAGGATTGTCCATTTGCCTAGCGGCTGTGCCAGCATTGATGTGCTCGCAATAGTCGCCATACGGCCCGTTGTAGGCCATCGTAGCTCCACAAGCGACCTCGGAACCTACACACGTAATTGTGTCAGCAATACATTCCATAGACTGGAACAGCGTACCGTCACGGAATGCAGCCTCAACAATCGCATTCTCCTCGGGGAAGTAATACTTCCACATGGCAGCGATAGTCTCTACATATGCATTAGCCTCAGGCTGAGAGGGGTACAAAAGCTCAGCAGCCACGTAGGTACCTACGATATCATTGTGAACGTGCCCGATGTTCATGGGGCCATTCGTTACGCTCATAGACTTGATCCGTAGATCGTCTAGTGACCAGTATTGGCCGTTCGAGTTCGCACTATCGGCCTCAACATAGTTGCCCACAATCCAACGCAAGTTGGGGTTGTGATAGATGTGCTTAGTCGCCCATGCAGAAGCCTGATCCCTGTCATCATTGACAAGGAAAGCTTGCGTAGTGAACTGGTATGTCTCTTTCGTCGTGGAAAGAATAGTCATAACATCGGCCTCCGTACTAACCTAACGGTCAGTCATCCTCACTATTAGGATTATCTGATTCCTGTCCAGACTTGCGGCCACCGGGGGCACCGCCACCGTTATTGTTGCCACCCTTGCGGCGACCGCCCGTCTTACGAGGATCACCGGGGAACTCCTCTTGGCCGTCTGCTGCACCATAAGGAACATTGACAGGAGAGAATACGTGATCGTACAAACGCTTCTCACGTTCACGCTTCACAGCCTCGACATCTTCTTCGACATCAAGTTCTGCCAGCATAGTCTCACGAGACAAATCGCCACGGTCACGCAATGCTTGCATGAACTCAGCCTGATTCGGATCGAACTCAAGAGCTATACGGCGAGGATAGAATGCCATTGCTGGCTCATCCTCTAGTTCAGCGTTCTTCTTCCACATAAGACGGAAGATGTTAGTCATGATCTCATCACGGATGCTGTCACGGCGAGCTTCCATAGAAGAAGCAACTACACGAAGCAACTTCATGGAATCATCTGTCGCTGTACCAGAAGCATAGTTACCAGTGGATAGCACCTGATACAAGCGTGACGTGATACGAGAGTCGATACCATTGTATCGCTCTGCGGAAAGCGTCTTGTCCGTCTTAGGTGTAATGATCTCTATCTCTACACGATGGTCAGCCACAATGATCGGGTTACGAGCAGTGGTCTGAACCTGTGTGGATAGTGATTGAAGTTCCTTGCTCTGTGCAGGATACTTGTCACTACCCTTCTTTACGAGGATAATAGCATTAGTGGAACCTATCAGAGACTGACGATCCATCTCACGCAGAAGGTTCTTTAGATCCAGAAGCTCGAACACTGACTCCATACGCACTTCAGCAAAACGCAGATAATCAGGACGTGTGGATGTGATACGGAAACAGTTATCTGGGTTCAGGAGGTAAAGGCTGCTTGACGCAGACCCACCATAACCCGTAGTAGCTGTATTAAACAGCGCATCAATCTCTTCACGCTCAGTATCATTTGGCTCATACTTCTTAGTTACAAGCTGATTAAGAACGGCATCCTGCTGGTCTACGAAGTTGTTATCAAACTGCTGTGACTGAGCAGGCGTGGCCCAGTAAGCAAGCTGCTCCTGTCCAAACATGAAGTTGCCAACCGGCACAACACGCAGGGGATCTAGCAAGGTGACATGTGTAGGAACCCTTACATCGTAAGACTTCTTCGACTTGTTGCCACTCTCGGTTCTATTCGTAGGCTTGTAGGTTCTGTCCCCCCACATCACGGCAGGATATGCCTGAGAGTAGGTAAACACCTCACGCCAGATTTGACGACAGAACTGCTCAAGGCCAATGTCTTGTGCTACCTGATCGTAGATGGACTCTTCACGCTCGGAGGCACATTCGATACGAACACGCTTGAATGCAAGCTGCTCTGTGGTATCGGCAACGCCACCTACAACATCGTCTTCTCGTACAGCCACACTGGCGGTACGCATCTTGTCAACGATATTGTCGGGAGAAACGTACTGATCCTGCTGGAACAGTCCCTTATTTCTACGACCGCCGTAAGCGGAACCAGAGGCACGCTCAGTCCAGTTCTGCAAAGCACGAATCTCAGGAGCTTTCCGTTGAAGCTCCTCTGCAACCTCTTGGTCGTCCGCATCAGAATAGTTGATGTAAGCGACATCGCCGGTCAGTCCATCTAGTGTAATTGAAGAGGCCATTGCTTCCCTATCGTGTCATTTCAAATTCATCACGGAGGAGTGCTCCCACTCGTGACCATGTGCGGAACTGTCGATCGCATTCAGTAATGAAAGGATCAATCTCTCCAGAAAGAAACGCTTTCGCATTTCTAGCGCCAGACCGAACGAGCTTATTTCTCATCCAAGAGGCTCTGGCGGTGCAGGCTGACAATCTTTTCATAATATATAGTGGATCATCGGCGCTACTAGACCACTTAGCCATCTCGACCAGCAACTCTATAATTTCCGTGCGCCATTCTTCAATTTTCTCATCAGTGTTCTGTTTTGGCGGTAATTCTGCCATTAATGCTCCTAACGGCTCCGTTTACAAGAATATAGCATCTGGTGGTTCCCAGCCTCTTGCGTTTTTATGGTTCTGAATCAGGGTATCTATCCACTCTTGCTTGTATGCCAGAGCGGCCATTCTCATTGCATCCAATGCGTGAAACTGCCCCGCTGAATAGAGCCTCTTTCGACCGTAAGCATCGAGGGCGCTACGAGAATATTTCCACGTTTGCCCCTGCATCTCACCGATCAGGTTTCTATCGTAAGGAAGGAGCAAGGCTTTCTCGTCAACAAGCTTTCGCAGCACGTCAGTAGACCACTCCAGTACGTTACGAGTGATGACCGCCTTCTCCCAACCATCGGGATCAGCAGCGTCTATCTCAACGTTCTCATCGAAACCGGCAGCAATCTTAGCACTAAAGTTATAGCCGATCACTCGATCCATAAACTGACTGCTCTCAGGATCTCTCTTGGCCCATCCACGAGCCACATCCAATAGAGGCATACCAGCACCAGTAGAGTCCAGTGCGAATGCTACTGGCCTATAGTGCTTAAATAGGTGCATAATTGCAGCAACCTGATTCTCTGTATCAATGCGTCTCAGAGTAATCTTGGCAAGCAGTCTCAGTGCGGTGCCATCACCCTTTCGCTTCTTCTCTTCTACAAAGACAACGATCACAGACGGGGCCTGTGTCCAGCCGACATCCATTCCAATCCAGAATCTAGATCCGTCACCTGCGGTATGGGAGCTGGGAATATCATCCATCAAGCCCTCAATGCCCCACTCACTATCCGCAAGCTCACCTTCATCAATCGTAATATCATAATATTGATCGGCGTTGTAATCGCTGAATTCCTCTGTATCTACACAGAGCATGAGTCTATTCAGCACAAAGATCGGGGAACTCGCATCACCGGGAAGACCATAAATGTTACGGCGGAAGTCCACGTTCTCCACCGAACCGTACTGAGTAATCTTAGAAGCCCGCTCGTCATCGTCCCAAGTGGGACGATACATGGCTGGCAAAGCGTGAACAGTCCAGTCAGAGTCAGGTCGAGTCTTCTCATCGAAAGTCCCACCAACGCCACGAGTCACACCATGAGCACGCCAGCGAGAATCAGCAGTGCCGCTATTCTTCTCTTTCTGTTTCAGCGTCTCATAGAGTTCAGCCCAACCAGCCTCGGGATAGTCTGATGCCTCATCTTGTTCCAGCCAATCAGGGTGAACACCCTTAACACCAGAGCCGTCATGCTTCGGAATACGACCGTGAACTACGGCCCCGTTAGCAAAGTTAATCTTAAACGGACGATGTTTGATGCCATTACGACCGGGAGCCAGCATCTCTTCAAAGAGACGATTGCCCATATAGCCAGTTTCAATCACGTCAGTAATCGCATCAAGGTGAATGCCTTCGGGAGCCGTCAGCAACATCTGTCCACCGGGTACACAGAAAGGGAAGGCTATCGTGCGAAACTTCATCGACATGGATTTCCCTGAAGATCTACTGCCACGATCTATCTGAAGCTCATCACCACAGCGCCACCAAGGCCACTGGAAGTGCCAAGCACGGAAGATCCCGTCATCGGACTCTTCATCCGTGTACGCAAACTCAGCATGGTCAATGCCTGACTCGTCAGTGAGGACAGCGTACAGATAGCACTCTTCTTCGGTCAGAGCCTCATAAACACTCACGCTCGTCTCATCTTTTGGAAGTATGATGTCGCCGTCTCAGGAGAGGACGTAAGGAAATCTTCAATAATAGACAGCACGAAGCCAATACGATACTCTAGGAAGAACGAAGGCTCCTTCTCATAAGCTACAGCAATCTTAGACATCGTTTCGTAACTGGGCTGTGCATCAGACTTCAGCAATTTGTGCACAAAAGAAAGGGCTAACCCTGTGCGTTCTGCAACCTTACGCATAGAGTCCTTTCCAATCATGATCCTGAAAGTTTCACGAAAGGAGTATTCCGAGAAGTCTTCACCCAGCAGTTTAAGTAGCACGGCAGACGCCTCACCACGGTCCAGTGTTGGTCGTTTCCCCGGTCTCGAAGATCCTCCAGATGACCGAATAACGTCACCAAGGATTCTAGCAAAGACGTCAGGATCTTCACGCATCACCCCAGACCAAGAGATCTCAAGGGCCTCAGGATGCTCGTCTTCTATGCGTTTACGTTTCTCGTCCCAAGATAGCGGCATTAAATTGTCCTTATCCAGAGTTGCTGTTCTTCTCTGAACTCATCGTCCAACGCATCAAAGCGAGGGAACAGATCTTCCAGCATCCAAGCCCATATATCATCTCGTGAACACTTAAACTCACGCTGCTCAGCTTCAGTACAATTATCTGACAGCTCTACGATTCCACGCAGTTCTTGCCAATCAGTGATCACTTGAACCATTTGATTGTTCCGGTGAACGCCAAATTCCTTCGCACGAAGGCGAAGGTTATGTAAATACTCTGCCACGTTAGACTGATTATCCTTATCACGAGTGGCCTTATCCATGCCAAGATCTTTCTTGATAGCACGGATCTCTTTGGAGAAGTTCTCGATGTATCGCTGAAGATTGGCAACGTCTACAGGGAGACCGTCATAATCTGTTTCTGTGATCTGCCACTGAGACCAGCGATTGATCATTAGCTCCATCGTAAGGATGCGATCCAGCTCTCCTAGATCGGATATGTTCTGAAAGCCGTTATCTGTCTGATACCGCTCGGCCTTCTGTTCATAGAAGTCTTTCTCAGACTGAGTGAGGACAGTCAGCGTGTGACTTGCGGGAGAATCCACCACAAAGTCACCGCCACCAGAACTCGAATCAGGATCAACTAGCTCACCTATATCGAAATCGGTCATACTTCTCCTCTTGCGTTCTCCTATAGAGAACCTAACGGCAATGATCTAGGTGTTAATGTGCTCTATCGCCCAGAGAGCTACCAACGTGGCATCTGCTCTGCCCTGATCCTTCTTGCGAAGGAACCATTCTGCTTGCTTGGGAAACTTATCCAAGACTAGTAGTCTCGCTGCATCTTTATCTTTACCGATCAGGCCGAAATGTTTCTTCCACGCCTGAGGACGTACATCAATCTTGTCATCTGAATAGATGTCCCCAACTGCAAGAACCACTCCGTATGATTGCCCGAACTTGAACGTAGAAGCTACGCCCTGCGCTGGCATGGAGTGAACAAGCTCTGTAACCACAGTGGAAGAATCCCCATAACGGTCAGCCATCAAGTTGGCAACAGCAAGCCCGTCAACCCGACGCTGCTTACCCTCGCCCCTGATAGGCATGTCCTGCACATCAAGGAGGTTGCCGTCATCGTCCAGCCAAGCGAAAGCTCCCGAGAGACCCGGATCTATGCCAACAACATTCATGTGCGTTTAGATGACTTGCTCTCATTCATCTCCGCTAACCTATTTTGCAGTTCTTCGTTCGCCTCTGAGAGTGCGAGAGAAGATGCTCCACGTTCTTTAGTAACAGCAGAGGAAACGTCCGAGTACAGGAATCCTAGTGTGACCTGAAGCAATTCGTTCTGCTGATGCCCGTCAAGGGCTTCTGGAAGCCACTCATCCATACGATCAATCATGACCGACAGAGAATGTGCTACCTCTCGCTTCAGAATATCCTGCTCATCTACTGTCATAGTTTCCCACAATTCGATAGAATGGACCGCTGTTTCGTAGAAGTCTCTACGACGCTCAAAATAGGTCACATGTGACATGTGACTCAATTCAACATCGACTTCAGCTAATCCATATCGTGACATGTCTCTGCTCCTACATACCATTATAGCACGATAGTTCGTGCCTAAAAACAGGAAAGCCGCCCGAAGGCGGCGTCCCCTTACCCATACACTTATACAGGTTAATTATCGTCGTTGTTGTCCAGCATTTTCTTCAGATCTTCTATCGAAGCCTTTAGCTCAACTTCCTCTTCTGTAGGAAGCTGGGCACGAAACTGCTTGTTCACCTCATCTGCTTCAGGATTCAAAATCCGTTCTGAGAAACAAATCCTCGGAACCAGTTCCGCCTGAAACGAAGCGAACACGGCAACACGCCCTGCCTTGTGTCCACTGCGCAATGTGTCGTCTGGATCCATTGGATCTTCAGACTCATCGAACATGGCTTTCGGCATTGCATTCATATCAGCATCAGCCTTCACCCCGATCACATCAAGGTCAGACATCACCTGATTAAGAACCGCTACAAGTTGATCTCTGAAAACATAGTCATCGTCATCAGGTTGAAAGTTGGGATGCTCATCGTTGTCCATGAGATCATTGTAGCAGACTCTCAGTTACCTTGCAACCTCAGCCAACGTAATCCCATGAAACGGGGAGAGCCGCTGCGGTTTGCTTATTGCCAAGTCTAGAGGCAATAGCACCCTTGAGTGCAGATGCAAGTGCAGGAATCGTAGCCACGAACGCAGCCTGAAGGGCTGTTGGTGACAAATCAAGCACTGGCGCAGCGACAAGGAATCCCAAGAATGATGCAGCACCGGTACGGATAATCCGACCTACACTGTCCACCAGAGGATTGCCACTAACAAGTTCAATCTGCGGTAGCCCGTTTGCAATCACGGTAAGTCCAGCAGCCGCAGCAGCAATGCCTGCAGCTTGAGCCGTGTCAGCACCAAGCTGATCGGCGGCGAGGAGCGCTGTGAGGAAAACCTCAACAAACGTCCATAATGTCTTTTCACCCAGTACGGTTAGCTTTTGTAGCATTTATAGGTCCAATCTGTTCGATGTACTTTTCTCGGAGTTCCCTGTAACCTTCGTCCCAAGGAATCTTATTTGGATGATGCAAGACAGTAAATTCATGCCTGTCCTTGTGCAACATCCCCATTCCAACGAACTCTCGGAAGATGATGCTAAGCTGCTGATAACTCATATCCATCAGACTAGCAATCTCCCCCTGAGACCGTTGTATTACTCCTCTACGATCTGCGAGTGACCACAGGACTCGGTAGAGACGCTCTCGTGACTTGATCAGATTCATCTATCAAATCTCGCAGCTATCATTATCGCAGAATTTATCCCCGATAGCATCGGCTCCAACGGAGTACAAGTCGATACGCTGATGGTCCTTGCGATGATAGCCGCTCACGAATTGTGGTGATGGCTTCTCATACGGTTGCTGGCTATAAGTCCCGGCAGACAGATGATTAAAGCTAATACCCTTGAACTGTCCAGACTTGGATTCTAGTAGAGGAAGAATTTGTTCTGCCTCGTCCGGTGCGAATGTGATCGTAGCAGAAACCTGATTGTCAGCCCAATAACGCTGAGCAACTACAGCCAACTCTGCCTTCTCCCAAATCGAGACCTCTTGCTCGCTGCGCATGTCTGGAGACTGGGTGAGGAAGGTGACCACCACAGTGTTGTCAGGATCGCCCTCAGCGTCCTCTACGTGATAGCCAGCCCCACGGATGACCTCCACCAAGGGGTTGCCCTTAGAGAAGCGTACACGGCGAATGTAGTCCCCTGTGGCGACAGGCCAGTGAACACCCGGTGTCACACCTGCAAGCAGGGACACGGTACCAGAAGGCTTTATGGAAGTAGTTTTAATACTCTCACGTACTGCGAGCCACTCCGAATATTTAGTGTCACGATGCTGAATGAACTTGTAGCCCTCATCCATCCAATGGATAATTTCAGCCCAGCCCTTAGTCTCAACAAATTCAGCAAGACCTGACATCGAACAGCCGATGCGGCGATTACGAGCCATGACCTCATTGGACTCAGGCCAACGGGTAGGAAGCAAGGTCACAGCTTTACCATACAGGTAAGCATGCTTGAGAGTCTCACGGTAATCGGCATAATCCTCATGCCTCGTAGGGAAAGTTTCACAAAGCGTGCAAAGTTCCCCATCTTCGAGCGACTGCTCAAGGCAAGGATTGCCACCAGCCACACGATAGTCTTTATTATTCGGAGGATCAATCATCCGACCATGAGAACGAGCCAAGTCTAGCCACATGAATCCCGGTTCGCCGTTAACCTTAGTGTCCTCAACGAGTTCACCGAGATCGGTGTCATCATCCACGAACACAGAGTTGTTGGAGTTCCACGCCCACCCAGTTTCTTTGTGGGTACGCTCTGCGTTCTTCTCAAGCTCCCAATTCTTCGCTGAACGGTAATCCTCATCGTCGGGTGTACCGAAAGCAATCTGTGCTGAACGCCTAGAGCCACCAGCCTGTACTGCCTTACCGATCTTGTTCATAAGGTCGAGGATGTCACGAGAAGTGATGTCTTCACCGGCTCGTCCGTCAAGCTGACTCTTAATGGTGCGATGAAGCTCGATCAGAGGACCGGGGCCAGAAGCACGGCCACCGAAACGCTTCAGAGGCGCACCAAGGGGACGGATACCATCATAATCAAACTCTATGCCTGCACGGTTCTTAAAGAAGTATGTTGCAAGCTGGCTGGCGATAGAATCAGCCCAGCCTTCACGAGTATCGGGAACGATGAATCGCTCAACCTCTTCGGTAGGCTCATGTAGAGTGAGACGACCAGCACCCTTAGTGTCAAAGCCGACACCAACACCCGTCATCGCCATCTCCATCATCAAACGGAAAGGATCAGTGGCGGACCTGAAAGAATGTGTAGACAGCTTGCTGGTGGACACGAAGCTACAGTTCTGCAAAGCTGAAGAGTCCTGCTCCTCATGGATGATCGAGCGACCCATGTGCTGAATGCCACGACCCGGTGGAAGCCACTTCAGGTGGAACATGCGATCATACGCATCACGAGCAGAGGCCAATGCCTTCATGTCGTTCCACGGAGTACGGTTACCCTTACAATGATCCTTCAGGATCGAGTAGTAACCTTCAACCACACGTTGACAGGTCTCGTTCCAAGTCTCCTTGGTCCCATCTTCCTTCAATGCGGAATACTTGTCCACATAAATAAGCTCTCCTAGAGAGTTCCCACCACCAATAGGGAAGGGCCACTCGGGACTCTTACCCTTATACTGTTCGATAAACGAATCGGGGAACCGGAAACTTAGGAAATCACTCATTATCTCTCATCTCTATGTGTTAGGTCTACTCCTAACAACGGCGTATGTCAAGAGAGGTCTAAGTTAGGACTAACCTCTCTCTGTATTCTCTGCGTGGGCCGAATAGGACTCGAACCTATAATGCTCGAAAGCGGGAGAGTTACAGTCTCCTGAGCAGCCAATTGCTCAACCGACCCCGAAGTATTATTATATCACGGAGAGGCTGAACCTAGCAACTCCACCCGTACTTCAAGGCCATCGAAGTTCACTGCCACAGAACAGTCGTAGTTCCTGAACCAGCTCACGCCGGGATGCTCGATCGCCCAAAAGCGGCCAGCGGAATCCTCTTTACTAGCAATCACCACAGGCTGGAGGCTGTCAAGCATTCGGTGAATAACCTGATTATTGCCATCCCAATGTTCGTCGTTGACAAGAACATGAAGTGGAACCTGATCGGCAATGTTCCAGTTCTCGATGGGTGGTATCTGCCAGTAATGACGTGTATCTATACCCTGACAGGTGAGGCAAGTCTCGTTGCGAGCGTAACAGTCAAGGCATTTAGTTGCTAAAGTCTTCATAGGCTCTGAGGGGAGGGGACGATCCTCCAACCTTCGCATTAACAGTGCGCTGCTCTGCCAGTTGAGCTACCCCAGAAAAGGTGAGTAGTTTTACACCGTGCTCAGGGTGTCTGTGTTCAATCAGAATATTAGAAGGTGAGTTCCTCTACCACGAACGAAGTTCCTCTACCACGACACGATGTATCGTCATGTTAGAGTCGCCGTCCCACGATGGAACCTGCGAGACCGGCTTAGCGTAAGCTGTGTTGCCGTTCTGCAATGTTCCGTCATAAGGTTTGCGGGGATCCCCGACCCAGTTTCCACCCAGTTGAATCTGAGCTATACAATCCCACCAGTAATCGTCACTCCACCAGCCGTCAGAGCGACTATCCTGAGTGTCAACATTGACAACATCGTCAATGCCCATGCGAACCTGTGCCTTAGAGCCGTAAATGTCGGGAGCGAAACATTCGTACCAGACGGTACAACGCTTGCCCGCAGGCAGTTCACCGTAAGGCCAAGGAGCCTTGATGTGATTGACTTTGCCGTCAGAGTGAATGATCTGAGTGACACGATCAACACCGGTCTGAGCTGTGAAGCCCTCAAGGATGTCAACTTCGTGAACGCCCGAACCGCCCTTGCCACGCAACCAAATTGCAGGCCAGAAAGCGTGAGAGTATTCGTCAATGGTGACATCGAATGCGAAGCGGATACCTTCACCGTAGATCAGGTCACCGAATCCGAAACGTACACCAGTCTCACGAGTGGAGATAGCGCCTGAAAGGAAACGCTTAGTGACGCCTTCACCGAAATCGGTGCCCGTCAAAATCACGCCATCTTCAGTCTCGATGACTTCAGTGGGGCTATGGTAATGCAAACTGTTGTTACCACTGCCATAAGTCTCATTGTTATCGGGACCATAGACCGACCAGATCGCCCAGTCATCCAAATCCGAATCGTAAAGGATATCTTCAGGACGCTCAGGATCGGGGTCAGGTTCCGGCTCAGGTTCTGGAGCGCTTTCAAGGAACAGAAGACGAGACTCTAGGTCTACGATCTCTACTCGCAAAGCATCAGCTTCAGCGTCAAGATCCAAAGTGCGGTTGCCCACATTCAGAACCTCAAGATCCGTCAAATCCAGACCACTCTGCAACGCCTCGATCTGAAGAAGCAGAAGTTCCCGCTCGTCAGAAGCGTCCGCCACCTCAACAGATAGCTGACTAAGTACAGCATCAAGCTGCGTTCCAATAGTCATGAGGTTTCCATAGAATCATTCATCTTACGAAACATCTCCGCAAGATGTGCCACTTCACGACGAATCGTATCATCACGATCCGCATTCTTCTTCACCCTTCGAGTCCATAACGACTCGTCTCCGAAAGTTACGTTCAAAATGTTATCCTGTACGGTTATTGAGAAGTACAAATCTTCTCGTATGTAACGTGCCATATGGGCACCCTAACATACATTTGTTACACCTTGCAAACGTCAGCCCAAAGACATCGGAACGAGGATCTTATCCAACGTTTTAGTGTAGACCTGACAGGCCCGAGACTCAGTAACACCCAGCAGGTTACCAATCTCCTTCAAAGAAAGATCAGTCTGATAGTAAAGAGACAACACTGCCTGCTCCTGCTCGTTCAACGTATCGAAAATGTCGCTGAGACGATCAATCGGATCCTCAAGCTCAGACATCAGATCAACCGTAGTCTGCTTATCCGCAAGCGTATCCTCAATAGAAGTCCAAGTTACTTCGATATTTGAGTTATCCTTATCCGGCAAAGGAGACATACTGATATGGACTGCACGATCCTCCGCAGCCTCAATCTCATAGAACTCCTCCACCGTGATCCCAAGGAAATCAGCGATATCGGTGGCCGCAGGCATACGACCCAACTCGCCAGTCAACTCCCAACGAGCCTTCTTGACCTCACGAGCAGACTTACGCATCGAACGAGTCCCATGATCCACAGACCTGAGATAGTCCAGAATAGCGCCACGGATACGAAACTTCGCATACGTGATAAACTTGTAACCACGATCCTCGTACCTGCACATAGCATCATACAAGCCCATCATCCCAATAGCTGAAAGATCCTCAACATCCACATGAGAAGGAAGACCCTTCGCCAAACGCTCAGCCACATGCTTCACCGAAGGTTCATAGTAACGCAACAAATCCTCCGAAGCCGAATCGTCACCAGACTGAAACCGAAGCCACATGTCCTCAGCACTCTCGTTGACCCTGCGTCTACGTTTCATATATATGATCCAATCATTGCGCCTTATGTTACCATTCTAACACAGAAATACGTTCTTGATTTCAAGGTAAGCAAATCCATGCTATACTTTCATTAAGAACAGAAACTTACCCGGCAAGGCCGGATGACATTAAACGCAGATGTGAACGGTTGTGGGCAATCTCGCTAACGTATCCTACGATGACCATCCAGTTCCCCCCAGAAAACTCCAGAGGATTCCTCTACTGGAGAAAGCGGGCAGTTGGAAACGGGCCGATGAGGAATCGGTAGGGCGGCTTAGCTCGGCTTAAAGAGCGGAGAGATTTCACCGGAAGGTGATAGGGACCAATACGCTACCTGTAAAGAAGATCAACACTCTTCCCACTAGTTCGTAAGTGGGTCCGTCGTCTACTATAGGACGATAGGGAAAAACCATTAGCGATCCCAACCTTATCTACCTTACCTTTTCTGGCATAAGGTTCACATAACTCTCCCCGACGTGATTTGTTTGGAACGTGAGCTAATACATGGTAGAATGGTTCATTGCACACGTCGAAGGCGACGTAAGGTTAGTAAATCTATAGATCGGCATGAATGTATGGGCACTCCTAAAGGCGTAGCAGACCATCCCGATAGGGATTTAATGGAATCTATGTGGAGCGAAGGTCTGCGAGCAGCAGATATCGTAAAACATTTGAATTCTAAGGGGATAACAGCTCCCAAGAGGGAAACGCTAGCCCGGTTCGGCCAACGTTATTGGAGTACCACTCGTGTCACTGTAGAAGCTGACATGAGTGATCTGGGTGAGGTCATAGAGACCGCTCAGCAACACGGTACAGTCAAGGCAGTGAAGTCTGTCCAGAGTGAAGGTACTGTCTGGCGTAAGCAGGACGGCGAAGACGTAGAGCTGCCTACCAGTTCAACACGCCACACCATTGACTTTATTCCCACTCTAGCAACCGAATCGTTCGAGGTCGAAGCCCGACCACTGAATGTATATAAGCCGAAGGTTAAGAGCGGCACAGCTAAACCGGCAGGATACGAATTAGTTATCTCTCTTCCTGATACGCAAATGGGATTCTTCCGTGGAACAGATGGGACAATGCACCCGATCCACGATGAAGCCGCCATTGATGTCTGTATGCAGATAATCGCCTTCCTTGAGCAGTCAGAGGGCGTGGATGTTGTAGTGAATCAGGGCGATGACCTTGACTTCGCAGAGTTCTCCAGCCACAGGTCAACCCCCGGTTACCTGAATCTTCTGAACGAGAACCTAAGCCGTCACAAGAGCCATCACACTCAGCAGCGGGCTATTACCCCTGATGCTCGCATTGTGCAACTCTTTGGCAACCATGAGGCTCGCATAGAGAAGTTCATTGCCGACAAGGCACCACAACTCATGGGACTCACTCAGGTTGGTTCCGACGAGCCGGTCCTGTCAATCCCTTTCCTGTGTGGATATGATGACAACAACATCGAATACAGTCACAACTATCCGCAAGGTGTGTTCTGGCACAACGAGTTCCTCAAATTCGTACACGGTACAGCAACTTCCGGTGTTCCCGGTGGAGCCGCTGGCAAGTCCATCGGACAAGCCCCCGGCGTATCCGTCATCTACGGTCACGACCACTACCAAGCGGTAGCATATGACCGTGTACGCACAGCTACCGGCATGCGTACCATCGTAGGGGCCTCAGGAGGCACTCTAAGCCGTTTAGACGGTATGGTCCCTTCAACCACTGGAACCATTCAGCCTTCAGGTAAAATGCTGGCTAACGAGAGATGGACGCAGGGTATGTTGGTTATCTATTCTGAGCCTGACGGAGAATGCCGTCACATGGTTGAGCCGATTATCGTCAATGACGGGCAAGCTATCTTCAGGGGAATGGAATTCTCTGCGAATGTAGATGTAGATGGCAATGATCTCTGAAGAAACAGTCACAGAGGATATATTCAATATGGCTTCCTATGAAGACGACAGCGAACCAGTTCTGTTCGCATATTGCCTATCCTGTGGCGTAGATCTCTTCTTCGGACAGAAGCATTTATGCGAATGTAGAGTAGCGTCCAGAGACTGGCTACTAGCCACATCTGAGTCAGCACCAAGACTTCCTTCGAACTATCTCTTGATTTCCACTGACGATCAGTGCGTTGTTTATCAAGAACCCGTAAGTTCTGTCAAGAAGGACATCTTCTGTGTCTACTCCACTGAACCGTAATGCAATCGACGTTGAATTCCAGAGCGGCCACACCTTAGAGTTTGCCGTATCTACGGACATAGAAGACGTGTCTTCTCCCACCGATTGCGACGGAGTGCTGATAGTCAAAGAAGACGGCACCTATGCTCCCATAGATATCCCTGCGGACCTAACCGTATCCACCTACGATGCCTCAGGTGAAGTGGTCGAGTTGCAAGGTTCAGACGAAACGTGCTATGTTAGTAGAAAGTACACTTACATTGCCGTTACGGACGGTGAGCTACCGAAGTCAGGGATGAAATTGACATGAGCGAGTATTTTGAAGATCCTTACGAGGATGATTCATGTGTTAACTGTGGCGAAGGGTTTGGCCCAACGGTACACGAATCTCGGATAGCGAACCTGTGCGAAGACTGCTTTCAGGAAACGCAGACTCGTACCATGCAGGTTCAGAACGACAGCATGATCGGTAGTCCTACCGTCACTGCCAAACCGCCTACCGCAGAGCAGAAGGCGGCAGCCGACGAGGCACGCCGACTCCGAGAGTCAGATCCCAGTTAACACTCTCATCATTGATGGGGATAGGGTAATAGTTCTTCGGTAACCGGACTTGGTACAAAACACTACCATCACAATATGTGAGGTAAAGTTGATCCTCACCCAACCGATGAACTACTGATACCGGATCGTCGTTAACGCCAAAAGGCATGTCATCCCCTAAACCTGTCATCATGACACTGTACGCATCATAATCATGCATACATGGGACCAAAGATGCAAAGCCAAATCCCACGGCCCCACATTCATTGCAGTAAAGTTCCACGCCTAGTGGACCATCCACATTAGCCAGTTATCGCTTTAGCGATAACGCTAGCCCACGTCTGATAACCAACGACGCCATCGACCTTCAGGCCCATGACTTCTTGGTACCACTTGACGATGTTGAACGTCTTGTGTCCGTATTTACCGTCTTCTTCAACGACCTTCTCACCAAACGCTCGGTTTAGTTGTCCCTGAAGATCACGAACCCAAGCACCCTGCTTGCCTAGCTTCAAGACCGGACGGCCCTTAGCGGCAGCAGCAACATTCTCAAGGAACTGCTTGGGAGTAAGCGGTCCACTAGGAGCAACAGGTGCTTCTGGCTTCGGCTTGCTTGGCGGCTTAAAAGGATTCTGCACAGCCGGAGGAGGCTTAGGTGCCGCAGGGGCACTCTTCTTCTCCTGAATGGCATGCACTAGATCACGGAGATCGTTGCCATCTATGGAATGGGTGTCAATCTTGCGTGGCGTCCATTCAGCGTGACGACAAACAAAATTAGCATTTTTACCTTCCATGAGGGCAGCATGTGCCACACCAGCGGCAAGATGCTGGTCGTCTCTCCACGGTTCTGCACGAGGACCAGTGGCATAGCCAGTATTCTCACGTTCAATACCGTAGACGCTAGAGTTGCCAGAAAGGCCGTACCAGCTACCACGGCCAGCGTGGTTGGCACGGCCAGCAGCGATAACGTAACACGTATTGTCACGTCCGATCAGAACGTTACAAAGAGGCCCGCTCAGACCAGCCCGTCCGTTTATACAAATATTTAGCGAAGGTGCATTACCGCTGGTTGCTCCAGCAGTGTGATGGTCAACAGAACCCTGAGGGTAGAATGAACTCGACCCACCAGTCTGCCAGCCAGCGATCTCCACAACGTGAAGACCGGCATTACGAAGCCTGTTAGCTATGCCCGTATCTCTACTCATTTGTCTAGTCCCTTCCAGAACTCGGCAATCTCTTCGAGATCGTCATCATCGGTTGCGTTTGCAAAGAGGACCATACCTGTGATAGCATCATCTGTAGAGGTATTCATCTCTTCAATGTCGAACGAATCGTCGCACATTTCAAGAAGGTCTTCTGGATCTTCAGTTAGCGGCTTCTCAGCATCACTCATAATCTACTCCTAATGGTAACTCTATTTACCTAACGGCAGGTTATGACCACTTAAACCACTATTATAAAGGGCGTCATGAGTAAACGGGCACAGAATAGGCAAAGCAAGCAGACCGGATACATCTGGTCTGCTGAGGTTAGCCGCATACAATCACTCGGTGGAGGCACTACGGTACGCCTACGAGATCAACTAGGTAAAGAGCACACGCTCCCACGAACCAGCCCCGAGCTTATCGCCCTGTGCGTTGCTACGGACGAGGCAATGGACGGACTCATCACACGCCAGTTGACAGAACTCGGATTTGATGATATACTGGAATCAATGGAAGCCACACCACAAGAGTCGGAGATTGACAGTGAGTAATCTAGTCGAAGCACTAGGACTAACGAACGCTGAAATGGTAGCTCTCGCTACTAACGGGACTCTCCCCGGAGCAGCAAAGATGAAACTGCAAGAGAAAGCCACCGAGCATCTGACGGGAATCCCCGTCACAGAGCCATCCCGTGCAACCATTCAGATCACGGCCAAAGGCCGAGCTGAAGGTATTCCTTATCGGAACCTAGAGGCTCTCCTCGGTGGAGGCAAGATCGAGACACGCTCCGATCTTGCAACGGCCCTGTCAGGCCGACACACTGAGCTGGCAGTAAAGCTCATCAAAGAAGGATGGGCGCACGTAGACGCAACAATTGTTTTGGAGACTGACGATGAGTGAAGACGGATGGATAATCACTGAACCAAATGCGAAGATAATTTGCGATTCCGTCTCAGAAGACGGCTATCGACTCACAACGATCGAAGCTACCATGCATCGCTTTGTGCTCGCAGAGTTCAATACGCACAGAGCATTTTCACGCAACTCCGCTTCCTCTCGGGCTATCCCCGTACACAAGCAGACACTCCGAGTCATGGAAGATCCCGCCACTCCATTCGAGTTCGGCATTAACCAGCCCGGAATGCAAGCTGAAGAAACGCTCAGTGGCGAAGACGCCGAGAAGGCAGAAGCTATCTGGACTGAGGCCACTATGGCTGCCGTCGAGTATGCAACCGAGCTTGACAATCTGGGTGTTCACAAGCAGGTCACCAATCGACTCCTAGAGCCGTTCATGTGGCACAAGGTGATCGTATCATCCACCGAGTGGGAGAACTTCTTCACACAGCGTTGCTCCCCTCTAGCGCAACCTGAGATGCGTGCAGCGGCTACCGCCATACGTGATGCGTACCGCCTGTCGGATCCCACGATGCTCTCAGAGGACGAATGGCATCTACCGTACATCACAGGTGACGAACGCTCACTAGACCTACAAGACCAGATCAAGGTCTCAGTGGCACGATGTGCACGAGTATCGTATCTGACCCATGATGGAGTGCGTGACCCGGCAGAGGACATCGCTCTTTTCGAGAAGCTTGTTTCAGCCGATCCTCCCCACTCATCACCACTAGAGCACGTAGCCCGTCCTATCCCAGCGAACAGTCTGTGGAGTCCGCTAGGCAACTTCGCCTACTGGCAGCAACTACGCCATGACTGGGTGGAGTCGTCAACCCTATGACATTTACTATCGGTCTAGACTTGGACGGATGTGCATACCCCTTCGTTGATCGCTACCTGACGTGGATTAATCTCCATAAAGGGTCTGTGATCCCCGAAGGGTACGTGCCTCAACACTGGAGCTTCTTTGAAGACTTCGGATTCGAACTACAAGAGTTCCTTGCGCACATCGAAGAAGGCCAAGACGACATGTTCGGCCCAGCCGCTGGATTCGTAGATCTCCCAGCCGCTGGCTACAGCAACGTTGTCAATAGGTTGCGTCGAGAGCTAGACATCAACGTACACGTCATCACGCACCGCAACAGCAGTCGTGCCCCTCAGCTTACCGCCGATTGGCTCTCATCCTACTGCATCGAAGTAGATGCCATGCACTTCGTGCGTGACAAAACTATTGTAAAAGTTGACCTGCTCGTGGAAGACTCTCCCGACAACTGGGCAGACTCCGTGGCAGCAGGTATCCCCTGCATCCTTTTCGATCAACCCTACAATCGTCACATCACAGAAGCCACCCGAGTCCCAGACTGGGACGGGGTATGGCAACTAGTAAATCAGATTACTGATGGAACAGCCCGCTGGATGGGAAGAGAATACTGGGTTATAGATCCTGAAACTTCTCTCCCACCAGTTTCGCAACAGCAGAACGTTCCACCTTATGTAGAACCATGTGAGCAAACAGAGGATCACCGAACAACCGCTCAACCACCGTCAGCACTCCGTCAAGACGACCAACTGAAGCGTTGTCTCTCTGGTTTACATCATGCGTCAGAACAACTTTCGATCCCTCGCCCACCCGAGTTAGGGCAGTCACCAGAGTAGGTAACGTAAGGTTCTGAGCCTCATCAACGATAATGTAGGAATCAGACAGTGTACGGCCCCTCAGATGCGTTAGAGGCATGACCTCAAGGATGTCATGGTCTGCTATGTAGTTACGCACCGTGTCGTCACAGAAGGCATCTAGAGCGTCCCAGACGGCTTGACGCCAAGGGTCCATCTTCTCATCGAAGTCACCCGGTAGAAAGCCAAGATCTTCGCCGCCGAGAGCATGAAGCGGACGAAATACAACGACACGCTTAAACTGCTTCTCTTCGATGACAGCATCAAGCCCAGCGGCAATAGCTAGAATAGACTTACCAGTCCCGGCCATACCTCCCAGACTAACTATTGGGATAGACGTATCAGCCAGAAGATTCATAGCTAAACGTTGCTCCGCATTGCGGCCAGTTATGCCAAAAGCCTGACTATCTCTGCAGAGTGTCAGCTTCGTACCCTTTTTTATCCCAAGTGCTGAAGAAGTCGGGCCTTTTAAGATAGCGGCTTCGTTGCACGCTAGATCTAAAGGATCTTCGATACCACCATGCTCATACAAGGCAGAAACGATTTCATCAGTCACATGATAAAATTCTGGGGGTGTGGATAGGAACATATGAACCCCGTTCAATTGTAATAGGTAGATAAACTAATCTAATACATATCCAACGTGTCAGAATTTGCAACGTATGTAGTATCTAAGGTACACTGGAAGAGAGTCCACGTTTCAACGGAGAGAACATGACCAAAAAGAAAACCCCACCAAGATCAGGGGAAGACAAGATAGCAACCGAGTGGCACACGATGACAATGGCCGCTATAGCTGCACTCACGATACGCTTCAGTCAAGGATTTGGGCTACCAACAGAGAGTTCTGAGCTACTTATCCCAGTTCCAGACATTACTGAAGCAATGCAGCGTTCTTTTTCGATGGCATTCACGGAAGACAAGTCGGCGCTCATCCTCACCGTAGGCCCCGCTACAGAGTCAGACCCGGATACGTCAGACCAAACACTTCAAGAAGATCGTCAGGATTAACAGCGCTTCCACGCTTTATTAGAGTTCCGTTCTCAAAGAAGAGAATGTCGCCATACTCGCCCCCAAAAATCTCCAACTGTTTACTGACATAAACCAGCACTATGTGACGCTGCTCATTGAATCGCTCTGCTAGGTGCAGAAGCCCCGAGGCATCCTCATCATCTATTAGCCATACGCTACTATAAGCCTCACCGAGTTCATCGGGCGACTCAATAAATCCCTGCATAACTACTCCTTGGTGCGGCGATTGAGGCTACGAATGTACTCAGCCGACCGTTTAGCCTCAGGTCCAAACTCGTCCGCTTGCAAGCGTGCCTCATACTCTTTGACAACCTCACGCATGAGCCTATCTAGTTCGTTAGGTGTCATCAGATCGTGATATTGCCACGAGCAACCGTAACCGTGCCCTTAGTGACCGTCTGTAGATCATATACGGGATCATTAACTGGCATAAGAACTCTCCATACTCAAGCTCGCTCTACACTACCTAACGACACTTTTACTACAAGTAAAGGGGGTCGGTACTCTGAGTGAAACCCTCAGCATTGTAGTGAGCCGGAACCGTGTGATAGTTACGCACCATCGTTGCACCGCACTGTTCACAAGTCGGAAACACAGCCCCAACATCATGCATAGGCATCTCAATCTCAGCCAGCTTCTCGCACTCTTTACACTTAAATCCATAAACGCCCATAGTTAGCCTCCATGCCGAACCATCTGAATGTACCCGTCACTTCTAACGGTTCTTGCGTTTGTCATACATCCATTATAGCATAGATTTGGGGGACTCTGATCAAGCCCAGCCCTCAGTATAGTCAAACGGCTCGTACCCATCAGGATAGAATTCGCCCACATAATCAAGAGGACGATACTCGACCCGCTGAAAGTCACCCAGTTTCGGCGCAAACGTCTGCCAGTCAACATCAGCCCACTGTTTACCAGACACGCTATGCAGATTAGTGTTACCACCAATATCTGAAATGATCACACCAAACTCGACTAGTGCTTCGGCTAGAGCCGCAGCTTCGCCAGTCAAACCGGCAGGGATCGCTGAAGGATCAAGACGCAACCAGTCGTTCACCCGAGGAAACTCCCAGTCACCCGTACCATCAGACTCGCCATTCCAGCGGCCCTTAGCGTAATTATTGAGAGAAAGACTCATACGGTGAGGCTCATCGCCCCGCTGAATATGTGTCTGGCACATAGAGATCTGGCCCTTAACAGCATAACCGTCTTCAGGGTGAAGCATTCCATACGCATCGAAACGGGCAAGTTTCAAACAAGTGTTGCCCTTACGCATAATTATCTCCACAGTTGAACCCGCAGGATAAAGGATCTCTTTCGTCACCGGATGATACAAGGTGCTGGCAACAAACATCACATGATGCTGATCGTAAGCCCCGCCCCGAGTAGGCATACCCTCAATCCAGTTCGGGCGATCCAACGCCACAGGCACTAGAATGTGCCGAACAGTTCCACGATACGTGTCCCGCTCCACAATAGTCTCAACCTTATCGGGCCGAGAAAGCTGCATCGGGCGTCCACCAAAGTTGGCTCCACCGTTCCAAGGGTCATGCGCTTTAGGGAGATGTATCAGCCGCTCAGCATGAGGGTTAGAAAAACCGCCCTCACGTTTGCCGTCATCTTCGGGCCAATCTATATCAGATATAGCGAACCCGGTAGTCTCAGTCTTGTCTAGTATGCGGTCATTAGGAAAATCCGAAGTGGGCATCTTTACGTTGCCTCGTAGGAACCTAAACCACTGCTGCCATAGCGTATAATCTTTTTGGCTCATAACATGCCCCTTTAGCCTTTGCCTCAACCTTCTTAACGGCCTCGTTATTCCCACATTCCCACTCAATCACGGGGGGTAGCGGGGCCACCACAGACCGAGTTGAAGTTAAGCTTTAGCTAGGCACTTGACGCCCTAGTCCAAGTTAGTCCACACAAAACGAAGAAGTATCTAATATATCATCCCACTATATGGGATAGCAAGAAAATCGCACGGAAAATGGAGGATACTTATCTAAATAAGGGCGGTATGTCTCAGATGCCACAGGATCCCCTCTAAGCGATTCACGCCCATAACAGGTGTACCTACCCCCGACACCCCCCCAACGTCCCTCCTAGATAGCTTGTAGCGCCGCAGGCGCCCGACAATATTGTCATCTCACGAAAACCCCCCGATTTTGAAAAGACCGACGATGCGTAAAACCGGC
>Ga0255048_10000229_pt1 | contig 42037 bp, 59 predicted proteins | sample JV7_2_2_MG_FD_183619 | JGI IMG/M metagenome (GOLD analysis project Ga0255048, IMG submission 183619) | Seawater microbial communities from Jervis Inlet, British Columbia, Canada - JV7_2_2 | ecosystem: Environmental > Aquatic > Marine > Inlet | place: Canada: British Columbia | collected 2016-10-06 | reverse complement strand
TAAGAAGGGTAGCCCATACAAGTTAGCTAAAATAACTTGGGAAGACGGTGAAGCTACAATGTTCCTTGGTAAGTTCGGAGAGAAGGATGAAGCCGTAATCAAGAACTGGAAACCAGGTGACGAAGTAGATCTTGTTATCGAGAGAAATGGGGACTTTGTTAACTTCAAGGTGCCAAAGAAACAAGACATGGTAGAAGCTAGGGTAGAGAAGCTCGAAGAACAGATGGGTAAGGTAGGTAAGATTCTGAAGGATTTGAAATCTAAGGGCGGTGATGAATAATGCATTGGACTAGATACGCACTGATACTGTTTGTACTATTGTCTATTGTTACATTCGTGGTAAAGGAAGAGAGTAACAAAGACACCTTAGAGGTGTTCAAGGAAGACTACATGGTAGGTTGTATGGGAGGCGGAGATGTAGACTACGAGTACTGCGATTGCAGTTTCGAGTACCTAGACAGTAATCACACAAATGAGGAGATACTGAATATGGCTTTAGAAGTCTCTGAGGATGAGAACGCAATGCCTGTTCCTTTAATGGACGCGGCAATGGCCTGTATAGATCACTTGTAACTTAAGAGGTGGGGCACATTTTCCTCCAGACTATGGCCTCACCACTTAGTGTATAATCAGCACTAACAAGGAGGTAGGTCATGTACGCACGTCTAGAGATCACGTACGAAGACGGAACCGTACAGATCTTTCAAACCCAGAAAGTCCGCACTGAAGAAGAGCTCAAAGATGAGGTAAGGTTTCTGACACCAGAGATTAAAGCTTGGGGCGAGCCCAAATCAGCGAAGGTAACCATCTTCAAATAAAGGAGGCATTTAGGGCCTACTGAAGAACCGCTGGTCCTACTAAGGCCTGGCGGTTTAGCTTATGTTATAATATCCCAGAGTAATGGCTAAAAAAACACTGTCTAGTCAGAAGAAAAAACTTGATAGAATCTTTTCTAAATATATTCGTCTAAGAGATGCCCTAATCACCACTGGAACAAAGGAATACTTACTGTGCATAACCTGTAAAAAACAGGGACATGTTAAGAAAATGCACGCGGGTCACTGGATGAGTAGATCAAGGCTTTCTACTAGATACGATGAGAGTAATGTACATGGGCAATGTCCGGGATGTAATACATTTAGAGGAGGTATGCCTGAGGAACACAGAAGAGCCATTGTGGGTAAGTACTCCGAGAAAGAGATGGAAAGAATATTTGTCGACAGCAACAAAGTTAAGAAGTTCACAATAAGTGAACTCGAAGACATGATAAAATACTACCAAGAGGAGTACAAACTAGTAGATGAACAAAACTAAGCCCTGCAACCAACACTCAGTAGCTATGAAACAATGTCCAGAGATGTGGGGCATGTTACTTCACGGTGTTAGATTCAGGTTTTGCGAAGACTGTGGGTGGTATGAAACTATTAAAGAGGAAGAAAAAAAGGAAGGTAAGAAGAAGCATAAGAGAGTACTTCACACCCTGTGACATATGTGGTATAGGATTAGGAACAAGTCGGCAAAATAACAAACGTTATAAACATGCCTCCAAAGCTTATGTAGTAACACACAGGAAAGAGGAGTACACCGTTTGTTTTGACTGTCAGGACAAGGTTAAAGGACATAAGGCTAAGACTAAGAGAGTAGATAAGTTGGATAAGCAATATCTAAGAGAGGTAATAAATGACATTCGAGGCAATAGTTAAAGATGTAAACATAAAGACGTTAGTATCAGGTGATAAATCTGGTCGTGTAGTGTTCGAACTCACTAATCCAGATGAGGTTATCAAGTTAGCCGCCTTGGCAACACAAGTCCAGGTGGTAGTGGAGGTTAAGGATGAGTAAGAAGATAGTTAAAAAGGCAGGTAGACCGCCTGTAAACATAGAGAACTACGTTGCGAAAATATCTGAGTTCCTAGTATTAGGCTATAGTATAAAGAAAGCTTGTGCTTTGGCTAACGTTCCCTACAGAACTGTGTATGATTATCACAATAAGGATGAGGATATTCGCACTAGATTGGATAACATGATCAATGAGACCAACATGCACGCTAGGGCCAAGATCAAATCAAGGATAAGTGGTAAGCAGTATGACAGGAACGCTAACGAGTTCTGGCTAAAGAACATGGATGAAGACTTCAAAGATAAACCAACTACTCAGATAGGTATAGTAGGTAATGAGATGAGTATTACCTTTATTGAGGATGAGTAGTGAGTAGCCTTAAGCAAGTTAAAGCGGTGCTGGTTGAGACAATGAGTCTAAAAGATATGCTTGCAATATTACAGAAAATGAAGGGCGACGTTTTCAGTAAAGATACTAAGTGGTATTGGTTGTGGGGGAAGGAAAAAGAGATACCCACCCTCACTATTAGGTTTGCTGACCACAACAAAGAGAAGGAAGTCATTCAATCTCTGGGGGATTATAAGGTTGAGGTGTTAGATGATTTCTATCCTGATATGGACGAATACGTTGGATTATGTAGGTTGTCTTGGGAAGTGCAAGAAGCTCTGTATCTAGGATCCTCTTTAGTATTAAGCATTGTGGAAGAGTCGGGAAATGATTTTTATCAAGAGTTTCCTAAAGTATTTGATAGGTTGGTGCACCTAACCTGTCACATGGCGCTTATAGATAACAAGGAGGAATCTCAAATGCTATCAGAGATGGCTTTGTTTAGATCTATGGTACACGGGGCCGAGGTACCTCATGAGATATTTGGGAGAGAAAATGGCAAAGATTAAACTACATAAAGGTCAGATGGAGGTGGCTACAGACAAACATAGGTTCAAGGTTATTTGTGCTGGTAGGAGATGGGGTAAATCCGTCCTTAGTAGATTAATAATCTTGAAATGGGCTGTAGAGAAGCAAGGAGTTTATTTTATTGTCTCGCCAACATACAAGCAAGCTAAGATGATTCACTGGAGAGACATGGTTAAGGAGGTACCTAGTGCGTGGATTAAGAAGAAGAATGAGGTTGAGTTGTCTATCACTTTACAAAACGGGAGTATTATCGAGCTCAAAGGTGCTGAGAACCCTGATGCGCTACGTGGCGTCAAACTTAGGGGACTTGTTATTGATGAGATCGCGTCAATTAGGAACTGGGAGTGGTTATGGTCTGAAGTACTACGCCCAACTCTCACTGACTATGCTGCTCCTGCTATCTTTATTAGCACTCCGAAAGGTTTTAATCACTTCTATGAGCTTTATAACGTTGGTCAGGAGGATGATAGTATATATCGGTCATGGCGTTTTACGAGTTATGACAACCCCTATATACCTAGTGATGAGATTGATCAATCCAAGAAAGAACTCACCGAAGATACGTTCGCTCAAGAATATATGGCTGACTTTAGGAAGTACACTGGGCTCGTTTACAAAGGCTTTAATAGGGAAATACACGTACTTCCGCACTTTGATATCCCGCAGAGCTGGAGAGTTTACAGATGCTTCGATTTCGGTTCCACGAATCCGACCGTATGTCTTTGGGTTGCTGTTGACAACGATGATAACTGGTTTGTGGTTGACGAGTATTACAGGTCAGGCGAGACCCTTGACACTCACTCTGGCGTCGTTAATGCTAATGCCCTTAGTAAGCGCGTGGCTTCATCATACGGAGATCCAAGCGGTGCGCAGTGGATACAAGAGTTTCAACAAAGAGGAATATACATTACCAAGGCCAACAAAGAACAAGGAACAAGCAACGACAATTGGGTCAGACTCGGAATCAACAAAGTTGGAGAGCGATTGAAGCGTACTCCTGGTCACTTAGTTAATATGGTACAACGCCCTGGTATCGGTACTGACGTACATGACATGGAGAAAGGCGAGCCTAAGTTGTTTGTGTTTGCTAGGTGTAAGGAGGCAATCAGGGAGTTTGAGACCTACAGGTGGAAAGAGAAGAGTGTAACTCAAGCACAAGACTTAAATGAACCGGACCAACCAGAGAAGGCCAATGATCACGCAATGGACGCGTTAAGATATTTCGCAGTATCACATAGAAGGGCACCAAGCACTGTAGCACCTAAACAGTGGGATGATAGTCAATGGAAGATAGGGAAGTGAAGAAGGAAACTAAAGACAACATAAAGAAGTTCATGGCTATGGTTGAGGCTGTAGATCCTGAATTATTTGAGATAAAGGTAGCTTTAACAGAGACTAGGGTTAATCCTGTTGTTTTGCCCCAAATCATAAGAGCACTAGCTAACCTATTCTACGGTACGGGTCATGGGAAGATACAAATTTTCATGCAGGGAGGTAAGATAACTAGTGTTAATCCAGAGGAAAGAATGAAGATTGACGTAGAGGCCGTGTTGATGGAAGAGCCTACGTAGTGTAAAATAATGGTAGCTCTATAAAGTTAGTAAACTTGAGGGTCCTTAACGGGGCTCTTTTTTTATTGAGTATAAATTATGCCAAGCGAAATACCAGCAGTAGGAACAGAACAAGAAAGGTCACAATTCAACGATGTCATTAGGCATTATGATATGGCTCGTGCTGATCTGGATAGAAGAAGGACAGAGTTTAACAAGGTTGATGAGCTATTTAGATCACACATAGAGGAAAGCTCATGGCCTTACAACTCATTAATCTTTGATCCGCGTACATTTACATCAATCTTTGAGAAAACCTCACGACTGTTCGCACGTAAGCCAAGAGGAAGATTAGTACCTAGAGAGGGTGGAGATTCACTTGGAGCTATGATTAACAACCAACTGTTAGATTTCCAATGGGATGATAACGAAAGGGTAGATTCAACACCTATGCTTGCTAAGTGGTCAACACTAGATCAAAACGCACGTAAGTATGGAGCTGGGTTTGCACTGGTTAAGTGGAAGTATGAGAGAAAGACCAAGGTTAACAACAAGGATGATAAGAAACCTAAGGGAGAGAGTGAGGTTTATTTTGATGGACCAGACTTCCAAGTACTTGTTAACAGAGACGTACTGATAAACCCTGCGTACTCAAACATTAAGAACTGGTTTCAATACCGAGAGTACTTAACTCTTGAGGAGCTAAAGAACACAAACGACGCAACGAGAGGCAAACCGATATACAAGAACCTTGATTTATTAATGCAACGACTACAACTTGAGAGTAGTAGCAGTGGTGGAGATACTAGATCATCTAACTACACATCGAGAAACAAATCTATTGCGGGACTTCCTGATAGATTAGGAGATGACTTAACTGAGCAATTCAAAACTATTGAGGTAACCACAGAGTATAGGAAAGACAGATGGATCACCTTCTCAGCTAAGCACGGGGTTATTCTAAGAGACATACCAAACCCTTATGATCACGGTCAGATACCTGTGGTAATGCTTAAGTACTACCCTGTTGATGATGACACTTACGGGTTGAGTGAGATAGAACCTGTAATGAAGTTACAAAAGGCTGTTAACTCCCTATGGAGTCAGTACGTAGATCAAATCAATATGAGTCTATACGCACCACTTAAGATCAGAAGTGAATCAGTTGAGATGCATACATTGGAGTTTGGGCCAGGTAAGAAGTGGTTAATGAACGACCCAACATCAGACGTTATAGCACATGACCAAAGTCCTACAGGAGTCGGGGAGTTTGCTACAACCTACAGATTATTAATCAATGCTATGCAAGAAGGGCTAGGAGAGACCAGTGCTGGAGTATCGTCAGCTATTCCTGGGGACGAAAAGAAGACTGCAACAGAGGTACGAAGCTCAGACCTACAGCGAAGAGCTAGAGATAACTACAACCAGATCTTCCTATCAGAGGCTATCAAGAAGCAGATGATGTTCTGGCAACGTATGAACGCGCAGTTTCTGTTTACTGACCCTACAGATCAAGTCAAGGTTATAAGGGTGGTAGGTAAAGAGGCTATCAGATACTTTGAGAGAGTTGGGTTAGACGGTAAGGTTATACCTGATGAAGCAATAGAGATTATGACATCACCTGAGATGGAAGGGGTGGACATCGATCCTATGGAACTAGCTGTAGATAGATTCCCAGTTAGCACAAAAGAGGGAGGATTGCCAAAGTTCACCTTAGAAGAGGGTGGAGATATGGGCCATCTAATCATAGAACCAGAAGATTTATCTGGAACATATGATTACATCGCCGATATAGAGTCAATGGAATTACCTAACCAAGCGGAAGAGGTTGCACTAACTAAACAACTGCTAGAGATCACTCAGAACCCACAACTAGCTGCATCCTTGGCAACAGATGGATTTAAGCTTAAGTCTAAGGAACTGATTGAGGACATTATGGAGAAATCTGGAATTAAGGACGCGGATAAATATTTTGAGAGAGTCTCTCAGGAAGAAGGTTTAAATGAGCAACAAGCTAACCAAGGAGGAGCAGCAAACGCTGGATCAAGCGGACTTAATGCTGGAGCTGTACAACCACAGGGGTTGGAAAGAGGTGCTCCGGCCGCTATTGGAGCGCAAGGTAAAGCACAGTTGGGTCAATCCCAAAGACGCTAGTGATCGAGATCAACTGATGGATGATTATCTAATCGGTTGGGGAGCCGCTCAGGCTATAAATGAGCTACTTAGGATGGAGGCCATGATGGCTGACAGGTCTAAGGCTTTGAAAGACAAACAAAGTGGTAAGAAAGTAGATAATTTTAAGGAGGTATTTAAATGAGCAAGTTCTTAAAAGGCAAGGGAGCAACCCTCGCTGAAACAAAAAAGACTGTACCTAACGGACACATGACTGATCCTAGTATTCCACTAGGAGATGCACCATCCGCTAAGGTTATTAGTGAAACAAATGCAGCTAAAAGCAAATCAAGTAGCTTTGGAAGCTTCATTAAGTAATAAGTTAAGGAAGAGGAGAAAAAGATGAGTATAAAAACAACACAGGTCCCTCAAGACAATGACACAGGGGAAAACACTGACCCTATCGGGTACGAGACAACCTATGATGGTCAAACATTCTTTCACGCACCTGGGCAAGTAAGATCATTCTTAGATGACGGTCAGGCTCTAGGACACATTGCTAACGCAACTGGAAGTGGTCCTTGGGTAGTAGAAGATAATGCATCAAGCGCAAAGGCATACCCTAGCGATGACTCAAGAGCTTAGTCCTCTACCGCCGTCAACTGACGAGTATTGGCAGTACTCTAACGTAGAGCAACAGCAGTTGAGGGAGATGGAGGAATGTGATCATTTCTTCATCTATCGCTCAGCAGTGGAAGTAGAGTGCGCTAGTTGTAACATAGGGTTTTTCCTATCCCCAGGATGGAGAGTAGAAGAGGGGAAGCTTGAGAGTCCTTTAGGCGATGTTGTCTGATTGGTAGTACCCGGGGGCGGGTGTTACCAACCAGCTAATATTGCTGGGTTGTCCATGGTATGCGGCCATGTAAACAATCGTCATATATTTAAAAGAAAGGATTCGTATGACAGACGAAACCAGGGCAGAAGAAGCGCCTGCGACAGAAAACCAGGCCGAGGCAGTGCCCACCTCAGAACAAGAAACTACTCAGTCTACTGAAGTTGTAGAAGACGCTCCTACACAGGAGGTACCACAAACAACAGAGACAGCAGACTTGCAGTTGCCGGAAGGAACCAAAGACCGAACGGCAGAGCAGTTTGACAAGTTAAAAAGTCAGCTCAGAGATGAGAGACTTAGAAGAGAGGAAGCAGAGATTCTATCTCAGCAGTACCAATACTCTCAGTACAGTCAGACACAGACTTCGGCAGCGAAGCCTCTGTATGACCAGAATACTGGGTATGTAGACGTACAAGAGTTAGAAAAGATGCGTACCACATCGACTAAGGCCGAATCAAGAGCTGTCAAGGCCGAAAAGAAGCTAGAGAAGTTCATTCAAGACCAACAGGAACGTGAAGCATTCTCCAGTTACCCCGAGCTTAATAAGAAAGGCAAGGACTTTGACCCAGAGTTAAATGTTCTAGTACGTGGAGTTTTAACAGATTCAATTATGAATCCTAAAGACTACGGTGGTAGAGAGTTAACACTGAAAGAAGCAGCTGATCGAATCAAGAGCTTGAGTAACAAGGAGTTAGCTAAAGCGGAACAGTTAGGTGCTGAAAAGGCTGTTAAGCAATTAACACCTAAAGAACAAGCTTCCTTGGAGGCAACAGGCAGATCAGACAGGAGAGAACCAGAAGTTGATTACGCTACGTTAAGACGAAGGTCACAACGTGGTGATAGGTCAGCAATCATTGAACGTTTGAGAAGCCTTGGATAACAATTAAGAAAGAAGGTGAAAAGTTATGGCATTCGGATTGCAAACATACGATGACACAGTAAGACGTGAAGATCTTATCGACATCATCACAGATGTAAGTCCCGATGAAAATCCTTTAACCACAATGCTAAGTACAGTCGATGCACGACAGACTTTACATGAGTGGCCAGAAGATTACGTCGCAAGACCTACAACCAACGCCAGTGCAGTTGAAGGAGCAACAGCTACCTACAGTGATCTAACACAACCAGGAAGAAGAACTAATATTACACAAATTATTAGCCAAACTTTCAGGGTGTCAGGAACTGAAAGAAGAGTCGCTATCGCAGGTATGGGAGATCCACTAGACTATCAAGCAGAGAAAGCTTTGAGACAGTGGAAAAACCAACTTGAGTTCGCACTCGTCAGAGGTACTGCAGCTTCAGGAAACTCTGGAGTAGCAAGAGAAATGACTGGAATACAAGCAGCAGTGACAACTCACTACACAGCTCGTAATTCAGGAACTTCTTTAAGCGAAACAGAATTCAACGCTATGGTAAGTGATGTGTGGACAGATGTTGCTAATGATGACGTGTTTGATATGGTCTTAGTTCCTTTTGGACTAAAACAGAAAATATCAACATTCACAGCTGGTAACACAAGATACGTAGATGCTACCGACAAGAGATTGACAAGAGACGTTATGGTCTACGAATCTGACGGTGGTGTTCACAGAATCTTCGCACACAAAGATGTATCATCAGCAGCAGCAACTCCAGGCCCAACCGTTCTTGGTTTGAAAGAAGATAAGTGGAGAATCGCTTACTTGAGAAGACCAGTAAGAGAAATGTTGAGCAAAGATGGTGACCGAGACAATGGTCAAATCATCGGAGAAGCAACGCTAGAGTTTTTAGCTGAAAGAGCTAATGCTCGAAGGTCCGGTTACAACACTGCTGGATAATATCTAGTATGGTAGTAACAAACTAAGGGGGAGGTAGAGATACCTCCCTTTTGGTATAATACCCACATGCCTAAAGATGATTTAGTAGCTCCCTACCTTACGGGAGATGGACGTAAAAGACTCGCACCTATGTCCTCAATATCAGCAGCAGATAGATTGATAAAGAAGAAGCAAGCTGTCTTTGAGAAGGGCGGTAGTGGAGATTTATGGGAGGTAGTAGACGAAGTGTTACTGGTTTGGAAGGAACTCAGACCTAAAGAGTATGAGTCCTCAATTATAGCTATGGACTTCACCAGGGAGAGTCTAGATGATAAAGAGTTTGCATCAGCCAAAAGAACCAAAGGTAGTGGGGATCTCAGAAGAACTATTGATGTACCAGTGTTCTTTGAGACTGTACTGCGCAGGATCTTTACCATAGACGAGCTACCATACAACAAGAAGTGGTACGAGAAGCTCTGGAAGAGATACCCCGCAATGAGGGTTAGCGAGAAGATATAATCTCGTGGTATAATCTCCGCGTATGGCTAGTAACCCCAAAATTGCCCTGGCGATGATCGTCAAGGGTAGTGAAAAACCTGAAGTATTAGATAGATGTTTAAATTCAGTAGCGAAGTGGGTAGACGGTATTTTCATAACAGTAACAACCGAAGATGAAGGAGTGGGTAAGGTCGGTGAGAAATACGGCGCTGTTGTTGACCGTGAGCCTACTAAATTCTGGAGAACAGTGGATCAGGAGTCACTTAGTTGGCTTAAAGATTCTTTTGGTTACGACCCTGTACTCAAAATGGGAGACAAACTATTCCAATTCGATCAAGCTAGAAATCACAACTTTGCACAGGTGGGTAAGGAGTATGATTGGATTCTGTGGATGGACACAGATGACGTACTGAGGGCTGGCAAGAATCTCAGAGACATTATAAAGGAGGCCGACTCAAAAAAAGCAGAGGCCGTGTTTTTAAACTACATTTACCAGGCAATCATTAAAGACGGCAAGATAGAGCAGATATTAATCCAACACCTAAGGGAGAGGTTGGTTAGGAACATTGGAGTATATGAGTGGAAAGCACCAATTCATGAGACCTTAATAGAGAGTAGACCAACCAACAAAATAGAGAGTAAGTTGTGTGAGATCTTACACTTAACAACAGACAACAAGATGAGGAGCGCAATAGGTCGAAATATTAAAACTCTTGAGTACAACATCTACGAGAACGAGGCCAGAGATCCAAGAACCATCTACTATCTTGGTAAGGCCTACTTTGATTTAAAGACCAATGAATACTACAGAAGGGCTCTTGGGTTGTTTAAGATCTATATTTTTGGCTCACCAGAGTACGAGTATAATAATAAATCGGGCTGGGGCGAGGAGAGGGCGCAGTGCTGGGAGTTAGCGGCCGAGATCTATAGGGCGCTAGGAGAAAACGACAACGCCCTAACGGCCTGTTACCAATCTTTAATGGAGGATGTTAAATTCCCATCAGCTTATTTAAATCTAGCTATCACTTACTTAGTCAAAGGTAATCACCACGCAGCGTTACATTGGGTGAAGGTAGCAACCAGTGTTCCACCCCCACCATCTACCCTCGTTACTAACCCTAGGGATTTGAAAGCGAGAGCCTTAGAAGTGACTTATGGGGCTTGTATTCAACTGTCTATGTTAGACGAAGCAGCTGCGGCGGCAGAGGAGTTATACGCAATCCACCCAGACAGGGAGGAGCTATTAAACAGAGTAAGATTAACTAGGAGCATGATTAACGAGCGGGAGGTAACAAAGAGTGTTGCATTCCTAGCTAATGATTTGAAAACTAAAGGTGAGAGAGAAAGACTCAAGCCACTACTCGCAGCGGTACCATCGCACGCAAGTAAGAACCCATTTATAGAGAAGCTACGTCGTGAGGTTTTCCCTCCTAGGACATGGGAGGATAACGAGGTAGCAATCTTTTGTGGGCCTGGGTTCACCGCATGGAGTCCCAAGGTCCTCAAGGGAGAGGCCGAGGGGTTTGTAGGAGGAAGCGAGGAGGCTGTGATGTATCTAGCAATGGAGCTTAGGGATTTAGGTTGGAAGGTTACAGTGTATGCAGAGCCAGGGTCTGATGAGGGCGATCATGATGGTGTTATGTATCTACCCTACTTTGCCTATAATCCACAAGATGATTTCAATATTATAGTAGCCTGGAGAAACCCAGCGTTTGTAGATGGTAACCCTAAGGCTAAGAAGATCTACATCTGGAACCACGACATCATCAACCCACTACAATATACCGAGGAGAGACTTGAGAAGATAGAGAAAGTGATAGTTTTATCACCATGGCACAGAACCAATATACCTGATGTACCAGATGAGAAGGTAATGGTTTCAAAGAACGGGGTAACTTTGTGAGTGATTTAAGAAAACAAGTAGACACACTCATGGACTACAACCAAGCCCTAAAGGCCTGGGACCTAGTTAAAGACACTGAGGGAGAGTTAAAGGATAAAGTTTGGGGGAAAGTAGAACATGCTTTTGATGAGGATGTATACAAAAAGTACTACAGTAAGACCTTAAAGGAACTGCCTCTAAGGATGGAAACTGCTGTGAATTGTGTGGGGCTACACGAACGTTTAGATTGGGTTATGAAGACCATCATTGAGAGGGATTACAGGTTCTTTTGTGATCTTGGATGTGCCGATGGGTATCTAGGGTTAACTCTTGGCAGAATGGGTTATATGTCTGTTGGAGTTAATTTAAATCAGGAATCTATTGATCTGGCTAATCATAGGGCCGCCTTGGTCAAGGCACCAGCTTACTTTGTGTGTGAGGATATGTTTGATCACGTGGGTAAGTATGAGGCCGCGGTTATGCTGGAAGTGATAGAACATCTACCAGATCCTATAAAGGGTATAGAGAACGCCTTATCTCTTGTAAGGGAAGGTGGCAGCTTGTTCATATCCACTCCAAGAGATGACCATGTAGGCATTGATGACCACCTGGCAAATAAGGACAGGGAGGGGTGGGACGATGGTGTGCCTGCAGGGCACCTAAGACTTTGGAGTGAGAAGGAGTTTAGGGAACTAGTAAAGGATTATAGTATTAAACATTTTAGCTTGGACCATGATAGGTGCATGCTAGTGGAGATAGCAAAATGAACAAACCAACTAAAGTAATATACACAAGTTCATATGATAGAGGATTAGAACACTTGCTAAAGATATGGCCCGGGGTTAAAAAGGCTGTACCCGAGGCAGAGCTAGACGTCTACTATGGTTGGACACTTTTTAAAAGGTTCTATGGGGATAACCCAGAACGAATGGCTTGGATGAATAAGATGAATAAGATGATGGAAGCTGATGGTATTAATCATATGGGGAGAGTCTCACAGGATGAGATACACAAGGTAATGGCCACAGCGGGAGTGTGGGCTTACCCAACGCACTTCGGAGAGATCTCCTGTATTACAGCAATGAAGGCCCAGATGCTTGGTTGTGTGCCCGTAGTTATAGAGTACGCAGCACTTGAGACCACGGTACAGCATGGGGTTAAGGTTCAGGGGGACATATATGACAAGGAGGTAAGGGAGAAGTTTAGGGATGAGCTTATTGCTCTACTTAAAGACCCGAAGAGACAAGAGGAGATAAGAGGGCCTATGATGAAGTGGGCCAACAAGGAATACACTTGGACAAACGTAGCAGTCCAGTGGGATGAGGATTTTAAAAAATGACCTGCTACCTATGCAGAAATGAGCGAGAACTAGCCTATCAGGGACGGGTACAACTCTGTTCACTGTGCTTTCGTAGGCTAGATAAGAAGCTAAAATTACTTAGAAGGCTAAAGGAGATTTAATGGCAGAAAAAAGAACCGAGGAGTGCCCCGAGTGTGGTAAGAAGATAGAAACAGACAGACCAAGGACTAGATCAAGAGGAGGAGTGTACGACACATTCTTTTGTTCCCTGAGGTGTGAGACTAATTACAGATACAGACAGAGAACTAGAAACCCCTATACTGGTAGTGAGAAGAGACCGGAGGATGTAGCTAAGTGGGATCGCTAAAGGAATTAAACGATAAGGTTTTCAAGGAGTTAGAAACGTACGATGTTGAGTTACTCAAGCCCTATTTAAAGAACGTAGCCCAAGGAAGTTACAACGACGTGATGGACACTAAGAACAGCTTGTATTATCAGTGGCTAGCGTGTTTAATTAAGGTACTCGAGCCTAAACAAGTGGTGGAGTTAGGTGGAGCTATGGGGACTTCAGCACTGTGTATGCTTTCACAGTTGGCCAACAATTCCAAACTGTACTCTATAACACTAGCAGAACACGGACTGGAGTTCTCATACATCAAGGAACATTACCCACAATTAACAAAGATAATAGGAGATGACTCGGACATGGGTGTGTGGCCTAAAGACCTAGACTGGTCTAAGACTGACCTCTTATTCATCGACGCAGAACATACCGAGGAAGCAGTACGGAGAGAAATGAAAGAATATCTACCACTTATAGGTGAGGGTAAGGTTGTGATTATGGATGACATTAAGATGGATGGGCTATTTGAAGCTTGGGTGGACATAAAGACAGAGAAGCTGGATCTGAGTGTTTTACACCACAGCGGGTTTGGAATGTTTAAATCATGATTAAACAAGTCGAAAAGTTCTTAAAAGCCTTCGGTGAGAAGCACGGCCCCTTTGATAGGGTTTTGGATATCGGTTCAAAAGACGAGGGCGGTGTCGGAACTGTGAGAGACTTTATTCCTAACCATAATACTTATGTAGGTTTGGATATGAGGGAGGGTAAGAACGTGGACATTGTCATGAACGCGCATGATATAGGTAAGAAGTGGAAACGACCATCGTTTGATCTTGTTACTTGTACCGACACGTTAGAACATGATGATAAGTTCTGGGTAACTATCAGTCAGATGAGAAGAGTGCTAAGACCGGGGGGATGGCTCCTCATCACTGTTCCCAGTTTAAAACATAAGTTTCACCCACACCCCAGCGATTACTGGAGGTTTTTTGAGACTTCTATGTTGGAGTGGTTGGAGGGATACGAGGAGATAGTCACAAGTATAGGCTGTTGGTCAGACGGGGCTAATGACTCCATGCCTGATGAGATACTTGGTTATGGAAGGAAACCCAAGTGAGAATTCCCGTATTTATAATCGTAAGAGACAGGGTTAAAAACCTTAAAGAGAAGTTAGTTCCGTGGTTAGAAAGTACAAAGCAGGCACAGATAATGATTGTTAATAACAACTCAACTTACCCGCCACTACTTGAGTATTTGGAAAAGACTAAGTACAGAGTCTACAATTTGGAAACAAACCATAGTAAGTGGGCACCGTGGAAGCACGACTTAGTCCCTAAAGGAGGGAACTTCGCAGTATGTGATCCAGATATGATACCAATGGAGGAGTGTCCACTAGATGCTTTGGAGTACTGGGTTAACGCTTTAAATGATCCCAAGTATAAGAACTACCACTCCGCAGGCCCCGCCTATCGCATAGATAACTTGCCGGAGCACTATGCGGGTAGAAGAGAGGCGGTTAGGTGGGAGGCTCAGTTTTGGTCCAAACCACTATACGGCGATCAAACAAGGTGCGAGTTTTTCGAAGCTCCTATAGATGGGGCATTTGAGGTGTTTCGGCCCGGAGGTAGTATAGACGCAACCAAACCCTCTATAAGATCTAACTATCCATACGTTTTCGAGCATGAGACCTGGTATATGGACTCCAACAACATGAGTGAAGAGGATAAGTGGTACCGTGAGAGGTGCGATGTTAACAGAGCCCACTGGATAAGGGAGGGGGAGTTATGAACATAGATGTCGTATGGTACTTCAATAAGGCAGAGTGGGTGTTCCCTAAGTGGCGAGATGGTCTACGTGCTGCATTTGAAATAATAGAGAAGAAACACAACGTACGCTGGCATTTAGGATTAGACATAGAGATCCCCGATGACTCTGACTTCATACTTAACTGGGACAACTCTACAAGCGAGTTTATACCACAACTCTCAAAGTATGAGGCTAGGAAGGGCTTGGTGCTTACAACTAACTTAGGATTGAACGTGGAAGCTCTGAGGGCCTATGACGTGGTGTTCCCGGAGGCAGACGAGGTAACTAATCAAATAAGACCAGCGGGGATTAGGGCAATTACAGCCTTTGGTACTGATGGCAGGTTTTTCAAGCCCATGAATTTGAAGAAAGAGTATGAGGCATTTTATCCCGCAACCTTTAGTCAGTGGAAAAGGCAAAACATCTTCGCTGATAGGTACAAGGATAAAGGCTTGTTACTAGGTACAGTGCAGCCCGATGGGTATGAAATACTAGGACACTGTGTGAAGGCGGGCACAAACATTATGCTTGGGTATTACGAGGTGGAATTCATAAGGGAACTGTTCAACAAGTCAGAGCTAGTAGATATAACCGGGTGGGAAGGAAGTGGAAGAACAGTGCTAGAAGCGCTTAGTTGTGGCATTCCTGTGAGTGTGTCAGGAGATAACACTAAGGCCCTGGAATACGTTAAGAAGTGGACTTTGTCTGGTATGTATCCAAGAGAGTTCATTCTAAAGCACTACTCGGCACAGAGGTATGCAGAAGATCTACTAAGAGGTATAGAGAATGCCTGAACTATCAATCATCATCCCTTGTTACATAGCTAACGAGGAGCTATTACAACTAACCAAAAACACAATCCACTCACTAAAGGCGGCTGATCTACCGGGCTATGAGATAATAATAATCGATGATAACTCTCCTATGGGTTCAGGTTACCTAAAAGAGCAGGCTGATACCTACATTTATCACCGCCACAATAAGGGTTTTATTAAATCGATAAACGATGGGATTGCTATAGCTAGGGGTAAATACCTACTCCTTACAAACAACGACGTACGTATAGCCCCTAACTTCTGGGAGGTTTGCTTTGATATCTTAAGAGACGAAGGAACAGTCTCGGTACACCCTAGAATGTGTTTCTACGATGAGGAGATGAAGATTGGGGACAAGACTTTTGCCACAGGTATGGAGAGATGGTGCCAATCATCATGCTTTGTCATAAGGAATAACGGGTTCCCATTCCCAGAACACTTCAAGGGGACTGGTGGGGCTTACGAGGATTGGTACTTCTGGAGTGAGATTAGGTCGTACGGTTTACAAACTGCGTATACCACAAAAACTTGTTTCCAACATAAGGACTCATCAACTACCCAAATCGTGGGAGAACAAAGTAAGCATCACGAAGAGAACAGGGAGTTATTCAAGGAAGAGTTCGGGGACTATCCTGAGGAGTACTACAACAAGTTATATCCAAAGCAAATGGCTAGGCCCTGGAGAGAGGAGTTCACTAAGTTATGACTGTAACAACAAGGTGTGAGAGGGTACTGATAACTGGTTCCTGCGGGTTTATAGGAACCAACATTGCTGTATATTATCTTGACCAAGGACTTGAGGTCTATGGAATAGACAACATGAGCCGTAGGGGGTCCAAGGATAATCTGGAGGTACTAAGGAAATATCCTAACTACCAACACATACAGGAGGACGTAATAGACGGCTTAGGACTCATGCCTGCTGTAGACGCTATATTCCACATGGCGGCGCAGGTGGGGGTAGGGAAGTCCATAAAGAGTCCCAGATTAGATTTATTTTCAAACACCGTAACAACCTTTGAGGTACTAGAGTATGCACGTAGGCACGATATAAAACCATTCGTAGTCTTTGCCTCCACCAACAAGGTTTATGGGGATATACAAGTAGACGAGCCTGTGGGGGAAGATACACAATTAAACTTTCACACACCTTACGGAGTATCTAAGGGGGCCGCAGATCAGTACGTCTTAGACTATAGCAGGATATATGACATACCTACAGTATCATTCAGACAGTCCTGTATTTATGGGCCTTATCAACACGGAGCAGAGGAGCAGGGATGGGTGGCGTGGTTTTTAATAGCAAATAGAGATGGATTACCTATCACAATCTTTGGGAATGGGCATCAAGTTAGGGATGTGTTGCACGTAGACGATTTAGTGAGACTCTACGACTTAGCGTGGAAGAATAAGGATAAGGTTAGTGGCCAGGCCTATAACACAGGAGGGGGTCCAGAGAATGTCATCTCTCTTATGGATCTCATTGATATAGCTGATATAGACACAGGGATATCCTATGACGACTGGAGACCTGCGGATCAGAAGTACTACGTGTCAGATATCTCAAAACTTAAGAAAGACCTGAACTGGGAGCCTGCAATTGATGCTAAACCAGGGATACTGAGTTTAAAGGAGTGGTTTGATAGAAGCGCTTAAGAAACACGTAATTCATAGTGTATCCGGTGACGAGAAGGACTGGGAGATAGTGGAATTCCCAGTAGACTTAATAGACGACCCGGCAGAGCACAATACCCAAGCACCTAAGCTTAAGGTTTATACCAAGGAGCTAGACAAGGGCTCTATCTTTCCTCCCATTGTTATAGACGAAAACAACGCAGTACTAGACGGCACTCACAGACTCCACGCTTACAGGAACCTATTTAGGGAGTTAATACCCGTCCTTAGGCCTGTAGGTAAAGGCACAGGTAGGGTAGTGAACGATGAGTATTTCGATCCACTGATAAGAAAACTAAAGGAGGAGGGTAGGGATGCTGACTTTTTTATACCCTCTGACGAAAGTCCTAATTGTTTGGTGTGTGGGAGAGCTTTGGAGTTTGTGGATTACGGAGTCAACAAAACCCACCATGCTTTTCCAGAGGGTCTACCTAGGGGACCTTTCTACTTCTGTGCTAGAGATAAGATTATAGTAAGTAAGAAATCGTTTATAGGATGGGCGGCGGTGAAAAAATGAAAATATCAGTAATGAACCTCACTAATAGGTACGGTGGGATAGACATATTGTGGGCTAACATGATGCGTCAGACCGAGGAGGACTTCGAACTGATCATAGTAGATGGGTTGTGGAGAGAGCGAGAGGCTCTAGTTAAAGAGTATATCAACGATCCAAGGCTTAAGTACGTCAGACAAGATTCTATGAAGGAGGGGGCACTAACTAACCTGGCCCATGCAGATAACCAAGGATTTAGCAGTTGCGAGGGTGAACTGATAGTCTGTTTGCAAGACTTTATATGGATACCCCACGATTCTCTAGAGAAGTATTGGTTTCACCACAAGGAACACCCTGAGGGAGTTCTCGTAACGGGAGTAGGACATCAATACAGCAACCCGGGTAAGGATGATAGGGTGGATAAGAAAGGTCTAATAACAGTTTTTGAAGAGCCTTATAAGCAGAAACCCTTTAATATGACTTGGGAAGATCCTAGAATGAGGACAGACCAAGGTACATTCTACATGTGTAACCCACCAGACTGGGAACTAAATTACGCAGCTATACCTAACTTTGTCATTAGGGAGTTAGGGGGAATGGACCCACAGTATGATTACGAGGGGTTTGCGTGGGATAATGTAGCTATAGCACAACGGGCCGATCTCTTGGGTTATAGGCAGTTTATAGATCAGACCAATGAGTGTATGGGGTTTGACCACGACAGTTGGTCTCCGGATCAAGCCAAGAAGGATAGGAAGTCTCCAGCTAAGTATCACTTTGAGCAAATGAATAAGATGAAGAGTGGGGAAATACCTGTTCAGTTGGATTACCTAAAGTAAGGGTGATATAATAACGCTAGACTTAAAGTTAGTAAGCTGGGGTCCTGTAGAAGGGGTCCCTATTTTATATGCCAAACGTACACAAAGGAAATACACAACCAGCAATAGACCAAGAAGAACATATTCATATCAGTAATACAGCTGGTAAAAAGGTGTTTCTTGTAGATAATAGAGATAACCAGATAATAGATTTTGGTGGGGGAGGGCGTTCTGCTTTTGGGGAACTCTCTGCAGTAGAGCCAACTCCTGTGGTGCAGGTTACTTTTCCTTATAATATAAACGGTAGGATCATGGAGACTAGATTGAATGGGGGCACTGCCACCATAGATACCAACAGGTTAAAGATATCCACAGGAGCATCCGCCAATCAAGCAGCTATAGCACTCACCAAAATCCCAGTCAAATACAATGCGGGTCAGGGAGGTTTGGCCAGATTCACTACCATCTACACCATAGGTGTGGCCGGCTCCGAACAAATAATGGGTGTGGGGTCGTCCTCAGATGGGTATTTTTTTGGCTACAATGGGGCCGATTTTGGAGTTTTAAGAAGAAGTGGTGGGGCCTGTAAGATAGTTCAGCTTATCGTCACTACGAAGGCCACATCTGCAGGTACAGTCACGGTTACTTTAGATGGGGACGGGGGGCCAGTGGAAGTTACAGACGCAACCTCTGGAGATACTACTACCACAGCTAATGACATAGCTGCTGGGGACTTCAGCGGGGTTGGTACAGGGTGGAGAACCTATGCAGCTGGATCCACAGTTACCTTTATATCTTATGATGCGGCAGCTCATGGGGGATCTTATTCCTTTGCGGACACGGATACCACTGGAGCAGCAGTCACTGGTGGAGTTACCAACGTTGTTACAGGGATCGCGGCGACCGACACCTGGGTTGCACAAACATCTTGGAGTGATGATGTCATGGATGGTACAGGAAATAGTGGGGTTACCCTAGATACAACCAAGGGAAACGTCTATCAAATAAGATACCAGTGGTTGGGGTACGGAATGATATCCTTTTTTATAGAAGATCCTGCCACAGGGAAACTGGTCAGAGTTCATTCTATTCAATACGCCAATGCTAATACTCTAACCTCTGTTCAAAATCCAACACTTCCCGTATTTATGTCGGTTATTAACACCTCTAATACCTCTAATATAGAGATGCTTAGCCCCTCCATAGCTGGGTTTATAGAGGGTAAAGAACCAAACAATCACTTTGTAAGAAACTCGGCAGATGCGGAGGACACTGACGTTGATGAGGGCTCGGAACAACCCATACTCTCTGTAAGAAATAAACCAGTGTACCAAGGAGAGGAGAATAGAACCAGAATACAGCTTACCTTTTTGGAAGTATCTACCTCCGTAGGTAATAAACCTGTCAGAATAAGATTCAGAGTGAATGGTGCCTTAACCGCAGCTTCCTACGCCGATGTGGATGCCAGTGACTCTGTGGTGGAGAAGGACTCTGCTGCGACTGCGATATCCGGGGGAAGTACACAATTTTCCAGTGTGTTGAACTCTTCGGGCAATAGGTTGTTTAATCTAGATCCCACCAGATTCAGGCTGAATCCTGGGGACGTGTTCACAGTGACAGCTCAACAAACGTCAGCCGGCACAAACTCCACAGTAGATGTGGCCATTAACTGGGTGGAACTGTTCTAGTGAGCGACAGAGTCCCTTTAGCCAAGGTCTTACAAAGAGAAGAGATAGGCCTACAAGATAGAAGAGGTCCCGAGGTTTCGCATGTTGAAGATCTTAAGGGCATTACGGGACTAAAGGACATGCAGGACCTATCTATACTACTAGGACTCGATGATGGGCTGGACACAATGGGTAAAGAGATGGAGGATATTTATACCTGGGCTAAAAAGGCAGCAGGTGTAGATGGGGGACCTGAGGCCGTTCTTTTAATCAAGAGTGTCATTAGGGATGCCGGCATGTCGGGTAAAGGTAGTGAATTGTTGAGGAAAGTACATCGTTGGACTACGCTAAACACAAAGATAGACGTCCTTAAAATGAAACAAGCAATATTAGCAAATTAGATTATCAGGTATGGAAGTGGTACAATATGACTATACCGAAAGTTAGTAAGCTGAGGGTTCTCCACAAAGGAGGCCCTTTTTTTGTTTCTAACTAAGTTTAAACAAAGAAGAACGGTTTACACAAATTATGGCTGAATACGATTCTTATAAATATAGTCCTGACTATCATAGGTTCGCATCATTTCTAGGTGTAGACCGACTTAAAAGGGATAATAAAAAACTGGCTGACAAAATGGCTGTTATTTACGATTGGGCTAAAGATAAACTAGGGAGGGATGATCCCTCTGCAATAATTAATAAGGTGAGAGAATATCAAAATGGTTTAGGGGTAACATTCTCCGGAGAAACCCTGGTGAACTACCTTTATAGAAATGCCAGATTAGATATAGATAGGTCTAAGAAAGCAAGAATCGCTGAGATAAAAGATAAGTCGGCTGCAAAAAAGCAAAAGGTGGCCGAAGACAAACTAGAGCTAGCTAAGAAGGACTTAGAAAGGGTTAGGGAATCCGAGAAAAGGTTGAAAAAAGTAACCGAAGATAGGATGAAGGAGAAGGCTAGTAGACCGAATAAACAAGTACAAGTAGTAGACAGAGTGGTGGAGAATAAGGAGGCTCCTGTAGAACTTAATATATAATGGCTAAACATTCAGTACAAATACAAAGGGACGAACATAACGAAGATTTATACGCCAAGAATGTAAACCTAGTTTCGGGGTCTACCATATACGCAGTTGTTAATACTGGAGCAGCGGGAGACACAACAAATAAAATTGGTTTCGCAACAGTGCATCAGGGGGACGACCCTTGGAACACATCACCACAAGATGCCTCTGGAGATACGGTAGATTGGGCGGACACAGGTAACGACGCCGTACGGGTCAATGTTGTAGCGGGCGGTGCTGGCACAACAACCGTTTTTCAAGGAGGAGATTGGTCAATAACAGGAAACGTTACGGTTGACCAAGTAGATGTCATTAAGGATATAGAGGACGGAGCAGGCGATAGTATAATGGATGGCGCCAACAATGCCATGAATGTTAACGTGGTGGCTGGTGGAGCGGGAGTAACCACAGTATTCCAAGGAGGAGACTGGGGGTTAACTGGTAATGTAACGCTTTCTGACGCCAAGACATACGTTGGTTTGACAACCACTACTTTAGGTGCTGGGGATCAGGCAATAGGTAAACTAACAGCTAACAGTGGGGTGGACATAGGGGATGTTGATGTTACTTCCAACACCGCTTGGGCCGACCCTAAAACATATATAGGTCTAGTAACCATAACAGGAAGTCTAGCGGCTGCAGCGGGGAACGTAACTCTGGACGCTGGTAGCTTAACCGGCATTGTGGGCAACGTTACCCTTTCCGATTCTAAAACTTTTGTTGGGTTGGTCTCAGTTTCCGGATTTGCCAACCCCTTACCGGTGGACGCCACTGGACAAGGCGATGTGCCTATAACACTTGATGGCGAGGTGGTGGCCACAACCTTCAGTGGAAACGTCACTTTAGACCCAGGATCCCTCACAGGAATAGTTGGTAATGTAACCTTGAGTGATGCGAAAACATACGTTGGACTAGCAACCGTCACAATTGGAGTTGGAGATCAGGCCATTGGAACATTGGCTGCTAACTCAGGGGTTGATATTGGCGATGTAGACGTCACCTCTAACACAGCTTGGGCTGACCCCAATACCTTTATAGGATTAACCACAACAACTGTAGCTAACACTGTGCCAGTTTCACAATCTGGGGCATGGGCAGTTACTGGAAACGTTACGGTCGAACAAGGCGACAACCCGTGGGTAACATCTAACATAGGTAATGTGACGGTCGAACAAGGAGATGATCCTTGGAATGTGGCCGTAATAGGTAATGTAACACTCAGCGACCCTAAAACATACGTTGGACTGGTGACCACAACATATGCACCGCCTCCAATTTCGACATACACGTCATTTTCATCAGTATACTCAGCAGACGGCAACGCCACTATTTTTGAGCCGCCTAGTGGAGAGAGGTGGGTACTAAAAGATATTCACATAGCTTCGTTAGGAGAGTCAGAGGTAGCTATTAAATCAGGTGTTGGGTACGTAATACCATTCACAGGACTAGCAACAGAGGGGGGTTACGTAAGTAATTTCGGAGAGGCTGGGCTTGCCGCAGACGGCGCTGATCAGGCTTTCGTTGTGGAACTAAACGGGGCTGCTACTATATCGGTGATGGCAAACGTTAGGTTTGAATAATGCCAAACATAACCACACCCATGCACAGCGTAGGTAATGGGGTCTTAGTTAGTCTCACATACAATAATTCCAGAATCGCGGGTACAGACGAATTTGGTGACCCATACTATTTGATAAAAGGTGCTTCCGCTGTTAATACTGGTGATAGAAGTTATAGAATCGTGGCCAAACAGGATGGGGTGCAGAAGTTTATTTACATACTAGAACCAGGAACAGATGTATCGACTAATCTACCAGCGGCACAGCAGTGGACAACTATTAATTCGGAGGTAGCAGTTTCGCTAATATAATATGGCACTTTCAGCACCATCAAATTTAACAGGCGTTACAAGTACTGCTAATACTGACAACATTGCTACTGGTTCGATAAGCCCATCCAGCAATTCATTATTAATTGTTTCTGTGGGTAATACCAACAATTCTATAACCACAATATCCAGCATTTCCACCACTTTAAGCAATGTGGGTTCGTGGACCATTGTCCAAGATACCGTGGATATAGGCGGGGGCAAGGACTTGAGTTCTGGTGTAGCTTATGCTTTGGTAACTGGCGCACCTGGGTCAGGAACAATAACGACAACCTTTTCTGTAGCAACCAGGCACAAGATTATGCGGGTAGCCGAAGTGACGGGTCACGACACCAGTACCCCCGTTGTTCAAAATAAAACAAACACAGGAACCAGCACTGGCTTGACTGTCACTTTGGACTCAACCCCAGATGCGGCAAACATGGTTTTTGCAACCGTGAAGGATGTCGGGCTGGGAACGATAACCGCTGGGTCAGGATTTACCGAAATAGGTGAAACCGTTCTTGATTCCTCCCAGGATTCCACAATACAAACACAATACGATTACCAAAGTGCGGATACTACTGCTGATTGGACTACGCTTGGCGGTACGGGAAATGTGGGGGCTGCCATTGAGATCGCAGAGGCTGGTGGCGCAGAGGCTGCCCAACCAATATGGCCCATACTCACAACTAGTAATAAATTCAGAGGTCCTAGGTTTGCATAAGGTTCTGTTGTTGGTATAATATACGTAGGCTCTAAAGTTAGTAAGCTATGGCCGTCACATGTAAGTGGCGGTCTTTTTATTTATGGCAAGTATAGAAACACAATCAAACGAACAAAGAATAATTAAGTTAGCCGCCGCGAACAGCGACACTAAGATCTATTTCTCAGATCAGATGATTGCTCAGTACGGCACTAACCGTAAGAGCGAACTCATAGCGAAGATCGGAGACACCGGTGTTCCTTGGGAAAAACTGCTCAACGATAGTATAGATAGTTTATAAGGAGATAATATGGCATTAGTCAAATTACTCAGGGACTTCCCACCTGGGTGGCAATCTGGAATTACGGTTGACATCAAAGGGAAAAAATTAGAAGAACTTCTGGCAGATGGAAGTGTGGAACTACTGGAACCTGTCGCAGAGAAGGTCGTAGAAATCGCAGAAGTAGAAGAAGTAGAAGAAGTAGTAGCAAAGAAACCAAAGAAGAAATCTTCTAAGAAGAAAGTATAGGGAAAGTTATTCATTGGTTGGAGGTGATAAACAATGGCACAAATTATTAATTTAGCAGCAGAAATAGGTGGAAACATGATTAGTGACGATGCTGAACCAGCATTAACACTAAGCAACAGCTCTACAGGACCAGGTCTTGTGGCGCTAGGAGCAGTTCTAACCTCAACTGCGAGTATAGATACAATTAACTCAAGAACAATAACTTCAGCTGGGGACGAAACAGTTCTAACATTAGAAAGGACAGCTTCCGGTAGTTACTCAGTGGCTTCTCTAGTATTGGGAAGCAACTCAGCAGCGTCTGGGGTGACCTTGGAGTTATCAGGAACAGCATTCGTATCGGTCATGAGTATTGACTTCGGTGCGGGAGCAGATTGGGCTTCAGCAGGAGCTATTAGGGTAAAGGCTACAGATGGTGATTCACTATTCTGGATTCCTTTATTACCAGACTCCGCAATAGAAGCGGCAGCAGCGTACGAATAAGGACAAACAATGGCATTAGATGTAACAGAAATACAAAAAAGAATAGCCAGCCTAGTAGATGTTTCCAGCTCGTCTCCAACGGAAGGCGGGGATGACTGGAACCTACGGCTTAAGTACATGAATATGGCTCAAGCTGAATGGGAACAACTCTACGATTGGCAAGCTCTTTATAGCGAGTTCAGCACTCAGACCAGTACTATATCTGGCAATACTTCTATTACACTGCCAGCAGACTTCAGAAAATTAGCTAGTTTTCCTAGAATCGCATACAATGCGAACAACTCTAGAGATTTTGCTGAAATCAGACCTCAAGAAAAAAGTATGAAATTAGATACAGACCCCTATGTCTACTTGTTGCATAACGCATCAACTAGCACGATGGTTGTAAACTCGGGTAACTCCGATAGGCAGCTGATAAGTGGGGCTTCTATATTCGTATCTTACTACGCAGCAGCAGGCTCCTTAGTAAGTGGTTCGGATTCATCAATGATTCCAGATCCTAATTACTTGGTACAAAGGTCGGCAGCGTTTTTGTGGGAGTCAACAGGGGATGACAGATTTCCCCAGGCTAAAGCAGAGGCAGAGAAGATTTTACAGAGATTATTACAACGAGAAAACGTATTTAGTGAAGCCGCAAACGATGCGTCGAGAGTTAGAACCGTGGAGGAGACGAGGAACTCTTTCCGGATAGGGAAGGATTAAATGCCTCTACTTAACTTAAGGCCTCCTAGGTACAAAACCAGAAAACCTGGCCTTGCGGATTGGGACAATTTTCGTAAAGGACTAAACACCCTCTTAAAAGATACTGAGATTGGTGGGGATGAATTGGCGCAAGCAGACAACATAGTACTCATTGGTAAGGGTGTTCCCACTAAACGGTGGGGGTACACCCTAAACCACATGGGAGGGGCCACAGGATCTGTTAGGGGGTTGGGCGGTTACTACACTTCCACAGGGGATAATGAATTGTTAGCCCTCACAGACACTGGGTTTCTCACTATTCAAAACAGCGCTAGTTACACAGAGAGGTCGGGAGCTTCTTGGGCCTCTGGGTTTGATGCTGACATGGTTCAACTTGATGATGATATGTATATCGTCAATGGACAAAGAGAAGTAGTACGTTACTCAACACCTACGTTAGTAGGATTCCCAACATTAGCACAACCCACAAGTGTGTTTGCCACCCAGATTTCTGGAGCCAGTGGCCTTGAGGTCTACTCATATAGAGTATCCTCTAAGTCGCAGGTTGGGGAAACCTTAGCCAGCACAGCAGTGGCCCTAGCTGATCAACCACAGGACACCACAGATGGAACGGTACTTGTTCAGTGGAGTGGAATCAGTGCAGCAAGTGTGGATTTAGTGGGGTATAACGTTTACGGAAGAGCTGAAGGGGATGAGAGATTTTTGGGTTCAGTGGGACCTAACACCACGGAGTTCTTTGACAACGGAAATTCAACACCGGCAGAATTTGCATTCCCACCTACAGCGGATAGTACAGGCGGGGTTGTAGCAAAGTATATTGAGAGATTCCAAGATAGGCTAATCTACGCTGGTGTATCTGGAGAGCCTTCTAAGGTTGTTATATCAGGCAGAGTGCCCTTACATGAGAGAACAGATATTGGAAGCGGTGGTAACTTTATAAGAATAGAACCAGACGCTGGGGATGACATAACGGGGCTTGGGGTATTTGGTAATCGTATCATTGTGTTTAAAGAACGTTCGGTGTGGGAGGTTACCTTAGGAACTATTACAATAGGAAACTTCGTAATCACACAACCTACAGCTAAACTAATCACAGCCTCTAGGGGATGTATCGCCCCTAAATCTATAGTTGCGGTAGAGAATGACATATTCTTTTTATCAAGAGAGGGCGTTTATGTTTTAGGTTATGAGCCAAACCTAGCGATTGATGTCTTAAGAACCAACGAGCTAAGCGCTAAGATAAGGCCATTTTTTGGTGGAATTACACCCGCCCAAAAGGCTAGCGCTAGTGGAACATACACAGGATTTAAGTACATCATTTCTTTCCCAGGTAAGAATCAGTCCATGGTCTATGACCGAGAGAGGTTGTCATGGATAGGCCCTTGGACTTTTGATTCCAATATATTCCTAAACTACTTCGATAGTAGTAACAACCAACAATTACTATTTGGCGATGATGGTACACCTAACATCTATGACATGGCAGCGAGTAAGGGGGATGATGCTGGCACTACAATAGCAACCATTATAAGAACAAGGGATGAGGATTTTAAGGACTGGACACTGTTCAAACTAATCAAAGATATTTACTTTAACATGCGTAATGTTGTGGGATCTGTATCTGTAGACATTCGTTTACAGGATAGATCCGGCAACACTATTGCAGCCAAAAGCTTTAATATCGCAACGGCCGCTGGAAATGCGGGTTGGGGAGCTGACCTTTGGGGCAACACCCAATTTGGTGATACTGAAGTAACAGGAGGTGCCGCCGATGTTGGGGATCTTGTAAGGTGGATTCATCTCTACAAAGTAGCTAGAAGGGTTCAGTTTACAATTAAGACTAGCAACAGAAACGACAACTTTGAGTTGTTGAGTATAAGAACTTCCGCGATTCCTGCTGGAAGAGGCATTAAAGGAGTCTCGTGGAAGATCTAGTTAATTATTTAAAAGATAGGAGGGTTAGATAATGGCAACATATCACCCAGCACCATCAGCAAACTTTTTTAGTACAACGCTGAATGGGGCTATCAACGACAGCGTTACGACTATAACGCTCAACTCGGTTACAAACCTCTCTACCAGTGGTGGGGTTTTGATAATCGACAGAGAGGATGGGAACGGTACGGCCACACCTGACTCTCGAGAGTTTATTTCATTTACAGGAATATCAGGCAGTGACTTAACTGGGGTCACAAGGTCCTTTGATAATTCCACAGCAAGATCACACTCCGATGGTGCTTTAGTCGAAGCAACAATGACTGTTGGAATGTGGAATGATTTAAGGGATGGGGTAGCAGCAGAACATAATACTGATGGAACACACTCAGATATAACTGCGGCAACCGCTTCGCTAACAGGTCACTTTGACATGGCTGACACAAAAGCTATAAGAGATGGTAACAACAACGAGTGGTTAATATTCTCAGAAACAGGAAGTGCGGTTAACGAGCTTACGCTTAGTAACGCAGCAGCAGGTAATGCGCCCGACATAGCAACAACTGGGGGAGACACCGACATAGATTTAGGAATTACCCTTAAAGGTACAGGGGTTATTGCTGTCACAGCAGGCTCTGGTAACTATGAGGATAATGTCACGGCGGACGATGACGTTCCGAACAAGAAGTATGTTGATGACAACGCAACACCATCCGACGGTTGGGTATCATCCTCAGACACATGGGTTTATGCAACAGCTACAACGTTCACGATCTCAGGTGTAGATAGGACAACAACATATACGGCAGGGACTAAGCTGAAGTTTACAAACTCATCAGCTAAGTTCGCGTATGTAGGAAGTAGCTCGTTTTCAACAAATACTACGGTTACTTTGGTGGCTAACAATGATTACGCTTTAGCTGATGCAGCTATATCGGTACCATTTTACAGCCACGCAGCAGTGGCGGATAACTTCCCTTACTGGTTTGGGTATGACCCAACATGGACAGGGTTTAGTAGTGACCCAACACAAGACGTACACTTTAGGATTGAGGGAGGTATGTGCACTCTATTACTTGAATCATCTGGAACATCAGATGCTGCAGGTTTTGACTTCACACTGCCAATATCATCATCAGCGGTACCGACGGGATCATTGAATCAAGTAATTTTTGTATTGGATAACGGCCCAGCGCAGACAGTGGTGGGATTACTTGGTATATCCGTAGCAGGCTCTGCTAGTTCAACAGCTAAAGTAGGTCTTGATTTTACAGACCGTGCGGCCAATGCTTATGGAGGATTCACCACATCTAACGCGAAAGGAATTGAGGGAGTAGCACACTACCCAATACTAATATGAGCAAATTAACAAGTACATTCATAGAATTAACTTTTAAGGAGGTGATTGGATAATGGCAAATGTAATACAAGGTTCAGGATTTGGACAGTTATTTACACCAGCACCGTCAACGGAGCAATTTGGACCGATTCAGCAGCCACAACAGTTTGGGCCAATACAGCAACCACAGGTATTAGGAGCATCCACAAGCTCATTGGGAGGTGGAGGAGGATCTGTGCCTTTCGAGGAGGGACCAAGTGGTGACGATCAGAAGCAAGAGGAGAAATTCATAAACGAAAGCTTCGCACCAGCAATATCTGCATTGGATCAATTCGCATCCTCCCTACAAGGAAACCTTCCTGGACAAATAGCAGGAGTGCAGGCAGAAGGTGCAGCCTTAACAGAACAAACTAAAGCAGAGGAAGCCCTTAGATTAGGTGAATTTGGACAACAGGAGATTGAGCAGACAGGAGAAACCAAGGCCGCTGACTCTGCATTAAGAAGACAGATGTCGGAATTAATGCAAGGAATACAATCTAAGTTCGGCGGAACAACAGGTACAGGAGCGTTTGCAGGAGAGCTATTAGGCAGAGAGGCCCTTAGGGGATTAGCTGAGAATAGAAGGAACCTCCAAAGCACCATAGCCAAAATAGGGCAAGCTAGGAACCAACTAAAAACTCAAGTACAAGGATTAGTTACACGAATAGAACTAGACACTAAAAACGCTGTACAGAGTCTACGGGATAACTTAGTAGAGAGAATAGGAGAGATCAACATAGCAAGAGGAGAGCTCGAAGCTAGAAAAGGTGAGAGAAAACTAGACTTACTAAGGGAGTTCAGAGACAGAAGAGCTTCAATAGAGTCTAGAAATGCTCAGTTAAAACAAGACTTATTTTTGAGGGCAAAAGAAGCTTCAGGAGCTTTTGATAAGTTTGAGGCTGAAGAGAATGAAAAGTTTAGTACAACATTGACTAGTGCGCTAAGCGCTGGTGGGATTTTAACAGACCCATCCCAATCATTTTCACCGGCTCAGTTACAAAGTGCAGATGTACCGGCTGGGTTTGCGGGATTTCAATTCCCACCACCAAAGGGTGAGGAAGAGGCCGCAGAAGTATCAGGATTGAGTTTCGAAAGCTTATAGATGGCGAAAAGTCTATTAGAACAGGCTAGAGAGGCGGCACAAGGGTTCGCATCAAAGTTCAACAAACCAATATCTGCAAGAGGTATTGGTAGACGTGAGCCCTTGATTACACCGCAACGTGTAAGGGCACCTATACGGGCTAAAGGTATAGGTAGCCGCACCTCTCGTCAGGAGCTTGAAAGAAAAGCCGTAGCTAAGGGGCTTATATTCCCAAGGAGTGTGAGAGAGGATCCAGAGAAACTACGGACTGAGATAAGGAGGAGACGAACACCTACTGCTGAGGCCAAAACCCTAAGAACCATAGGAGCTACACTAGACGCACCAAGCTCTTTCTTAGGGGGAATTATTGGGGCTCCAGAGGGAGCTACTGATAGGCTAAGGACTGGCGGGAGAGCAGTTATAGAAAGGTTTAAAGGGGACACAAGTTCTACCTTATTTGAGACCGTGCCTGGGAAACTGGGGTTAACCGGTGTTCCTGCTGTTGGTGTGGGCTTACTAGCAGAGATTGGTATACCAGGGGTTGAGGATATAGGAAAACTAGGTAAGGTTCCTAGAATAGTTAAATCCCTAGACAAGGCTCAGGACACTGGTAAAGTGGCAAAGAGTGTGTTCCAATCCGTAGATCAAAAGACTGGTAAGAAGATCTTTAAAGTCATTAATAGTAAAGATTTTGATGATTTCAAAGATCTAGTAGATGGTGGAGACTTATTCGGGGGTATAGCAGGTAAGGACTTCGGTGGCAAGTCGTTCCATCTAACAGCCAAAACCCCATCACAAATGCTAGAGAGAGGGTTTAAGTTTGGGGGAGAGGCCACAATAGATGAGGTGCTAGACCTTAAAGGTATAGCGGATCGTCTACCAAGGCTAACGACCAAAGGACCAACGCCCTTTGCTGCATTAAAGGATAAGGCTAGAGCAGAGTTTTTGGACAGACTAGCTCCGATACAGGACTTTGCTAAGGAGGCCTCTGGAAAGATAGGTAGAGAGACCAACGTCTACAGAACATTTAGAAACCAAGCAGGTAACTCAGGCAAGATAGAAGCCTTTATAGAGAGAAACTTCACTCCCATATTAACCAGAGAAGGTGACAGGTTGGGGGATTTAGAAGAATTAATGAGACTACAAAGAACTGTGGAGAAGGGGTCCCAGGGATTTAAGACAGCAGTTTCCCCAGAACAGGCAGCCAAGGCACTGAATAAGATAAGAACGAAGTTGGGGGACAAGCAGTTTGATTCCTTAATTACGAGTGCTGAGGAGTTTAGGGGTGTTGGAAATAAACTCTTAAAGATGACAAGGGATGCCGGTATTATAAGCAATCGCTCCTACGAACAGATTCTAGCTAAGAATCAATTCTACGTACCATTTGAAACATTGGAAGCGGTGTCAGACGCTGCTGAGAGAAGTGATTTTGCAAGAGCATCCTTTAACGTAGCATCGCAGGATGTGGTCAAAGCATTTAAAGGCGGTGAAGGGGAGGTAGGAGATGTCATAGAATCCATGATCAGGAAGTCCGGTAAGACCATACTATTAGCAGAGAAGAACGCTGCTATGAGGGAGCTCGTGGAGGTGGGGTTGGAATCTGGTCTGGTCACTAAATTAGACGGCGCTGTTCCCAAAGGCAAAGGTGCTGTTAACCTGTTTGTAGACGGGGAGAATGTAAGGTTCTCGGTCCCTGAAGAGTTGGAAGTAGCAATTAAAAACTTAGATGGAAAGACCTCTGGATTGGCAGCTAAGATACTTAAAGTACCAGCTGATATTTTGAGGCTAGGTGCCACAGGACTCAACGTAGCATTTATTCCAAGAAACATAGTAAGGGACTTAAGTGATGCGGCTTTTGGCGAGGCGTCAGAGGGCGCACTCAAAGGTATGGGCGAGTTTCTACAATCATATCCAAGGGGATTTGCAGCTGCCTTAAAAAGGACTGATGATTATTACGATTGGCTGAGGGCTGGTGGTGGTGGGTCCACTCAGATAGCAGCGGAGGTACTACGAAGGCCGAAGAAAACCGTTGCAAGACTGGCGGGTAAAGGATCTAAGATAAACAAAGTATTGTCAGCACCCAAGGATTTAATAGAATTTGTTGGTAGGGTGGGAGAAGAGTCGACCCGTGTTTCTAGATTTATAAGAGGTGTGAAAAAGGGCGAAGCCCCAGCCGAGGCGGCCTTTAAGTCTCGTGATATAACTGTCGATTTTGCTAGGGCTGGGAACTCCACAAGGGTATTGAATCAATTCGTACCATTTTTAAACGCACAGGTACAGGGTGTGGACAGAATGGTCAGACTTTTTAAACAGAACCCCAAGAGAGCATCTGTTGCAGCCACATCCCTGATTGGGATACCAACCACCATTGCGTACTTACACAATAGGAAATTCCAAGACTTCAAAGATTTGGCAGACTTCGAAAAGGAGAACAGCTGGATAGTTATGGCTAGAGATAGAACCCCAGAAGAAAAGGCTAGGGGAGATAATCTCAAGGCCGTAAAGATTCCAAAAGGTAATGTAGCTAGACCGATGTCCAACATAATAGAAAACTTCTACGCCTTCTTAGATGATAAAGGGGATCAATCGGTGGGCCAATTAGCGGCACAAGTAGGTTTAGACACTCTAGAAGATCTATCCCCGATAGGAATACCAGTTGGCAGCGACAGGTTTAGGAGGTTTGCTGGCGGTGTCGTTCCACAGGCTGTAAGGCCTTTAGTGGAGCAAGCGGCTAATGTCAACTTATTTACAGGGGCCCCAATAATTCCTAGAAGCTTGGAGGGCATTGAGCCAGAAGAACAGTTCAAAGAGACAACACCTAAGTCCGCGGTAGCAGTAGGGAAAGCTTTGGGCATATCCCCTCTTAGAGTCGAGGCCTTTACTAAGGGAACTTTCGCGGGTGTTGGTAAACAGGCCCTTGAGCCGAGTAAGGTCCCAAGTGAGGTGGCCAGGGGATTCTTTGGTCCAAGAGGTGGTCAGCAAGAAAGGGAACAGCGTGTTGGGTTACGCCAGTTGGAAACTGATGTAGCTACTGAAAAGAAAAAGGCAGAGAGGGTACTTCAAGCTGGTATTAAATCAGGGAACCTAAAAACAGCGCTGAGTAAAGCTAAGAAGTCGGGGGGGCTAACAGCTGAGGGGTTTGCTCACATAAATAAGCCCAAGAATATAGCCAAAGTAATCTCTTCGGAGAGTAGTAAGATGAAGTCCGAGGAGAAACGTGCTTTCCTATCAGAATTAAAAGCCTCGGGTGTACTAACTAAAAAGGTATTTGAGGAACTAACTAAGGTGGAAAGGCTGGGCTCTTTCGAGAGGTCCTTGAAGGGATCAACTGTAGCTGCTAGATCCAGGTTCATAGCGCAAGAGCTTAAGAGGTTAAAAACAGCAGAGGAAAAAAGAGAACTACTCGCAGATCTTAAGGATAAAAGAATACTAACCGAGTCTGTATTTAAAAAGCTCAGAGAAGAGGGAATACTATGACAAAAAACGGAGAGACACTAAAATACAGAGTAGGAAGTTTGGAGAAGCAGGGCGAAAAAACAAATACTAAAATAGATAAGGTGGATAGTAAAGTGGATAAAATAATGACTAACCACCTCCCCCATATACAAGAAGATGTGGCCTCTATTAAAGCCAAACTAAGCATCTTCATCCCTCTTCTAACAGGCTCTCTGGTAGGAATTATACTACTTTTAGTTGAGCGGTTTTTATAAGGAGATGGTATAATAGCCCCGTCTATATGACAATACAAAATAAGATCGGAGCCTATCGATCAGGGTCTTGGTATCAACGAGACCCGAAAACAATCACCAAGATCACAGTACATCACTCTGCCATACCACACGGTAACTACAGTAATAACGAGGATTTGCTGAAGTTTATCCAAGGGATTCACGAGGGACACGGTTGGCCTGGACTGGCCTATCACTTCGTAATAGCGGAAGATGGAACTATTTTTCAAACGAACGATTTTAAAGACGTTACCTGGCATGATACACAGAATTGGGATTCCGTAGGGGTCTTAGTTAATGGTTACTTTCATCCAGATGTTAACGACAAGCCGACAAAGCAGCAACTAGCATCTTTGGACTGGTTATTAGATAATTTATGTACACAGCATCCAGAGTTCCCGGCGGATCATGACGACGTATTAGCACATAGAGAAAGAAGTGCTACTGCATGTCCTGGTGATGGCCTATATCCATACGTAGTTGAGTACCGAGAAAAGAACGGTTCAGTAGAATGGGGAAACCCAGAGGAAGATGATGGCTCAATGGTAGGAGGAGACGAACCACAGGATTGTTCAGAAGTAAAAGAAGAGTTAGTCGATATGAGAACTTCGAGGGATAAGTGGAAGAGGATGCACAAAGAATTGGAGGAGAAACATGAAAAAGAAATTAAGGAACGTAATGAGGATTATGAAAGGCTTCAGAAAACGAACGCGGACCAAACTCTCACGATTACGAATCTACAGCAAGATAATGCGCGACTTTCGGAACTTTATGGTAAGTCCGTTCTCAGCGAGGAAAAAGTAAAAGAGGAGAGAGACGCCATATTAGAGGTAAAACGTTCGTTAGAATCGACTGTAGAGACTCTGAAGGCACACATAAAGTCGCTAGAAGAGGATCTCAAAGCAGAGAAATCGAAAGTTAAGAAGAAAATTATGACCTTCACATGGTGGGAGAGGTTTACAAGTTTATTTAGAAAAAAGAGGTGATATATATGAAACTATTATCAAAGGGTTGGACATTCTTAGACGGCAAAAAAGCATACCTAGTCGCTATACTATTCGTAGTCTTAGCAGGACTTAAATCAGAGGGGTATGTAACACCGGAATTATACGAATTAGTTGTGGCAGTACTAGGTGGATTGGGGCTAGCAGCGGTACGACACGGTATTTCTAAAAGCTAACGGACATGTTATGATTCATTTACAATGAATAACAAGTCTCATCATTAAGGCACTCCAAATCGGGGGTGCCTTTTTGCTTACCAAAAGGAGGTAAAGATGAAGACGAGATATCGTAGTAGGGTGTGGTTGGTGTTCAAGAAGAATGGCAACACACACTCGTCCCTCAATACGTTTTGGGGCGCAACCCCCAAAGAGATAGCGTGGCACGTTCGTATGTGCATTGAAACCTGGGAAGCTAATGGCTGGACTCTCAAGGAGCGGGAGACCAGAAGCATCCGCCAGGTGTAAGGAGGTTTGAAATGTCCCTTCACATTGATTTGTTTCTCAAATTCATTAAAGGAGGGAACACACACTCCAAAGTCTGCAGCTTCATCGGTGACGACTCAGACGAGGTGGCACAGATGATCCAAGTAGAAATTGATGAATGGGAAGCTGGGGGCTGGAAACTCGTTGAGCAGCGGATAGTTTCTCGAACGCTGACCAACTACAAAAGCAAGGAGGTTTGAGATGGAGAAAACCGTAGAGTTTAAGTTCTGTAACGATGTTGACGATGGTTTAGACACTGTCGTCCAAACCTTTAGTGGGAAGGACAAAAAAGCAGTCGATCGCAAGGTCAGGGAGTATATTGAATATTCCGAAGACTTCGGTTATACGCTTGTCACCCATAAGGAGGTGTGAAATGCTCTGGTATTGGCACGTTCTGTGCCAGGACGTGGCGGGTAAACTTTGGGATTTCAATGGTTACATCGGATACGAAGATCGTGACGAAGCTATTGTGGCCGTTAATGAGTTTCTAGAGTCGGGCGGCCTGTTGGAAAAGCTGGAAGCTGAGGGCTGTCCAGATCCCCGCAATGCTGCGGTTCTTGGAGTCGATGCAATCCTGCAATAGGAGGTTGATATGGACGAATGTAAAGATAGCCCAAGCGGGCTACACTACCTAACCTTTCTACGCCAAGAACTTCTTGGAGTGACGCTGTGGAATATCTACAGCTGTGAGCATTGCAAAGAAGAGTTATGGGAAGCGGCGGAAGATAAGGATAAAGGGCGTGACTGCTCAGAAACCTACGTGGAGGTATAAGATGTACTACCGAGGAATACCCTACGTTATACTTGGCCCGAAGTGTCGAAAGATCGAGCGGGTCAAAAGAACAATTATAGTGTACATCACATCAAATGATAAACTGGAAACCACGTGCCTCAATTGCACCTGGTACTCAGCTATCGGTATAGCCGAGCGTTTGATTGATGGCTACTACGACAACGGAGGATAAATATGATCCTACCTGCAATACTTGTCTTGGTGATTTTCCTTTTAGGAGCGTTTACCAAGGCAGCACGGAGAGGCATGTTCGGTAAGTCCAGCAAAGATTGTGTCGATTGTGGCAGGAAATGGGACGATGGTTGGATGCTGGAGTTCCACCACGCCTTAGCGGTGTTTGAGGGCGGGTCGGATAATCCTTCCAACGCAGTTTTACTATGTAGGGAGTGTCATCACGCACGCCACAAAGCACTCGCAAGAAAACGCAAACGCTGTGGAAACAGTAAAGGGGCACGTGGACACGAAAGTGCCGCCCGTCAGATAGCATACCGTATTAGGGCAAAAGGTCTGAAACGATATGGCCACTGACGAATAAAGCCACCAACATGTCGATCCAAATAAGGTCGGTGTTGGTGGCTTCTCCACTTCTTACGGTGGGTTTTTCTATTTGTAAGTGAGTATACTACTACTAACGTTGTGTTATGTCAAAAGGAAAGGGCCCCCGAAGAGGCCCAAACCAACGCCCGCAACGCAAGCGAAGCGGACTAAGTAATAGTATATCTTCTAATTTTATTTGTCAACCAAATTTAGTATAATTCAGTGGGAATAAAGACGCTTGTTATCGGAACACCTGATTGGATTATCCGATTTAAGACATGCGTCCGGACCCACACCCTGGCTTAGGCTGGGGTGTTTTTAATCCCAATAAATATTATAGCAATACAAAAAGCTAGACCGAAAGCCTAGCTTGATGTATATTTCATTTGTTGATGAATAATTCAATTATAACACAAAACTAATACACAAGCAGCCGACCACAGTGTCGGTTATTTTTATTCATTCAATAAATACCGACTGGGGATCAAATGGGGGAGGTCGGTTCACAGAGAAGGAGCCCAGCTTCACGAGCAGCTATGCTTGGAAGTTAAAAAAGACGCGGGTAGTGGTGACCTGTCACGCCATCCGCTTTTCTGGCGCACATGAAAGCCTAGAGCGAGCGACCAGTTTTTGTTGGTGACGCAGTGCAATATTGCCGAGAGACAACGGATTAACAATATGAAGTAATAAGGTATCAGACGGGGTACTTTCTCCTAGCTATCTTGGAAGTTAGGGGGCTTAATATTAATTAAGCTGATACACTAAACTATGGATTATAATTCAGCCTTAAAGGCTCTTTTCAAACTAAGATCACGAGGTAGACTAACTCAGAAGGAGTACGTACACCTCATTAAACAGGCTAAGAAGAAGTATTTAAAAACTGGCGAAATAACCCCAAAGGCAGTAGCAACTAAACGAGAAGAACCTGACATAAAAGACACCGATTCCTTAATAGAATTCTTCGGTAAACCCCTTGACACCACATAACTGTTTTGTTATATTATATACATTAATGATCTAACCGCTTGGCTGGGTCCATGGAACGCGGCTTAGCGTTTAGGTTATTAATATAATCTCCCTTCGGGAGTGGTTAATAATTTAGGGGATATCATGCTCCGGGCAGGTTTAGGTATCCCCGCTTTATAAATTTTAAGAAAGGACAACAATGTCTAAAACAATAGAAGTAAGTGAAGAAACTTACGAACTAATAAAAGACCAACTAGGTCAAGAAGAAATTATTGAGGTTGATAGCCTTGACGATTTTATAGGTAAAAAGTTATTTATCAGAACCGTGTCTTATCACATGGTGGGAGAGGTTACTAAAAGGATTGGTAATTTCTTTCAACTAAAGGGTGCGTCATGGGTGGCGGATAGTGGTAGGTTTACGAACGCTATAAAAGAAGGCACGCTAGACGAGGTAGAGCCTGTTGGTGTGGCTTTCTTAAACACCACATCAATAGTTGATATGTTTGAGTGGAAACACAAGTTACCAAGAAAGCAGAAATGATACTACCTGACTATTTAATTAGGGGGTCTGGGTCTGGGTCTGGGTCTGGGTCTGGGTCTTGGGCTGGGTCTTGGTCTAGGTCTGGGTCTTGGTCTGGGTCTAGGTCTGGGTCTTGGTCTGGGTCTAGGTCTGGGTCTAGGTCTGGGTCTTGGGCTGGGTCTAGGTCTGGGTCTGGGTCTGGGTCTTGGGCTGGGTCTAGGTCTTGGTCTGGGTCTAGGTCTGGGTCTAGGTCTGGGTCTAGGTCTGGGTCTGGGTCTAGGTCTTGCTAGAATTGATAAATTATTGGAGAAATAATGTTTTATAAAAAAATACGAATAATAAAAGACGACAAACTATTCGAAGGTAAGCTAGATCTAGTTAAGCTTGCTAGTATGGTTGGTGTCACCCCATCCTACATTTACATGCTAATTAAAGGGTCCCGTGAAGCTAATGAAGAAACTTATAACAAGATCAAGGCGGCGGTTAGTAAGTTGAGGAAAGTTGATGAGAGAAATTAGAGAGATGCTGAGGGAATACGATCTAAAGTCCAGGTTATCTGGTAATTATACACCTACCCTCGAAAGGGATGCCCATAAATGTACCGAGTGTAGCTCTACTAGGAATATCGTGGTGCATCACATAGACGGGAATAGGAAAAACAATGTCTTGCTCAACCTAAAGACACTGTGCAGACCGTGTCACGCAGACGCCCACGGTTATAGCTCTTCAAAGGATAGGAGAAGGTTGATTTCAGAGATGCGAGAAGAGGGACTCTCTTTTAGGAAAATAGGCAAGAGGCTTGGTATATCAGGGCAAAGAGCGCATCAATTAGTTAAAAGAAAAGCCCTTGACATTACATAACCAATCTGTTATGTTATATATAGTACATAGTTTGGAGGATATCAAATGAACAAAAACCTAGAACTGATGGAAACCACTCTAAAGGAGATGGTGACAACCATAAAGAGTCCTACTAATTTAACCGTTTTATGCGGTGTGTGTGAGAAGAAGCCTTGGGATCACCAAGACTTTATGAACATCACAACTGTTGGTGTTTGTACAAGATGTCTACAAAGAGATCACTTACACGGGGAGGATCACTAATGAAGAAATATATAAGAGGAGGAAAGTTATACGGGGTTACAAGTAAGGGAAAACCCGACAAGAGATTCGTTACAAGTAGAGATATAAGAGAGGCGTTCGCTAAGAAAAAGAGAAAGCCTAAGTGTGATTTCAGATGTGTATTTACTGGGTTTGTGTTAGGGATGTTAGCTACCGCCATAATTTCCTTCATGGGTGAGTGGAATAGGATAGTTGGAAGACTTGAGGTTATGTATCCTGTTGATTTCTACAACCTAGATGCTGACCATTTAAGTAGAATAGCCGTTGCTGCAAGTGATCCAATAGAACCCGCAGTGTGTGATGAGCCTTTTGGTGATTTATTTTGTGCCTATGATGACTGGGATGTCAAAAGAATGTATGCAATAGGACTGTGTGAGAGTGATAATCCCCATACACCTGGACCTAGAAGGATGGACCCAAGTGCCATAAACATTAACCACGATGGAAGTATAGACAGGGGAATTCTACAAATTAATTCCGCCACTTACGATGATATGTGGGATAGACACTTTGTAGCCATGTCTCAAACAGGAACTAGCTCACACGAGGACACACATGACCCAATAACAGCGGTCAAGGTAGGGCATGTTATATGGTTAGACCAAGGTTATAACTGGTCTTCTCATTACGGCATTTGTTTCTACAAGGAGTTCGATCAATTGTGAGAAAAACAAAAAAATATAGTAAATTCGTGTCTATTGGCGCTAACAGAGGATTGTCTGAACTGCACGTGAAGAAGTTGGTAAAATCCATATCAAAAAGCAACCTGTTGCAGACCAACCCTATCATTGTCAACGAAAAGATGGAAGTTATAGATGGTCAGCATAGGCTGGCTGCGGCAAAGGAACTCAGAGTTCCCGTCTATTATGTGGTGGTTGAGCAGGCCGGAATAGAGCAGGTTCGTATCCTAAACTCCAACCTGAGAAACTGGACCCTGAGGGATTATATAGATAGTTTCTCGAGAATGGGGATGCACGACTATCAGATACTCAAGGACTTTATAGAAATGTACGGAATATCACCTTCCACGGGAGCAGTTTTACTAACCTCTGATGATACAAGACCGTCGGCTGGAAAGAATACGAATATAAAGGGGGGAGAATTCAAGGCCACTAATTTGAAGGGTGCTGAGGTGTTTGCTAATAAGTACTCCCAGTTAGTGGAATTGCTAGGCAAGCCACCTTTTACTAGAACTAGGGTATTCATATTGGCCTTGAAGAAAGTGTTGACCAACGATGGGGTCTCTTGGGAAGTTCTTTTGCGGAAGATAAAACTATTTGGTCACAAACTGTTGCCAAGAGATTCACTCAACGACTATCTAAGGGATTTAGAGGATGTGTACAACTTTAAGAGGAGAGACGGATCAATCACCCGCCTATACTAATGGATAAAAGACACGAAAGACGAGCTGGTTTCTACTGGGTAGACGACAAGCCTTATATAACAGTAACCAACGTTTTAAAGATAATTGACAAACCCGCACTAAGGTACTGGTACGGTAAAGAAGTGTACAGAGCAGTAACTCTTAACCCAGGTATCGGTGAGAGGGAAGCACTAAGTGAGCCCTACAAGTCTAGCGGTAAAGCTAAAGATCGTGGTACTGCAGTACATGATATCGTAGAGGCTTGGAAGAATATTGGCGAGGTGGCAGGAAAGAAAGGCCCCTTCCAAGGATATGCTAAGGCATTTGAATCATGGCTTGGGGACAACCGTGTGAAGGTAGAAGAGAACGAGAGGACAGTAGTTTCCCACAAGCACAGATACGCCGGTACTTTGGACATGTTAGCTAGGATCAATGGAGACAATCTCCTAACGGTGATTGATGTAAAAACTGGAAAAGACCTCTATCCTGAAGTTCATCTTCAATTAAGTGCGTACCGACATGCTTTAGAAGAACAGGGGGTAGAGGTTAAGGGAACTGCAGCAGTGCTTTTGAGAGAGGATGGGACATATAAGTATGAGACAGGGCAAGACAGACTCAAGGGATTCCTTGCAGCTAAAGCCTTAACGGAGGAGTTAGACAAAGAGAGATTAATTAAGTTCGGCTATCTAGATGATTGCCAGAAGGGACTATTCGAATGATATCGAGGAAGATCTGGGGAGATTTTAAGAAGCACAGGCAGGGCTTGATTGATGAGTGGGAGGGGTCGGACAAGTACAGGGAAATAGAGAAGTACCGTGACAGTATATTTGAGGAAAAGGAAGGTAAATTTCTGGGCTTTTCCTTTAAGGGACACGCCAGTCCAGCGCAGGTTTCCCTCGCACTGTCGTGGGTTGCCCAACAAACGGAGATGCATACGCCCCACATACCGGAAGAGACGGTGGAGGAGTGTTTAAATTGGCTAACGGGATCGGGGTCTGGACAGTGAAATGGTGGGAATCACTAATGTCGATTGCGACAATGGGGGCTATACTGTTTGCGATAATGATAGCCTTACCGTTCATCGCTGTGTATCAAGTATTTATGCATTTCGTAGAAAGGAGACTTAAATGAAGAAAATTAAGCTAGAAACAATTTTTATAAATGATAGCAGAGCAGATGGCGCACCGTTCATCGATAAGAATGGTAGCCCATACAAGTTAGTTAAAATAACTTGGGAAGACGGTGAAGCTACAATGTTCCTTGGTAAGTTCGGAGAGAAGGATGAAGCCGTAATCAAGAACTGGAAACCAGGTGACGAAGTAGAGGTTGTTATCGAGAGAAATGGGGACTTTGTTAACTTCAAGGTGCCAAAGAAACA
>Ga0255048_10000228_pt1 | contig 42143 bp, 61 predicted proteins | sample JV7_2_2_MG_FD_183619 | JGI IMG/M metagenome (GOLD analysis project Ga0255048, IMG submission 183619) | Seawater microbial communities from Jervis Inlet, British Columbia, Canada - JV7_2_2 | ecosystem: Environmental > Aquatic > Marine > Inlet | place: Canada: British Columbia | collected 2016-10-06 | reverse complement strand
CGCGGCGCACTGTATCTTCTGCTCGCAGCAAGAGAGCGGGGCCGGTGCGGGGCAGCTCACGAGCGTGAAGGTCGGGCCGATGGCGAAGAGCTTCGGCGCAATCGATCTCGGTGGCGAGCCGTGGCTCGGCAAGTCGCGGTACGGGCTGCGCTTCATGCACATCCGTCGGTTGACCTTCGCGGGGCGGTGTCTCTGATGGCGCTGATCGAACGAGACTTCGGGCTGAAAAAGCTGCTCGCCGCGTTTCGGCGACGGCGTCGCATCGACGTCGAGATCGGGATCATCGGCAGCGATGCCGAAGACGACCACGGCGAGCTGACGAACGCCGAGCTCGGCACTATTCACGAATTCGGAAGCTCAGACGGTCGCATCCCGCAGCGGTCTTTTTTGCGGTCGACGGTCGAGGAGAATCGAGACAAGTATAAGCAAATGATGGCTGACGCTGCGTCGGCTTTCGGTACTGGCAAGCTGCGAGGTGCCGGCGGTCGATTCGTCTCCGGTGGCGCTGACGGGCTCACGGCAGCACTCAACAAGGTCGGGCTGCAGGCTGTCGCAGATGTGCAGCGCAAGATCGCAGACGGCATCGAGCCCCCGCTCGCCGAGAGCACGATCGCTCGCAAGGGATCGAGCAAGCCCCTGATCGATACGGGGCAACTCAGGCGGTCGATCACGCACCGCGTGGTGGGGCTCAAGTGACCCTAGCGTGCGGCATAGACTTTTTCCCCGAGCTCGTGACGCTGCGTCGAGCTGAGCCGGGCTACATGGATCGCGGTGTCTACTGTGCCGGCGAAGTCGAGAGCACCGCCGATCTGACGATGGCGTCTCACCCCGCACCGGGCAATGAGGTCGAGCGGCTCGACGAGGGGCTACGGCAGCGAGAGGTCCGCTCTTTCTACGCGGCGATCGAGCTCTTCGGAGTCGAGGCACCCGACGGGCGAAACCCCGATCAGATCACCCGAGCCGATGGCGTCACATACGAAGTGCAGCGGGCCGATGACTGGCGAGACCACGGCGGATTCTGGCACGCGCTGTCAGTGCGGCTCGAGGTGCAGCCGTGATCGACTGGCCAACCATTCAAAACGCGCTCTTTGACTGGGTGTCGTGCGAGTTCGAGACGCACTTCGGCATGGTCGTCGGTGTATCGTGGGCGGGGCAGAAGAGACCCCGAAACACCTACCCGCACGCCACGCTGCAATGGCTCACCGGTGACGCTCGCAACGGTCAGATCGACACGCTCGTGCAGACCTACGACCCGGCGGCAGACGCAGGGGAAGAGATCACGCTGAGCCGAGTAGGCGAGCGCACCCGCACTCTCACAATTCAGGTCTTCGGGCGTCCCGACTGCTTCGCCGAAGCGATCGACGCGCTTGGTGAGCTCGCGTCATCGATGGACCACGACGAAGTGCGCGACCCGCTGCGAGCTGCGTGCTGCGCTATTTTCCTTCGCGGTGACGTGATCAATCTCGGGCCAGATCTGCGGTCTGATGCTTTCGTGCCGAGAGCGTCGCTCGACGTCGGTGTGCGCGCTACATCGGTCAGCACGCGCACGGCGGGCTACATCGACACAATCAATCTATCGGGGGCTGACCCCGCAATCGACACAACTCTTGAGGTGCCCTGATGTCAGAGCTCGACGGAATCATCGAAGTACAGTTTACGCTCGCCACGGCAGGCGTTGAAAAGGCGAGCTTCGGCGTACCGCTCGCCGCTGGCTATCATACCAACTGGCCCGAGCGCGTGCGCGTCTACAACTCAGCGGCGGATATGCTCGAGCCTGCCGAGGGATTCGTCGCGACGGATCCGCTGTACCTTGCCGCTGTCGCGCTCAAAGCTCAGAGCCCCAGGGTTACGCAGTTCAAGATCGGGCGCATCGCCGAAGCGACCACGAAAGAGCACACAGTCACCGTCGTCGATCCGACCACGCACGGCGGGGCAACGACCGACGTCGAGGGCAAGACGTACACGATCACGATCAACGGCACCGCGTTTACTTACCTCGCGGTGGCGCTCGACGATCAAGACGACATCGCAACGGCACTGTTCACCGCGATCAATCTCGGCGCCGAGCCGGTGACTGCGGCGAACGGCACTGCCGGCGAGGTCGATCTCGTTGCCGATGTCGCAGGCGATCTGTATACGCTCGAGATCGGCGTCGACAGCACCGACGTGCTCATCGAGCAGAAAAACACGACCACCGACCCCGGGATCGCTGCGAGCTTGAACGCGATTCTGGCTGCTGATGATCAGTGGTACGAACTCAGTCTCGTCTCACAGAGCGAAGCAGAGATCAACGCAGCGGCCGGCGTCATCTCGGCGACAGAGAAACTCTTCGGGGCGGCGAGCGCTGACGATGACATCCTCGACTCGGGCAGCTCGACGGACATCGCGAGCGACCTTGGGTCAGCGGCTCGCTCGTGGGTCATGTACAGCTCGACGCCCGACGACTACCCGGCGCAAGCGTCGCAGGGGCGAGCGCTGACACGCGACCCCGGCAGTTCTACGCGCAAGTTTAAGACGCTGACGGGCATCACGCCTGACGTGCTGTCGGCGACGCAGGTCGCAACGCTACAGGCGAAAAACGCCAACTTCTATCGCGAGCTCGGTGGGCAGGGGATCTTCTGCGAGGGCACGGTAGGGGACGGGGAGTACATCGATACGCAGCGCGGTGCGGATTGGCTGAAGGCCAGGATGCAGGAGCGGCTGTATGTGCTGCAGCTCAACAACGAAAAGCTGCCCTTCACCGACGGCGGCATCGCACAGATCGTCAGCGAAGTACGGGCACAGCTCGGCGAGGGTGTCTCGCAGGGCTATCTCAGCCCCGACCCCTTCGACGCCGATGCCGGGATCTTGCAGCCCTTCACGGTGACCTATCCCCGAGCCTTCGATGTGCCGGCGAACGACAAAGCGGCGCGCGAGCTCGGCGGGGGCGGCATCGTATTTCAGGCGAAGCTCGCCGGGGCCATTCACAAGATCGTGATTCAGGGCACGATTTCGCTCTAAACGCACACCGCTCGAGGAGGGCGAAACGATGGCTGTTGATACCTACGATGCGGCAAACGTAAAGATCACCATGGGACCGTCTGAGCTGACGGGCTTTGCCGATGGCGACTTTTTGAACATCGAGAAAGAAAGCGACGACTACACCGACGAGAGCGGTGCTGACGGGCGTGTGACGCGCTCGAAGAGCAACGACAGGCGGGCAACGGTGACATTCACGTGCACGCAGGGAAGCCCCGCGAATAGCCTGCTGAACGCGGTGCGGCTGACGGGTCTCGCTTCGGGCGTTGCGGTACCGTTCAGCGCTGCCGATCTGAACGGTGACACGCTGATCTCGGGTGCGGCATCGTGGGTCAAAAAGCCACCGGCGACCGGGTATGCGAAAGAGTCTGGAACCCGTGAGTGGACGCTGATGGTTGTCACCGACGTCGAGAACTACGGGGGCATCCTGCTGTGAGCCAAGCGCGCACCGAGCAGACGCAGATCGGCGACTCGCTCTACCGGTCCCGACCTCTGCCACCACGGCGATCGCTGTCTGTCATGGGCTCGCTGATGAAGGTGATCGCACCGGGTGCGGGGTCGCTTGCCGAAGCGAGCAGCGTGCTCGAAGCGCAGCTCGAGGCGCCGCTCTCGGCAATCACCGATCGGCTCGACGACGATCGGGTGTGGGCTGTCTTCGAGGCTATGGCTGAGGTGTGCGAGGTCAAAGCGGCAGATGCGGGGCAATGGGTCTCGCTCGCTGGTGCCTTTGAAGTGCACTTTCTCGGGCGCGATCTTGAGATGCTCCAGTGGCTTTGGTGGGCTTTGGGGGTGCAGTATCGCCCTTTGTTCGGAGCGGTCCGCGCAAAGCTCGCCGGCATGGGAGACGCGGAACCGGCAGCACCGTCGAAGTCCCCGAGCATCTCCCCTGGCTTGTCTGGCGGCTCGTCATCCGAGGGACTGCGACACTGAGCGAGATCGATACGCACTACGAGCTCGGCGACGTGCTCGACGCAAACGAAGCGCTGGATCTGATGGAAGAAGCCGAACGGCGGGCATATGATGACGCACCGAGACAGTGAGGCGACACGATGATCGTCGGCGAGCTATTCCAGCGGCTCGGGCTGAAAGTCGATCCGTCGGGCTTCAAGTCTGCGAATAGCGGGCTCGACAAAATCAAGGGTGCTCTGCGCGGGCTCGCCGCCGGCTTCATCGGCTTCAAGACCGTCACCGGGCTCGCAGGCATCACGAAAGAGATCGCAGCGCTCGGCGACAGCATCGACAAGACTGCCGGCAAGCTCGGGATCGGAACGAAGGCGCTACAGGAGCTGCGCTTCGCAGGCGAGCTCGGCGGTGTGTCGACGGGCTCGCTCGACAAGAGTCTCGAGATCATCGGCAAGCGAGCGTCAGAGGCAGCGCTCGGGCTCGAGACAGCTCAGCGCAGTTTTCGGGATCTCGGCATCGACGTTAGGGGCGCGAACGGCGAGTTGAAACCAACCGACGTGCTGCTTGAAGAGGTCACCGCTAACTTTAGCAAGGCCGGCAGCTCAGCCGACGAGCTGCGGATCGCTTCTGACCTATTCGGGCGAGCGGGGCCGAAGCTGATCAACGTGCTGAAAGGGGGCTCTGCGGGGCTCGCTGCGATGCGAAAAGAGGCGAGCGAGCTCGGCTCTGTGCTCTCGCAGGATGTGATCGATCAGTCAGTCGAATTCACCGACAATCAGACCCGACTCGGTCGAGCTATGCGCGGGGTGAAGACCACGATCGCGGGTGCTTTCCTGCCGACGATACTGAAGACGCAGCGCGCGGTGATCGGGTGGTTCAAGGCGAACCAAAAGCTGATCGCTCAAAAGCTCGGGCGGATCTTCGGCGCACTCGCTCGAGCTCTTGCGAACGTATCGCGCGCTCTGCTGCGGGTGGGTGAGGCGATCGTGAAGCGGCTCGGGCCAGCAAAAACAGCGCTGCTCGGGCTCGCTGCCGTGGTCGGGCTGCTCGTGTTTCTCTTCGGGCTCAAAGCCGTAGCGATCGGCATCGTGGCGGGGCTGCTCTTTCTGCTGATCGATGAATTCGAGACGCTCGGCAAGGGCGGCGAGACACAGATCGGCAAGCTGATCACCGGCTGGTCTGCGCTGATCGAGAAGCTGCGAGAGCCGATCTCGGAAGACGACAACGTGCTCGTGCGGATCGGCAAGACGATCGTCGGTGTGTGGGATGACATCAACGCAGCGATCGCACAGGGGATCGAGGGTGTCGTCGACTGGATCGAAGACTTCCAGGGTGCGATTCAGAGTGCCGAGACGCTGCTGAGGAAGATCGGGCTGCTCGACGCGAGCGTCGAAGTGCGGGCACGGCAGCGGGCACAAGCGCCGAACCCGGTGCTTGCCGCAACGCTGACGAAGTTACGCGCTCAGAAGCCGGAGCAGAAGGTCACGCAGAGCAATACAACGAACATCGTCAATAACATCGGATCGGGCGCTGATGCCGGCGCAGTGCAACGTGGCACGTCAGGGGCTCTGCGTGAGGGTGCCCGAGAATACCGCAAGGCGTTTCAAGCCACGACGCCAGAAGCGGCCCCGGCGGGCGGCTGATGCCTAGCCGATTCACATACGGCGAGCCCGATCTCGACTTCGTCGAATTCGACATCGACGCGCGGCAGACGTGGACCGACGCGAACGACGTCACCGAGCACGCTGTCGAGGGCGGCTCAGACATCTCGGATAACATCCGACGCAAGTCGACCGAGTACGCGGTCGACGGTGTCGTGAGCAACTCGCCGGCTCTCACCGAAGCGCTGCTCGAGGTCGAGCCCGAGAATCGCGCAGAGCTCGCCTACTTTCTGCTTCTCGATGTCATGGGGCGCACCGTTACCGTCGACACACCGACGCGGTCGGCTGAGAATATGGCTTTCCTGTCGGTCGGGGTGACACGCGAGTCTGATGCCGGCGACGCTCTTCGGATCGCTGCGAGCTTCCGGCAGATCGTCACCGCAGAATCAGAGACGGTTTCGGCACCCGTCACGGCGATCGAGCGCAGCAAGAGCGAGAAAGACGGGGGGCGGCAAGAGAGCACCGCAGCAACCGATGAACAAGCGGCAGCGGCAGATGAGTCGCTCGCAACGGCGGGCGTCGAATTAGTCGCGGGGCTCTTCTGATGGCACACTTCACGCTCGCAGCCCGTCCGGAGTTTCAGCGCTTCGCCTACACGGTCGATCTTGACGGCGTCGTTTTCGGCATCACGCACATATGGTCTGAGCGTGAGCAGCGCTGGTACATGGATCTGCGAGACAACGACGGATCCGATCTGCGTATGGGTCTCGCGATGCCTGCCAACTGGCCGATCTTGCGTCTCATGAAACAGGCAACCCGGCCCGGTGGTGAGATCGTGATCGTGGCCATCGGCGACGAGCCGACCGACCCGACCCGCGACGAGCTCGGTGCCGAAAAGCCGATCGTTTACATCGATGCCGAGAGCCTTGCGGCTGTCGAGGCGGCTTTATGACAGAGCTCTTCGGCAGAGCGTACGAGCTGACAATCGGCACCCGGAAGATCGTGGGGCTGCGGGTGAGCTTCGAGATCGAGAAGTCGCTGAGCCGAGAGCCGAACACGGCCAAGATCGGGATCTACAATCTCTCGCAGGACACACGCGATCGGATCGCTTTCCAGGTCGACGCACCGGTGCAACTGCGCGCGGGCTACGGTGACGAGCTCGAAGATCTGTTTCTCGGCGATGCAACGAACATCACGAGCGAGTACAGCGCGCCCGATTGGATTACCACCGTCGAGAGCGGCGACGGCGTCAACGCGATCCGTCGGGGTCGGATCTCGCGCAGCTTCGCACCGGGCACGAAGATCAAAGAGATCTTGAAAGCTGCGGCAGAGTGCGCCGGTGCGAAGATCGGAAACGCTCTGAAAAAGGCAGACGCGGGTGACGTCGCGGGCACGCTTCAGGAGTTCAGCGGGGGGCGGGTGCTGTCGGGGCAGTGTTTCCCGAAGCTGAACGAGCTCGCCGGATCGCTCGGGTACGGGGTGAGTATTCAAAACGGGGAGCTTCAACTGCTCGCGCTGGACGAAACGACCACCGATCAGGTCGTGGTTTTGGACGCAGAGACCGGGTTAATAGGCTCACCACATCGCTCGGAAAAGGGGCGATGGCAGGCGGTGTCGCTGCTTCACCCCGGGCTCGCACCGGGGCGACGGGTGAAGATCAGAGCGACCGAGATCGAAGGGATCTTTAGGGTCGAGCAGACGAAGTACACCGGCGACACACACGGCGAAGCATGGTTTGCCGAGCTCGAGGTCAAGTCGATATGACGGTTGCGCGCGCACCTTCTCTCGGCGAGATCATCAGAGCAGCGCTCGCAGCGAATTCGCGCGAGCTGCGGGTCGCTCTGCCGTGCGAGGTCGTCAGCTATGACGCGGAGAAGCAAGCGGCAGACTTGCAGCCGTTGATCCGAGACGTCATCGCCGAAGGTGAAGAGCCGACGAGCCTACCGATTCTGCCTGCCGTGCCGGTGTCGTGGCACGGTGGCGGGGGCTTCTTCCTGTCGTTTCCGCTCACCGAGGGCGATCAGGGCTTTGCGATCTTCTGCGACCGGTCGATCGATAGGTGGGTCGGTGGCGACGGTGGCGAAGTCGAACCGGGGTGGACGCACTCTCACGATCTCAGCGATGGCTTTTTCATCCCCGGCGGCAAGGCATACCGGCGAGCATTCAAAGAGGCGAGCGCGGATCGGGCGGTGCTCGGCAAGGATGACGGCGGGCTCCAGTTGACGATCTCGGCTGATGTGCTCGAGGCGACGCTGCGGAATCACCCGGCGGTGTCGGTGGCTATCGCCGATCATCTCGAAGCGCTATACGGCACGACGGCGGGCGGGCTTGTTTCGTGGCTCGAGACGCACACGCACCCGACGGGCACCGGCCCGAGCGGACCGCCACCGGCGGCACCGGTGGTCCCCGCTTGGGACCCGCTTATCAATTCGAGCCGGGTGATCATCCCCGACAACGAGTCGACCCCGTGACGCTGAGCATGACAAAACTCGGCGACGAGCTCGAAGCTGAGATCACGGCGACGGACACCGAGAGCACCGCGCGTCAGGCATGGGCCGATGCGTGGCTCGAGTATTTCACCGACGCGCAGATCGCGGTTCCGTCTCTGCCGATTCTGACGGCAGCGCTCGACGCAACGCGAGACGTCATGCGTGACGCGATGACAGGACTCTCGACCACCGGCGCGGCTGCAATTCAGGCGGGGCTCGTCGCATGGTGGGGCGCGATGGCTGCGGCCCCTTCTGCCTACTTCACCGGCGCAACGGTTATCACACCGCCGACCGGCATCGCATCGATCGCAACGGGGCTCGCGACGGTCTTCGCAGCGAACACGACCGCAGCGCTATCGCTCGAAGACTCCGCAGACGCTATCGCGGGGGTCATGCATACCGCGAACGCTCTCGGCACTGCGACGTTTCCCGGGCCGTCGCAATTGGTGATCGTATGAGTGACTGGGCACTGACAACGGCGGGCGATCTCGAGCTCACCACCAACGATCTGGAATTTGTGACCGGGCCGGAAGCGATCCGGCAACATCTAGAGATCCGGCTGCGCTTTCTTCTGGGCGAGTGGTTTCTCGACGAGCGCGAGGGTGTGCCATATCTGCAAGAGATTTTCAGCAAGGGCACGAGCAACGCGCGGGTGCTGGCGATTCTGCGAGAAACGATGATCGAAACGCCCGGTGTGATAGAGATCCGAGAGCTGTCGATCGAGACCGACAAGGCTGCTCGCTCTGCGAGCGTCTCGGCAGCGCTACAGGTAACCGGCTCCGACGAGCCGCTCGACTTCTCTGAAGTCTTCGAGGTGGGCTGATGGCTTTCGGGGTGACCGCTGCCGGGTTTGTGCTCAAGACGCAGCAGGACATCGAAGACGAGCTCGTCGCAGCGCTTCGGGCTCGCTTCGGTGGCGATATCAATACGAGCTCGGCAAGCGTGCTCGGGCAGACGGTCAAGATCTTCTCGGCGCAACTCGCTGAAGCATGGGAAGTTGCGCTCGCAGACTATCGCAGCATGTACCCCGACAGCGCGACCGACGAAGCGCTCGACAACGTCGCAGCGATTGTCGGGCTTACAAGGCTGCCAGCGACCCGCTCAACCGTCGATCTGCTGCTCAACTTGGCAGACACTACGGCGATCCCGGCGGGCTCTCTCGTCGGTGTGGGTGCCGCTGGTAACGAATTCCGAACGACCGCAGATGTCAGCAATACGAGCGGTGCGCAAGCGTTGACGCCGGCCGAAGCCGAGAGCGTCGAGCTCGGGCCGATCATCGCGAACGCTGACACGCTCGACACCATCAAAACCCCGGCGGTCGGGTGGACCGCGAAGACCGCGATCGTCAACGACACCGCCGAGACTTACGCGCTCGTGAATGGCCAGACGCTGACGATCAAGGTCGACGACGGTGCCGAGCAGACCGCGCTCTTTGAGACGGCAGACTTTGCCGCGATCGGGGCGGCGACTGCTGCCGAGGTCGCAGCCGTCATCGATGCCGACATCACCGGGGCAAGCTCTTTCGAGCTCGGCACCACCGGCTTTGTCTTTCTCGAGAGCGACACCGACGGGGCCGGCAGCGTGCTCGAGGTCACCGGCGGCACCGCCAACCCCGTGCTGGCGTTCGACACGACCCGGCGGGCCGGAATGAACCGGCTCGACGCTGCTCTCGGCAGGAACATCGAGACCGATCCGGACTTTCGAGCTCGTCGAGCGTCATCGCTACAGGTGATCGGCGCGGGTACGGTCGAAGCGATTCGAGCTCGGCTGCTCACCGACGTTGACGGTGTGACCGCTGCTCTAATTTTCGAGAATGACACCGACGCGGTCGATGGCGACGGGCGACCCGCGCACTCATTCGAGCCGGTGGTTCAAGGTGGCACCGATCAGGATATCATCGATCTCTTGTGGCTCGTGAAGCCCGCCGGGATCGAGTCGTTCGGCACGATCTCGGGCACCGCCGAAGACTCGCAGGGTGATCCGCAGGACATCTCATTTTCGAGACCGGTCGAGGTCGACATATACGTCGAGATCGATGTCGAGGTCGACGGCACCTACCCGGTAACCGGTGACGACATCCTAAAGCAGGCTCTCGTTGACTACGGTGACGCGCTCGGCATCGGCACCGATGTCTACATCTCAAAGCTGTACTGCCCGGCGAGCACCGTCGGGGTCGTCAATATCACCCGGATCGAGATCGGCGAGACGGCTGTCGTTGCTGGGCTCGACATCGCGATCGACCCGACCGAGATCAGCGAGTGGGACACGTCGCGGATCATCGTCTCGGCGGTGGTGCTCTGATGGCAGCCCCGGTCATTACCCCGATCGCACCGCTCGCCGACACTGTCGGTGTGGCTCCGGTGCTCGTGCTCGACGTCACGATCGTCGACACCGTGCTCGGGGTGGACTTGGCGACGGTGTGCGCGCAAGTTGTCGAGGTCGGCGGGCTCGCTGTCGAGGCGGGGATCGTGGTCGGGCCATGGGCCGGCAGCGTTGACGCGGTGCCCGACGGGTACCGAATCCAGATCACGCGGCTCTTTGCGCTCGACCCCTTCACTGCGTACACGGTTCAGATCGACGCACAGGACACCGTAGCGACCCCGTCGCAGCTCGTGTGGGGCTTCACGACCGGTGAGCTCACGTCCGATCCGTTTCTGCCGAAGAAGACAACGCACCGCGAAGAAGCGAAGAGCCGGCTGCTCTCGCAGTTTTCAGACTCGCCGAACCTGCAAGGGCTACTGATCGAGCTTGTCGATCAGGTCGAGGGGCACGCATGATCGAAGTCGGTCTCGAGGATGTCTTCGAACAGCTCTTTCGGCTGCGCACGCTCGAAGCGGCTGCAGGTGTACAGCTCGACGGCATCGGCTCGATCGTCGGGGTCGCACGTGACGGGCTCGAGGATCCGGCGTATCGGGTACGCATCGGCGCTCAGGTTCGGATCAATCTCTCGACTGGCACCCCGGAAGAGCTCTTGCAGATCGCGCGGGCTCTGCTGCCGGGGGGCATCGACTTTCACATCGACGAGCTGTACCCGGCAGCGTTCGAGCTCGTCGTTGATGATGTCTTCACAGGTGTCGAGTCTGAGCTCGCTCGTGCTATATGTCTTGCAAAGCCTGCCGGTGTGCGCTGTTTCGTTCGCACGAACATCGCAAACCCCTTCGAGTTTTTCGGCGGGGTCGACGGGTCAGGCTTCGGTGACACCGGCGATCCGCTCGTCGGTGGCAACTTCTCAAGTGTGACGGGGGTTTAACGTGCCGACACAACCAACACAGCAGCCCCGGTGGGCGGATGTCGGCGGCGACATCGTCGAGCCCGCAGCAGGCAAGAAAGATATCGGGTGGGTGGCTGCCGAGAAGCCCCCGGCTCAGTTTTTCAACTGGCTCTTGAACCGGCTTTGGCAGTGGTCGCAGTGGGTCGGCGACACGTTCAGCGTCGGCAGCAGCCCCGACCGGGTCGGCATCAACGGGATCGACTCTGCCGCAACGGTCATCGGTGAGAGCGGGATCGAGGCTACAAACTCTGCGGCGGGTGGCGGCTTCGGTGTCGTCGGGCTCGACATTGGCAACGGTGGCGGGGGCGTTCGCGGGGTCGGCGCTGATGGGTCTCCGGGCGGCTCTTTTCTCGGTGGCGAGGATGACGGGCACGGGGTCACGGCATCGGGCTCGCTCGAGGTCGGCAGCACCGGCAGGGGCGTTTCTGCGTTCGGTGGCCCACTAGGCACGGGAGTTCATGGGACAGGCGGCACGGGGGGCGGTGTAGGACTTCAGGGTCAGGGCGGCGGGACCACCGGGATCGGGGTCAGCGCGGTCAGCGGCACCACAGGGATCGCAGTGCACGCTCGATCGGGTGCAGCGGCTGGCACCGGCACCGGCAGCGCGGTCGATGCCAAAAACGCCGGCACCGGAAACGCAACGATATACGGCGAGAATACGGCAAGCGGGTATGCGGTCGAGGGCAAGAACACCGGCACCGGCATCGGTATCCACGGCGAAGCGGGTGCGACCGGGCTCGCAGGTATCATCGGCGACGGCGGCACCGGCTCGGGTCGGGGCGTTCGGGGCAACGGTGGCGACACCGGCGGCGAGGGTGTCTATGGTCTCGGCATCGCCACCGATACAGTCGGCGTCAGGGGTGACGGCAACGGCACCGGGGCCGGGGTAAAAGGCAACGGCGACGACGGGCCAGGTGTGCTCGGGACTTCAGTGAATGGCCCGGGGGTGCGAGGCGAGAGCAACGACGCAACCGACGCGGCTGTCATCGGCGTCTCTACTGCCGCAGCCCCGGCGGTCGAAGGCGATGCCACCGGCGGCACCGGCCCCGGGGTGAGTGGCACCGCCGTCGCTGCCGGCGTGTATGGCGTCGAAGGTCAGAACGACGCAGGGATCAACGGTGGCGGGGTCAAGGGGTCGATCGACGGGAGCACCCCCAACGATGCCGTGCTCGGGTTCAATAGCTCGACGAATAGCGCAGCCGCAGCGCTTCACGGGCAGCTGGACGCGGGTGCGACCGGGCCGGCTCTCAAGCTCTCGGGGCTATCGACAGAAGACCTCGAGATCATCGACGCGGATTCTGCCGGCTCGACATCGGTCGTCAGTGGGAGGATCGAGATCACGATCGGCGGGGTGCAGCACTTCATTCGGACCTATACGAGCTGAGGCGGGCAATGGCGACACGCGATAGACTGCTCAACTTCACCGAGAGCGACGAGCGACCCGTTCGGCAGGTCACGCTTGTCGGTGTCGGCGATATTACCGGGTGGACCGTCAACCTACACATGGATCGACCGGTGGCGGGGCCGTTGTCGATCCCCGGAGTGATCACCGACGGCCCGAACGGTGTCGTCGAATTCAGCTTCGGGCCGACCGACATCGAGCCCGGCAAGTATCGGGCGCAGATCTATACGGTCGATCTCGCAGGTAAACCGCAGCGCCTACCCGTCGGCGACGAGCGTCTGATCGTCAACGCGAAGACCAAGATCTTATGAGCTGCCCGAGCGTCGAGATCTCTGCGGTCGTCACCCCGATCGAGCTGCGACCGGCCCCGGGCGTCACCGGTATTCTCGACGCGACTTTCGTCGGTGCGGTGTCGGGCACGCTTGTCGCCGGCGATGTGGTCTATCTGACGGGCGGCAGCACCGGGGGCTTCCCTGATGTCGCGCGCGTCACGCTCTCGATAGGCGCTACGATGCCGCCGGTCGGTGTCGTCATGGCAACCGACGGCACGACCACGACGATCCGATACAGCGGGCCGACAGGCTCTCTATATACCGGGCTCGCTGCCGGTGCTCCGGTGTACGCGAAGAGCGGGGGCGGGGTGACGCAAGCGGCGACGACGACGTCGGGCGAATACATCGCAGAGATCGGGATCGCGAGCTCAGCGACCGACGTGCTCGTGATTCTCCGACCACCGATGAGGCGGGCATAATGGCTGCTCGACGGAAGAAAGCAGACCCGAACGGGCCACGGCATGTAGACGGGATCCTACATCTCTCTCGACTCGATATGCTCGAGCTGAACGTGCTTCATGCGAAGCTGACTTCGATCGAACGAGAGCGGCGGTGTATCGATAAGGATCTGCGGATTCTCGAGCTCGAGACGCAGAAACAACGGATCACAATGCAGGCGTGTCAGGTCGCTAACGCGACTTCGGCGCGCAGCTATCAGACCGCACTCGAGCAGCTCTGCGGGAAGCTCAGCGAGAAATACGGGGTCGACTTCTCGGCGGTCTCATTCGACGACGAAACAGGCAAGATCACAGAGCTACACGATCAAAGAGAGGGCTAAGCTATGGCGACACGAAAACCGCTTTTCATCAACGCTGCGAACTACTCCGAAGAAATGGCGACTACCGACGATGTCGTGCTCGGAGGGATCAGCAGCTCAGGCGATATCGATCTCACCGGCGGGGCCGAGGTAACCGGGCTGCCGACAACGCCCGGCGGGCCGACGGCAGCAGCGTCGAAAGCATACGTCGACGCGGTGGCGACGGGGCTCGATTTCAAAGACAGCTCGCGAGCAGCGACCACCGTTGCGGGTGGCGATCTCAGTGCGACCTACGCACCGGGCGGTGGTGCTGGCGGCACCGGGCAATTTACCGGCGCACCGGGCACGCTCGACACCGTTGTGCTCGCTGACGGTGATCGGGTGCTCGTCAAAGGTCAGACCGACAAGAAACAGAACGGGATCTACGAAGTTAAGACCCCTACCACCACATGGGATCGGGCCGGCGACTTCGACTCTGATGCCGAGGTCAATGCAGGGGCATTCTGTTTCGTCACCGAAGGCAGTGCCGAAAACGCAGATACGGGGTGGGTGCTCACGTCCGACGACCCGCTGACGCTCAACACTTCGCTGCTCGAGTGGGCTCAATTCAGCGGCTCGGGCTCGGTGGTCGGCGGTGACGGCATCGACGTCGCGGGCAACGTCGTCTCAGTCGACCTTGTCGCAGCCGGCGGTCTCGAATTCGCCACCGGCGAGCTGCAAGCGAAGCTCGACGGCACGACGCTCGCAGTTGCTGCCGGCGGTCTCTCGGTGGCTGGACTTCCGACGCTCTTCGAGGTCGGCGGTGTAGCGACCGGTGCAACCGTCACCGCTGCCAACTTCGACGAGCTCACCGACGGCAGTGCCACGACTCTGCACACACATGGGGCGGTGTCCGAAGCCGAGAAGCTCGAGGCGACGCACACCGTCAACGAGGCGGTCGTTATCGGCGACCCCGTCGAGTGGGGCGGGCTGATCGACAGAGTGCAAAAGGCTCGGGCCGACACGACTGCGAACCTCGATGCAATCGGGATCGCGGTGACGGCACAACCGACCCCGGGATCGACCGCTGAGATCTGCAAGGCGGGGCTGGCGACGGGCGTGGTTGCCGGCGCGACCGTCGGCGATCGCTTCTATCTCGGCAGCACCGGCGGGCTCATCAATGGCACCGGCGGGCTATCTGCTGGCGATTGGATCGTCTTCATGGGCACCGCCAAAAACGCAACGGATCTCGACATCCGGATCCAGGTTGTGGGACAAAAAGCGGCATAGGGGCAGGGGCTCACAATGGCGATCGGCAGCGATAGGGTACAGGTCTACAAGCAAGAGAGCACCGCACTCGGCGGCGACGATGCCGACGCGGGCTTTGCTGGCACCGGTACGCCTGTACCTATCGACCCGCAAGAAGACGCGATCGAGGCTGCCGGCGTCTATCTACAGGACGGTAGCAACCGCGACGAGAATTGCTTCGTGGCTCGGGATGGTAACGATCTGAGCTTTCGGGATCCGAACAATCCGACCCCGATCACGCTGTCGTCGCTTGCGTCTGTCGCGCCCGAGCGGATCGTATCGGTCGCGCAGTCCGGCGGCGACTTTACGGACATCGCGACCGCGAACACAGCCGCGGCCGCGCTAACTCCGACCGCGGCGAATCCCGTTAGCATACAGATCGCGCCTGGCACCTACACGATCCCGCCGTTCGCTATGCTCAAGTATGTGACCTATGTTGGGCTTGGGAACTGGCTCGACGTCATACTAAAAACGAACGACAATAACGCCCATTTTATCACCGGAAACGAGTTGTCGACGTTGCAGAATATGTCAATAGAGGGACCGACCGGCGTCGGTTTCGCGGCCGTTCATCACAGCGTTGTATCCACAAACCCGCTATTCCTGCGGGACGTATTGCTGCGCGCCGGTTACTACGGCGTATTCGTGGACGGAAGCACTCCCGGGTCCGGCAAGGCCAACGTTCACGCGATGGTTGTGGGGAACCATTACTTGGGATCGCCGATTAATCAAATGTTCCGGGTTATCGACGACGCATTTCTGAGCGCATTTTTTTGCGCCGCCATGGCAGGACCCGGTTCGGCGGTCGTAACGGGATTTCATATCGAGGGCATAGGCTCCGAACTCCGCGGCAACCTGTTGTCTTACCTCTTGGGCGGAACGGCTCTATTCGCCGACAACGGCGCCGATATCAAGATCGAGGGGTTCGTTGTAAATAACGCTGCGCTCGGCATGGACATCGGAGCGACCGGAACCGGGACGAGTATCGGCGTTGTTGCTGGCGATTTTCGCGACGGCTTAACGGAAGGAATGAAAACGGCGGTCGGCTCGGACGCAACGGTTAGCTTCTCCGGGTTCGCTGACAAATCCAAGTTTCCGAATATCTCCGACCCGAGCAACGTCGTTGCGAACCTCCTAGATACGACATTTAAAGAAGCCGGACTAATCACGATCGGCGATCATTCCATCGGCAGCGAGAAGTCCGGCCGCGTCTTGTCGACGGGCGAGGGGCGCAGCCATACACGCAACATGTCGGTATTCACGAACACGAACGACGAGGCGGGCACGTGGGCGGATATCGCCGCGAATCTGATCCTTGATGATGGCGTGACGCAAGCACTTTTGCCGGGACTAACGACGGGAAACGCGCTCTATATCGGCGGCGGAATCGAGTTTCCAGGGCTAGCGCACAAGATCGCGACGGCGCTTGTCGAGGGCGCCGGCGCCCTCACGGCGCAGTATTGGAACGGCTCGGCATGGGTCGCCTTGCGGTTGCTGGCCACGGGCGCGGCAACCCTAGCAGCGACCGCCGAAATCTATTTTCAGAATGCTATCGTTGAGGATATTCGCTTTGGCGATACGGCGGGTTGGGCAACTAAGAGTCTCGACGGCGTTACCAAATTCTGGGTTCGCTTCATTGTTCAGACCGCCAGCATAACGACGGCGCCCGTCGCCGATTTCATGAAGCTACAAACGAACCATTGGAAAGCGGGTGCCACCGGACGAGAGGAGCGCTATGGCCTAGCAATGGCAGAGAATGACATCCCGCTCATCCTGTCAGATCTCGACGGCGCGGCGCCTGGCGACTCGACGGTTGACTACACTGCCAACATATCGATCGACGAAACCAGCAACGTTTTTGCGAACAACACTATCGACGGGATCGCCGGGTCAATAACTGTCGTAGAGGGAATGTTTACAGGGGCGCCGATCACGTTTGTTGTCGGATGGAAACCCGCCACAAACGGCGCCGGCGATGTTGAGATCGAGATGAGGTATGGCATAGCGGCCGGCGGCGACGTCTTAGACGGGACGCTGCCGGACGATCTACTCGCCGAGGTTGTATCTGTCTCCGGGCAGATCGATCAAGTCCTAGCAACGATATTTTCGATACCGGTCCACAATGCGCTACCCGGCAACCGGATTGTTTTCTCAATCTTTCGCGACGCAACCGGCGGCAATGCGGACGATACTTTTGCGGGCAACATTGAGCTTGTCGACAAACCCCGTGCGGTCGGGCGTTTTTGGAGGGCATGACCGGTGTATGTATACACAGATGTCGGCGGCGACGTCCTAGCATGTAGCACCGTCTCGCGCACGGTTGAGCAAGTGCAAGGCAAGGCGCCCGGCGTCGTGGCTGTCGTGCCCGGTGCGCCGTCGAGCGTGGTTTGCAAGTTGGGATTTCGCACCGGCGGACTCCCGGCTTACTATCATCGACACACGTCCGGCGACGGAACCGACGCCGCGCACTATACGCAAGTCGTATATCTCGACACGTTGCGCGCCTTGCGGTTCGGCGAAACAGACAAGCAAACGCAAGCCTTGCTGTGCAACGGGTTCGCCTATGGCGGTAAGACGCTTTCGATGTGCATTACTAGCCAGGTAAAGGCCGACGGCTACGCGCGGCTATCAGCCGAGGACTACCCGATCGAGTTACCTACGTGTGACGATAGCGAGATAGTTTCGCTAGCCGACGCCGCCGCGCTGGACGCATACCGCGACGCGCAAGTCGCCGCACTTAAAGCCGTGATCGACGGCGGCGACACACTAAAGGCCGCGCTAAGATCGGCCACGACAAAGGCCGAGATCGACGCGGTAGTTGATACGAGATGAGCGAGATCGCGCTGATAACGGACGTACTGCAAACGGGGGGCGGGTACGCTTTTGCGGCGGTGCTGCTCGTGCTGTACATCAAAGCGCAGACCTACGTGAAGAAGCTCACCGCCGACCTTGTCGCGCACTCTCAAGAGCTCGGCAAGTCGCTCGAGAAAATGGCAGGCGCAGCCGAAGCGTCGAAGGAAACAAACACAAAACTAGACGCTCTGCGTCAATCGACTGAGGACATCAACCACCGGCTCGACCTTATGGCTAGAGCTGACGGGGGCACGACATGATCTTCGGGCTGTTCAGGCGACGCAAGGATCCGGCGAACGACGCAACGAGCGTCGGCTCGCTGCTCGTCGCACTCGGGTACATCGACGGTGAGCAGCTCGAGCACGCTCTCTCAACGCAGTCGCTCACCGGCGAGCAGCTCTGCGACACGCTCGTCGGGCTTCACGTGATCACCGAATGGCAGGCTCGAGACGCTCTGAACGAGCAGAAGATCCGACGCGGTGAGCTCGCACCCCGTGCCCAGTTGAAAGTGCACCGAGAGCGCAACCGGCGACTCGCGGCGCACCTTGCAGCGGGGCACAAGTGACGCTTTGGCAAAAGGTCGCTGCTGCGTTCATGGTAGCCGCTGCGGTGCTGGTGGCTGCCCTGACACTCGGGCGGGTACGTTTGCGCGCTCCTCGCGCTGTCAGGCTCGCTGACGATGCCGAGAGCCTTGCCCGACGCAAGCGTCGCGAAGAGCGCGACACCGAAGACAAGGCACACGCGGATCGGCTCGTTGCTGAGCCGGTCGAGGTAGCACGAGATGACGAGAGCGGGATCGATTTTCTTCGCCGTATGTCTCGCAGTCGCGACGAGTAGCTGCTCGAGCTCTGCGGTGCTGTCGGTCCCGCCGCTCGCAGAGCTACCAGTGCCACCGGATCCCCGGCTCTACCGGCCGATCAATCCGACGACGTTGCTGCCCGAGCTCTGTGACTCGCAGCCATGCATCGCCGAGCCCCGAGAATTCGCAGAGCACTTGTGGGCGTTCGCGGTCGATGCCGGCAAGGTAACCGAGTATATGGTCGAGCACCTTGCCCGACGCGATGCCGCATGGATCGACGTCGTGAATAGTTCGCAGGCTCAGCGAGACGCCTTTGCGACCGCTCTCGACGATGCGAGCGTCGAGCCCCTTATCCCCGCGTGGGCATGGGTCGCGATGGGCTCTGCGGTGGCTCTCGCGCTTGGTTTCGTGGTAGGCGCTCAGCTCGGGGGCTCGGGCGTTATCGTTATCGACGGGGGTGCACAGTGAGGATCATTGACTCGACGCTGGAATGCTCACGACTCGGGAATCAGCCCCGGCTTCGGAACGCAGAGATCGACACGATCGTCGTTCACCGTTTCGGGCCGGAGATCCCCGAGTGGCCGAAGCTGCTCAGCGCTGCCGACATCGCACGTGCTTTCGGCGAGCACCCCGATCTGCACAGGACGATCGGCCGGATGCCGTATCACTTCGTGGTATGGGACCATGGCATAACCGAGCAAGCCGTGGCGGTGCGCTATCAGACCCCGCACGCTAAGGCGTGGAATCACCGCAGCGTAGGGGTGGCGCTCTTCGGGGACTTTCGGGAGACGAAGATCAACGCGGCGCAATTCGCTTCGGCTGCGGTGCTGTGTCGAGCGCTCTGCTCGGTGTACACTGCGCAGCTCAAAGGGCACGACGAGCTGCCGGGTGGGTCGTCGGACGCTGACAAGGTGTGCCCGGGGGCGGGGGCGATGCTGGCGGACCTCAAAAGCGAGTGCAGTTTCAGCCCCCCGAATGTGCCGGTGTGGGCTTAGCGCCTCACAGCTCGCCGATCTGGGCAACCCCGCCGGACAGAATCGCGTTGCGCCATAACCGCAGCTTGCGACAGGCCGAGTTGTTGCCCATAGGGTGTGTTAGGAGAAGCCGAAAGGACGATGCAGCAGCAGCCAAGATAAGAAGCTGCACGCGGCTCGGGCTGCCGTATCGAGCCTGCCAACACGCTTCCGAAAACGCCTCGCTCAGCGGGTTATGGATCACGGTGTCTGCCGTGGGTTTTATGAATTGCGGCGTGTTCACTGTGTGCCGGCGTCGATAAAAGCATCGATAACTGCGGGCCGGATCCTGTATTGCTTGCCAACTTTCCGGTGCTCGATCTGGCCGCTCTTGCACAGCTTGCGCACCGTCTCCCCGGAGACCCCGAGCCGAAGACCCGCTTTCTCCGGGGTGAGCATCTCGGGATCGCCATTGCTGATGTCGTCGGCGAGCTCGTCGATCATTGCCTGCCGCCGATCTTCCAACTTCCCGATCTCATCTTTCAGCGTTTTGATCCGCTCGGGGATGTGGGCGATCAGCTCGATCCGGTTCACGATCTCTTCTGGTGTCATGGGTCAATCTCCTCTGGTTTCGGGTCTAATACCTCTTCGATCTTGCGAAAGGTCGACGTTTTCACCCCCCCCATACTGCGAAGCTCGGCGAAGATCTCCCGCTCAGCAGCGGCGAGCGAGCATGTCAGCTTTCCGCTTTCTTTCAATCCACGCAGCGCGCGCTTGATCGATGCTTTAGACGCTTTCTGCACCGTGTCAACGGCACTCTCGGCGGTCTCGTGGTCCCACATAGTCTCAAGCAGGCTGGCGACGACTGGAGCGATCACCGACTCGCGACTTTTTTCGACGCTGGTGACGCTCACCCCGTCACCGAGCGACACCGACCCGCACATCTCGACGTATGCGTCGAGCCCCCTTTCGATGCGTGAGAGCACATCGCGCGCGGTCTTCACCTTGCGCCACACGTCGGCGAAGCTGTGCTCGTCGATGACCACCGAGAGCGGCGGCTGCTCGGGGGCTGCGAGTGCCTTCGCGAGCTGTAGCTTTCTCGGGCACGCTTCGAAGGCGGGGCAGTATTTACACCATTCACCCTCGACGGGGTCGAGCTCTGCGTGCTGGTGCGGGATCCGCTCGGTGAGCTCACGCACTTCAGCGGCGAAGGCAGCGAGATCGAAAAGGTCGAGCTCGAGCCGGCCGACCGAGAGACCACCGTCGCCGAGGTCGCGGCACAGCTCGATTGTGACGCTCTGCCGGTCGAAGGCGCGTGCCGCTGCGAGCCCGTACATTCGAAGCTGCCAATGCTCAGCAAGCGGGGGCTGCCATCCCCTGCCGGTCTTCAGGTCGCGCACGTATACGCCACCGTCGGGCGTCAGAGCGACGAAGTCGGCAGCACCGCAGATCTCGCCATCGACGGCGTCGCCATAGTGTCGGCCCTTCCCCCTGCCGAGCTCGCGCGCGGTGTCGGCGACCGGGTCATAAGCGAAGGCGATCTCGAAGACGCCATCGCCCGAGTAGCTGTGTTCTGAAAGTGCAGCAGCCGCGGCGCGGTGCTCGTCGGGCGTCTCTTCGAGCGCTGTCTCGCGGCCGACTTCGCCGGCTCGCTCGCAAAAGGTGTGCAGCGCGGTGCCCCGGGTAGCCCACACACCGCCGGTGTCGGGGCTCTGCGGTAGGGCGGCAGACGCGGGGCAGCGGGCGATCCGGTCGAGTTTGCTTGCGGTGATTCTCATGGGTTTTCGTCTCCTTTGTCTTTGTGGGTCTCGAGTGCGAGGTCGATCCCCTGCCGGATAAACTCAGCCATCGGGATCCGTGTTCGTCGGTGCAGCTCGCGCAGCTCGACATCCTGCCTGTATTCGATGCTCACCGAGGTTTTGATGAGCCGGCGACCGCTGCCGCACTCGTGCAGACGGTACAGCGGTCCGGCATAGCTTATCGCTTCGGCCACCGAGAGCTGCCGGGTGCGATCGTCGTTGTGCAGATCGTGATAGATGTCGCCTCGATCGTCGGGCCAGTACGCAAGGATCGCGAATTCGCCCCCGATCCGCACCGAGTGGACGCTGACACCGCAGACGGCACACGCTCCGATCATGATCGCAACTCTGCTCGGCGCGCGGAAAAGAGCCCGCGCAGCTTGATCCGCTCGTCTCCTGATAGCTCCGCCTCTGAGTGCGTCGCTACTTCGGCAGCCAGGTCAGCCCATGCCGCGAGGTCGGCGCAGTCTTTCAGATCGATCTTGATCCGCTCGAACTCGTTCGGCGCGGTGTCGTCGCTGTATTCAGCTTCAACGACCGGGGCAGGGGCTTCGGGCTCGGGCGCCGGTGGCGGCGCCATGGCGGGCACGGTGGCGGGGCTCTCGAGCGTCTGCGGACCGGGGGCGGCGTCGAAGTGTGCGACTTCGTCGGGGAGATAGAGCCCGAGCACCCGCTCGGGATAGCTGATTCTGGCGAGTTCCATTTTCGCGCGTGCCCCTAACATTTCATTTTTGTGCTTCTTCCACGTCGGCGATCCGGCGAGACCGGCAGCGCGGGCGCGCTCCATTGTCCACGTCACTGACTCCGACTCGGGGCTACCCTTGCGGAGTGTCTCGTACGTCACGCGCTCGGCGGTGCTCTCGGTGCATCGGAAGTAGACGCAGCTCGGCGAGCTCTTCGCGAGCGCGGCGGCAAGGTGCGCCGAGACCACCGGCTTACCCTTCATCACATAGATCGACTGTAGGGCAGCGAGAGCGGGGATCCCGAGCTCAGAGCCTTTTGCGAGCACGAGCCACACGGCACCGGTCTTTCCGCGCAGGCTGTCGGGGCAGATCTCCGGGGTCTCGGCGATCAGACGTGCGAGGTTCATTGTCTGCTCGAAGTCGCGGGGCGTGTAGGGGTCGAGCGTCGGTGCAGTGCGTACGGTGAGATCGTTCACGCGGCACCCCCGTCGAGCTCTGCGAAGACTTTGCGAGCGGCTGCGGTGACGTTCGGGGCAACGACGAGCCCGAGCTGCTGACCGTCGACGGCGACCCGCGCGGTGCGAGCCTGCCGATCGTAGACGATGATCACCCGCTCGCCGACGGGGCCGGCGATCTCGACGATGTGCCGAGCAGCACGAAAGCCCGAGACAGCGCTCGAGAGGCACGCTGCAAGGCGCTGCACGTCGGCGGGGGTGCGGCGCGTCATCGTCGCGATCACGTTGCGTAGGTGATTCCTGCGGTGTACGGTGGCTCTGTCGTTCGTCATGGGGCGGCATCTCCTAAGAAGTTGGTTCGACGACGCGCCTCTGCACTCCGACTCCGGTGCAGGGGCGCAGTCGTCTTGTCTCACGACCGTGCACGCAGTGCAAGAAAAACCTTGCACGCGATGCACTTTCCCGCATATGGTCACCGTATGAGAAACCGAAAACGCGGGGCAGCGCTGCGGCGATGGCTCGAAGAGAACGACGTTAAGGGGTGGGTATTCGCCGAGCGGTGCGGGGTCGATGCTTCGACGGTCTCGCGATGGCAAAGCGGTGTCCTTCCTAAGCCCGAGCATATGCACGCGATCATCCGAGAGACAGCGGGAGACGTGTGCGCAAGCGACTTCTATACCGGGGGTGAGCAGTGATTGAACTCGGAAGAAGGGCTGTGGCGTGCAAGGGGTGGCGGTGGTTGCCTGGATCATTGGCGATCTTCGAGGTCGGCTGCGTTTCTCGTCGGCTGCGGTCAGATCAGAGCGAGCTACCTGCCGGCGACGTACCCGACCTATCCGACCCCGCAACGCTCGGGTGCCTGCTTGCACTGGTGCGGGAAGCGTGGGGCGACCCCGAGCTCTGTGTTGTTTCGGGTGGGCCGGGCAACTCGTGGGGCGTGGTTGTCAACGACGATCCGCTGCTCGCAGCAGCCACCGAGGCCGAAGCGCTCGTGGCAGCGCTCGAGGCGGCGCCATGACGGCAGAAGGGGGCAGATCGTGACCAGCGTATGGCAAGCGGTCGGCGAGTGGGTCGCAGGGGTGCTCGGGTGGCGGCGACGGATCGAGATCCCCGAATCGGTGCTGTGGTCGCTCTTCGCGGCATCGTGGTCGGGGCATGTGCTCACCGCCGAAGGTGCGGCATCGTGCGCTGATGAGATGCTCGAGGAGTTTCGCGAGAGGTTCGGGGGTGAGGGATGAAGGTGCGCGACAATCCAAATCAAAAGCGGCCCGAGCCGCCCCCGGCTCAGTTCCCAGTGACACGGACTGTTTCCGCCGAAGTGCTTTTGGAGCGGATCCGGTGCGCTGAGGTGGCGAATAGTGAGGGGCACGGTCTGATGCGCACCGCAAAGGCATCGAGCCGGCATCATGCCATGATCTGCGAAGAGGGTGCGCTCGTCGCGTTCCGAATCGCCGATACGATTCTCGGGGGTGACGATGCGTGACCTTGTCGGCGACGAGCTCGCCACCGGCGATCGGGTGCTCTGCTTTAATCGCCGGCTGAGTGTTTGGGGGCACGGGGTCGTCGTTTCGGTGTCCGATGCTCAGGCGGTGATCGATGAGATTGGTTCACCGTACGAAGGCACGGCACACGGTGCCGAAGAGCTCGTGCGCTGGGTCGACGGTCCCGAAGCGATGCCTGACGGGCTCGCGGTGTGGTACAGCTCGGCGGTCTATCTGGTTTCGGGCACCCGCTCAGCGCGGTGTGTGCAGCTCTTCTCGCCCCGTGACGAGCCCCCGGTCGTGGCTCGGCGGTGTGAGCTCAGGCCGTGCCGGCTCAACGGGCTGATCGATCTTGACCGCGAGCTCGCACACCGGCGACGGGTGCGGGGCAAAAGGGGGAAGCGGTGACGGTCGATCTGCGGCTCGGCGACTATCGCACCGTGCTCGCCGATGTCACCGAGGTCGACGCGGTGATCTGTGATCCGCCCTATTCTGCACGCACACATAGCGGGCAGTGCGCCTCACCTATTAGCTCGGGGACTGTTGGGTATAGACACATCGGCCCGGACGACGTGCGTGTTTTTGTCGAAATGTGGGCACCGTTGAACCGGGGGTGGTTTGCGGTCTGGACCGACACCGAGTTAGCACCGCACTTTCAAAGCGCGTTTCGAGATGCGTCCCTGTACGCCTTTGCGCCGGTGCCTTGCGTTATGCGGGGGATGTCGGTTCGGATCTCGGGGGACGGTCCGTCGTCTTGGTGCGTGTGGCTTGTCGTGGCTCGACCAAAGCGGCTCGTCAAGTGGGGGACGCTTCCGGGCGCATATATCGGGAATCCGTTTGACGCAGGACAAAACACATGCACTGCGGGTCGGCGTTCATCACCGATAAATGGATCTAAGCCGGTCTGGCTCGCTTCGGCGATCGTTCGCGATTATTCGAGACCCGGCGACCTTATCTGCGACCCTTTCGCCGGTGGCGGGACAACGCTGCTCGCCGCACAGATCGAAGGTCGGCGGGCTATCGGCGCCGAGATCGACCCGGATACGCACCGCAAGGCAGCCGAGCGTCTCGCACGTGGCTACACTCCGGCGATGTTTTGAGGGGGGAGGTATATGAGTGACTTTCGATACGCGCTGCGCGACCGAGCAGACGCGGCAGGATTCTCGACGCAGGGGCTCGCCGAAGCGGCGGATCTGACGAAGAAAGAGATCAGGGAGATATACCGGCACTTTGAGCCGAACGAGCAGCAGATCTATCGGCTCTCGACGGTGCTCGGGGCGTTCGTCTTCCGATCGTGCTCTCGCTGCGATTATGGTTCGTGGGGGTGTGGGGGCTTCGCTATCAGCGGGGCCGGTCATCTCGTCTGCGATACGTGCCTACCGTTCGAGCGCGACGCGATGCTCGGGGCTCCGGCACTCGCGAGGAAACGCCAGATCATGGCAGAGAATCGCGCGGACTTCGAGCAGATGAAGGCCGAAGATCTGCCGAGCGACCGCAGCGATCTCGACCGGGCAGGCTTCGCCAATGTCTACGGCTCACAGGGAAAGATGCTCCGGGCGGTGACGGGTGAGCGGTGACGACATCGTAACCGTTCACATCAACAAGCCCCGGCACTGGCAGGTTTTCCGGACCGACCCCGACGACCGCCCGACCCGGTGGTGTTTCAAGTGCCGGAAGCGGCTTAGGCATACATGGTCACTTGAGGGTGAGCCGATGCCAACATGGTACGATCCTATGTGGATTCTGAGGTGCAGCGGGTGCAGGAAAGATTGCACGCGCTTTCCCGGGACATGAAGATCCAGAACCAACAAAGGGGGCTCGAAAGCCCCCCTTGCAGTGCGCGTTGCGGTGATGCTATGACGGGGATTCCAGTCACCATCAATAGCGGCTCCGACACTAGCCGCAAAGGCGCTGACGTGTCAACAGAAGCCCCCCTTAACTTCATGCCGATAGATCCGAGGATCGCAGAATCGCGCAAGTCGACAGATCTCGCGATAGCGCTCGATGTGTACGGGCAACGCGCACATCACTACGTGCTCGATCTGATCTTCTGGGCTGGTATCCACCGGCCCGACGGAAAGCTGACCGGAATGCCCGCTCAGATGATGGCAGACGTGGCCGGCTGGAAGGGTGATCCGGGGCTCTTTGTAACGGCGATGGTAACGGTCGGGTGGCTCGTCGAGTGCAACGGCTACCTGAAGTTCAAGACGTGGAGTAACCACGCGGGCAAAGCAATCAAGGCGAGAGAGGACACGCGGCGACGGGTGGCCAAGTCAAGAGCCAAGAAAAAACAAGACGTTAGCGAGCGTTACAGTAACATGCCTGTAACCGTTACACCTGTTACACCTGTAACGCCTGTAACAGATGTGTACGCGTCTAAGGTAGAGGTAGAGGTAGAGGTAGAGGTAGAGGTAGAACAAACACCTACAGCGGGTGTCGGGCCAGAATGGCAGACGGTCACCGTTGACGACCGCAAGGGCACGATCGACCCCGACGGGCTCTACGGCGAGAATCGGCTGCTCGCGGTCTTCGCTTCGCTCGGGTGGTGCGTCATGCTCGCACCGTCGCAGCAGCGGAAGCTCGCCAAGGGCTTCGCCTTCGCCGAGCCCCATTGCTTCGACGGCGACATCGTCGAGCGTGCGATCGACATCACGAAGCGAGACGCCACCGGCTCAGCCGTCAGCTACGCGATCACGGTGCTACATGGGCTCAGGCGAAAGGCAGCTCAGAGCGTAAAGGCAGGGGGCAAGGGGTCGCGGCGCAAGGTCGCACCGGCGGAACCGTTCAAGGCGAGCGGCACGCCGGAGCACCCGGAGCTTGTTGGTATCGGTGGCGGATTCGAGTATTACAAGAAGCTGGAAGAGATAAAGGCACGCGAGAAGGCGCAGCAGCCCGAGGACAGCACGATCTCGGGCACCGAAGGGTAAGTGGACCCCGGGGAATTTGAAGCCCGGGAAAAGGAGCACAGGGACTGTGAGCGCACAAGAGCAGCACCGACTTATTTGCCCCGACCACGGGCCACAACTCGCACCGCTCGACGATGTCGGGATCTGGATCTGCGCTGCACCGGTGGTGAGGCGTCGCAAGCTGTTTCGGCCGAACGGTGATCCGGTGTGGCAGAAGAACGCTGCCGGTAAGCATGTCACCACCGGCAGAGAGCCCCACAAATACCGGGTGATCGACACCGAAGAGCGCGACGAGCTCTGCGGGCTGTCGCTGACCTTCATGCCGGGGGACCGGCGGATACCAGCACCGCGCTATCATGTCGGGTGGACGAAGGCAGAGAAAGAGCAGGAGACGCGGCGGTTTTGGCAGAGCGTCGAGGGCAAGCGGGGCAGCAAATACGTCGAGCTCGTCGTCGGGCTGCGGGAGATGTGGGAGAGAAAGATCCAGGCTGATCCGGTATTCGCTGCGAAGTGTGAGACGCCACCGAACACCAGCGCGCTCGATTTGCTCGACTATGCGAAGCGGGCCGGCGTGCTCTCGGGCCATATCGCGGTGATACAGGGACCGACGTACCAGGGCGGGCACTGGGCTGTCCGGGCGTCTGCCGAAGCCGAAGGGGTGCTCGTGCTGTCGGGCTCGACCGGCTCGGGCAAGACCGTCGGTGCGGTGTCTCGTGTCATCGCCGAAGCCTTTTTCGCAGCGTCGCAGCAGCGACCCTTCTCGGCGCACTTCGCACACGCTGTCGACCTCGCGGGTCGTCGGTGGTGGGAAGCTGACGGGGACAGCTATCGGGCTTTTCTGCTGCGGGTGCGGGTGCTCGTGATCGACGACATCGACAAGGAAAACAGCGGGGAAGGGTCGAGGTTCGCGTCGGAGTTTGCCCGGCTGATCGATGTGCGGGCACACGGTGAGAAGCTGACGACAATCATGACAACAGAGCTCGACCGAGAGCGGTTTAGGTCGCGGTACGGTGCAGCGATCGACCGGCGGATCGGTCGGTGGGTGCAGTCGTGAAGATCGGATCGCTGTTTTCGGGGATCGGCGGGCTCGAGCTCGGGCTCGAATGGGCGGGGCTCGGCGAAACAATATGGCAGGTAGAGCAGAGCGAATTCTGTCGGGCGGTGCTGGCCAAGCACTGGCCCGACGCTGAGAGGTTCGAAGATGTCAGAGAAGTCGGAGCAGCTAACCTTGTTTCCCCCGACCTCATTTGCGGGGGCTACCCGTGCCAGGACGTCTCGAGCGCAGGAAAAGGCGCGGGACTTGGTGGCGAGCGCTCGGGTCTCTGGTTTGAGTTTGCCCGGATCGTCGGTGAGCTCAGGCCAACGTGGGTTGTCGTTGAAAATGTGGCCAGCGGTGCGCAGCGATGGGTCGACACGATATGTGCTGACCTGGGCCGGCGAGGTTATGCAGTCCTTCCGATCCCGTTGTCGGCGGCTGATGTCGGCGCACCGCACCGAAGAGAGCGGATTTTCGTTGTTGCCTACGCCGTCGGCGACATCGTACGGGAGCAGCAACAACGGCAACCCCGGAGACGGGCGGGGGGAATACGCGACGAAGGGCAAGCCGAGTCTGTGGACGATGGCAGCACAGGGGCTTCTGCCAACTCCGACCGAGACCGCAAACCATCTCAGCCCAGATTCGATGAAATGGCCAGCGAACCGACGTCTAGCAGCCCTGGCGACGGCGATGCTACCGACTCCGGCGGCTCGGTCGTGGAAGGACAACGGCAGCCCAGCAGAACACGGGCGCTCGTCGTCGATTCCTGCCGAGCTTGGTCTGAAGGGCCGACTCAACCCCCGGTTTGTGGGGTGGATGATGGGGTTCCCCAGAGGGTGGCTCGACTAAGGGCGCTCGGCAATGCTGTCGTGCCGCAGTGCGCAGAGGTGATCGGGTGGGTGATTCGAGAGATAATCGAGCAGCGGGGGTCGGTGTGAGCGTGTTCGAATTCACGATCGAGGGCGACCCGCGAGGTTATTACGCGAGCGGAAAAGTCCCGAACCGGAAGCGGCTCAACGCCTATGTCGCGTTCAAGCGGCACGCGCAGATATCGGCACGCTTTGCGGGGCTCGAACTGCCGTTGACGGCGTCGAAGGGTGCGCAACTCGAGATCACTACTCGGGCCTACTATCGGACTGGGGTGCACTGCGACCCCGAGAACACGCATAAAGGCACGGTGGACGCTCTTTTTTGGCACCCGGAGACCGGCAAGCGGGGCAACGACAAGCACGTCGGTGGGCACTTTAGCCCTCCCATGTATGACCCGGAGAGACCCCGGGTCGAGGTTGAAATACGATGGCTAGCGTTAACAAAGTGATACTGATCGGCAACTTAGGGCGAGATCCCGAGGTCGGGCACACGGCAGGCGGGACGGCCTATTGCAACTTCTCGATCGCGACATCTGAGCGCTTCGGCAAGGGTGACGACCGGAAAGAAAAGACCGAGTGGCACCGGATCGTAGCATGGGGCCGGCTCGGCGAGATCTGCGGGGAGCATCTTTCGAAGGGCCGATCGGTCTACATCGAAGGCAGGCTTGAGACCCGGCAGTGGGAAGCGAAAGACGGGAGCAAGCGTGAGAGCACGCAGATCAACGCTCGCACCGTCGAGTTTCTCGCCGACCGCAAGAGCTCGCAGGGGTCTGAGTGGGCGACGCAGGGTGACCGAAGTGACCATACGTCGGCACAGCAGCGCGGGGCGTCGAATCGAGAGCAGCAGCAACGCGAGTCGAAGGGGTCGGGGGGTGGTTTCGACTTCGGCCCCCCACCGCTCGCCGATTCAGAAATTCCCTTCTAGGGGGGGCGACGATGACGACTGATCCAGTGATCGGAAGTATGCACGCGAACACCGAATACCTGACCCGGCTCCGGCGACAGCTTCGACGGGCCGAGTTTGCGATCTCGGTGCTCGTGCTCGGTGTGTTCGGGTCCTTCGCGTGCGGGTGGCTCTTCGGTGTGGCTTGCGGGGGTGCGCTGTGAGGGTTGTATACGACACCGAGCGGCGTCGAGTCGGCATCGACTTCGGCGAGATCGAGATCGAACTACACCCGGCGGTTGCTTCGGCGCTTGCCGGCGCGCTGAGCGAGGCCGCCCTGACTGTGTGGGATCCAGTGGTCGCGGTGCCGACTGTCCCGGTCGCAGATGTGACCGGCGAAAAAGGGGGTGCTCTGTGATCCCTGAAATAATCACAAGTGACGACGGAGAGCTGACTGTGCGCTGTCGGGAGGGGGCGATCATCTTCAGCGAGGCGGGAAAATCTGGATTATGGTGGGTCTTCGCATATTCGCCAGGCGCCGAGGTTGTGGGCCGATTCCCTTTGGGCCGGCGCGGCAAACCATCCGTGCAGGATGCTGCGCGTGTGTCAGGCTGGCTGAACGCTGAGGCCGAAAAAATGGAATCGCGGGCCGCGGTCATCCGATCATTGGCCGAAGATCTAGGCGCGGTTGAGGTGGATTCATGATAACCCACCCATGGCAACACCGGAGCCGTGAGACATGGGTCGCGGTCATCGCGATCGGGTTCGGGGTCGTGTGCGCTGTGCTTCGGGCGCTGGCGGACTCGTTGTGAGCGGAGATGGGTGGATCTCGGTGGCTGATAGACTTCCCGACCCCGGCGCTAGAGTGCTGATAGGGTGGGCCGGGCTCGACGAGATGTGGATTGCGTTTCTGGCTGACGCCGGCTTCGGCGATGGCGAGGGATACGAATACGAGCCGACGCATTGGATGCCGTTGCCCGAGCCCCCGACGTGAAAACGTGCATCGTGAGCACGGCCGGTGCTATGATGGGCGAGCCATGGCTAAACTAACGGAAAAGCGCAGGAATTTCGTGCGGGCTTACCTCGGGGTGGCGGCAGGCAATGCGACGCAGGCGGCTCGGCTCGCGGGGTACAAGAGCCCGAAGCAGCAGGGGTCGAGGCTGTTGACCTTTGGTGACGTGAGGGCAGAAATTGAGCGGCAGAGCCGGAAAAAGCCCCGGGTCATGGGGCCGGAAGAGCTGCGGGAATGGTGGACCGGGCTCGTCAGCGGGGAGATGGAAGCGGAGATGAGAGACCGGATCAAGGCGTCTGAGCTGCTCGGGAAGTCGGCAGCGATGTTCGTCAAGAAGGTCGAGCATAGCGGGGATCGGGCTCGGCTCGAGATCTACATCCCCAAGAACGGCAGCGAGGTCGATGGATGAGCGCCCCCAAGAAAGTACAGCAGCAGTTCGATGGGCTCGGTCGAGTGCTCGACGCAGCTATCGCCGTGCATTGCGCTAGCCACGTCACCGGGGAGCTATACGATGCTTGCGAAGATCTGAGCCGGGCGCTGCTGGCCGGTGGTTTCGTCGAAGAGCGCAAGGCTCTGCCGGGCAGCGAGGTTGATGGGTGACCTAGATCAGCTCCGACCACAGCCTGGACCACAAGAGCAATTCCTTTCGAGCTCGGCTGACATCGTGATCTACGGGGGTGCCGGCGGGTCAGGAAAGAGCTTTGCTCTTCTGCTCAACTCGTTGCGGCACCTTCGATCGCCCGAATACCGTGCCGTGACATTCAGGCGCACTCGCCCCGAGATCACCGCAGGCGGGGGGCTCTGGGATGACGCTCAGCGGGTATATGGTCACCCCGATCTCGGCGCAGACCTTCGCGAGCAAGCGCTCGACGTGACGTTTCCAAGCGGTGCGTCGGTCGGTTTTCGGTCGATGCAGCACGCTAAGGATCGCTTCCGATACCAGGGCGCACAGTTTCACGACATCAACTTCGACGAGCTGACGCACTTCGAAGAGCGGATGTTCACCTACATGTGGTCGCGTGCGCGCTCAGTGTCGGGCATCAAGCCCCGGATCAAGGCGACCACGAACCCCGACCCCGACAGCTTCGTTCGTCGGCTGATCTCATGGTGGATCGATGAAGAGACGGGGCTCGCGATACCGGAGCGGGCTGGTGTGCTCCGGTGGTTTTATCGCATCAACGACAAAATGATCTGGGCTGACACCGCCGACGAGCTCGAAGCGCTGTACCCTGACCAAGGGGCTCCGATGTCGCTGACCTTCATTCCGGGGGCTCTCACTGACAACCCGGCGTTGATGGCTGCGGATCCGGGCTACCGGTCTCGGTTGATGGCGCTGCCCATGGTCGAGCGAGAGCGGCTGCTCGGTGGTAACTGGAATATCAGAGCAGCTCGGGGCAACGTCTTTCGGCGGGGATGGTTCCCGGTGCTCGATATGCTGCCGGCAGGGGGCATCGTCAAGCGGGTGCGAGCCTTCGACAAGGCAGCGAGCGAGCCGAGCTCTGCCTACCCGGACCCCGATTACAGCGCGTCGGTGCGTATGGCGAAGCTATCGCACCGTCTCGGGGGCGGGTATATCGTCGAGCACTTCGATCAGGTTCGGAAGCGGCCGCAAGGGGTCGATGTATGGCAACGCAACTTGTGCGACGGCGACCCGGCGGGGACCGAAGTGTGGTGCTACCAGGACCCGGGCCAGGCAGGGAAGGTCGATCAGCAGCACACGCTCGGGGTGCTCGACGGGCACAAGGTGACCTTTGTGCGGCCGAACCGCACCGGGAAGGTAGTTGCGGCTGGCCCGCTGTCGTCGCAGGCTGAAAACGGGCGCGTGTCGCTCGTGCGGGCTGCGTGGAATGATCTGTTTTTGGCGACGCTCGAGGGATTTCCCGACGCGGCGCACGATGACGCTGTCGACGCTGCCGTGCTTTCGCACTTCGGGCTCGGGGGTGGTATAGCTGCTATCGATAGGCTGAGAGCTTTGGGGGGAATGTGACGCCGTATTACGAGCAAGGCGGGATCACGATTTACCACGCGGACTGCCGCGATGTGCTACCAGATCTAGAGCCCGTCGATCTGGTCTTCACTTCCCCTCCGTATGGATCGCAGCGCACGTACAAGCTCGACTCGTTTGTGTGGGGCGATGTGGTACCCCCTGCGCTTTCTTCATGCGCTGATCATGGGTCTACGCAGATCATTGTGTGCCTTGGACAAATCCACACCGGCGGGGAGGTCGACCCGTATTGGCTGGACCTGGTTTCGGACATGCGCGGCACAGGTTGGCGGTGGTTTGGGATGTATGTGTGGGATCAAGGATCGGGGCTGCCGGGAGACTGGGGCGGGCGGTTTGCTCCATCGCACGAGCTTGTTTTCCATTTCAACAAAGCAAGCGCGCGCTTGAATAAATCCGAAAAGTGCAGATGTGCAGGGGGTGCTGGCGGAAAAACACAAAGGAAAGCGAACGGAACGACCAAGGATTTTACAACGAAAAGGGCGCGCGTCGGGCAGCGCAAAATTTCTGATAGTGTTATCAGGGCGAATCGAGCGGGCGTTACAGATATGCACCGGTTAGATCATCCGGCGGTGTTTTCGAATACTTTTGCGAGGTCTGTTGTGTCCGCTTTCCCGGGCTCAGTCATGGATCCGTTTATGGGTTCAGGAACAACGCTTGTTGCCGCGAAAAATCTAGGAAGGCGAGCGGTGGGGATTGAGATCGAAGAGAGTTACTGCGAGATCGCAGCGAAGCGGCTCGAGCAAGGCGTGCTCCCGTTGTCTTTTTCTGGGCCGGAGCCGAAACCAAAACAGGCGGATCTGATATGAACGACAAGAACGAGCAAGCAAAGCGAACGCAAGACGGGTGGGCGAACGTCGTCACCGGGCTCGGCACCGACATCGACAAGCGCACCGCGTTCGGGTTCAGGGGTGCTCGCCGGATCTCACCGCAGCAGCTCTCGGACCAATTCGAAGGCGACTACCTCACCGCGCGGATCTGCGAGCTGCCGGCTCGAGAGATGATCCGCAAGTGGGTGCGGCTCGACGTCACCGAGGACACCGAAGCACGCGACGCGATGACGACAGCGCTCGCCGACCTCGGCACGGCCCCGGCCTTTCAAGAGGCGATCACGTGGTCGAGGCTCTTCGGGGGCGGCGGGATTCTGATGGGGCTCATGGACGGGGGCGATCTCGACGAGCCCGTCAACGTCGAGCGGCTGCAGTCTGTCGAGTGGCTCACCCCGGTCGACCGCTGCGATCTGCGGGTGAAGTCCTACTTCACCGACCCGCTCGACGCCCGCTTCGACCGGCCGGAATTCTACGACTTGCAGCGCACCGGCGCGGCATCGGTGGTCGTACATGAGAGCCGGCTGCTGATCTTTGACGGTGCCCCGCTGCCGGCTCGAGCTCGTCGCAGGCGTGACGGGTGGGGCGCGTCGGTGATCGAGCGTGCCGACGAAGCGATGAGCGACTATCTGCAAGGGGTCGGGGGTGCGGCTCACGCTCTGACCGACTTCGCGCAGGCGGTGATCAAGATCCAAGATCTGGCCGATATGCTGGCGCAAGATAACGAGGGGCTCGTGCTACAGCGGCTGCGCACTCTACAGCTCGTCAAGAGCACGCTGCGGATGATACCGCTCGACGCCGAGACCGAGGACTATACGCGGGTCGCGACTCCGCTCTCGGGCATCCCTGAGACGCTCGACAGGCTCGCCGAAGCTGTCGCGAGCGCGGTCGAGATCCCGATGTCGATCCTACTCGGGCGCGCACCGGCGGGGCTCAACGCCACCGGCGAAGCTGATCTGCGGTGGTTTTACGACACGATCTCAGCGGCGCAGCAACGCCTTGTGGTGCCACAGCTTCGGCAGCTTGTCGGGCTGCTTTTCAACGCGAGCAACGGGCCGACGGGGGGCAAAGAGCCCGACGGGTGGACGCTCGAAACCGTGCCGCTGTGGCAGCTCGACGAGAAGCAGCAGGCTGAGATCCGAAAGATGACGGCCGAGACCGATGCGATATACTTCGAGCTCGGCGTGTTGGCACCTGATGAGATCCGCAGCTCGAGGTTCGGGACCGAAAGCTTCTCGACCGAGACCACGATCAGCGAAGAGACAGCCCCGGCTCTGACCGGGCTGCCCGTCGATGGCGAAGCGTAAGCCACGACCGGCGAAGCGACGAGCGCGACCCGCAGCCCGGAAGCGGAGACCTGGCACCGAGCAGCTCAGCCCCGGGCTCGCTCAGCGGCTCAAAGCGCTGTCGGCATCGCCCCGAGCTCGACGGCTGCCGAGGGTGCCCGAGACGCGACAGCTCGAAGAGCAGTACCTTCGAAGTCTGATGCCGATGCTTCGGGTAGCGTTCCGGCTTGTGCGCTCTCTCGTCGATGTGCGCGAGCTCACCGGCGACGATGGGCTGCGCACCGACGCGAGCACCGAAGGTTTCGTGCGGCTCTTCAGGTCTCGCATGGTCGAGATCCGGGCCAGGTTCGCGAAAGAGGTGCCGGTGAGCCTGTGGCGAAAGGCAGTGCAGAAGGCCGGCAGGCTCGTCGGTGTCTTCACCAAGAAAGCGACGGCGTCGAGCGTTCAGCAGGTGCTCGGGATCGACATCCTTTCAGAGCTCAGCGACACCGCCCCGGCATCGTTCGTCGAGCTGTGGACGGCTCTGAACGTGGATCTGATCGTGACGGTGCCCGAGCGCTTTTTCTCGAGCATCGAAAAAGCGGTCATCGAGCACGTACGCACCGGCAAGCGTGCGAGCTCGCTCGTCAACCGGCTCGGCGAGCTCGAAGCTAGCTCGGGGTGGAATGCTCAGCGGATAGCGCGAGACCAGATCGGCAAGCTGACGTCGCAGCTTCACCGAGCCCGACAGCAAGAGCTCGGCGTCACCCACTACATCTGGAGCACATCGAAGGACGAGCGGGTCAGGGGCGACCCGTCGGGCGCTTACCCTGACGCAGATCCGTCGCACTTCGAGCGCGAGGGGGATCGGTTTTCATGGGAGCACCCGCCCGAAGACGGGGCACCGGGCGAGCCGATTCTATGCCGGTGTGTGGCGTTGCCTGATTTTACCACGATCGCCCCATAGCGTCTCGAGCATCCCTATGCGCAGTCGACGCAGCGGCCGTCGATGATAGAGCCGTCGGCTTCGTCCTTCAGCGTCAGATCGGCAGAGCACCCGACGCAGTGCGTGATCACTTCGGTGCAGTCGTGCGTCTCCGCGTCATACTGGCTGTACGTCTCGAGGTCGCAGTCTTCGCAGTGATAGGCGGTGATCGTCATCGCAGCCCCCGAACGTCTCGACCGCAGAGCCACCGAAGCGCAGCAGCGTTCGCGACCCTGCCCCGCTTGTCGGGCACGAGCTTGCCCGTCTTCACGTGGTACGCGAGAGCCTGTTGCGTCATGCTCGCGAGCACCCCGATGTGTCTCAGCGACATCGTGGCACCTTCTGCGAGCGCAAGACGAGCGCTCACCGCATCGGCGACGAGCTCGAGCTCGGCATCGTGTCCCATGTACGCTTCGAGCAGCACGAGCGGCGGCACGAGTTCGGATCGCCTGCGGCTCGGGTCGGTGGCGATGTCACCGCCGCGGTCAGCGAACGATGCCACGGTGGCGACGTGCTCTGCGAAGCGACGCAGCGCGATGTCGTTACGCTCGACGGTGCTGCCGACGATGTCAGCCGCCACCGACGCAGCTTCGAGCACCGCGAGAGCGCACCGCTGACCGAAGGCGATCGGGTCGATGTCTTTTAGGCGCTCGGTCATAGGGGTGGGTCCGGGTCGCTTTATCACGGTGGCTGTTATGGTGTCACCCCGAGAGCTGCGCTGCTCTTCGAACATCTCCCGGACGATCTCTTGTCTCATCTGCTCTTTCGTCTTCATGGTGTCGGCTCCTGTGCCGGTATCCGCCGGCTCGGGTTCGGGTTAGCGGCTGCGGGCAACGTGCCGGTCGAAGTATTGAAGCTGCCGTTTCGCGTAGGTGTCGCCGTCACAGATACGGAAAGCGGCGGTGCGGGCTCGGGATGCGACATCGCGCGGGGCTCGGGCACAAATCTCGGCGAGGGTGCGCAGGTAGTTGCGAACGCTCGAGCAGGCCACGAGGTCGCAAGGGTCCATAAAGAAGCGTTGTGCATAACGGCGGTCGATCTCGTTGTTGCTGTATCGCGAGAGCAGACCCTCGAGCCCCGTGAGGTTTTTGTGCGCTTCGGCGATGATTCCGGCTCGGTTTGTTTTTGTCGTCGTCATAAGAACACCCTACGCTCGCGTCTTGTGTCTGTCCACAACAAAATGCACTAGGTGCAATAATTCTCAAAGGGGGTGACATTGCACTATGTGACGTGTAGCGTCATGGCCATATGCGAGACACGCGGCAGGTCGAGCGATACGATCGGGGAACACTCGGGAAGGCTGAGCGCACAGACGCGGGCTTTCTCCGCGCACCGGCGCACCTAACGCGCGTCGGTGTGTTCGTGTACCGCTTCGCCGATGGCACCGAACGTCGCGAGCTCAGAGCCCCTGAAGAGGTACTGCGGGCAGATTCTCTCGCAACGCTGCGGGGCGTGCCGCTCACCGACCGACACCCGGAGGACTTCGTCACCGCGAAGAACGCACGCAAGCTCGGGCGCGGTCACATCGGGGAAGACGTCAGAGCCGACGGAGACCTCGTTGCTGCCACCGTCACGATTGAGGACGAAGAGCTGATAGGCGTGGTCGAGCGCGGTGACCGGCGAGAGCTGTCTGCGGGCTACACCGCCGAGCTCGACACGACCCCCGGTGTCTTCAGGGGCGAGCGCTATGACGCCAGACAGATCAATATCCGTTACAACCACGTCAGCATAGTCGACGCCGGCCGAGCCGGTGCGCGCGTCAAGCTGCACGTCGATCGGCTAGACGCCGAGCAAATTCAGTACATCGACACACCGCCGCAATCAAGCGACGGAGACCGAGGAGGGCGCACCGTGCCTACTATCAAGATCGACGGGGTCGATTACGAGTGCCCCGAGCAGTTGAAGCAAGCCATTGAAGCCCGAGACGCGAAACGCGACAGCATCGGCACCGCAGCAGCCGAGAAGCTCGCAGAGCTCGACGGCGAAGTCGAGCGGGCCAAAGGTCGAGCAGACGCAGCCGAAGCCGAGCTCGTGAAGGCCACCGAACGCGCCGACGCTGCCGAGCAGCCCGAAGCGCTCACCGAGCGCGTCAACGCTCGAGCGAAGCTGATCACCGAAGCCCGCCGCTGGCTCGACGCCGATGACGAGCTCGACGCTCTCACCGATGACGAGATTTTGCAGAAGGTCGTGGCTAAGGCCGAGCCGAGCGTGAAGCTCGACGGTCGCAGCTCTGACTACGTTCGCGGGATCTTCGAGCTCGTGAGCTCACGGCAGACGCCCCGGGAGAAGCTCAGCACGCAGCGACCCCGGATCAACGATGCGAAGCCCGAAGCGCAGCCGAGCATCGCCGAGCGTCACGAGCAGCGAGCCGACGACGTTCGCAAGGCACAAGCGCAGATCCACTAAACCGGCCACACCGGCCAACAAAGGCAGAGGATGATATGACAGTCCAAACGACTTTCGAAGCTCAGAAGCTCGGTATCTCGGGCGCTCCGACCGGTGTGCAGGCCAATTCTGTGCACACCGCGATCAATGAAGAGGCGAGCGCGATCCCGATGGGGTACTGCGTTGTGCGCGGCACCGCAGCGGCGGGGCTCAACAATAACGCGCTACTGCCGAGCGCTGCTGACGATGACATTCTCGGCGTCGTGCTGCGCACCTTCGAGAACGACAATCCGGCGAACGAGGTCGCATCGGGCGAGGTCTTCGGTTGTCTCACCACCGGCCAGTGCTTCGTGCTGCCCGAGGTCGATGTCGCTGCCGGCGACGATGTATTCGTCAATTGGCAGGGCGGCAATGAGGGCCAGCTACGCAACGACAACGATGGCGGAAACGCTGCTCAGCTTCTGCGCGCTCGGTGGGAGTCCATCGGTGGCCCGACGTCGGGCAAGCCCGCCATTCTCACGCTCGAAGGCGTGACCAATAACGCCTAAACCCTGCCAAGGCAGAGAGGAGCACGAACCGTGAGAGATCAGACGAAAGTCGAGCGACACGATCACCTGAAGGTCGACAGCCATAATCTGAGGCGCGTCGATGCCGAGACTAACGTTTTCTTCGCCCGCGAGCTCGAGCACGTCGCGAGCCGGATTTCAGAAGTCATGCACCCCGAGCACAAGGCGCGGACAATCGTGCCCGCCGATCCCGATATGGGGCCGGCATGGGCCGATACGTACACGTATCGCACCCTCGAGAAGTTCGGCGAGGCGAAGATCATCCGATCGGGTGCTGCGACGGATCTGCCCCGGGCTGATGTCGGTGGCGACGAAGTGCCGACGAAGGTCTACCAGATCGGCGACAGCTTCGGGTACACCGTTGACGAGCTGATGAAGTCGCAGGCTCTCAACCGTGGGCTCGATACGCTTCGGGCCAGTGCTGCGCAGTTTGCGGCGAACGAGCTCTGCGACACACTGATCGCCACCGGAGACGCTGACATCGGCTTTACCGGCTTCATCAACGACGCGGCTGTCAACGTCGAGAGCCCGACGCTCGGCACGACTTGGGCGACGAAGATCGCGACCCCGGCACTCGTCGAAGGCGTGCTCGACGATGTGAACCTTCTGATCGCTGAGATGTCGCTTGCGACCGCCGGCGTGTTGAAGCCCGACACGCTCGTGCTCCCTGAAGCGCAGTTCACGACGCTGTCGACGAAGCGGCTGCCCGAGTCGAGCGAGACGCTGCTGTCATTCCTGATGCGTTCGAGCCCCTACATCACGCAGATCTTCGGCTGGCATAAGCTGACCGCTGCCGGTGCCGGTGGCCTCGACCGCATGGTTGCTTTCAGGCGCGACCCGGCGATCGTCTCCTACGTTACCCCGATGGAATGGACCATGCTCGCACCGCAAGAGCAGGGGCTCGAGATCGTGGTTCCGGCGTGGATGAAGTGTGCGGGCACGGTGATCCGTCACCCGCTCGGGCTTCAGTACATGGACGGCATCTGACAGGCGGCACGAGCTCGAAGCGATAGGGGGCCGGCAATGCCGACCGTTACACTGCACGGCAAGGCGTCGCGGGGCTACTACGGGCTTGCGAAGCTACAGCCCGGGATCAACGAGATCGCCCCTGACGTATGGGCGACTGTCCTCGAGATCGACAAGGGCCAGCGAGCCCGCACCGGACACGGGATGCTCTCGGGTGATCTCGCTGCCGGTGTGCTCGAGGTGAGCGACGGATCGGGGGGAAGTCTCTCACCGTCGCTCGCTTCGCTTGCGCTCGCTGACGCGAAAGACGCGATCGCAAACTGCTCGAGCTTCGAGCTCGTGCTCGAGCTCTATGACAGCGAGCGGGGCCGGAAGCGACCCCGCTCGACGCTGCTCTCTGCTGCACTGGGGAAGGCGAAGCAGATCGCCAGAGCCGAGACCGACCCCGCACAGCTCGCGGAGTGGGGCGAGCTCGCAGCACAGAGCAGCCAAGATCTCGGGCAGTACATGTTTGAGCTCTTGCCGCCGTCACCCACCCCTGCCGAAGACGAGCCCGACACCTATGACCCCGAGCCCGGCGGGGCTGAGTAATGACAATCACCTTCACGGCGACTGACCCCTTCGACACCGAGACCGATGTCGATGTGAACAAGATCGTTACCTTCACGCTTGAATCGGACGCGGCAGACATCGACTTGGCTGAACTAAATGTGCAGATGGATCCGATCGGTGCCGCGCTTGTCGACGTCATTGTGGGCGGCAATTTTGAGCCCGGCTGGGAAGGTCCACAAAGCTCGATAACGCAAGGCCCCGGGCCTGAAGAGATCATAGTAGAGATCGAATATGAGTCCCTGCCATTCTCCGATCTGGAAGGTATCGCGGTCGTTGTGCAGGCCGATGAGGCTGGGGGCGGGGCGCCTTTCTCTGAGTCTTTCAGCTTCACGACTGGCGCCGCTGCCGTTATTAACCCCAAGTTCGACCCGCAGATCCCGACCGCGGGCGATATCGATGTCGACGTCAACGCTGATATCACGTTCGACGTCGACGCGCAGCTCGGCGGCGCAACGCTGGATAACGTGTCGCTGAACATCGCAGTTGGCGGGGTCGACGCCATTATCGCCGGCGTCTTTCAACCGGGCTTCAACGGTATCGGCTCCGCGGTCATAAACGGCGGGACTGATGTCTTAGGCGTGACGATCGATCTGACATCCCCGCTGGCTGCCGCAACCCTGATAGAGATCTCGGGCGACGTTGATGAGGCGCCGAGCTCGGGCCCGTATCTTCTGCCGCCGTACGATTTCACGACCGCAGCAGCAGCAGCCGGTGTGTCGTTCGACAACCAGGATCCAGCGGCAGACGAGATCGGCGTCGCTATCTCGACGGACATCTCCTTCGATCTGGTGCTGACCGGCGGCGACAATCTGGACGCTTCGACACTGATCGTCAGTGTCGGGCCACCGCAGGCGATCTTGAACGGCGTATTTCAGGCAGGTTATGCCGGCACGATCACCGGCGACGGCACACCGACGCTTTCAGTCACGATCAATCCAGACGCCGATCTTGACGCAGAGACAGGGATCCCGATCTCGACGACCGTCGATGACGACGTGCTCAGTGGACCCTACAACCAGAATTACAGCTTCACGACCGCAGCCGCGCCAGACGTCGATCCGCCGGTGCTCGGCAACAACTCGCCCGACGACGGTGACACCGACGTCGATGCAAACCCGTTTGTCTGGACGTTCGAAGTTACCGACCCCGGCAGCGGTGTCGATCAGGCGACGATCAACGCGCGGATCCGACCGACCGGCGGCACCTTCGAAAACGCGGTCGTTGCTGGCGTGGTTCAAACGGGGTGGACCGAGACCGCGATCGACGTCATCGCCGACGGGTTCAGATACACAGTGCAGCGCGTGGCTCGGCTCAACTACGAATCAGGCTATGAATACGAGATCGACGCGGGGGACCTCGCCCCGTGAGCATGACGACGTTTCCAGGCGGGTTCACCACCGGACCCTACACAGGCAACGTCTTCACGTTCGGCGGCAGCTTTGCGACCGCTGCGGCGACTCTGCTGCAATGCTTCCGGGACAGCTTCCCCGAGTTTGCTGAGCTCGACGATCTGACCGTATTGCAAGCGCTCGCCGAAGCTCAGTGCTTCGCATCGCTCGAGGCGTTCGGGGCGTGCCGGTACAAGCTCGCGGTCATCAACTACGCGGCGCACTGTATCTTCTGCTCGCAGCAAGAGAGCGGGGCCGGTGCGGGGCAGCTCACGAGCGTGAAGGTCGGGCCGATGGCGAAGAGCTTCGGCGCAATCGATCTCGGTGGCGAGCCGTGGCTTGGCAAGTAGAGGTACGG